>Ga0194060_10001226_pt1 | contig 18454 bp, 18 predicted proteins | sample SepL225m_MetaG_FD_163427 | JGI IMG/M metagenome (GOLD analysis project Ga0194060, IMG submission 163427) | Anoxic zone freshwater microbial communities from boreal shield lake in IISD Experimental Lakes Area, Ontario, Canada - Sep2016-L222-5m | ecosystem: Environmental > Aquatic > Freshwater >...
GATCAGGCCCGGCTTTTCGCAGCCCAGGGCAAAGTTGACGAGGCCTATGCTGCGCTCGTGCAGGCACTCGATGCCGCGCCGCTGGCAACACCATTGATTGCCGGTCTGCTGGCCGAATTCGCACCCGCCTGCCACCGCGTATCCGAAGCACTTGATCTGCTCAAGGGCCAGTACCAAAACGTGCCCTCGCTTGACGTGCTCGATGCCATCGTGGCGCTGGAAGCCACACAGGCCGGACCGGTACCCACCGCACGCGACTGGTATGTGCGCCACCTGGAACACGAACCCTCGCTGGTGGCAGCAGCCAAGTGGATCGCCGGTGAAAAACTTGAACACGAGCAGTTTCATCCGCAGGTGCAGCGCGCGCTGGACCATGCCGTCAAACCCCTGCTACGCTACCGCTGTGCTGCCTGCGGCTTCGAAGCCAAACAGCACTTCTGGCAATGCCCCGGTTGCCAGGCCTGGGACAGTTACCCGAGCAGGCGGGTTGAAGAATTGTGATCGGCCCAACACCACCATGACACTCTCCAAAGAACAAATAGCCAACGCCCGCGTCCTCGTTGTTGGCGATGTCATGCTGGACCGCTACTGGTACGGCGCGGTCGACCGCATCTCGCCCGAAGCACCGGTGCCCATCGTGCGCATCACGCGCGAGGAAGAGCGCAACGGTGGCGCCGCCAACGTGGCCTACAACGTGGTGACCTTGGGCGCCCAATCCTCTTTGCTGACCGTGGTCGGACAGGACGAGGCCAGCCACAAGCTCGAAGCCCTGGTGCTGGGCACTGGCATCCAGGCCCACTTTGGGCGCGACCCGGATCTGAAGACAACGGTGAAGTTGCGGGTGATCGGTCGCCAGCAGCAACTGCTGCGTCTGGATTTCGAGAACACACCCAAAACCGAAATCCTGGCCTCACAAAGTACCGCCTTTGCGCGGTTGTTGCCGCAGCATGACTCGGTGCTATTTTCTGACTACGGCAAAGGCGGTCTGGCCCACGTCGGCGACATGATTGCGCGTGCGCGCGACGCTGGCAAACCGATCCTGATCGACCCCAAAGGGTCTGACTATTCGCGCTATCGCAACGCCACCGTGATCACACCGAACCGGACCGAACTGCAACAGGTCATCGGAGCCTGGGGCGACGAGTCCGATCTGCAAACCAAATGCCAGAACCTGCGCCAGCAACTGGGACTGGACGCCGTGCTGCTGACGCGCAGCGAGGAAGGCATGACGCTGTTTGACGACCAGGGACAGTTGCACATCAGCGCCCAGGCGCGCGAAGTGTTTGACGTCACTGGCGCCGGCGATACCGTGATTGCCACCATGGCCACCTTGCTGGCGGCCGGCCTGAGTCTACGCGCCGCACTGCCGCTGGCCAATCGCGCCGCTGGCCTGGTCGTCGGCAAATTTGGTACTGCCACTGTTTCCTACGAGGAGTTGTTCGCATGACCCGCATCGTTGTCACCGGCGCCGCCGGCTTTATCGGCAGCAACCTCGTCAAGGGGCTCAATGCGCGCGGCATCGATGACATCATCGCCGTTGACGATCTGACGCAGGGCGACAAGTTTCGCAATCTGGCGGATCTGCGCATTGCAGATTACGTTGATGCCTCTGCGTTTTACGAGATGTTCACACGCGGCGATTTCGGCCGGGTCGAGGCGGTCTTCCATGAGGGCGCCTGCAGTGACACGATGGAGAGCGACGGGAAATACATGATGGACAACAACTACAGCACGTCTGTCAGTTTGTTCCAGGCCTGCCGTCAACACGGAACGCGCCTGTTGTACGCCTCCAGCGCCGCCACCTACGGCGGCTCCGACACGTTTCGGGAAGCGCCAGCCTTCGAGCGCCCGCTCAATGTCTACGGCTACTCCAAACTGCTGTTCGACCAGCGCATGCGCCGCGAGTGTGGTGTCGACTTTGCCCAGGTCTCACCCGGCAAGACCGGTCAGGTCGTGGGCTTTCGCTACTTCAACGTTTACGGACCGCGCGAACAGCACAAGGGCCGCATGGCCAGCGTTGCCTTTCACCAGTTTGCGCAGTTTGCCGCCGAAGGCAAAGTCAAACTGTTCGGCGAATACGGTGGTTTCGAACCAGGCGCACAGATGCGTGATTTCGTCTTCATCGACGACGTGGTGGCGGTCAACCTCTGGTTTCTGGAGCACCCGGCAGTCTCGGGTCTGTTCAACCTCGGCACCGGTCGCGCCCAGCCCTTCAACGACGTCGCCAGTTCGCTGGTCAATGCCATGCGCGCGCGCCAGGGCCAGGCCGCGCTCTCGCTGCAAGCCATGGTGGACTCCGGACTGATTGAATACATACCGTTCCCGGACGCCCTGCGCGGCAAGTACCAGTGCTACACACAAGCCGACCTGAGCGCGTTGCGGGCTACTGGCTGCGACCATGTCTTCAGCGATGTGCAAAACGGCGTTGCCAGCTATGTGCAGTCGCTGGCAACACAAGGGAGCTGATTGATGCTGAAAAAAATTCTGGCGCTGCTCGTCCTGCTCTACGCCGCAGCCTGCTTCGCCGCCATCGATGTGAACAAGGCTAACGCAGCCGAACTCGACAGCATCAAAGGCATTGGTCCGTCGCTATCGGGCAAGATTCTGGAAGAACGCAAAAAAGGCAACTTCAAGGACTGGAAAGACTTCATTGCACGCGTCAAGGGCATGGGGCCGTCCAACGCCGTCAAGTTCTCAGCTCAGGGTTTGACAATTGATGCCGCCGCTTACGTGACCGAAGCGGCCAAGCCAGCTGCCAGCGCCAGCAAGAAGTAAATCAGCCCCCCCCGATTCCAATCAGGCGCGGCCCATGATGCAGGCGGTGGCCATCAGCTCTTCGAGCAAGGCCAGCGAGACGCTGCCAGAGACCGAGTAGGGATCGAGTTCGGGCTTTTCAGCATACTTGAGCAGGATTGACGCGTTGATCTTGGACATGTTGACCTGTCCCATGGTCCAGCCGCCAAAGCGTCGCTCGGAAATTTCCTCGTAGTGCAACAGCACCAGTTCCTTGTGACGCGGGTCTCGTTGGATGTGCCCGAACAGTTCGCTGACCGCCATGCGCCCGCCCTCAATGGCCTGCAGAAAGATGCCACCACCATAGCAAAGAATGCCGGTGATGCCGCACTCCGGGTTGTGCCGGCGTGACTGGACCAGGATCGCTTCGATCGCATCGCTGCTGGTATCAACCGCACGACTGGCATAGAGAAGGCGTACCAACATGATCAGCCTTTCTTCGGGATCAGCGAAAGAAACTCACGGCGCAGGTTCGGGTCTTTGAGAAAGCTGCCGCGCATCACCGAATTGATCATCTTGCTGTCCATGTCCTTGACACCACGCCAGCCCATGCAGAAGTGCGTCGCCTCCATCACGATGGCCAGGCCGTCGGGCTGGGTCTTCTGCTGAATCAGATCCGCCAGTTGAACGACCGCTTCCTCCTGAATCTGCGGACGCCCCATGACCCACTCCGCCAGACGCGCGTACTTCGACAAGCCAATCACATTGGTGTGTTCATTGGGCAGCACGCCGATCCAGATCTGGCCAATCACTGGGCACAAATGATGGCTGCAGGCGCTGCGCACCGTGATCGGCCCGACGATCATCAACTCATTGAGGTGCTCGGCGTTGGGAAACTCGGTGATCGTCGGCGCGCTGACGTAGCGCCCGCGAAATACCTCATTAAGGTACATCTTGGCGACACGGCGCGCCGTCCGATCCGTGTTGTGATCGTTGTCGGTGTCAATCACCAGGGCGCTGAGAACGCCCTTCATTTTCTCTTCCACCTCGTCAAGCAAGCTCTCGAGTTCGCCCGGTTCGACGAATTCGGCGATATTGTCATTCGCGTTGAATCGCTTGCGCGCTGCCAGCAGGCGTTCCCGGATTTTGACGGAAACGGGCACACCTTCATCGGCGTCGACTGGCTTCATGATGCTTTGACTTTTCATTAACATCGGGCAATGTTAGCAGCGTTTTGCCCTCATGGTTATTGCCTTTGGGCCGGTTGCACAGGGTCAGACTGCTAGCAAATCAGTAGCGCGTCCCGTTCAAAAAAAGCAGGATCTGCGTTACGATCAGGGCCACTCGGTCCAGAAAACGCTCGCGCCAGGGCCGATTGGCATAGGACGCGGCTTCAATCCGGACGCTGTCCTTCGTTATGGCCAGTTCAAGCCGTGCGCGCAAGTCCTGCGCGAAGGCCGAATCGTCCACCACCACATTGGCCTCGCGCGCCAACAGCAGACTCAAGGGATCGAGGTTGGAAGAACCCACGGTGGCCCAATGGCCGTCGATCACGGCCACCTTGGCATGATGGAAGCTCAGGGTGTACTCATGGATCTCAACGCCGGCCGCCAGCAAGGCGCCGTACACCGGTCGGGTGGCGTGGTACTGCATGAAGTACTCGTAGCGACCCTGCAACAGCAAACGCACGCGCACGCCACGTCGCGCCGCCAGAATCAGGCCCTTGCGCAGTTTGCGGCCCGGAAGGAAATAAGCGCTGGCAATGATGATTTCCTTGCTCGCCGTGCCGATGGCTTTTCGGTAGCTGCGCTCTATCGCGGTGCGGTTGCGCACGTTGTCACGCAGCAACAGCGCAGCATGAACCGTGCGATCGGCGCCCAAGCTGGGCGGTCGGGCCACATCAGAAGCCCCGCCCGTCGCCGCTGCCACGGCTTCCTGCAGGGCATGCCAGGCAGCGGAAAAGTCACTCTGGCGCGCGGTGCTGGCGGCCTGAAAGCGCCACCAAAACTGCACCATCGCTGCGTGCATGGCCTGCACCAAGGGACCGGTGACCCGCACCGCGAAATCGAAACGTGCTGCTTCCAGAACGCCATGATTCGGATCAAAAAAATCATCGAGCACGTTCAAACCGCCACAAAAAGCCACCCGACCATCCATGATGCAAAGCTTTCGATGCAGCCGACGCCAACGGCTCGGAATCAGCCCGCCCAGGCGCCCCATTGGCAAAAATATCCGCCATTGCACACCGGCCCGGTTGAAACGCTCGCACCACTCTGGCGGCAAAGCGGGTGTGCCAACACCGTCCATCACCAGAAACACAGCAACGCCGCGCTGCCCGGCGCGCTCCAGCGCCGCCGCGACCTGGGCGCCGGCAGCCGCGACATTGAAGATGTAGGTCTCCAGCCGCACCTCACGTACGCTGGCGTCAATGGCATCAATCAAGGCCGGAAAAAACGCCTGCCCACCCTGCAGCAGTTGGACCTGATGACCGCCTGTGAGTTGCTGCATGATCGTGAAGCCTGCTGTGTAGGGCCTGCGACGCTCAGCGACGAGCGCGCGAGGCGATCGCCGCGGGCAGGTCGAACTCTGCAATCAAAGGCAGATGATCGGACATGCGCCACCAGATACGCCCGTGCGGCACGTGAACCGCCGTTGGGGTCAAACCCCGGGCATAAACGTAATCGAGTTGCACCAGCGGCAGGCGGGCCGGAAAAGTGGCCTGCCGCTCGCCCTTGAAAGAAAGCAAACGGGTGACACCCAGGGTGCGTTCGACCGCAGCGCCCCAGTCATTGAAGTCACCTGCGATCAGCAGTGGCGCATCATGGGGCACCTCGCGCTCGATAAAGCGCTGCAACTGCGTCACCTGACGTGCCCGACTACCCCGAATCAGCCCCAAGTGCACAACCAGCACGTGCACCGAGCGCCCATGCATCAGCACTTCAACATGCAGCAGACCGCGCTGCTCAAATCGGTGATCCGATATGTCCTCGTGCTGATGTGCCAGCACCGGCCAGCGCGACAACAGGGCATTGCCATGTTCCCCGTGGCGCGTGAAGGCGTTACTGCGATAGACCACATGGTAGCCTTCGGGTGCCAGAAACTCGGCCTGCGGCAGTTCGGGCCAGCGCGCAAAATGCCGCTCCTCACGCCGATGCAGCTTGCGTACCTCCTGCAGACACACGATGTCCGCGTCAAACTGTTCCACCGCATGGCCCAGGTTATGGATTTCAAGCCGGCGCTGTGGCCCGACGCCCTGCACGCCCTTGTGGATGTTATAGGTCGCAACACGAATACGGGTCACTGCGGCCCCCTTGCGGTACACATTCTGGGCAGCAACAGACAGGCTTCGGCGTTCGAGGGCGAGTAACAGGCTTGCGCCGCCTCGCGGTAAGGCAGCCACTGGTAATCCGTGTGTTCATGCGGACTCAGTCGCACCGGTGTTCTATCTGGCACCTGCAGCCCGAACAAATGCTCCGTGTTGTGTCGCACATCGGGCGCGTAGCGGTGGCGCCAGCCGGGATAGATTTCATAAACATTTTCAAGCTGCCAGTCCAGCAGTTCAGCGGCCAGCGCTGTGCCGGGCCCACAGTTAATACCGGTTTCCTCCTGCACCTCGCGCACGGCTGTTTCTGTGAAGCTTTCGTGCAAACTGTCTTTACTGCCGGTGACCGATTGCCAGAAAGCGACAGCATCGGCCCGCTTGATCAGCAGAACATCGAGCGCCGGGGTGTAAATCACCACCAACACCGATTCGGGAATCTTGAAAGTCTTTGGCATAAAAAAAGGACGCTGTTCAAGCGTCCTTTCATTCTGCCTGAAGCCGCAGCTTCAGTTCCTGATCAGGCCGTTTTGGCTGGCTCGGCGGCGCGAAGCCGGATATGGAGTTCACGCAACTGCTTCTCGTCAACCAGTGACGGTGCCTGCGTCAGCAGACACTGGGCACGCTGTGTCTTCGGGAAGGCAATCACATCGCGAATCGACTCGGCACCGGTCATCAGGGTGATGATGCGGTCAAGCCCGAACGCCAGCCCACCGTGAGGTGGCGCACCGTACTGCAGGGCATCGAGCAGGAAACCAAACTTGTCCTGCGCTTCAGCGGGGGTGATCTTCAAGGCGTCGAACACTTTTTGCTGCACATCGGCGCGATGGATACGCACCGATCCGCCGCCCATTTCCCAACCATTGAGAACCATGTCGTAGCCCTGCGACAGACACTTGTCGGGGGCTGTGACCATCCAGTCTTCATGCCCTTCCTTGGGCGCCGTGAACGGATGGTGTGTGGCGGTGTAGCGCTGCGCCTCGTCGTCGTACTCAAACATCGGGAAATCAATCACCCACATCGGGCGCCATCCGGCCTCGAACAAGGCATTCTTCTTGCCAAACTCGCTGTGGCCAATCTTGATGCGCAGGGCACCGATGGCGTCGTTCACGATCTTGGCCTTGTCAGCGCCAAAGAAAATCAGGTCGCCATTCTGGGCACCGGTGCGCGCCAGGACTTCGGCCAGAGCCTTGTCATGCAGGTTTTTGACGATCGGGCTTTGCAGGCCGTCGCGACCCTTGGCCAGATCATTGACCTTGATATAGGCCAGACCCTTGGCGCCGTAGATCTTGACAAACTCGCCGTAGGCGTCGATCTCACCGCGGCTCAGGCCACCGTGCTCGCGTGCACCACCCGGGACGCGCAGACCCACCACGCGTCCGCCAACCATGGTCGCTGCCGCAGCAAAGACCTTGAAGTCGACATCCGCCATCACCTCGGTCAGTTCCGTAAATTCAAGCTTGACGCGCAGATCAGGCTTGTCAGAGCCGTAGCGCTGCATCGCTTCGCCATAGGTCATGACCGGGAACACGCCCAGATCGACGTTGATGGTGGCCTTGAATACGGTGGTGATCAGTTCCTGGAACATATCGCGGATTTCCTGCTCGCTCAGGAACGAGGTTTCGATATCGATCTGCGTGAACTCGGGTTGCCGGTCAGCGCGCAGGTCTTCATCGCGGAAGCACTTGGTAATCTGGTAGTAGCGGTCATAGCCGGCCACCATCAGCAACTGCTTGAACAGCTGCGGACTTTGCGGCAGCGCGAAGAAGTGACCGGCGTGGACACGGCTGGGCACCAGGTAATCACGTGCGCCTTCGGGCGTGGACTTGCCCAGCATCGGCGTTTCGATGTCGATGAAGCCATGGGCGTCGAGGAACTTGCGCGTTTCCATCGCCACGCGGTAGCGCAGCATCAGGTTTTTCTGCATGTACGGGCGGCGCAGATCCAGCACGCGGTGCGTCAGTCGTGTGGTCTCGCTCAGGCCTTCTTCGTCGAGCTGGAATGGTGGCGTAACCGAAGGGTTGAGCACCGTCAGTTCGTGGCACAGCACCTCCACCTTGCCGCTTTTGAGGCTGTCGTTGACGGTGCCGTCCGGGCGCGCACGCACCAGACCCTTGACCTGAATGCAGAACTCGTTGCGCAGACCCTCGGCGGTGGCAAACATGGCGGCACGGTCCGGATCACAGACCACCTGCACATAACCTTCACGATCGCGAACATCAACAAAAATCACGCCGCCGTGGTCACGCCGACGGTTGACCCAGCCGCACAGACTGACGGTTTGACCCAGGAGGGCTTCGGTCACAAGACCGCAATAGTGGGAACGCATAGCCATAAACAACTTTCAAAGCCAAGCCAAATAGGCGGCACAGGTTAGTGAAAAATACTAATTGGGAGCAGGGGCAACGGAAGAATTCGGCGCCACCGAACCCATCGAAATCACGTAAGTCAGCGCTTCATCGACGCTCATGCTCAACTCAATGACCTCGGAACGCGGCAGCATCAGGAAAAACCCACTGGTCGGATTGGGCGTTGTCGGCACATAGACACTGACAAAATCCGGACCCAGATGGCCTGCCACCTCGCCACTGGGCGAGCCGGTCTGAAACGCAATGGTCCAGACCCCGGCACGCGGATACTGAACCAACAGTGCGGTTCGAAACGCGTTGCCATTGCTGGAAAAAAGTGTGTCGGACACTTTTTTCACACTGTTGTAAATCGACTTGAAGACCGGAATATGGGTGAACAATCGGTCCCACTGGGCCAGCCACCAGCGACCGGCCACGTTGGTGACCAGCGCGCCCGTCACCAGCAAAGCCAAAAACACCAGGACCACACCGAGACCCGGGATGCCGCGCAGTTGGGTCACGAAACGCAAGGACGACTGCGGTGCCAGCGCCGACACACCGGTCAGGAAGCCACCCAGGATGCCGTCGAGCAAACCGACCAGCCAAAGCAACACCCACAGCGTGATGGCAAGTGGCAACCAGACCAGCAGACCGGTAAGCAGGTACTTCTTGATGGGCACGAGAATATCCAGGTTGTTTCCAGACGTGGGTCAGTGGCAGCTACAGGAACCACCACATGCACCCGAGGCCGCAGGCGCCGCAGCCTCGACCTTGGCAGGAGGCGCTGTTGCACTCTCAGCAGCCGGCTTGCTGCCTTCGGCACCCGCTCCAGATGCCTCGGAACCGGTTTTTGCAACTGCCGAAGCGGCGGCACCACCGCCCTTGAAGTCGGTCGCATACCAGCCAGAACCCTTGAGCTGAAATCCGGCTGCCGTCAGTTGCTTCTTGAAGGTCGCCGCAGCGCACGCCGGGCAGTCTGTCAGGAGAGGATCCGACATTTTCTGCAACACATCCTTGGCAAAGCCGCAGGACTCACATTTGTAGGCGTAAATTGGCATGGGAACGAGGCTTTGCTTTCAGGCTGCAAAGTGGCAAATTATAAGGCGTTGGCTCACGCCAAGCCGCCCGACGAGGTACGGGCTAGAAAAGGCGGATGCGGATGATGAGTTGCATCACGACCAGCCCCAACACGAAGCCAACCGCACCATAAACCAGGACCTGCAGCAAGCGGTTGGTCCGTTTTTGCTCCAGCAGCAGTTGCGCCATGGGAGCCGCCGCGCCACTGCGGTGGTTTTGCAGAAAGTCAAACAGCAGCCGCGGCAACTCGGGCAGCATCTTGGCGTACAGCGGGGCCTCGTTACGCAGTTCATCCATGAGCTTTTTCGGCCCGACCTGATCGATCATCCACTGCTCCAGAAACGGCTTTGCCGTATTCCAGAGGTCCAGATCCGGATCGAGTTGGCGCCCCAGACCTTCGATGTTGAGAAGCGTCTTTTGCAACAGCACCAACTGCGGTTGAATTTCAACCGAAAAGCGCCGCGAGGTCTGAAACAGCCGCATCAGCACCAATCCGAGCGAAAAGTCTTTCAGCGGGCGGTCAAAGTAGGGTTCGCAAACCGAACGGATCGCCGATTCGAGCTCATCGACCCGGGTCGTCGCCGGTACCCAGCCCGACTCGATATGCAATTCCGCCACGCGTTTGTAATCGCGCCTGAAAAATGCCGTGAAGTTCTGCGCCAGGTATTCCTTGTCGGAGCGGCTCAGCGTGCCGATGATGCCAAAATCGAGCGAAATATAGCGGCCAAAGGTCGCCGGCTCAATGCTGACCTGAATATTGCCGGGATGCATGTCGGCATGAAAGAAGCCGTCGCGAAAGACCTGGGTGAAGAAGATGGTGACGCCGTCGCGTGCCAGCTTCGGAATATCGACCCCGGCGGCGCGCAGCCGCTCGACCTGACTGACCGGCACCCCATGCATGCGCTCCATCACGATCACATCGGGCATGCAAAAGTCCCAGAACATCTCCGGCACCAGCACCAGATTGAGCCCGGCCATGTTGCGTCGCAACTGGGCTGCGCTGGCCGCTTCACGCACCAGATCGAGTTCATCGTGCAGGTACTTGTCAAATTCAGCCACCACCTCGCGCGGCTTCAGGCGCCGGGCAACGCTGGAGATACCGCCAACCCAGGCGGCCATCATGCGCATCAGGCTCAGGTCTTTTTCAATCGCCGCCAGCATGCCCGGACGCAGCACCTTGACCGCAACCTCGCGCGCCTGGCCGTCGCGGTCTTTCAAAACGCCAAAGTGAACCTGGGCAATCGAGGCGCTGGCAACCGGTTCACGCTCGAACGAGACAAAAATGTCTTCGAGCTTCTTCTGAAACGAACGCTCAATGGTCGCAATCGCCACCTCGCTGGGAAAGGGCGGCACGCGGTCCTGCAGCTTGGCCAGTTCATCGGCAATGTCCTCGGGTAACAAGTCGCGCCGGGTTGACAGCACCTGTCCGAATTTGACAAATATCGGTCCCAGGCGCTCCAGCGCCTGACGGATGCGCTGCCCCGGCGAGGCCTCCAGATTGCGCCCAATCGCCAACAACCTGGCCAGCGCATTCAAACTGGGTCTTTGAAAGCTCGTCAGCAGCAGTTGATCCAGACCGTAGCGAAAGAGCACCCAGAGGATAAAGGCGCCCCGAAACAGGCGTCTCATGTCTGGGCCTTGGCCGGGCTTGCCGTGGCTGCACTGCCAACAAACTGGCGCAAGGCTTTCGCCATGGCGCGTGCGCCTTCGGCCAGGGTATGCGCCGGTACATCACCGATGACACGCGCAAGGTCTTCTTCAAGGTCCCAGCGCACGTGGTCAGCCAGCCAGTTCACCTCAGCCGCCAATTGCACGTCGCCAGCGATCCGCACCGCGGGTCGGTTTCCCTGCAGCAAGGTCTGCGCCAGCGCCAACGGCGACTCCTCGGTCATGACCAGCACCAGATCCGCCTTGGCATCCGCGGATGCCTGGTCCAGCAAACCGGCTGGCGTGGCCACCAGCGACATCGAAAACGCTCGCCATTGCAGTTGTACGACACGGCTCTTCTGCCGTGCCAGACGACCGGTCGCCTCTTTCTCCTGGCCCAGAATGTGGTTGAGCAACAGAACAATGCGCCGCTGGGTCTCTTCGATCGCCCACGCCGGCGGCTGCAAATCAGGAAGCGGAAGATTTTTCAGAAAACCATCCAACAATAAAAAAGGGGACTGTGTTGCCATAGTCCCCTATTATTCCCTGAATCCCGGCGCACCCTGACGCCAGAACCACAAAGTCGCTATTGCAGGGCTTGAACCCCCGCCACCAGCCAGCCGCTGCGGCCACTCTTGGGTTTGATCATGTTCCAGGCTTCACGGAACGGGTTCGGACCAGCCGAAGCATCTTCGCGAATCATGCCCGAGAACTCGACACTGGCCATGTACTCATCACCCAGGTCCTCAATGCCCAGCAATTGAGCCTCGATCATCACCACCTCGGTGACACTTGCCGGTGCGCCACTGTGCGCCTCGCGCTCAGCCAGTTGCGCCTGGATTTCCTTGAGCATGTCGTCCGTCATCATGACGCGCAACGCGTTGATGTCAGACTTGTCCCAGGCTGCCTGCAGCGATACGAAATTGGCTTTGGCCGACCCCAGAAAGCCCTGAACATCGAAGCCCTCCGGGATGCCCCAAGTCTGAGACCCCGCCAAGCCAGAACCAATCAGCGAACCCGAGGTCTGCGACTCCGGCTTGAGCGAAGCAAAGCTTGAATTGCCACGCTCCCAGGGACGGGCCGAGGCGTCATTGCCTACGTTTTCTGGTCGATAACTGCCCGGCATCTGCACCGATCCCGCCGGCGAGGCGCCCTGGAAGGCATACGGCGTGGCCGTGGCATCGCGTGGCGGCGCTCCGCGGCGCGAGCGCATGAACCAGCCCACCGCCATCATGATCACGAGCGCCAGCAAGGCAAACATCATGAACTGGGCGATGGCGCCGCCGCCAATGCCCAGTGAACTGGCCAGCCAGGCCAAACCCAGACCGGCAGCCAGGCCACCGAGCATGGCGCCCCAGGGCCTTTTCGGCGGCACGGGTGCAACTGGTGCCGCAGGCGCGGGTGCTGCCGGCTTCACGGCATTTTGCGCCGGCGCGGTGCTCTGGCGCTGCGTCACATTGCTGGACTGTCGTCCCACCGAGCGACCGCCGCCCAGGCGTGCCGCATCCGCACTCACACTGGCCAGCGCGAGAAACACCGTCAATAGCAAGGTCCAGAATCTCATCAAATCTCCAGTAGTTTTGGGTAAGTGCGGTTCAAATTCAAATTTTCAAGCTCAGCACTTGATTCCAACATGCAAGGCGACCAGACCGCCAGTCAGGTTGTGGTAGTCCACATGACCGAAACCGGCTTGTTTCATCATCGCTTTCAACTCGTCCTGCCCGGGATGCATGCGAATCGACTCGGCCAGGTAGCGGTAGCTTGCATCGTCGCCCGCAACCCATTTGCCCAGTTGCGGCAAAACCTTGAAGGAATACCAGTCGTAAACCTTTTCCAGGGGCGGCGCCACTTTGGAAAACTCAAGCACCAGCAGCTTGCCACCGGGTTTGAGCACGCGGTTCATCTCGGCCAGCGCCACGTCCTTGTGCGTCATGTTGCGCAGACCGAAGGCGACACTCACGACGTCAAAATGGTCGTTTGGAAACGGCAGTTTTTCGGCGTCGCATACCAGCGTCGGCAAGGCGACGCCGGCGTCGAGCAGGCGATCGCGTCCGGTGCGCAGCATGGCCTCGTTGATGTCGGTGTGCACAACGCGCCCGCTCTTGCCCACCTTTTTCGAGAACGCCAAGCCGAGATCGCCGGTGCCCCCGGCAATGTCGAGCACCTGATAGCCCTCGCGGATGTCGGCCACCAGCACGGTGTAGGCCTTCCAGACCCGGTGCAGCCCCATCGACATCAAGTCGTTCATCACGTCGTACTTGGCGGCGACGGAATCGAAAACGCCGCGCACGTGCTTTGCTTTTTCGGTCTCATCGACCGACTTGTACCCAAAGTGTGTTGTTGTCATGATTGCAATGTTTGGTTCAGTGGCTGGCGCAACTCGGCGCTGCCTTGTCGGGCATGGGCGCATCGCGCGATACGCCCGCAGCAAGCACCCGCGCTTCGTAGTCGGCCCACAGCTTGTCCTCTTGCGAACCCAGGAAATAGAGATATTCCCAGGAAAACAGACCCGAGTCGTGCCCATCCGAAAAAGTCGGCTGCACCGCGTAGTTGCCTACCGGCTCCAGCGCCGTCAGCTGCACGTCGCGCTTTCCGGTCTGCAGCACCTCCTGCCCTGGCCCATGGCCCTGCACATCGGCTGAGGGCGAGTACACGCGCATCAACTCAAACGGAATACGAAATGTCTTGCCGTCAGAAAAACCAACCTCCAGCACCCTGGATTGGCTGTGCACCGTCAGCGCTGTGGGCGTCGGGGAACCTGCTTGCAAACCTGCCATTTTGAAATTACCTGTAACTGTCTGGTGAGAAAACCGGGAGGCAGACGATCAAACCTGTCCGCACCCGGTACGGTATCACGGTTTGCCTCGACCCACGGCAGTACCACTACTTTGTGGTGAAGGTAAAGGCGCCGTCCCAATCGTCGCCGGGCGGATGGGCCTGGAAGAAAACCGCGCGCTCGACGTAGAGCTGATACAGATGACGCTGCGGGTCGGCCGCCTGCAATTGCCCGAACTTCTCAAGCGCCAATGGCCAGTCTTGTTCGCGGTAGGCGCGCAAGGCTGCCTCGTGGCGCGCGAGTTCTTCCCGGATCGCATCGCTGCATTCACTGGCCAGGCCGATGGGCTCAAAAATGGCCACCGGCTTATCCTTGCCCTTGACGCGAACACAATCGAGTTCACGGTAAGCAAAATCCGGCACAGCAGCCCGAGTGAATTCGCTGACGATGATCTGGACACCGTATTGCTTGGTCAAACCTTCCAGACGCGAACCCAGGTTCACGGCATCGCCCATCACGGTATAAGCCAGGCGGAACTCGGAGCCCATGTTGCCGACCGTCATTTGGCCCGTATTGAGGCCAACACCGATCTTGATCGGCGGCCAGCCCTTGGCCTTGAAACGCTCCCGCAAGGCGTCCAGACCGTCGATCATGGCCATAGCGGCCTGCAAGGCGTGCCGTGCATGCTGCGCGTCATGAACTGGCGCACCCCAAAACGCCATGATGGCGTCGCCCATGTACTTGTCGATGGTGCCGCGATGCTTGTGAATCACCTGCGTCATGGGCGTCAGAAATTCATTCATCAACTCGGTCAGTTGCGTCGGGTCCAGTCCTTCGGAAATGGTGGTGAAACCGCGCACATCGGAGAACAAAACTGTGAGCTCCCGACTCTCGCCGGCCAGCGAATAAGCGCCGGGGTCCTTCGCCATTTCGTCCACCAGCTCCGGCGGCACATACTGTCCAAACAGGCCGGTGATCAGGCGTTTCCCGCGTGCCTCGACAAAGAAGCCGTAAGACATATTGAAGACAAACAGGAGCGCCATCAAAAACAGCGTCGAGGCCAGCGGCAGACTCAAATTGGCGCTATCCCAGAGGTACAGATTGACAGCCACATGGCTCGCCATCAATCCGAGCGTGAGCAGCGTCGCCGCCAGTGGCTTGAGTGCCGGCAGTGCCAGCACCAACAGCAGCGTCACCAGCGCCAACTGCACAGCTTCAATCCCGGTCGCATCGGTCGGTCGCCTCTTGACTTCGTCGTCCAGGATGCCGGCAATCAGATTGGCGTGGACCTCGACACCGGGGTAACTTTCCTGCATCGGTGTCGTGCGCAAATCGTTGAGTCCTGGCGCTGTGGTGCCAACCAGCACAATCGCGCCCGCCAGAATATCCGCTGCGACTTTGCCTTGCAGCACATCGCTGGCAGAAACATAGGGGAAACTGCGCTGGCGACCACGGTAGGGCACCAGCGCGGCGACATCACTGTCAATCGCAATCTTGTGCGTACCGAGCTGAATGGACTCCAGCGCCAGGGCGTTCTTTTCCTGATCTGCGTATTCCAGTTTGATTGCCGGCACACGCGACGCCAGCCGGGCCACCGTCAGGCCGAGGGTCTCGTACAGGCTGCCCTGGTACAACTGCAGCAAAGGCACACGCCGGATCACACCATCCGCATCGGTCAAACTGGAAAGATCAAAATAGCCACCGGCCAGGCTGTTGGCCTGCAACTGCGGCAAATTTGCTGCGTAACCGCTGGCGACGGTGGCGCCGATGTTGCGTGCATCGAAAGCACCGCGCGTCAACAAGGGCGGTGGTGGCGGCAAGTTGCCAACATTGGCCTCCTGCTGTTCGTCCTGACGAAAGTAAAAGCCCAGGGCAACGCGCCGGTCTTTCAGGCTGTTGGCAAAGAGTTGGTCGTAATCCAGACCCGGTCGGAGTTTGCCCAGCGCGGCGTTAAATCCGGCGTCACCCCGCAGCGCTCCCTGCGCCAGTTGCTCCAGCGTCCCAAGCCCCGAACTGGCATCGCGCTCGGCAAACAAAATGTCGAAGCCGAGCGTGTCAATCTGGTAGCGATCAAACAGCAGGTCCACCATTTGCGCAAGCTTGTTGCGCGACCACGGCCAGTGGCCCTGCTCCAGCAGGCTTTTTTCGTCAATGTCGACGATGACGATGCGCTTGTCCATGCTGTCGGGCATCGTCGATTGCAGGCGCAGGTCGTAGGCGTAGTTCTCCAGGCGCGCGATGAAGCCCAAGTCCAGCGCGCCCGGCGCGTTGAACAAAATCGGCAACGCCAGAGCCAAGCTCAGTCCGATGCGCAGCGCGTGGCGCTTGCAAAAACCAAGCAGTCTCATCGGTGCAATCCGCTTCAGAAACTGACGCTCAGATTCACGTGAATCTTTTGGTCGCCCGACTGCGGCAGGCTCGATCCACTGGTCATGGGCAGCACACTGCCCACCAGCACGCGACCCCAGTCGGCAGAAAACCGGTAAAGCCCGGCGCCGTAACGCAGGCCGAAGCCCAGGCCAACCAGATGATCGTGCGCCGGCTTGTTTGGATTAAGGTCCGGATTGTTGTTGCGCAGGGTTCCGGCATCCAGGAACCCGAGTGCGCGCCAACCCGGCATGAACTCTGGCCCTGTGACCTCCAAGGCAGCAAACATTCCGCTGTCCCCGGCAATGGCACGCTCGCCAGCGCCGCGCACCGACGCGCTGCCACCGAGTCCGAACTGCTCGCCCGAAATCAGTGCTTGTGCGCTGTACTGCAACTGCCCACGAACACTCCACATCCAGCCGCCGCCGAAAGCCGCGGCATAGTTGAAAGCACCGCGCAAGGAACGCCAGTTTTCCGTCTCGATGCGCACATCTTCACTTTGGTACGCCGCCAGATTGTTGCCACTGCCACCGGGCGCGTTGAGCGCCAGCTCAAGGTTATAGCCCCAGGCGGCGTTATCGGACTCGGTGCGGGCCCAGTAACCCATGGTCAGAGGTCGGCTGCCACGCTCCTGCTGCCCCGGCACCGCAACGCCATTCACGAGCGAGGCATCAAAGCGCTTCTGATCGGAACCCAGCATGACATAACTGCGCCGACCCCCCTCGGGCTCGAAATAATGGCTGTAGTTCAGTCCCAGTGTCTGCCCGGCGCCAGTGCTGCTGAAACTGCCGAAATCACCGACCACATCGGAACGGGTATAGGCCACGCCGATGACAGCACCCTGGCGATAAAGCGGGATGCGGTAATTCAAACCCATCTGCTTGACGTCCTTGAGTCGCGCCAGTGAGGTGGTGTAGGCAGCCGCAAACTGGTGGTCCAGATCGAAAACGTTTGAATGCCCTGCCAGCAGCGAGAGCCGATCACGCCCGGTCGATTCAGAACCCGTGTTAGAAATACCCGCGGAAAAGTTCCATGGCCTGGACTCTGTGACCAGCAGTTTGGCATCAATCTTGTCAGCTTCATCAGACTCCTTGAGCGATACCTGAACCTGCTTGCCCTGACTCTCGTTGGCAATGGCAGTCTGAATCGCCAGCAGTTTGAAGTTGGGCGCCTGGCCCTCGCGCAGTTCCGGCACACTGGCGCGGATATTGGCCTCGGTGTAGCGCGACAGGCCCTCTACGCTGACTTTGCCCATCACAAATTTGACAACATGCAAACGAACCGTGGCGCCCACCTCCTGCGGCGGCAGCGAGACCCGCAACAAGGCAAAGCCCTTGGCCTTGAGTTCGGCCTCCAGCGCGGCCGTGGCTTTTTGCAGCGTCAGAAGCGACCCGTCGGGTCCGACAAAAGGCGCCAGCACACGCGCCGATTCTTCGGTAGACAGTGGGCTTTCACCCGTGAGTTCAAAAGCGCTGATGGGAAACCGGGTCGTCGCACCGGTAGCCGACGGCATCGCCTGTTGCGCCAGGACCGCGCCCGACCCGAGTAGAAAAGCCAGCGCCGGTGCTATCGTGCCCGCTACCGGCATACCCCGCAGTCGCTGCAAATGTGTGATCACGTTTGACATAAAAATGCACCTTCTAGCGACATAGATTAGCCGACTGACTGCTGCGCTGTCCCAGGATGCTCAGCAGCGTCGGGTTGGGGCTGTTGGGCAGGGGCGCGCGGTCAAACTGGATGAACAAGGGCATCTCAAACGGACGTCCGGCACGGCCATCGTTACCAACAAAGCCGGTTTCACCGCGACCCAGTTGCAGCGTCTGGGACGACGACGTCACCTGGATATGACCGTCGCGCACAAACACAAACAGGCCCACTTCGTCTGCCGGCACATCGCCACTGGAGAACAGCTGCCGCATGTCAAATGGAACCATGTCCGGCCGCTCCAGCCGCTCCAGCGTTGGCGCATCCAGCGGCCGGATCACGGTGCGACTGACAAACAGACCTTGCCCGGCTTCGAGCAACCGGGAGGTAGTCTGACCGATCTGCGTCACTTCAATCACGCCCTGCCAGGTGAAGAAGCTGCAACTGTCCAGCGCCGCACAATCCATGTCCAGCCCGGTGCCGCGAATGCCAATGGTGGCCGTCGGTGTTGTAAATTTGACGTTGCGTTTGTCAGCCTTGCCA
>Ga0194060_10001227_pt1 | contig 18441 bp, 12 predicted proteins | sample SepL225m_MetaG_FD_163427 | JGI IMG/M metagenome (GOLD analysis project Ga0194060, IMG submission 163427) | Anoxic zone freshwater microbial communities from boreal shield lake in IISD Experimental Lakes Area, Ontario, Canada - Sep2016-L222-5m | ecosystem: Environmental > Aquatic > Freshwater >...
TTCCATTGGTTATGCTGCAAATTATGGCTCCCAATATTGCTTCTTCTGCTTCTACTTCAGTACCTCCCAGTTTTTCATGGTTTGGTCTTCTCTTTTCTGGATTGTTTTCTGGTGGATTTATACTGGTAGGAGTGGCGATGATAGTTGGTGGATTCTACATTTATTTTAAGGAAGGCAGTTGGTTTGTTGGAACGTCGAAGCGGCTTGTTGAGTGGAGGAAGAATTTGTTGAGGTCGCGGGATTGGGAGCAGTTTAATGGAACGGTTGAGGTCAGTAGTAATAATTTATCGTTGGAAATGCGAACTGGCAGGATGCAGAGTAGAAAGAATAGTTCTCCTCAGTATGTTCCTGATCGGGTTTATATTTCAGGGATTGAGGATGCTATACTGATCGAGGGAATTTGCAGAAAACGGATACAGGAGAATGATCCAACTCCAACAGGAGTTTCTCAAGTTTCGTCATAATTTTTTCACAAGGAGTTTATCTCATGGACTGGAGAAAACTGGTTAGTACCACAGGTGTTAATTTGCGTGGTAGAATGGTGCATTGGCAGCAGGTTGAAGGTGATGCAGGGCAGTTATTGAAACAACATTTTTCAGCGTATGCACAACAGAGGCAGCTTGAACGTGCTCTTAACATCATAGATTCTATTCGTGCTCACACTGGCCTTCATGGTATGAATTCTGATAGAACCGGTATGCTTTCTCGCAAGAAAAACTATCTTCAAGTGCTTTGCTCTGATTCTCGTGTTGTTCCTTCAGTGGAAACTGGTGAGCATTCGATTATTTCTATCGCTTTTGCCGGAGAATCACTTGGTGGTGGTGTTTCTTACAAACAGATTGTGGATCTTCTTCCCTCTTTGGATGGAATAATTATTCAGGGGCATACTAATTGTGGTGCATGTGCGGCGGCTAATAAGGCTCGTGAAGGTACAGTGTTTGATGGTTCTTTGCAAGATCTGACAAGCAATGTTGAGGGGGATATTGTTGAAAATATGAAGTGTCAGGTTCGTCATGTGATCGAGCGTGTAGGGAAAGAACTGTTGAAGCAACATCAGGTTGCGGTTTTTGCGGTTCAAAATGATATTTTTGCAGAACCTCGTAAGAGTAAGACAATTCTTGAGGAAACATTGGAGTTTAATGATCTTTCGTTGCCTAAGATAAGAGAAGCGGTGGATGTGTATCGTCGCATTCTAGCACAAGCTAGGGATCCTAAACATACTCCTGCTCCTCAGCATCAGCACCCATCGGTGCTTTGGCTTTCAGGTCTTACTATCTACAGTCAGTTTCGACGGGGAATTGGGAGTGAACATGAAATGGTGGATGAGTTTCGCAAGGGGGTAATTTTTAAAGTGTTGTGGCAGAATCCGCATGATCCTTGTGCAGTGGCTTCAGCGCGTTATATTTTGGAACATGGTGATCATGTGAAGCAACTTATTTTTACTGCAACCAGTGAGCGGGATCTCTGGTGGGATATTGAGACTTTTGTGAATAATCCTGAGTTGAGTAAATATCTTTTGAAGAATGTTGGAACGCAGTTGATTGGAATTATTGTTGATGATAACGGGGTGTCGGCGACGGATAGGGTGGTGCGGTTGGAGGCGGTGGAGTAATAGTTCTCTGTGTTTTACTTGGTTTTATAACTATTTATTGTATGAAGAGGAGCCTTTTGGCTCCTCTTTTTTTTGCAAGGTGGTATTTTGATAACTGTTAATGCACAGAGTCTTGTGCTTTTTTTCTTGCGTCTATTTGCTTTTGAGCGCATTATTACTTCTTAAGTATGTTTTTTCGTGTGAAGAGTGTGTTCAGGAGATGAGCAAATGATTGATAGAGCTAGACAAGTAGGTGGGGAAAGCCTTCATAGTCGCTATTTGCTTTATGTTGAAGGGAAACGTCGAAAGGATGTAGAAATGAGGGCGGTAGTTAGGGTGCTTCTTCATCGATTGGCGACAGAAGGTGATCTGGCAAAACAGCTTGTAGCTCTTAGAAGTAATGATCGAGTTGATGTTGATTTGGCTCAAAAGCTTTCTTTTGCTTCACATATAGTAACCGAAAAGGGTGGTTTTGAGAGTTTTGGTCTGGCAATGTTCTTGGGGGGGAATCGTATAGGAGCATTGAGAGGGAGACTTGAGTCGGTACAAAATGCAGCAAGACGAGAGTTGTGGGAAGAGGCAGGGGTGGTAATTAAACAGGTGAAATCACTCACATTTCGTTCTTTGTTAAGGGTAACAAAAATGGTGCCACATGAAGTACGATTTGTTCATGAAGCTTTTGTGAGTGCGTGGTGTTCACCACTAGAGCTCTTACATCAGAACAGTTCACATGATAACATTTCGGCTTATGTGCAATTATCGACAAATGAGATGACAACACTTCTTGGGCGGGGGAAAGTGACTCTAGAAGATGGTCATTTGCTTCCTTTGCAAGATAGTTTACTCGTATGGCAAGATGATCGTTTGCGTCATGGAGCATACTCCCCTCAACGTCAGGTGAAAAAAACTCTACGAACGTTGCTTGGAGATGTGATAACAGCTGAGCAAAAGACTCGAAGTTCTCTGTTAGAAGTGCTTCTTCTTTATCATCCGGCTGGGTTTGTTTCGGAGGAGGAATTTGTTTGGTTGCTTGAGGATAAGGTGGAAAGTCTAGGAAAGAAAAGTTCATTGGCCGAATATTTGGAAGGTCTATCTTCTGTTGAGTTTAATAACTTCTATAGTCATTTTTTTTCCAGCAACACCATCACAAAACTTCAACTTGAGGTAGCTAGATCGATAGCAGAACGAAGAGAGATGATTGAACAAGGAAATGATAATGTTCAAAGACATCTTTTAACTGTTGCTAGTGTTGTTCCTACGTCTGGGCAGCTAAGGGTTTTTGGAAGTAGTGGCTTTTTCGCTTCCGGCATGCCCTTTGTTGGTAAAGAAACATCAGAAAAGAGGATGGCGACGACAGCTGTTTCAAGGGTGGTTTTGGAAGAGTTTATTGGATCTGTCAAAGATCTTTTTCAGATAGCTCAGGATAGAGTAGGTGAGACTTATTTTCATGGATCAACAGATTTTTTCTTTGATCTAAATACTTATATAGCTGAACAGGATCGTTCATTTTCTGGTCATAAAGCTAAAGAGATAAATACAGCTTATGCGAAAGTGTTGATGCAACGTTTTTTTCATCATGGCAGGGATAATGCTCTAGAAACGTTCCACCGGTCGGCAATTGATGCTGATGAATGGCTTGAAGGTATGATCGACAAGGCTGATGTGCATCTGAAAGAGTTGCAATTTGGAAGAACGTATACAAGACCTCTCAATCAAGTAAAGCGTCTCAATAATCCTCTTCAGCTAGTGATGCTTGCGAGTGGAGTTATTCCAGCGGGTGTCAGTATTCCAGCTGAACTTTCAAAAAGAGCAGTGTGGGAGGCTAGGAGAAAATTGCTCCTTGTTTTTTATATAAGTCGAGTTACCGAGTATAACCTTGCAACAATGGACAATCTTGAAGAAATTTTTAGTGCATTTGAGGTGGATGATTCAGCATTGCCCAAAAAGGGGGAGGTTTTTGGGGAAATATTGGAAACGGGTACTCGAGAGCTAGAGCATACATTACTAATAGGCTCAAAACTTGCGAAGGTCTATATTGAGGCTGGTATGAAAACGATTGAATCTTCTTTGAGAAAACTCTTTCTTCGTCCAGGTGATTTTATTAGACAGTCTTCAGATGTATTCCCACCTCTAGGGGATTTCCAAGCCACGAAAAATGCTTTTGATAGCATTATGACAGATCGTTGGAGGAGAGAAATAGTCTTCATGCCGCATCCAGAGGGATACACTGAACTGGAACTTTGTCGCAGAGAACCAATACCAACTGAACTTTATTCCTGTATGAAAAGTCCACCAAAGTTAGGTGATCCGATGTGTGAAGATCACCGAGTAGTCATTGAATATATTCAAGCACTTCGTAAAATTCCAAATATTGTAATCCATGATTACAAACCTGTTCCTGTTGGACATGTTGCAGCTAAGATTGGTGATAGCATTGGATCTAACTTAGGTAAAGGTAAGATTAGGTTTTGTAATTTTGTATTAAAAGATAGTGTTACTGGTGTGCAGGAAGAGGTACAAATTTTTGTCCCAACTGCAGAGATGGATCCCACAACAGGGAATTTCATATATACTCCAGCTACTGACTGGAAACGTTGGAAGAAGGATGATGATGTTCCGTATGCTTTGAGGCAATTTCATGCGCCTGATTTGGAGCTTGAGATGCGGTCTGTTATGGCTTTACTTTTTCCACCAGATATCTACTGGCATTTACCACCTGCTTCGTCTGATTTGAGGCAGCGTGAGGGTATGAAATGATGCGGAATTTTTTTCTCTGTTCTTGTTAAAGAGTTATTCCAAGGTAATGTATTTTTTCCAATTTTTTTCTTGAAGTAAGGATTTCATGACTACTTGTCCATCGATGATAAAGGTTCTTGTCCATAGTGTTTTTAGAGTTTCTTTTATTTCCTCTGAAAGTACTTCGGGAAAAAAGATTACATTATTGCTTTGTTGTTTGATCCCAAGAATATGATTATTTTGTGCCCAGAGGCGCAAGTTTTCTATGAAGAAAATATTGTCAACTTCTGTTGGGATTTTTCCAAAACGATCAGTGATTTCTTTTTGAATTTTTTTAAGATCATTTTTATGGGTAACTAGTCCTAGTGACTGATAGAAGTATAAACGAACTGCAGCATCGCTGATATAACTTTGAGGAATGTATGCGGTGAGAGGGAGATCGATTTCTGGGCGAAAGGCATTTTGAAATGTGATTTCGGTATTTTCTTCGGTAGGTGAAGATGTTAACTTTCCATGTTTAATTTGAGATTTTAGTGTTTCTACTTCTTGTCTCACTAGACGGGTGTATAGTTCTATTCCGATTTCGTTGATAAATCCGCTTTGTTCTGTTCCTATGGTGTTGCCTGCTCCTCGCATATCTAGGTCCCGCATAGCTAATTCAAAACCGCTTCCGAGGTCGGAAAGTTCTTCAAGAGTTTTTAATCGGAGCAGTTGGTTTTTGGGGAGTTCGGTTTGTTTGTAGAGTAGATAGGCATAGGCTTGGGTATTTGATCGTCCTACTCGACCACGCATCTGGTAGAGATCGGAGAGACCAAAGTGGTTGGCGTTTATAACGATGAGCGTGTTGGCGTTTGGAATGTCGATACCGTTTTCAATAATATTGGTGGCGACGAGGCAATTGGTTGTTCCGGTCATGAAGGCATATAATTGTTCTTCCAGCTCTGATGGTTTCATTTGGCCATGGGCGACGCCTATGGTTATTTCTGGGATGAGTTTTGCCAGATCATGAGCAACGTGAAGGATTGTTTGCACTCGGTTGTAAATAACGAAAACCTGTCCGCCGTGCTTGATTTCATCTGTGATGGCTTTACGCAGCAGGTTTTCGTTGTAGTTTGTGACGATGGTTTTGATGGGTAAACGTCCAGGAGGAGGGGAGCTAAGGACTGAAATGTCACGAATACCAGAGAGTGAAAACTGAAGAGTTCTTGGAATAGGGGTTGCTGTAAGAGTGAGAATGTCGATGCTTGCCCGTTGTTCTTTGAGTCGTTCTTTAGCTTTGACTCCAAATCGTTGCTCCTCGTCTACGATAAGTAATCCAAGGTCTTTCCAGACGATGTCCGACTGGAGTAGACGATGTGTGCCAATGATTATGTCGACTTTGCCTTCTTGGATAGCTTTTTTTGCAGCGGTAATTTCTGCTGCTTTTCGCATTCTGCTTAGTGCTGCGATGCTAATAGGATAAGACTTGAGACGTTGACTGAATGTCCGGCGATGTTGTTCGGCAAGTATGGTGGTTGGAGCTAGGATTGCAACTTGCTTTCCTCCTGAGACGGCTTTGACTGCGGCTCTCAGGGCAACTTCGGTTTTTCCAAAACCGACATCACCACAGATGAGGCGATCCATCGGATGGGGTGATTCCATGTCTTTTTTTACTTCTTCGATGGCTTTTTTTTGGTCGGGAGTTTCTACGAAAGGGAAGGCGAGAGCAATTTCTCGTTGTATATAGTCATCATGGGGAAATGCAAATCCTACCTGAGAGGCTCGTTTGGCATAGATTGCGATAAGTTCTTTTGAATAGTTGTCGATAGATTTTTTGATTTTTTTCTTAGTCTGCTGCCAACGCGAACTGTTTAGTGAGGATAGTTCAGGTTCGGCATCTGGTGAAGAAATGTAACGGGTTATACGATCGATTTTGCTTGTTGGAACATAGATTTTGTCGCTTTTGGCAAACTCTATAACAAGATATTCTCTCACGATGTCACTGACGGTTTGTTGTGAAATACCAAGGAATTTCCCAATGCCGTGATCAATGTGAGTAACATGGCAACCGGGCGTTAACGTTACAAATGGGGCGGTTATTTGAGGTGACAGATATTGTTGGGAGGATGAGTAGCTACTGATGAGTCCGAAAATTTCGTAGTCTGTGTAGAGAATGGTTTTATTTTTCTCATCTATCCATCCTGGTGAGAGTAATGTTTCATTGATGAGAAAACAGTTTGTTAGTGTAATATCTCGATCGTTGAGTGTTTCTAGCAGTCGTGCACTTTGTCTGGTGACTATAATGATTGTGTAATTGTTTTTGATTTTTTGTTGCAGACTTGAAGTGAAATCGTGAATTCTGCCTCTGAAAGATGGGAGCGGAATGTATTGCTCTGGCTTGGAAAGTTGTGGTTGAGTTTGAGAAAAAGTAAGATTTTGATATTTATTTTCTTGATTATTATTGATAGGAGCTGTAATGTCATCACTATCGAGAATAAAGAAAGCATTGTGTGGGATATATTCATCTAAATGGGCTTTTTTTGAGATTTTGCTTGTTGTTGTGGCTGAAAGTGCATATGAAGTAATTTTTGTTTCCTGAGAAATTTGCGTGAGTGGGTCGAACAATCGCATGGATTCTAGCGTAGATCCAAAAAACTCTATTCTCAGTGGATATTCACTTTCTTTTGGAAATAGGTCCAAAATTCCTCCTCTGAGAGCAAATTGTCCTTTGGCATTGACTTCATATTCTCGTTCATATCCCCAAGATTGGATGGTGGTAAGGATTTCATCTAGTTGATAGTGATCTTGAAGAGAAAAATGTAATTGCTGCTGAGTTAGTTCTTTTATAGATGGTATTTTTTCTTGAAACTGAGAGTGTTCAAGAATAAACAGATCTTGTTCGTTTGGGGAGAGGAGCTTTGACAAAGCATTTGGGTCAGTTGATTCTAGAACTCGTTCGTTTAGTTGAATTTGTTTTCCCAAAATGACCTTCAAAATATGTTTATAAGCCTGAAGATTACGTAATACCTGATTTTGACGACCTGCTCCTTTTGTTATCCAATAGAATGGACCTGATACTTTTGCGCGTTCGTTGAAAAGAATATCTGCAAGGAAGTAATATTCTCGACATTGGCCGATAATAGATTTGTGTTCTGGTAGATTCATATTTATTTGTACAAATTGTTCAAGAAAGTTAATTGCTACATGACAAATTCATTGTTTTTTGCTATACTGAGGTACAAGAATAAGTTTACTAAAAATACCACATATAAAAATAAAGGAGCAGTAATGAACTATGATTCTGTGGATTTAAAGAATTTTACTGCTAAATTCAAGTATAATGAAACACCCGAGGCGAATACCCTAAAAGAGAATTATAACTTTTTTATTGGGTCGTTGCTCATATTCGTTTTTCTTCTTCTTCCATTGCATGCGTATTTGGCATATACCGATGTTGAGTCTGTTCATGTTATTTTCCTTCTTCTTGAGGCTGTGTTGGTGTTGATTGTTTTGTTTTATGCCAGAATTGAGGTGGTTTTTGACAAAAAAAAGAAAGAGTTTCGTTATTATAAGAAATGTTTACTTGGGTTTCTTTCTTCTAGTATTTCAGTTTCTATTCCTGAGCTTGAAAAATTTTCAGTGCTCCATCGTATTTGGGGAGTTACACAGAAATATACTGATCGATTTTCTTACTTCTCTTTACAGAATCACTTAAAGAAAAGTAAAACGCCAAATACTATTTTCAGTTCGCTCACTATTTCCAATGGAGCTTGGATTTATATTTTTCAGGATTTATGTCAGCAAAATTTACAAACAGGGAAGTTTGTAGCTCATCTCAAAAAACGAGAGTTACCTTTCTCTGCTACTTCAAGTGTAGCTTATTATGCAAAGAATTTTGCAATGTTTTGGGTTTTTATATTTTTGTTCATGCTTGGGACGGGGTTGTTGTTTTATTTCAAAAATCAAGATATGGATGGTTTGAGAACATTATTTTCGCTAGAAGTGTTAGCAGGGCAGGTTGGGGTTTCATTGTTTTTCTCCGTGTTTTTCGGATATCTTATTAAAGAAAAATAGAGATGTTGGCTGTGTGCAATAGAGAAGATGTGAATCGGCAGTTCAATCCTTGCTGAATGGAGGTTCTTTCTAGTACTGTTGATGGTAGTGGGGTGATTTTCTATGCGTGTTGCTGTTGATGTGCGTGTTTTAAAAAATAAGAAAAAAACAGGTGTTGAAGAATATACTATTCAGCTTCTTCGCCATTTGCTTAAAGTTGATAGTCGTAATGAATACTCCCTTTTTTATAGCAGTATTTTTTCGATAAATTCCAAGCTTAAAAATATATTTGGTTCTACAGTTCCCATACGTCATGTGCATTTTCCTAACAAGATCCTGAGTCTACTGTGGAAATTTCCAGGATTACCTAAGGCAAACTGGTTGGTTTCTGGTGGTGTTGATATATTCCTTTCTCCTCACATTAATATTCTTCCTGTGTTGGATTGTAAGAAAATTATTGTGGTGCATGATTTGGCATTTCTTCGACTTCCGGAGTTTTTTACAAGATGGCAGCTTTTTTGGCACCGTTACATGGCGAATGCGTCAATTCCACAAGCAGATCATATTATCGCTGTTTCTGATTCGACGAAGCGGGACTTAGTAGCGTTTTATGAGATATCTGAAGAGAATATCTCTGTGATTTATCCTGGAGTGTCGATGGAGCTTTATCCATTTTCGGAAAAACAGAAACAGTCGTTTAGGAAAAAGGTCGGATTACCTGATCGTTATATCCTTTCTCTTGCCACTTTGGAGCCAAGAAAAAATATTGTTTCGGTAGTTCATGCTTTTGCGTTATTGAAAGAACACTATGATATTGGGGATTTAAAGCTGGTACTCGTTGGGAAGAAGGGATGGCTTTATAAGGATATTTTTAAACTTATTAAAAATTATGGTTTAGAACAGGATATTCTTTATCGTGGGTATATTCCTGAGGATGAAAAGAATGGTTATCTGAGCTCTGCCAGCTGTTTTGTTTATCCAAGTTTCTATGAAGGATTTGGATTTCCACCTTTAGAAGCATTTGCTGTTGGAACTCCGGTGATCACTTCCAACACATCATCGCTTCCTGAAGTTGTGGGTTCGGCAGCCATTACCGTTGATCCTTTGGATGTGCCAGCGTTGTCTTTGGCTATGAGAAAAATATGTTTTGATAGGGTGTTTGCGCAAGATTTGCGAGATAAAGGTTTGGTACGAGTGAGGAAGTTTCAGTGGCATAAGGTTGGAGGAGATGTGTTGAGGGTTCTTGAAGGTGATTCAGTTTGAGTCTATGTGCAGAAATCTTGGTAGACAAGCGTTTTAATCACTATTTCCAACTTTATTTTTTCGCCAAGTTTTTATATTTGCATGGTGGCCGGTGAGCAGTATTTCTGGTACTTTCATTCCTCGAAAATTAGCTGGACGAGTGTATTGTGGGTGTTCACGTTCCTTTCCAACGGAGAACGATTCATCTTTGGTTGATTCTTGGTTTCCAACTACGCCAGGTATGAGTCTGGTTACTGCATCGAGAACAATGAGTGCTGGTATTTCTCCTCCTGTTAAAATATAGGGTCCAATACAGAGCTCTTCATCCGCTAAGTATTGATTTACACGTTCATCTATTCCTTCGTAATGCCCACAGATGAGAATAATATGGTTATATTTTGAAGCTAGAGATGAAGCTTTTTTTTGAGTGAAGAATTTTCCCTTGGCTGAAGTGGTAATAATTCTGATTTGCTTTCTTTCTGATGGTGTAAGCGCATTGGTGATGCTTTCCACTGCTTCAAAGATAGGTTCAGGTTTCATCACCATGCCTGGTCCACCTCCAAAGGGGCGGTCATCGCAGGTTTTATGTTTGTCTGTAGTAAAGTCACGAATATTTATGATGCGAATTTCAACTTGTTTTGCATCTTGGGCTCGTTGGAGAATGCTTTCTTTGAGTGGGGTTGAGTAGAAATTTGGAAAAAGAGTGAGAATGGTAAATTTCATAAGAGCAGTTTTAAGCTACTAATTACACTACTGGGGTTTTTGTTGCACGCACAGGGGTTGCTGTTGGTTTTGAAGTTGTTGGGGTTCCAGAAGTGGGGGTGCCACTTGAGGGTGTTGCATCATAGTTACACGTAGTAGCAGCGTCAGCGCCACAAGGGCATCGCTCGTATTTTGCGCTCCATGCTTGAAAATTGGTTCTGATTACATCATCTTTTTGCGTTCCATCGGCATATATTATGGTTCTGCCCCCGAGGATGTTGGCTCCTCCGACTGGGAAGTCTACTTGTTTTTGTTTTGCAGGGCAGAGTGCTGGATTATCAATGTATTCCGCAGGTGGCGCAGGACTGGTGCTGAGAATTTGAGGTTTTGCTATTGAGACTTTTCGTCCATCTTTTGTGCCGTAAAATTTGAAAGTAACTGAGGAATTTGATCCATTGTAGAACGCTTGCACAAGTACATGTGATGCAAAGTCATTTTTAAATTTCAGATCTTGAGAAGGTGAGTATACTGTCGCATCATATCCTATACCTAAGCCAGTTTTTTCGTAGTATTTTACTCGATAAGAGTGCCCTCTTCTCATTACAATGGGAAATCCAGTGTTCAATCCAGCTTGAAAAAAGGTAGTCGAAACTTGGCAGACGCCGCCGCCGTCACCTTTCACAGTACGGTTGCCGAGAATAACCCAAGTGGCTTGATATCCAGTTGCAGCACTGATTGTTCCAACTGAGTCGTTAAACGAAATTACTTCTCCTGGTGCATAAAGGTGTCCATGTACCCGTTCAGTAGCTATTTTAATGTTGTGTTTTCTTTCGGATGGAGAGCCTTCGAAGGCAGTTGTTGCTTCTCCGATAAGCTCCTGGATGCCGAGATCGGCAATATTGCTTTCGGTTATTTTTGGTTCGATTTCTGCGATTACGAGTGGTAAAGTTCTGGTGTTTGTTGGGTCACTGTCTAATTGAATAATTGCATCATTAAGCGCCGTGTAGGTTGCTTCGATGTCAAGGTCAGCACCTTTTTTACTTTGGGCAAAGTTTTTTACTAGACCATTTTCATATTCAAATAACCCATTTTCAGGATCAATATGTACTTTTTCTTTGATTGGTTGAAAAAAAGCAGTTGTGTTGTCTTTGTTTAGTTCTATGGATAATTTATTGTTGTCTTTTTTGAATTCAAGCAACTCAGCAAGTTTGTTTTGCGGTATTTTCCAGTTTTGAGATCCGCTGGTTAGCGTAAATGGATCTGACAGAAGTGCAAGGATTTCTTGCTCATGTTCCTGAATATCTTTTTTGAAGACTGTTGGTTGAACTGCCGTTATTTCAAGTTCAGTGGTGACTTTATTGAGTAAACTTGTAGATTCCTTTAGTTGTTTTTTTGCTTTGTCGACATTTACTGAATTTCCAATTTTTTCATCTTGGTAGGAAAGAACGCCTTTGTCCCATAACACTTTTGCGTTTGCTTCTGGATCGGAAATTTCCTTGGCGTAGGTTTTTAATGCTTGGGTTAGCTTTTCATCATTCATTGTTATGACAGGAGCGATTGTATTTCTGAGGGTTAGTGATTGCATTCTTTCCCCAACACTGGAGAGGAATGATCCTCGTCCGACGCTCCAAGCATTGTCGATTGTAGCGTCTGCATCGATTATGAATTCAATATCTTCTGGTTGTATAACCCAGCTTTTGTTTTTGTAAGTAAAGGTGAATCCTTCGTCGTAGAGTGTATCGAGTTTATCAGTGAGGGCAAGGGATGCCTGTTCTTTGGTCAGGCCCCCTACGTTGAGGTCTTTTCCGATATATACGTTTGGAAATATTTTCTCGGCGTAAGTGAAGCCAAATGTGGTGAATACTCCGATAACGATGAAGAGTACCAAGAGTAAGGCTATAGCTGTGTTGCGAAAGGCTGTGCTTGCAAGGATTACGTCTTTTGTGAGTGATTTACGTGTAAATAGTGCTTCGGACATTGCTGTGATACCTGACTGGGTTTCTTTTTCGACGGTTACTGGTTGGTTTTTTTCGGTGATCGACGTTGGTGTTGAGGAGTGGTTTTTTGTCCCTTCTTGTAGTTCATCAAGATTTTTTGCGACAAGGGATGCGTGATCCTGGGCTGTTTCTTTGCTTATTTCAAGAGACGCTTTTGGATTCTTTGCAGGTTTTTTCTTGGCAGCTGGATTCATAAAATGGCTACAATATCCGCATAATATGCGGTAATTCTATCAGTAGAATGCTTTTTTGTAAATGGCGTATCTGCAAAAATGTGGTGTGAGAATTAATATAGAGAGATGAGAATGTTAGGTACTGTTGATTTGTTTTTGTTGTTTACTAGTTTTTTGGGTTTTTGCAAAGTAGATGGTTTTGGGTAAGTATGAAGCTCTCAGTGACTAAATTTTGGTAATCTGTAGCTTGGAGTAGGTTTTTTTCCATGGCAGAAGTGGCGATGAATAGTATTGGAAGTAGAGATGGGCAAGTTAAATAAAATTCAGCAGTTTTTTTTACCAGTTTATGCTCTTTAATTCCTCCAAAACCAACAAACATGCCAACGTTGGGAATTACGTCAAGATCGAGAGGGCCATCACCTACGAACAGTATTTCTTCTTTTGGTGTTCCAATATCGTTGATGCATTGGGTTTTTCCTGTACTGTTGACCAGGGGTTGATCTATTTCGAGATGGGAATAGTTTCCTTGTTCGTCAAAACCTAATTCCACAGCAAATACACGCTCTCTAGGAATGGTTAGATAATCCGCGAGGATGTCTACTGCAGCTTTGTATCCGTGACTCATGATGTATACTTTTTTTCCGAGGTATTGCAGTGCTTCAACAACTTCTTTTGCTCCGGTGGTTATGTTTTCTGTGTATCGTTTTCCAAGTTCTTCTAGTTGTTGTCGAGAGGGTTTTGCAAGTGCTATACGTTCAGCGAACACTTCTTCTAGGGTAATTTTTCCACTGACTACATTGAGTGTGAGGTCATGGATAAGTTTTGCGACTTTAGGATCGTTGGATGCATCGGCGAGTTCGTTTATACCTTGAATTGTTGAGAGTGTGTAGTCGCAGTCGAAGATTACAGTTGAGAAGCCTGGGCGGAATTTCATTTCGTACATGGTGGTGATTTTTGATTATCTGAGTATAGTGTAGCATTTTGGAGCCGAGTCATATTTTCATTAGGACGGTGTGGTTATTGAACCCCCTAAATCCCCCTTCACAGGGGGACTTTGATGTCTGCTGTTTTTCTTGCATTTGGTATAATGGGGGTGTTTTTTTCACCAGTTTTTAGTGGGGGGCTTTTTTGTGGCTTTGTATCATGTGTATCGGTCTCAGACTTTTGGGGAAGTGGTCGGGCAGGATTCAATTATTCAGACGCTGAAAAATTCCCTCATTTCCGGTCGAGTTTCACATGCCTATCTTTTTTCCGGTTCTCGAGGAATTGGGAAGACGTCAACTGCGCGTATTTTGGCCAAGGCTGTGAATTGTTTGCAACGGAGTGCTGATGCTTTTGAACCCTGTAATGTTTGTGACTCTTGCCTTGCTATTGCCGAAGGGCGGGCGATGGATTTGTTGGAAATTGATGCGGCGTCTAATCGTGGTATTGATGAGATTCGCAGTCTGAAGGAAAAAGTTAACTATGCACCTACTCAGCTGAAGTATAAGGTGTATATCATTGATGAAGTGCACATGTTAACGAATGAGGCGTTTAATGCTTTGTTGAAGACGCTTGAAGAGCCACCTGAGAATACGCTTTTTATTCTTGCAACAACGGAGGCTTACAAAGTCCCAGAGACGGTTATTTCCCGTTGTATACGATTTGACTTTCGTCGAATTTCTACACAGGCCATGGTTACTCACCTTGCAGAAATTTCTGAGAAGGAGGGAATACAAGCTGATAAGCGGTCACTGCAGCTTATTGCCAAACAAAGCCAGGGTGGTTTGCGCGATGCTCTTGGATTGCTGGAACAACTGCATTCTTATGGAGCGGAATTAACGATCGAGCAGGTGCAGACAATTCTTGGGGTGGCTGATCGGGGATTTGTGGAGGAATATCTTGATGCGATTTGGGAGGGTAATGAGGGAAATGTGTTGGATGTGATTCAAAAGACTGTTGCTAGTGGTTTTGATTTGGTGCAACTTACAGACACGATTATTGAATATTTTCGGGAGATATTGCTCTATAAGGTTTCAGGGAAGGCGCAGTTGCTTGATTTTACGGATGAACAGGAGGAGAAAGTGAAGCAATATTGCCAACACTGGGGTGTTCAGGAATTATTGCGTTTATCTGATATCTTTTTGGCGAGTAAGCAGAATTATCGTTCCAGCCCTTTACCTGAATTGCCTTTGGAGTTGGCTGGGTTGGAAGCGATTTTATCTTTGAGGAAGCCACCTGAAGTTGTAGTTGCAAAACCAATTCAGGAGATTCAGACCTCGCAAAGGGTTGCTCAAGTTCCAGCTACACAAATAGCTCCAGTGATTCAACAAAGCCAGTCTTTCCCTGTGAAGCCAGTCAGTGTTAGCGCGTCTGCTGAAGTAAAGCCTGTTCATTCTTCAGTTTCAACGGGAAATCAACAGGTAGCTACTTCTGAACATTCTGCTCCTCAGGTTGCGCCCAGTTTTTCATCAAATGCTTCACCAGATGGTGCAATGGCGTTGAAATCTTTGCTTGATCGATGGTCGGACGTGCTTTTTCATGTGCGAAAAAAGAATCAGGCTTCTTTAGAAGCGTTGTTGCGTTCTTGCGCTCCTATCGATGTTCAAGGTACAAATGTTATCATTGCTGCGCGGTATGCTTTTCATAAAGATAGGCTTTCTGAAGCTGCTAACAAGCGAGTTGTGGAAGATGTGCTTTCTTTGATTCTTGGTGTGCAGGTATCTTTGGTTGTTGAAGTGCGATCTGATGTGACACCGGTTTCTCTTTTGAAAAATTCAGCGTCCCAGTCAAAACCTAAACCGGATATGCAGGAGAAAGTGAAGGAAATTCTAGATGTTTTTGGTGGGGGTACTGTGGTGGAGTAGGAGTGTGTGAGATTGCTTTTTGGGTAGGGGTTTATTAGAGTAGGGTGTGTAAAAAATACTATTTTGATCAGGAGTTTTTTCTTATGTTTAATCCACTCAAACTTGCGGCTCAGGCTCGGGATATGCAGAAAAAGATGAAAGAAGTGCAAAAAGAGTTGCAACGTACTACTGTCGAAGTGAAGAATAATGCCGTCACGGTGGTAATGAACGGAGAGCAGAAGGTGGTGACCTTGACTATCAATCCTGTAGCTCTTGAAACTGGGAAAGTTGATGCATTGGAGAAAGCGATTCGTGAAGCGTTAAATGAAGCTGGGGAAAAGGTGCAGAAGTTAGCTGCTGAGCAGATGTCTAAGGTGACTAGTGGAATTCAGATTCCTGGATTGACGATGTAGGAAATCCCCCTAACCCCCTTTGAAAAAAGGGTGGACTGGATTGGGGATTTTTTCCATTGGGACAATGTGGGTATTGAACCCCCTAAATCCCCCTTCTCAGGGGGACTTTGATGGGGAAAGGTTGGGTATTTATTTTGCATAATTTACAAAATTAGTTTTTTACATGGCTATCTCGCTTATCCCACAACCTATACAGCGATTGATTGAGGCTTTTGAGCAGTTGCCTGGGGTTGGTCCCAAGACTGCTCAGAGACTGGTGTTTTATTTGTTGCGAACTGATCGGAAAAAGACAGAAATACTGGCAAATGCTGCTGGGCGGTTGTTTGACACGCTTCGGTTTTGCAAAGTTTGTAATAACTTTTCTGAGCATGAAGTGTGTGGAATTTGTAGTAATCCACAACGTGATACTGGTGTGCTTTGTGTGGTTTCGGAAGCTTTTGACGTTGTAGCTATTGAGAAGATGGGACAGTTTCGGGGGGTGTATCATGTGTTGCAGGGAGTGCTTTCTCCACTGGAAGGGATTGGGCCTGAAGTGTTGACGATCAGTCAACTTGTTGAAAGAGTTCGAGAGCAGGAACAGCTTCGCGAAATTATTTTTGCGACGAATCCGACGCTTGAAGGTGAGGCAACGGCAATGTATATTGCTAGGCTTTTGAAGTCTTCAACAGTGAAGATGACTCGTATTGCAAGAGGGTTGCCGACTGGCGGCGATCTGGAGTATGCTGATACACTTACCTTGTTGAATGCAATGGATGGTCGCAAAGAATTTGGTGTTGAGGTCTAACAGTCAGAGAGAGTGTACGTTTGGGATAGTGCTGGTGTATCGTTCTTTCTGAATAGTTAATTTTTTAAAAAAAGTATCGTTGTGTTATTCTATGGAGCACTTTCATAATGGCCAGATCAGAGAACCGAAAAAAATCTAGTACATCCACAGGAATGAAGCGTTTTCGTTTTGACCCCGTGGCATTAGTTACAAGTACACCTTTTATTTTTTGTGTGGTTGTTTTGCTCGCTATTGCTATCATTGCTGGGATTGTACTTTATCATCCGCCATATACGTTCAATGATGAGGATGATCCAAGTAATGGTTTACGAAGCCTTTCCCATCATGCTCGTGTTTTTGCTGATTATCTTAGTCCAGAGAGCAAAGACATTGTGGAGTTTTTGGTGAAAACTTCTACTGCACATCCGCAAACGTTCAACATCATATATAAGAATCTGCCTCAGAAAGATTCACCTCTTTCGGTAGAAATGGCTCAGGCAGCTGAATGTGCATTGCCACAGGATATTTTCTGGGATTTGTCGGCTGCTTTTTATGATAAACAATATTTATTTACTGTTGCTGAGAAACAGACGGATTCAGTTCTTTTTGCTGATAGGTTAATTGCTGATTTTGTAAATAGAATTAACGCTGAGAAAGTAGATGCAATGAATACGTGTTTGCAGCAGAAAAAATACACGTATCTTCTGGATGCGGATCGCAAAGAGGCAGAATCTTTGGGTGTGGATTCTGCTCCGGTGGTTTTTTTGGATGAAGAGAAGTATACAACGTTGGATGCTCTGCAGAAGGCTATTACTGATAAGTTGGATGTGAGTAGTAAGTAACGATACTTTGCTATAAACATGCAGATATCTCAATAGAAAACTAAGCAAATTCGGCAAAGAATATCTTCAACGTATGGTGATATTTTTGTTACCCCAAGGGTATTCGAAGAGATCCTTCGACTACGGGGACTTCGCTCAGGATGACACCGTTGTTGTATTTTTTTCTTCGAACTTACAGTAAGTAGGGAGAGTGTAGTATGTTTGCTGAACGGTTGCGAAAATTGCAGGTGCGTTTACATGCGGAGCAAGTTAGTTTTTTACTAGTCAGCAGTGGGGAAAATATTTTTTATCTTACGGGGTTGGAAGGATTGGAAGGGTATTTGTTGATTGGTGCTGAGGGGAGCTATTTGTTTACGGATAGTCGTTATGAGGGGGCAGTGGTTGGGCTTTCTGATTTTTTTTCTGTACAGGTTTTTCGTAAGCAGTTTACTGATGCTTTGCAGCAGGTTCTTGAGCGAGAGAAGGTTTCTACAGTTCATTATGAAGCGAAGCAGCTTACTGTCTATCAGTTGCAGCTTTTTAAGAAAGCTGTACCTGCGATTGAATGGAAGGGGTCGGTTGATCTGGTTGAGCGGCTGAGAGAGCAGAAGGATGAGGAAGAGATTCGTGTCATAAAAAAATCATGTGCGCTTTTGGATAGTGGGTTTGCCTATATCGAGCAGCAGATTGCGGTTGGGATGAAGGAAAAGGAAGTGGCGTGGAAGCTTGAACAGTTTCTTCGGGAGCAGGGTGGGGATGCGTTGGCGTTTCCGACGATTATTGGTAGTGGGAGTAATTCGGCTGTGCCGCATCATCATACGTCAGATCGTGTTATTGAATTCGGAGATATTGTGTTGGTTGATGCAGGGGTGCGGTATAAAGGGTATTGTTCAGATTGTAGCAGGACGTACGTGGTGGGGGAAAGTTCGGCACGTTTCCAGGAGCTTTACTCGACTGTGTTGGAAGCGCAGGAGTTGGCTTTGCAGAAAGTTAAAGCTGGGGAAAAGGCATTAGCTGTTGATGCGGCTGCTCGGGAGTATATTTCCAAGGCTGGTTTTGAGGGGCGGTTTGGGCATGGGACGGGGCATGGGGTGGGGATTGCTATTCATGAGCGACCAAGGTTGAGCCCTATGAACACTACGGATG
>Ga0194060_10001228_pt1 | contig 18438 bp, 12 predicted proteins | sample SepL225m_MetaG_FD_163427 | JGI IMG/M metagenome (GOLD analysis project Ga0194060, IMG submission 163427) | Anoxic zone freshwater microbial communities from boreal shield lake in IISD Experimental Lakes Area, Ontario, Canada - Sep2016-L222-5m | ecosystem: Environmental > Aquatic > Freshwater >...
GAATTTTTCCTCCATGGTCAGGCCTTCCCTGACCACGATTAACCAGAACCCGCAGAAGCTCGGACGCGAGGCGATCAACGCTCTCGTCAAACAGATCGAAGGCAAGTCCACCCGCGCGCTCCGGCTCACCGTCGCCCCGGAACTCATCGCCCGCAAAAGCACCGCCGCTTGGAAATAACCCGCATTTCTGTTTTGTTGACTCCATAATTTATTTTTCCTAGAACTCACATATGAGAGTAGATCATGCTCCAAATCTCGGCCAGCGACTGGACGACCTGCCGGCAGTCTCCAAAAAATCCGCGCACCGCTGGTTTTCCGAGGCGCGTTTCGGAATATTTGTCCACTATGGGCTGTATTCCATCCATGGAGAAGGCGAGTGGCATATGGATCGGAAGATGATCCCCAAGGAGGAATACAACCTGCTGGCGGACGGGTTCCGGGCGGAGAAGTTTGACGCGGACGAGCTGGCGGGGCTGGCGAAGCGGGCCGGGGCGGAGTATGTGGTGCTGACGGCCCGGCACCATGACGGGTTCTGCCTCTTCGACACCCAGACGACGGAATTCAGCAGCGTCCGGAAGGCGGCGAAACGGGATTTGATCCGCGAATACACAGACGCCTGCCGGCGGGCCGGGCTGCGGGTGGGCCTGTATTATTCGATCATGAGCTGGCAGTGGCCGGCGATTTACAGCGGCCCCCACAAGGACCCCGAAGGATGGGAGGCGATGGTGAGGGAGACTCACGAGCAGATGTGTGAGCTGATGACCCATTACGGGCCTATTGATCTTGTCTGGTATGACGGCTGCGTGGTGCCCGGGGTCTCCGACCTGCCGACCATTGCGCGGTATTGGCGGTCCCGCGAACTCAACGCGATGGCGAGGGAGCTTCAGCCCGGGATTCTCATCAACGACCGCTCGTGCCTGCCGGAAGACTACTCGACTCCTGAGCAGCACCTGACCCTGCCGCCGCGCGGACGGCTCTGGGAGATGTGCATGACGATCAATGACCACTGGGGCTGGTTTTCCGGGAAGAGCCCCTGCAAACCGGCCGAGCAACTGATCCGGCAACTCGTCCTGTGCGCGCGCTATGATGGCAATTTTCTGCTGAACATCGGACCGTGTGCGGATGGGACCGTGGCTGCGCCACTGGTCGAGCGCCTGGAGGCGATCGGGCACTGGATGGCGGCAAACGGCGAATCGGTTCGCGGCACGCGACGCACGGCCTATACCGAAGCCGAGCACCTGCTGGGGATGGTCACATCCCGTGGCAGGCGCTTGTATTTTCACGCCTTCGACTGGCCGGGCGTGCAGGCTCGGGTGGCGGGGTTGACCTCGCGCATTTCCTCCGCCAAACTTCTTGCGACCGGTGCGGAACTCGCGGTGGAGCAATTTCCCGATGGAACGGCAACGCTTCGCGGGCTTCCCGCCAAATCCCCCTGCAAGGCGGACACCGTCATCGCGATCGAGTTTTCCTGCGCGGTCCCCTCCTCCGCACCTCCGGAATTATTGATTGAAGCCGATACCGGCCTCTTTGATCCCGCCGAGGCAAAGGTGAATGTCTTCGAGGATTCCGGCCATCGGGATCGCTATGAAATCGCCCTGCCGGTTTCCGCCACCGGAAAATACCGGCTGGAATGCAGCGTCGTCGGAGGAAGCCCGCTCCGGCTTTTTGCGAAGCTCGACAACCGGAGGCTGTCGGACGAATTCGCCCTGACCTGCGTGGACTATCCGGACGTTCTTCGCGCCGAAAACATCTCCCTTCAACTAGGGGACCGATCGCTTGTTCTCTCCTCCGAGGACAATGTCCCCTTCAACCTTCTGGCCTGGCGGCTCCAGCCGCTTTGGCGTCAGCTGCGCTCCGAGTCCTGGCTGACGATCGGGCCGTTTCCTTCGCCCTATCGAGTGCCGGGAACCGACGGGGAGGTGCTCGCGGCGATGCGGACATCGTTCCCGCCCGAGAAAGAATTCCGCAGCGACGCCACTTATGAAGGAGCCGGAGGGAAATATGTCTCCTGGCACGGCGAAAAAAAATCCCATCCCAACGTGGATTTCAGCCGCGTTGGCAACGGGGAGAGCGGAGTTTGTTTTGCCCGGACCGTTGTGATGTCCCTCGAGCGGCGGAGCGCGCAGGTGCTTCTCGGCTGCGACTGGTGGGCAAATCTCTTCCTGAATGGCGAGGAGATTTCCAGCCTGAGAGATCCCGAGGCGGTGAAGCGGGACGGTGCCTGGTTCAATGGCTGGAAGCCGCTGGCCGCCAACATCACCCTCAAAAAAGGCGAGAATGTTTTCCTGGTCAAATGTCACCAGGGCCGCGCCGGCAACTGGTTCAGCTTTTATCTGAACGAAGCGGCAGCCGCGCAGGAGATCCTTTTTACCAATGCGCTCGAATCAAAAAGTCACATATCATAGTTCTTTCGCCTTTCATCCATAGTATCAACCGCTCACACAATGCGTTTCTCTCTCAAACTCGCTGCCTTTGCCCTGTTTTTTACCCCGGTGTTATCACGCGCCCAAACTGACTCGAGCACCCGGAATGTCATTCAAAAATCTGCTGTGGAGTTCAACCGGTTTGAACTGGATGACAACGCGAAGGTTGAGGCGGTTCGGAGAAGCGGAAACCTTGCAGGAATCATCCCTGAGAGCCCGGCCAATCCCTATGTGACGGGCTGGTTTGAGTATGATTTCTCCGTGTCCCAGGCGGGTTGGTATAGTCTCGACGTCCAGCCCAGTGGGGGAGGCCACGAATTCCTGATCGACGGGAAAGATCTCTATTATGGGTCCGCGCAGAAAGTGACGAACCTCTGGCTGGAAGCGGGGGCGCACACGCTTCGCATTCAGCGCACTTTTTGGACGGGCTTCGGGAAAATCACTGGCTGGCAACTGGTGTCGGCCGGACAGGATCCCGCCGATCATATTGCGATCCGCGCGGCGAATCCCTGGAAAGTGATCCGCAAGGGGGAATCTCTGCCTGTGACGGTGAGCTTCGGAGAGCTTGCCGCTCCGATGAAGCTCTCCCTCCTGGTGCGGGAGCGCGGCAAGCAAGACGTTCTGCAGACCATTCCGGTCAACCTGCCTGCGGGTGGGGGTTTCCAGCAGACGACCGTCGGGATCCCCGGTTCGAGACAGGGGGTCTATGAGGTCGGCTATCAAGTGGATGAACTCGCCCCTCAACCTGCCGTGCTGCCTCCGCTCCAGTTCGCCGTGGTGGATACGACGCCTGTTGCGCCCAAGGATGGGGAGGTGGAGAAAACCCTCGTCGCGGAGATCGATGTCGCGAAGCAGGTGCCGGATTTTTTCAAAGGCGGGGAGACGCGCGTGGTGAACAAGCCTTGGGGAAGCTACCGCGAATCCGGGGATGTCGGCTATCTGCAACGCATGAACTCCACGGATCCGAGCTGGTTCGCATATAAATACCAGGTGGGCGATCCTAAAGCGCTTTACTGGATGGAATTCGATTTTCCGGATGATGCCAGAAGGTCGTTTCTGGTTGTTCCCCGCAGCGGCAATGCGCTGATTCCCGGACAGCATTCCTACGCAGGTCCTGGGACGGGACCGGACACGGGGCGTGAGTTTTCCTTGACGAACCGGATGCAGACGATGGGGATCTACTTCTGGCCGCACAGCACCGATTTGCGGGCGGCAATCCTGCAACCCCAGAGCGGTTTGCGGGCGGCGGTTTCAAAAATCCGTATTTACAAAGTTGAAAGCCCTCTTGCTCCGCTGCCGGACGCAAAGCATGGCCGCGATTTCATCCACTGGTATGAGGAAGGATCGAGCTTTATGGGTTATTTTGGAGCTCCCAATAAAGATCCGGAATCGGTGATTGTCGCGGCCGACAATTGGGCGCGCATCATGGCACACCAGGGGGCAAGTCTGCTCATGCCCACACTTTCCATTTATCAAATGGCCATGTATCCCAGCGCCCTCAATCCAAACTTTGCCGACTCGAACACCTTTGATGCGGCGAGAGTCATCGAGTTGGCGTGCGAAAAGTATGGGCTTAAATTCGCCACCGAATTCCACCCCGAAGGTCGCCAACTGAAATGGCCGTCCGCTCTGGCGAAGTCGCCGGATTCCATCTATCAATTCAATCGATTCGGAAAGGTTTGGGAGGGTGGCGCAGGGCCGAGATTTAATTTTCTCCACCCGTTGGTGGAAAAATTTGCGGTGGATCTCGTCGGGGAATTTGCGGATCGCTATGGAGATTCTCCGGCTTTCGAAGGCGTCTCCATTCGGCTCATGGGCTGGCAGAACACCGGCTTCGGGAATTTTGACAACCTGAGCTGGGGCTACGGCGATTTTACAATCCGCCTCTTCGAGCAGGAGACAGGGATCAGGATTCCCGTTGCTCAGGAGGATCCGGAGCGCTTTGAAAAACGCTATCAATGGCTCCAGGCCAATGCGGGACAGCAGTGGAGCGGCTGGCGCTGCCAGAAGGCGACAGAGTTCTTTGCCAAAGTGAGCGTCCGGCTCCGCGAGAAACATCCCGAGGCCAAATTGTTCCTGACTGATTTTCTGGCACCAAACCCAAGCGACCCCCAAAACTGGCATAAAAACTTTCGCAAGATACCACGGGATGCCGGCATCGATCCCGCCAGGCTGGCGGCGGTGAAGGGAGTCGAGTTGATAGCCGCGGCCATCTTCTACGGGCGAAGAAGTACCGAGGAATCGGATCAACGCGGGCGCGATGCCGTTCTCACCCCCGCCTTGCTGGGGAGGTTGAAGCACGAGGACAAAGCCCTGGGATTCCTCACCTCGCAGGCTTATTTCGAGGCGACGGAAGCCGTCGCGCCCCCCAAGGATCTGGGATATCCCCAGAACACGGCCCACGGGTGGATGTCCGGGGCAGTGAATCCTGCCGGACGGCATTATCTCGAACGCTTTGCGTTGCCCTTGGCGGAGTTTGACGCGGCGAGCTTGGGCGACGGGGGGAATGGCTACACGGTTGGGCAGCCGCTGTTGCGGGAATTTCTGCGGGAATATCGCGCGCTGCCTCAGGAGAATTTCCAAGCCAGGCAGGATGCGCGCGATCCGGTTGCGGTGTGGGAACGACAGGTTACCGGAGATTTTCTGTTCTATGCCGTCAATCGCGAGCGGTATCCGGTAAAAGTCGATGTCGAGTTTGCCGAATCCCCCGTGATCACTCGCCTCTCCACCCGCGAAGGATTGAAGACCGATGGAAAGACGCTCCGGATGGAATTGAAACCCTACGAACTGCGGGCGTTTTCCGCCGGGCTAGGAGCGAAGATCCAGAAGGTAGTGGAAACGATTCCAGATGCTGACCTCAGCCACGTCCGAAATCTGACGGCATGGCTGCGACGACTCGCCGATGATGTGGCCGCCGGAACGGCCGGCACGGAATTGACTTCTGAACAGAAAACCTTGCTTGGCAATGCCGCCAGCGAAGCGGAGACCTGTCTCAAACAAGGGCGGTTCTGGAGGGCGCGAACACTGCAGGAAGATCAGCAATTGCGCGACATTTATGACCGATGCGGGCGGATTCCGCCCTTGTTGGACCAGAACGGCCCGCTGAGGCTGCCCGAGGGATCGACTTCCTCACACGCGCTGCTCTCGAAGGTCACCTCGAAGAATACTGCTCTGCTGGCCTCCGAGACGGTGACGCCGGATTGGAATGGACAGGAGCTTGTCGTCTCGACCAGCGGGGAATTGACGCTTTCCATCGAGGTGCCGGTTGACGGGAAATATTTGTTCCGATTCGGACAGGTCGTCGGAGAAGGGTTTTCCGATTCGGCCGTCAAGGTGGACGGCAAGGACGTCGGGGTTCTTAAATCCCGGGCTGAACCGATCCACGGTGTCCCGGCCATGCTTCCAACTCCGGTGACCTTGTCCAAGGGGACGCATGAGGTCTCGCTGCTGCCTGCGGATGGCAAGCGGCAGGGACTGCTCTTTTTGGAAATGGTGCCCGTCTATCAGGACATTGTGGCGAATCGTTGGATGATCGCCGGTCCGTTTCTCGCGACCACCCTCCTCGGAAAAGCTGGCGACGAGGCGATCAAGGACGCGATGAAGAACAAGGCGTTTCCCCCCGAATTGACCAGGGATTTCTCTGCAACGCTGGATACCTTTGACAAACCCCGGCAATGGCAGCGTCAAGAGGGGCAGGACGATTATGTGGACTTCCTAAAAATGACGGGGCAGGGACGTGGCAGCATTCACTATTCGGTAACTTATATTGTTTCGCCGATAGAACGTGATGTGGATATCTCCTATTCCACCGACTATTATGCCAAATTATGGCTCAATGGCAAAGTGGCGCAGGAAGATTTTCAGCCCGGCGGCCATCCAAAGAAAGGGCAGATGAAGCAAGTGTTACACCTTCAAAAGGGAGCCAATGAACTCCTTCTTAAAGTCGGTTCGGGATCCGGCGGAAATGGCTTCTGGATGGCCATGAACAACCCCGGCGACCTGAGATTTGCCCCGATGTCGAACTCCGAACAGTCCAATACCAAGAAAGAAAAAAACCCATGAATCCTTATTTGAAATCATCATTCCCCCAATCGACCGTCCTAGGAATTGCGGTGCTATTCCTTCTAAGTGTGAGTCCGGTCGCTCGGGCCGGCAATGTCCTGTTTGGGGATGACTTCCAGAACAGCGATCTGGGAAATTGGCACCAGTCTCCGCAAGGGGTGGAGGAGTCCTTCTGGCCGATTGTTGCCGATCCGGATCTCTCGGACGACAGGCATAAAGTTCTCTCCACGCCGGCGATGGGAACCCAAAACTATTACTGGCATATCGAGCCGCAGGTCGCCGCGGGATCGACATTGTCATTGAGCCTCCGCTTCAACGTGGACCAGGCCAATGACGAATGGAATATGACATGGAGCTTGCTCGATGACGTCGTTCTTAACGGCGGCTCTATTGTTGGCGGCTACTCGGTGCGTGTCGGAGGGGCGGGAACCCCGAATGACAGGAAAACTGTAGTAGTGATTAGTCGCTGCGATCCCAAGAAAGAGAACAGCGACAAAGGCTCCGAGGCCATCCTTGCGTCGCAGGAACTCCCCCGGGAAAAGATTCTGCCGGGGTGGAACACGCTCCAGTTCCGCTGGGGGTTGGATGGTGCGCTGAAGGTTTTTTTGAACGGCTCGGAGATTCTCTCGGCAAAAGATACCACGCATAAGCCGGCCTTCCGGACTTTGCGAATAGCGACCTGGCTTTCCAATAACTTACCCCCGCCACAATCGCTACCCGATGGACGGAAACTATTTTTTGGCGATGTGAAAGTCGAACAGATCGACCAGTAAATAACTCTCCGTTCTTCACCTGCGCGTGCGGCTCAACGGGCTTGCGCCGCTCCCCATTGTTAGCCGCTATGATTCTCTTTTCCTCATGAATCCCTCCCCGACGCCAACTGCTGCTGGACCGCGTCTCTACACCACCGAAAACATCAGCTACACCAAGAGCGGCCTGCTCATGCTCTCGTTCTGGCTGTTGTGGGGGGACTTCGCGTTCAATTTCTTCGAGTCGGTCTTCGGGCGTTTTCTGCCGATCTATCTCAAAGATCTCCAGGCTTCAAACACGCTGATCGGCGTGATGGGCGGCAGCTTCGCGGGGCTGGTGAACGTGCTGTTTCTTCCCGTGATCAGCCGTTGGAGCGATGATCTGAGAACTTCCATCGGGAGACGCATCCCGCTTCTCTACGTGATCACGCCGCTCACGGTCGGAGCGGTCGTGGCTGTCGGATTCGCTCCGGAAATCGGCAATTGGATGTTTGACCACACGTCCGTCCATCTGCCTGCATCAGTGACCAAGGTGGGCATGATTCTGGGGCTGATGTGCGCCCTGACCGTGAGCTTCCACTTTTTCAACATGGTCTTGTGCAACGCCTACAACTGGCTGATCCGCGATGTGGTGCCCCTGGAAGTCATGTCGCGCTTTCTGGCCTGGTTCAGCATTGTGGGAGGGGTGAGCGGAACCCTTTTCCTGTGGTTCGTCTTCCCCCACCTGATGACTCACCGGAAGTGGATCTTCCTCTGCGTCGGCGTATTCTACCTGCTCGCGTTTTTTCTCATGTGCTACAAGGTCAAGGAGGGGAAGTATCCGCCTCCCACCCCCCTGGAAGACCGCCCGGGCATCCTGAAGACGTATGTGGTTTACTTCCGCGAATGCCTGCAAATCCCCCTCTACCGCAATTTCTTTATCGTCTCCCTCCTTGTGACGGCTGCCATGAACTGCGCGGGGAACTTCACCACGCTTTTTGCCAGTGAAACACTGGGTCTCGACATGGAAAAGATGGGCCATATCTTTGCCTGGACCGGAGTGGTTTCCCTCGTATTCCTCTATCCGATCGGCTGGCTTTGCGACCGGTTTTCGCCCATGCATGTCACCTTGGGCTCGATCATTTGCATGTGTCTCGGGACGAGCCTGGCCCCGGTCCTCATCCACAGCGAGACCGGGTTGCTTGTATATTCGCTGGTGTTTTCCTTTCCGGCGATGGCCTGGTATTTGAGCCAGCGAGCCGCCTCGATGAAGCTCTTTCCTCTGGAAAAATTCGGCCAGTTTTCCGGCGGGCTCAACGTCTTCAGTTGTGGGGCCTTGATCGTCGGAAACATCCTCATCGGCCTCCTCATGGATCTGACCCACAGCAACTACCGGATGGCATTCCTCTGGACCGCCGTCATCTCCGCCATCGCGACCTGGCCGATGATCCTTGTCATCCGAGGATGGAAACAGCACGGCGGCCACGACAACTACGAGGCACCGCTACCGGATTAGGTGGCGCAGCGAACAATTCCTATTTCAAAAACAATCGTTATTATGATGACACAAGCGATGCTACCCTCGTGGAGCTTAAAGGAATCAGCGGAACTTGGCGGGCGGGCGATGCTTGCCTTGAGGTGGACCCCGGAATTCGGACCAGAGGATAAGAGATAAAAAAGCGATGGCTTGCGGGGGTGGAAAACCACAACCTGAAAGACCATCAAAATGAAAGCCAAACGCAGAAGACACGACACAGCATTCAAGGCCCGTGTGGGGCTGGAAGCGCTCAAAGGGCAGAAAACCACACAGCAGATCGCGGCGGAATACGACGTCCACCCCACGCAGGTATCGGAATGGAAAAAGACGTTATCTGAGGGGCTCGGAGAGGCCTTCGAGCGGGGAAAGGGAGGTCTTGGTGAGGAGTTCGAGCGGGAGCGCGAGAAGCTGCATTCCAAGATCGGGGAGCTGACGGTGAAGCTGGATTTTCTGGAAAAAAAATCCAGACAGCTCGGCCTATGAACCGCGCCGAGCTGGTGGAAAAAAATCATCCGGGGTTGAGCGTGCGGGAGCAGTGCGAACTGCTGGGGGTATCGCGTTCGACTTTGAATTACCGGCCAGTGGAAGAGGACCCGGAGGATACGCGCATCATGCGGATCTTGGACGAGATTTACATGACGGACCCGTGCATCGGGAGCCGGCGACTGGGGACGCTCCTGGAGCGAGAGCACGGGATCAAGGCCAACCGAAAGCGGATCCAGCGACTGCGGCGCAAAATGGGGATCGAGACGATCTGGTGCAGGCCCCGGCGCACGAGCATTCCAGACAACGGGCACCGGAAGTATCCGTATCTGCTGCGAGGGCGAATCGTGGAATACGCCGACGAAGTCTGGTGTGCGGACATCACCTATATCCCGATGCCGCAGGGGCACGCCTACCTGTGCGCGGTGATGGACTGGCATTCGCGGAAGGTGCTGGGATGGGCGGTGAGCAACACGATGGACGCGGCGTTGACGGAAAAGGCCGTGGCGGCGGCTGTGGCGCAATGCGGGAGCCTTGCGGAAATCTTCAACACCGACCAGGGCAGCGTGTTCACCTCGCCGGAATGGACGGGAAGGCTCGAGGGGCTGGGGATCGCGGTGAGCATGGACGGGAAGGGCCGGTGGATGGACAACGTGTTCGTCGAGCGGCTCTGGAGGAGCTTGAAATACGAGGACATTTACCTGAAGGGATACGCCACGGTCGGGGAGTTGGAGACCGGCATCAGGCAATGGTTCGAGCGATACAACACCTGGCGTCCGCACCAGGCCCTGGGCAACCAAACCCCAGCGCGGATTTACGAGACGAACCGCAAGCCGGCGACCCCAAGGGTAGAAATGAAAAAAGCCGCATGAAAACCACTGCCGGGAACCTCCCCCTTCCGCCATCCGATTTTTTTGCTCTTCCGCTACAGGCCCGCGCGGGCCTCTGCGCTACGCTCCGAGGCCAGCCGGGCCTTGCGCTCCAGAGCAAAAAAATCGGAGATCCTTTCCAATCGGAGGTTGATGCCTCCACAACCAACACATAGAGTCCAAATCACTCCCGTATCCCATAGCTTATTTTAAGCTCCCGCTGGTTTGAAAACGGGGTCCACCCCACCTGGCTTGATCCGCAGGACAACTATATGCCGATCAGCGGTTATAAGCCGTCGCATGATGTCGGGCGGTGGTGGGACGCGATGCTGCGCCTGGAGCAGGCCACCGGGTTTTCGATCCCCGCGCCGATCGAAGCAGCGATGCTCGACAACTTGAAACGGCTGACCGACAACCCCGATGCCCTATTGGTTTGCGAACCTAAGGGGCGTTATGAACACGAAATCAACCCGCACAATCTGCGCGAAACCATGCTTGCCTATCATGCGCTTGTCCGCTGGCGCGACAATGACTGGGCACGGCAGCACGGTCATATCTTTCTGCAATCGCTGGATCACGCCTTTCGTGAGGACGGCCACTATGATGCCTCGCGGCTTGGCATGGCGGGCACGGTTCCGCTGTGGAACAGCCGCTTCCATGCTGAAGAGGAGAATTCGGCCGGCTGGTTCGACGCGACGCAGACCACCGGCCGCTGCATCGAGGCGGTCGTCTGGTTTTACGAGGCGACCGGAGACGAGCTCGCGCTCCGCCTGGCCGACCGCATAGCGCGCCATCACCTGCGTATGATCGCTGACGATAACGGCGAAGCGAGACCGGAATTCTTCACGCCTGAGCACTTTGGCCATAACCATTCCTATATGGGCACATTGCGCGGGCTGTTCCTGTTTGGCCGGCTCACCGGGCAGAGGCATTACATGGATGCCGTAACAAAGATCTACCGCCATTCGATCTGGCAGCGGAATATCTCATCGGACGGCTGGACCAGCCATGATCTTGGAATGACCAACTCATGGTCCCAAAACAAATTTGGCGAGAAACAATACGAGTCGGCCAGCCCGGGTGACATCGCGCAACTCGCGCTCTGGATGGCAGTGCACGATCATCAAACCGACCTGCTGGATGATGTGGAGCGCATTTTGCGTTCGAGCCTCCTGCCTGCCCAAATCACCGGGGATGATGTGGGGGCGCCCGCCCGGAAGGGAGATATGACCATCGGGGAGAACTGGATCGGCGGGTGGGGTTGCCAGTTCGAGCGCCAGATAAAGGATTTGATCTACGATGTCCTCGCTGCCGTCGTTCACTCGTTGTCTGATCTCTATACGCACACAACCGTGCAGGACCATCGCGGCATCTCGCTGCTTTGGCATTTCGACTACGAGGATGAGCAACTGTGCGTCACGCATTCCCTCGCCGACGAAGCCGTGGTGTGCGTAGTGCCGAAAACCGATGCGCCGCTCCGCATCCGCATTCCCGCATGGGCAGATTCCCTTCGAATTAGTGTCGGCGGCCGGGAGATCAATCCACCCCACCTGGGCGATTTCATTTATCTGGATGGCGAATCGCTTAAGAATCGCGCACCTGTCGAGCTGCGCTATGGCCTACCAGCACGCACCACCGAAGAGAAATATGGCCTAACGACATGGCGCTTATCGTGGCGGGGGGATGTTGTTGTGGACAGCGCTCGCGCCGGTTCCGGTGAATCTCAGAGATTCCCTGACTCCATTTTATGAACAACACAAACTGGTTTGACGAAGCGCGCTACGGGATGTTCATCCACTGGGGGGCGTATTCGGTGGCCGCACGTGGAGAATGGGCCGCCAACCGGGAACGGATTCCGCTGGAGGAATACACGCGTCTTTACGCGGAAAACTTCCGTGCAGAAAACTATGATCCTGCGGCATGGGCCGAGCTCGCCAAGGAATCCGGCATGGGCTACGCTGTGCTAACGACCCGGCATCATGACGGGTTTGCGCTCTGGCCCACGAAGACGAGCGGGTTTCATGCGGGGAATCTCGGGCCGAAACGTGATCTTGTCGGGGCATTCGTTGACGCTTTTCGCGAGGCAGGGCTTCGCGTGGGATTCTACTACTCGCCAGCGGACTGGTTTCATGCCGATTACCCCGGGCCGCATTTTCGTGACTGGCCGGGAACGGACGATTGGAAGAGCGAGGAGGCCCGGCACCGGTTTATCGCCTACTACCGCGAACAACTGCGCGAGCTGATGACCCATTATGGGGAAATCGATTACCTCTGGTTCGACGGTTGTATTCCAGAGAACCTACAAAGCACGGAGGCCAATGAGGAGATGCTTCGCCTCCAGCCGCATTTGCTTATCAACGAGCGCAACGGCCTTCCATGGCATGTGAAGGTGAGCGAGCAGGCGATCAAGCCTGCCGGGCCGGGAGTCGCATGGGAAGCCTGCATGACCCTCAACGACAACTGGGCCTATCATGCCGGCGACATGAATTGGAAAGGGCCGCGCCAGGTCATTCAAATGCTCACGGAAACCGCCTCCAAAGCGGGCAACCTGCTGCTGAATGTGGGACCGAAAGCTGACGGCACCATCCCCGAGGAATCGGCCTCGATCCTGCGCGAGACGGGAGCATGGCTGCGAAAAAACGGTAAATCCATTTATGGTTCTTCTCGCTCGCCGTTCACCTGGAACAATTGGGGGAGAGTCACGACGCGCGGCAGCAACGTCTATCTCCATATCTGGAACGGCACAGGAAAAGATCTCTGCTTCGCGGAGATGAAGAACCGCGTGATCTCTGCCAGATTCCTCGACGGCGGCAGCCCGGTTGAATTCGAGCAGAAAGACAACCGCCTGTTTTTGCGTGGATTGCCCGCGCCTCTGCCCGACCCCATCGCCATCGCGAGCAGCAAGACCAAGGTCAGACCGCTCGGGGTTTATCACGGGAAGGTGGGAAACGGACTCTCAGTCGAAATGAGCGTGAAGCACGGGCCGGTGACGTTGCTCTCTGTTGTCGAGGATCGCGACGGTTCGATTTTCTTTTTGGTGGCCGAGGGCGAGTCTGTTCCCGGGCCGATCCTGGAGATTGGAAACACGAACAGCCGCTACCGCTTTCCGATCGGGGCGCGCGCTTTTGTGAATAGTTGGAATTCCCACGGCCCCGCCCACCACTGTGCTGTCGGGGTCGGGCACATCAGAAGCAAGCTCGCGAAGCTGGCCGCCCTCCTCGACATCCGCATCGAAATCGTTTGCTGAAAATCTTTATGTCAAACACCTACACGTCCGCCCTCGAACAATACGCCGCCCTCGGCGCGGACACCGAAACCGCCCTCAAAACCCTGGACTCCGTCTCCATCTCCCTGCACTGCTGGCAGGGCGATGATGTCGGGGGATTCGAGAAGGCCGATGCCAGCCTCTCCGGCGGCGGCATCCAGGCCACGGGGAACTATCCGGGGAAAGCCCGCTCGATCCCCCAGTTGCAGCAGGACCTCGACAAGGCCCTCTCGCTCATTCCGGGAAAACACCGCCTCAACCTGCACGCCTGCTATGCGGATCTTGCCGGACAGAAAATCGACCGCAACGAATATTCCGTCGCCCAATTTCAAGGCTGGATCGACTGGTGCAAGGAACGGGGGATGGGGATGGATTTCAACCCCAGCTACTTTTCGCACACGCTCGCCGATGACGGGCTGACGCTCTCGCATCCGGACCAGGCCGTCCGGCAGTTCTGGATCGATCACGGCATCGCCTGCCGGAAGATTGGCGCGGAGGCCGCCCGGCAACTGGGTTCGCCCACGGTCACCAACTTCTGGATTCCGGATGGATCGAAGGACACGCCATTTGATCGAAAGTCGCCGCGCGAGCGCCTCGCCGCGTCATTGGACGAAATCTTTTCGGCTCCCGTGGACCGCTCGCTCAACCGGGATGCCGTTGAGAGCAAGCTCTTCGGGATCGGCTCCGAAAGCTATGTGGTCGGATCGCATGAATTTTATCTGGCCTATGCGGTAAAAAACCAGCTCCTCTACTGCCTGGATGCCGGGCATTTCCACCCGACGGAAAACCTCGCAGACAAAGTGTCCTCGATCCTGCAGTTCGTGCCGGAGCTTCTCCTGCATGTGAGCCGTGGGGTGAGGTGGGACAGCGACCACGTCGTCCTGTTCGATGATCCGACACGCGCGATGATGGACGAGCTGGTGCGCGGCGGTTTCCTCGGACGCACCCACATCGGGCTCGATTTCTTCGACGCCAGCATCAACCGCATTGCCGCATGGGTGATCGGCACACGCAGCGCCATCAAATCCCTTCTAGCAGCTTTGTTGGAGCCTGCCGCCCTGCTGAGATCCGCCGAGGAAGCCGGAGACAACACACTGCGGCTCGCGCTTTTTGAGGAGGCAAAAACCCTCCCGTTCGGAGCCGTCTGGGACGAGTATTGCCTGCGGAATGACGTTCCGATCGGGCCTCGGTGGATGGCTGAAGTGAAGAGCTACGAGAAGTCGGCGCTCGCGGACAGATAACCACCCACCCACCCAATACCGATCATGAGCACCACGATGAAAAAATACGCCGATTTCCTTAACAACATCTCCGGCAAAATCCTGCTTGGCTGTGACGGCTTCGTTGACGAGACCTACGAGATTGTCGAAGTCCGAAGAAGTCAGACCGAATTCACCCCGATGAAAAGGCTCAAGCAATTCGGCGAACTGCTCGTCGAGCGCGCAGACGGCGGTGTCGGTGTGGAACTCGTGCCGAAGCGTCGCTGCGAGGGCGGGTTTGGCATCAACACGGGCCGGGTGGCCGCATGTTTGGGCCTGAAGCCCTGCCTGCCCGGCCTTTACGGCAGCCCGACAATCGACCCGGCTTATCATGAGTTCGAGGAGATCTGTAATCTGGTTTCACTCGGCGATCCCGCGCTGACGATTGCTTTGGAGTTCAGCGACGGGAAGGTTTTGATGAGCAATCTTGAGGCGGTCTCCAGCCTTTCCTGGGATGACTTTAAAAAGCACTTCGGAGAAGAAAAACTCAAAGGATTGTTCTCCGGCGTCGATATTTTGGGGCTCGGCTATTGGTCGCTCACCGCAAACTTTGACGGCCTCTTCCTGGGCTTCATGGAACAGTATGAAACCGGCACTCCGCCGCGCCGGATGTTCTTCGACTTCGCCGACATCAAGAAAAAATCCAGCGAATCTTTCATCAAAAGCCTGGAGCTGATCAAATCATTCAACAGCAGGATTCCCATGACGTTCAGCCTGAACGAACACGAGGTGCTGGAATTATGTTCAAGGGTTGGAGTCGAGCGCTCGGAACTGACACCGGCGGCGATCGCCTCCGCGTTGACCGTCGTCCGCGAAAAGATCGGCTTCGATGAACTGGTTGTCCACACGCCGGAGTTTGCCGCCGCATCCAGCGCGGCGGAAGGTGAAGCGTATGCGATCCAGGATCGCCAGACAAATGTCGTCCGTCTGGCTGGCGCAGGAGACAGCTTCAACGGCGGATTCCTCTGCGCATCCCTCGGGGATCTGCCGCTCAAAGAACGCCTCGTCGTCGCCAATGCGGTGACCGCCTTCTTCGTCACCCACGCCACCGGCCCCAACAAGGAAGAACTTCTCGCCCAGATAGCAAATGCCGCCGGCAAGTAATACAGCGTGGGAGCATTGGCTCAGCCCCTCAAAACCCTCCTATGAAATCGCTGCTGGTCACTGGTGTTTGGCATCTGCGATCACCACATGTGCGACCTCCCTTCCACGCAAATCATGAACAGAGATCAAATCAGCCAAATCGTCCGGCAGGCTCTCAAGGAAAGCGCGACAGCCGTTTCTGTCCCTGAATTTGCCTCCCGTCCTGTGGAAGCACCGCGTTCACAGGAAACGATGTCCCACCCCCGCGCATCCCGCGCGGCGGTGCTCACAGGAAAGGGAAGGATCGAGATGCGCGAGTTTCCCATCCGGGATATCACCGATGACGAGATGCTCATCCGTGTCGAGGGCTGCGGGGTTTGCGGAACCGACGTGCATGAGTTCAAGGGCGACCCCATGGGACTTGCTCCGCTCATCCTTGGGCATGAAGGCACCGGAGAGATTGTTGAGTTGGGCTCAAATGTCCGCAGGGACAACGGGGGAAAACAAGTTCGCCTCGGGGACCGGATCGTCACCAGCGTGAACGCCTGCGGGAAGTGTGACGCCTGTCTCTACACGCCGGGGCGTCTCAATCTGTGCGAGAACCTCAAGGTGTATGGCCTCCTGCCCGACGATGAGACCCACCTCAACGGATACTTCGCGGAGTATCTGATCGTGCGTGCCGACTCGACATTTTTTGTGGTTAACGACCTGAGCCTGGAGTTGCGTATGTTGATCGAGCCGGCGGCGGTTGTCGTCCACGCCCTGGAACGGGCGAAGCTCACCGGGCTTGTGAATTTTCGCAGCCGGGTGCTGGTCCAGGGATGCGGTCCGATCGGCCTCCTGATGGTGGCAGCCGTGAGGGCCGCAGGCGTTCAGCATATCGTGGCATTGGATGGCGATGACAGTCGGCTGGACATGGCGGGAAGAATGGGGGCCGAGCACCTAATCAATTACAAAAACCATGCGGGTGTTCCGGAACTTGTCGCGGCCGTGAAAGCCGCCACCAAGGGCCGCGGTGCACATCTGGCATTCCAGTGCACGGGAGTTCCCGCCGCGGTTTCCAGCATCTGGAAATACGTGCAGCGGGGAGGAGGCATCTGCGAGGTGGGGTCGTTTGTGGACAGCGGCACCTGTTCAGTCAACCCGCATCACGACATTTGCGCCAAGGAGATCACGCTGGTGGGCTCCTGGGTTTACACCGTCGATGAGTATCCCATCGCGTATAACTTTCTGCGGCGGGCCCAAGGCATCGGGCTTCCTGTGGAAAGCTTGATCACCCATCGGTTCCCGCTGGAGCAAATCGCCGAGGGATTTGATGTGAGCATCCGGCAGCAGGGGCTGAAAGTCGCCATTCTGCCAGGCCTGTGACGTTGCATTCTCACCTTTAACTCTTATGAATTCCCACGAACGCATCCTCGCCACCCTTGAACGCCGTCCAGCAGACCGGACTCCGGTCGATATCTGGCTCACCCCCGAAGTCCTCGAAAGCCTCAGCAAACATGTGGGGGAAACGGACGAATATGAACTTTACCGCAAGTTGGGTGTGGACAAAATCGCGTGGGTTTTTCCCGGCTACGGATCCGAGAAATTCGACCCCAATGTCAGCCAGGGGATCGACCCGTGGGGTGTTCCAACCGTTAATGTCCGGTCCGGTTTGGCCACCTACCAGGAGTATGGAACGCCCCCACTCGGAGAGATGGCCGTCCACGATGAGATCGACAACCACCTCCTCTGGCCCGATCCCGACGGATTCAACTACGCCGCCGCCAAAGCCACGGCCGAACGCGCCCGCGCATTTGGTTTTGCCACGATCGGCCCCTGGCTGTCCCACTTCGAGGTCTACTGCCACATGCGCGGCATGGAGAACGCTCTCATGGATACGATCGCGGAGCCCGAATTTCTGAATGCCACGCTCGACAGGATCGATGCCATCCAGACGGCGATGCTCGACCGCTTCCTGCACGAACTCGGAGGCCTGATCGATCTGGTTTTCATCTCCGATGATATGGGCACGCAGGAAAGCCAGCTCCTCTCCGTCTCCGCCTGGCAGGAGCACCTCCAGCCCCGGTTGACCAATTGGTGCCGGCTGATTCACTCCCACGGAAAGAAAGTTCTCTTCCACACAGATGGAGCCGCTCGCGACTTTGTCCCGCACCTGATCGAATCCGGGGTCGATGTGCTCAACCCGATCCAGCACGTCTGCCCGGGAATGGAGCGCTCCTCCCTCAAGCGGGACTTCGGCGACAAAATTATCTTTCACGGCGGAGTTGAAAACCAGCATGTCCTTCCGCACGGCACGACAGATGACGTGCGCAGGGAAGTGATTACCTGCCTGGAAACACTCGGTGCCGGCGGGGGTTACATCCCAAGTTCCTGCCACAATATCCAGGCCGGCACCCCGCCGGAAAATGTCATCACCATGATCGAAACCGTCCAGAACTGGACTCCTTGAAAGCCCTCCCCGGAGCGATTGGTTCGGGGGACAACACTCCTCGTTTGTGAAACCGGGCAGAGTAAAATCAGGTCGGACAGGGATCAGAATTGGCTTCCTATTCCTCATCGGGCTGGTTGTTTTGGCGGCCTGGGGTTGGTGGCGGTTCGTTCCCTCGCCGCTCCTCAAGCTTCTACCGGCCCCGCATCTGGAAAAATACGAAATCACCGGTCGGAGTCACAATGGATCGGTGATCGACCTGCAAGGCGGTTGCTTCAACGACGGCAAGCCCACCGAG
>Ga0194060_10001230_pt1 | contig 18400 bp, 17 predicted proteins | sample SepL225m_MetaG_FD_163427 | JGI IMG/M metagenome (GOLD analysis project Ga0194060, IMG submission 163427) | Anoxic zone freshwater microbial communities from boreal shield lake in IISD Experimental Lakes Area, Ontario, Canada - Sep2016-L222-5m | ecosystem: Environmental > Aquatic > Freshwater >...
GAAACGAGCGGCTGGGCGGCCTTCCGGCTCACATCCGCGACGTCCTGGCCGAACACGACGATGCGGGGGTCGCGGGTCATCTCGTCGGTGAGCGTCCGATTGATGGCGGCGACCATCGTCTCGGGCTTGCCTTCCGGGCTGGCCGGCGTGTCGAACGCGGCCGAGGTCGGATCGACGTCCGGCGAGTAGAGATAGCGGTCGACCGACGACTTGGCGGGCCGCTTCGCGGCCAGCGCCTCGAGCGCCGCTTCGTCAGCTTCGCGCTCGACGTCGGCCGTCATCGCCGCCAGTTCTGCGTCGGTGATCAGGGCGTGGGTCTTCAGGAATCCGGTGAAGCGCCGAATCGGATCGCGCGCGGCCTCGGCTTCGCGCTCCCCCGGCGTCTTATACAGCTTCTCGTCGTCGGATAGCGAATGCGAGTACGGTCGGATGACGCGGGCGTGGACGAACGCCGGGCCCTTGCGCGCGCGAACGTAGGCGGCAGCCTCGCGCATGGCGCGCAGGCTGGCGAAGAAATCGGTGCCGTCGATCGAATCCACGTGCAGGCCTGGAAACGATCGCACGAGCCGTGAAATATCACCGCCGGGCGTCTGCACTTCGACAGGCACCGAGATGGCGTACCCGTTGTCCTCGACGAGGAAGAGTACGGGCAGGTGCTTGGCGCAGGCCGCGCTGAGCGCCTCCCAGAATTCGCCTTCGCTCGTCGTTCCCTCGCCGAGCGAGACGTACGCGACTTCGTCCTCGTGGCGCCGCGGCGCGCCGCCGGCGGCCGGCGGCACGCGGCCGAGGATGACGCCGGCTTCGGCGGCGCCCACCGCGTGCAGTAACTGGGTGCCCGTCGCGCTCGACCCCGACACGATGTTGAGGTCCGGGCGACTCCAGTGGGAGGGCATCTGCCGCCCGCCCGAACTCGGGTCGTCCCTGGCTCCCACGCCGGCCAGCAGCATCTCGACCGGCGTGATGCCCAGTTGCAGGCAGAGCGCGCGATCCCGGTAGTAGGGGAAGAACCAGTCGTAGCCCGGCCTGAGAGTCAGGCCGGCGGCGACCAGCACCGCCTCGTGGCCCGCACCGCTAATCTGAAAGAAGATCTGGCTCTGGTTCTTGAGCTGGATTTCCTTGTCGTCGAGCTTGCGCGACAACAACATGCAGCGGAGCACGGCCAGAAGCGCCTGGCGATCCAGTCCGTGGCCGTCCACCGCGATCGAACGTTCCAGGGGCGTCTCCGAGGCGCTCGCGGTCGTCGCGCGCTTCTTCGACTCCGCTCTCATAGTGACAGATCATACCATCCGTTCCTCTCAGCCAGGCGCCATGGTATAAGCTCGATCCCATGAGTGACCGGACCGTTCGCCTCCACCGCTGGGATGAGATCGCGCTCGACAAGGTGACCGAGATGCTCTCGCGGAAGATCATCTCCGGAGAGCGGGAAATGCTGGCGCAGATCTATCTGAAACGCGGATGCCTCGTGCCGATGCACTCGCACGAAAGCGAGCAGATGACCTACGTGTTGCAGGGTGCGCTGAAGTTTCTCGTCGCCGGCGAGGAGATCACGGTCCGCGAGGGCGAGGTGCTTCACATTCCCTCTGGGGTCGAGCATCAGGCCGAAGCGCTCGAGGACACGTTCGACCTCGACGTGTTCAGCCCGATCCGCCAGGATTGGCTCGACCACGCCGACGACTACCTCAAGCGGTAGTCCCCGACCGACCAGGGCCGGCTCGTCGCGGAGCGATCAACGGACGCTCGGGCGCCGGGGAACCCAGGGGCCGCTTGCGCGCCTGGTGGCTCGGTGAGAGGCCGGCGAGGAAGGCGCAGACGCGTTCGTCAGTGGATGCGAGGATTCCGATCGTTCGACCGTCCGCCGGCGTAGACGTCGAACTTCCGGCGGGCGCGTCCGGTCTTCCACTTGGAGTACTGGTACCTCAACTCGAGCAGCGGGTTCATCCGCGCGCTCTTGAGGTAGACGTAGCCGACAAGCAACCCGCCGAGGTGCGTGGCGTTGGCGACGCCGCCCGCGTCGCTGAGTGACGAGAAGAAGGCGATGGCGCCGATGATCGCGACGAAAATCCTGGCCGGGATCGGAAAGACGAAATACATGTAGATCGGGCGATCGGGGAAGTACATCGCGTAGGCGAGCAGCAGGCCGTACACCGCTCCGGACGCGCCGATGACGACAGAGTGCTGCAGCTGCTGCGCGAACGCGAACGGCAGCAGTGAGAACGCCACGGTCAGCGCGCCTGCGCCGATGCCGGTCACGAAGTAGAACTTCAGGAAGTAGCGCGTGCCCCAGATGCGCTCGAGTTCGGCCCCGAACATCCAGAGCGCCAGCATGTTGAACAGAACGTGGAACATGCCGCCGTGCAGGAACATGTACGTCGCCGGCTGCCAGATCCACAGGCTGCGCATGACGTAGGTCGGCACCAGCCCCAGCCACGGGACCAGCGACGGGAACAGTTGCGTCGCGACGAACATCGCGACGTTGGCGCCAATGAGCGCCTTCAGTGCCGTCGAAACAGGGCCGGGGCCGAACGAGATGGACGCCGGTCTCGCGGACGGATAGCGGGCCATGGGCGGGAATGAAGTGAATATCTAGGAAACGGCGCCTGTCAGCGCGCGGCGGACCAGTTCGTTCACGGCCTTGCCGTCCACGCTCTGTCCAGCGAGCTTCGCCATGGCCGCCTTCATCACGCGTCCCATGTCCTTCGGCGACGTCGCGCCGGTTTCCTGTACGGCCTCGCGCACGGCTCGCTCGATGGCCGCGGGATCGGCCGCCGGCGGCAGGTACGCTTCCAGCACGCGAATTTCCGCTGCTTCCTTGTCGGCGAGATCGCGCCTCCCTCCGCCGATGAACTGCTCGATCGAGTCCTTCCGCTGCTTGACGAGGCTCGAGACCACCTGCAGGGACTCCGCCTCGTCGAGGGCGTGTCCGCGCTCGACCTCCCGGTTGACGAGCGCGGCCTTCAGCATGCGCAGCGCGCTCAGCCGCAGCGCGTCCTGCTTGCGCATCGCGTCGGTAATCGCGCCACCGATGTCCGTGAGCAGGCTCATTCGCTGCCCGGACCGCTGCCGCGGCCCGTTGCGGCGGGTTGGGTGCCAGGGGCGGGCTGTGGCGACGGCACGATCATGCCAGGAACCGAGACGCCGGAACCGGACGGCGAGGCTGGCGAGCGCGGAAAGATCCCGGGCGCGGCCGGCTGGCCTGACGCGGGCGTCGCGGCGGCGGGTTGTCCGGCAGCCGGCGGTGGACCCGTCTGGGGATTCACCACGGGCGGCTGCTGAGGCGTGTTGAAGATGGGGCCTCGATTCGGCCCGAACGGGGGATTGTTGGACCCAGGCGGGGTGTCCTCTTCAGGGTCGGGTGCCTGCTGACTGGGCTGCGGCTGCGCGAACGCCGGCGGGGCCGGCGTGGCACTGGAGGTCGGCCGCGGCGCCGAGCTCGTGGGCATGACCACAATCCGATCGAAGTGGGAAAGATTGGCGGCATCCACCGGGCGAGGGGCCGCCACGTAACCTGCGACCGACCGCAGGAGCACGTCGAGCGCCTGTGCCTCCGGCACGTTGCTCAACTCGATAGAAACCGGGCCGCCGGGAATGCGCTCGAGGTTGACGATCTTCGTCTGGCCGACGCGCGCCCACTCCGTGAGAATCTGCCGCACGGTCGCGTCTTTGGCGACCAGCGTCACGCGCCCATTGTTCATGGTCAAGGTCACGTCGGCGCGGGCGGGAGAGGCCACGAGCGCCCATCCAGCCAGGGCGACCGCGACGGCATACGGGGCTTTCATGACTGGAACCAGTATACGCGCCCCCGGCAGCGACACCAACGCGTGCCTTGGGCTATTTGTTCCGGAAGTACTCGATCACCTGCGTGAGAATCGTGTCGAGGGGGTGTTCGGGCTCGTAGCCGATGAGCGCCTTCACCTTCGCGAGCGCCGGCACGCGGCGCGGCATGTCCTCGAATCCCGACTCGTAGGCCTGCTCGTACGGCGTGAACGTAATGGCCGATTTCGACCCGGTCAGCTCGCGCACCCTCTCGGCCAACTGGAGGATCGAGACCTCCTGGGTATTGCCGATATTGATGACTTCGCCCACCGCCCTGGGCTCGACGACGAGTTTCAGCAAGGCCCCGACGACGTCGGAGACGTGGGTAAATGACCGGGTCTGCGTGCCGTCGCCAAACACCGTGATCGGCTCGCCTGCCAGCGCCTGCCTCACGAAATTCGGGATCACCATGCCGTACTGGCCTGTCTGGCGCGGGCCGACGGTGTTGAAGAAGCGCACGATGATGACCGGCAGCTTCCGTTCCTTCCAGTACGCGAGCGCCAGGAACTCGTCGATGGCCTTGCTGCAGGCATACGCCCACCGGTGCTTCGTCGTCGGCCCCATGACGAGGTCGGAGTCCTCTCGGAACGGCACGTCCGAGCTCTTGCCGTAGACCTCCGACGTCGACGCGATCACGACGAGCTTCTTCTTCTTGTTCGCGTGCTTCAGCACGACTTCCGTGCCGTGCACGTTGTTCTCGATCGTGTACACCGGCTGCTCGACGATCAGCTTCACTCCGACGGCTGCTGCGAGGTGGAAGACCACGTCGCTACGGTCGATGAGCTCGGCGAGGAGCGATTCGTTCTCCACCGAGTCGATGTGATACTCGAACCCGGGCCGGCCCTTCAGCCGGGCGATGTTCTCCATTGAACCGGTGGACAGGTTGTCGAGCACCAGGACTTCGTGTCCGGCATCGAGCAACGATTCCGAGAGATGGCATCCGATGAATCCGGCCCCGCCAGTGATGAACGCTCGCACGTCGTGTGTCCTTTCGTTCAGGGAGCGATCGTCTGCGCGTCGAACGCGCCGACGGCCGCAGCGATATGGTCCACCTCAGCCTCGCTGAGGCAGGGATGGAGCGGAAGCGAGAGTATCTCGTTGCAGGCCTGGTCCGCCAGCGGACACTCGGCGGGACTCGTCGAGGCGAGCGCCGGCTGGCGGGGAATCGGCAGCGGATAGTGAATCAGTGTGTCGATGCCGCGTGCGGCGAGATGCGCCTGCAGGGCGTTCCGTGTTCGGCCGTCACTCGCACCGGCCGGTGTCCGCACCACAAAGAGATGATAGACGTGTCCGGGATCGCGCTCGGGCACCGGCTCGGCCCGAGTGCCGGCCAGCCGGCCACGGTAGCGGGCGGCCAGCGCGCGACGGCGGTCGGTCCAGTCCGGGAGCCTCTGAAGGCGCGCGCGGAGCACGGCCGCCTGGATGTCGTCCAGCCGGGAATTCACGCCGAACTCCGCATGATGATACCGGTCGGTCTGCCCGCCGTTGCGCAGCCGTTTCACGCGGTCGGCCAGCACCGGGTCGTTGGTCACGACCGCGCCGCCGTCGCCGAGCGCGCCGAGATTCTTGGTCGGGTAGAAGCTGAAGGCTCCGGCCACGCCGATCGTGCCGACCGGTCGTCCGCCGCAAGTGGCGAGATGCGCCTGGCAGCAGTCTTCGACGATTGCCAGATTGTGCCGGGACGCAACGCGCTCGATCCCGGCCATGTCGGCCGGCTGCCCGTAGAGGTGCACCGGAAGGATCGCGCGGGTGCGCGGGCCGACGAGGTCCGCGATGCGGCCGGGATCGATCGTCAGCCGGACCGGGTCGATGTCGGCAAACACCGGACGCGCGCCGGCCATCATCACCGCGAGCGCCGAGTAGGCGGCCGAGAGCGGCGTTGTGATGACCTCGTCCCCGGCGCCAATGCCCAGGGCGCGCAGGATCAGGGCGATGGCGTCGGTCCCCGTGCCGACACCGACGGCGTGGGCGGCGCCCATCGCGGCGGCGAACTCGGCTTCGAACGCGTCGACTTCCGGCCCGAGGACGAACCACCCTCGTGCGACGACGCGTGCCATGGCGCCCGCGATGTCGGCCGCGTCGTCGCCAGGTGTCAGCGACATGAACGGAATGCGGCGGGAGGTCACGCCGGCTCCGGCCCTGGCGACGCCGTCACGTAATGCGGGAAGTGCTGCCGGTAGAACGCCACGGTCCGGCCGAGGCCGTCCTCGAGCGACACCGACGGTGACCATCCCGTGGCGCGCAAGAACTTCGTCGAGTCCGCGTAGAAGCTGCCGATGTCGATCGCCCTCTTTTCCGGCGGCCAGTCGACATACTGCACCGACCCGGACCCCGCGATGTCGACCAGCAGCGTTGTCAGGGCGCGGTGGCTCACGGGCCGATCGCCGCCGACGTTGAAGACCTCGCCGTTGCACGCGTCGCTCGCCCCCGCGCGCAGGAACGCGTCCGCCGCGTCGTCCACGTACACGAAGTCGCGGAGCTGGGACCCGTCGCCGTAGATCTGGATCGTCCGCCCTTCGATCGCGAGGCGGATGAACCAGCCGATGAAGCCCTGCCGGTTGTGCTTGATCAGCTGACGCGGGCCGTACACGTTGGTGAGGCGCAGCGAGCAGGCCCGGACGCCGAAGACGTTGTTGTAGACGAGATGGTAGTACTCGCCTGCCGCCTTGTTGATCCCGTTCACGTCAGTCGGCCGGACCAGATGGTTCTCGTTGACCGGGAGCGAGTCAGGTCGGCCATACACCTGCCGGGTGCCGGCGAAGACGACCTTCACCTCCGGGTTGTGATTGCGGCACGCCTCGAGCACCGTGAGCTGGCTGCGGCAGTTGATTTCGAGATCGGTGTACGGATCCCGCATGCTGTCGATGTGGCTCACCTGGCCCGCGAGATTGAAGATCACGTCGCGCCCGCGCACGAGATAATTCATCGTCGTCTGCTGTCGGACGTCGGCGACGTTGACCTTCACGCGATCGGCGAAGCCGTCGATATTGAAGAGATTGCCGCCGTAGTCGGGGATCAGGGAGTCCACCAGGAGGACGTCGGCACCCAGTTCCACGAGCCGCCGGGCGAGGTTGGCCCCGATGAAGCCGAGGCCGCCGGTGATCATGACGGCCCGGCCGCGGTAGAACGACTCGTAGTCCGGGATCACGGGCGTGGCGCGCTCGGACATGCGCCGTCGGAACGGCCGGCCTCGGCGACGAGCGGCCGGACAGGTCCGCGGAGATGCCGTCGGCGGATGACGAGCGCGTACCACAGCCGCAGCACGTCGACGCCGGTCTTGAAGATGCGCCGGAAATTGAAGAACTGCGACTTGCCGAACGCGCGGTGGTAGTGGTGAACCGGCACTTCCACGATGCGGAATCCGCCGTCGGTGATCTTCTTCATCATCTCCAGGCAGATGACGCCGCTCGTCTTCTCGAGATCGATCCGCTCGAAGATCGACCGGCGCATCAGCCGGAAATCGCAGTCGACATCCCGCACCGTCAGGCCGAACAGCACGCTGACCACGTGGTGGTAGATGCGGCCGATGATGATGCGGTGCAGCGGATCGGAACGGCTGATCTTGTACCCGTTCACGAGATCGGCATCGGGGGTCAGCCGCGCCCACAGCACCGCGAGCTCGGCGGGGTCGTACTGCGCGTCGCCGTCGGTATAGAAGACCAGCTCCTTCGTGGCGGAGCGAAACCCGGACTGCAGTGCGCCGCCGTAGCCCCGGTTCTGCGGGTGATGCACGGCGCGGACGTGCGGATACGTCCGCGCGAGCTCGTCGATAATCTCCGGCGTGGCGTCGAGGCTTCCATCGTTGACGACGATGACCTCGTAGTCCGGCGTCAACTCCGAGGCGACCTTGACGGCGCGGATCACCATGCTCGCAATGGTGCCGCTGTCGTTGTACGCCGGGAAGAACACACTCAGGCCCGCAGGCGTGTTGGCGGGAGAAGCTGGCATGGAAAAAGCTGTTAAACCATAGCACGAAAAGGGGTCAGCGCGTCCTGGGATGACCGGCTTTCGACCGTCCCGCGAGCCGCCACGGGGTGAGGGCCGACTCGACGAGGACGCCACTGGACAGCTTCGACTGCCCATGCCGCCGCTCGACGAACGTGATGGGCACCTCCGCGATCCGCCAGCCCAGTCCGGCCGCTACATACAGCAACTCGACCAGAAACGAATACCCCTGCGTGCTGAAGTGCTCGAGCGGGAGCGATGCCAGCGTCTCACGCCGCCAGCAGCGATACCCGCTCGTGCAGTCGCGCGCGCTGAGCCGGGTCACCAGACGGATATAGATGTTCGCGAATCGGCTGAGCAGGCGGCGGCGCAGCGGCCAGTTCACGATCGCACCGCCCGGAACATACCGCGACCCGATGACGATGTCGGCCTGCCCGGTGGCGGCCAGCAGGTCCGGCAATTGCCCCGGATCGTGCGACAAGTCGCAGTCCATCTGGCAGATCACGTCCACCGGGCGGTCAATCACGTGGCGAATGCCGTCGATGTACGACCGTCCCAGCCCCGGGCTCTCGGTGCGATGCAGCACCTCGATACGCCCGGCGTAATCGCGGGCCAGCCCATCCGCGATCGCGCCCGTGCCGTCAGGCGAATTGTCGTCGACGACGAGCAGGCTGACGTTCGGGTACTGCATCAGCGCGGTCGCGAGCACCGGCAGATTGTCCCGCTCGTTGAACGTGGGGACGATGACCAAGGCAGTTGGCGGCGTCATTGCCGGCGCCCCTCGAAGCGCAGCGACGAAATCTGCTCGGAGACGAGGCCGACAAGGAAGATCACGACGCTCATCAGAATCAGGAGCACCGACGAGTTCGTGACGTGGGACTGCGTGACGATCGTCCATACCGCATACGTCGCCCCAACGATGAACGACGCCGCGCTGACCGGCAGAAAGATGCGCATCGGGCTGAAGAGCGTGATGACCTTGAGCAGGATCACCAGGAACAGCACGCCGTCCGAACCCAGCCGGATCTTCGACACGCCCTGGCGCACGGCCGCGTCAATCGGCTCGAATCGCACGCTGTAGCCGGCTTTCATGAACGCGAGCGTCGTAGTCGTGGGAGTGGAAAATCCGTTCGGCAGCAGATGCAGGAATTCCAGCAGACAGTCTCGCCTCGCGGCGCGGAAGCCCGACGTCAGATCAGGAATCGGCTGCTCGGTCAGGTAACTCGCGATGCGGTTCAGCACGCCGTTGCCCATCCGCCGCATCCCTCCGGCCTGGGTTCGCGAGGAGCGCGCGCCGACAACCAGATCGTACGCATCAAGGTGCGCCACGAGGCGGGTGGCATCGTCCGGTCGATGCTGGCCGTCGGCGTCGACGATGAGGACGAAGGTTCCCGCCGCGTGGCGGATTCCGGTCTTGACCGCCGCGCCGTTGCCCTTATTGTACGGATGACGGATGACGCGCGCGCCGGCGGCCGCCGCGCGTTCGCCGGTGTCGTCAGACGAGCCGTCGTCGATGACCAGGATCTCCAACCACGGGGCCGCATCGCGCAACCCGGCGATCAAGGACGCGATTGAAGCCGCTTCGTTGAAGGCGGGGATGACAATCGACGTGGCCGCGGGCTGGGACACGGTCGCCATCAGGCGGGCATCGTCTCGCTTGGGGCGCCGGCCGAGCCAAGCAGACGCTCCACGACTCCGTCCCAGGTGATCGTGCGCGCCCGATCGTAGCCGGCGTCGCCCAGCGACTGGGCCAGCCGGCGATCGGCGGCGAGGCGTCCCATGGCGGCTCCGATGGCTTCGGCGGACGGTTCGGCCACCAGACCGGTGATGCCGTGTTCGACGAATTCGAGGGGCCCTCCGGCGTCGGTCGTGGTCACCACCGGCTTGCGCGCCAGAAAGGCCTCGAGTGTGACGTAGCCATAGTCCTCGTCGAAGGGCGGAAACACGACGCCGAGCGCGCCGGCGTACAGCTCGACGAGGGCGGCTTCGTCGACGCCGCCGGCCCATATCACCCTGTCCGCCACGCCCGCGTCGCTGGCCACCTCTTCGAGCTTCCGCCTGAGGGGCCCCTCGCCGACGACGACGAGGCGAACGCCGCCGTCCACGTGCGAGAGGGCGCGGATGATGAGCTCGACGCGCTTGTTCGCTTCGAGGCGCCCGACCGACAACACGTAGTCGCCAAGAGGGCCAGGGTGCAGCTGGTCCGCGAGCGGGGGCGGGTGATAGAGCGCCTCGGCGGTCAGGCCGTTATAGCGGGCGAGCCGCGACGCCGTGTTGCGGGCGTTGGCGAACAGCCGCGTCGACTCGGCGAGGGCCTTGTTATCGAGCGCCATGAGCGTGTCGCGCAAGCGGACGTCGCCCTCGGTGTGCCCGAACTCGCTGTAGGGCGTGCCGCACAGATCGTAGATCGCGCGGTATTGATGGAAGAGCCACGTGATCTTGTTCGGATGCCTGACGAAGTACGTCGGGAACTTGGTCGCAATCACCGCGTCGATCCGCTCGCCGTTGGACTCGGACAGATCGACCAGCCGCCAGGCGGCCGCGTGTGCGAGCAGTTCGTCCTTCGGATACCACTTGAACGGAATCGACACGCGCTCGGTTCGGACCCCGCGCCGCTTGAGTTCGCCGACGAGGCCGCGGACGTGCAGCTCCGCGCCGCCGTGCACGAACGGCACCTGAGCCTCGCAGACCAGAACCGTGCGGATCGACGCCATCGTCATGCCCCCGAGGCGCCCTACGTGGCAAACCGGAAATTGATGACGTCGCCGTCCTGCACGAGGTACTCCTTGCCTTCGAGGCGCACTTCGCCGTGCTCGCGGCACGCGGCCATCGACCCGCGGCCGACGAGGTGGTCGTAGCTCACCACCTCGGCCCTGATGAACCCGCGCGCGATGTCGCTGTGAATCTCGCCGGCGGCGAGGTGGGCGGTGGTCCTGCGTGGGATCGACCACGCACGATTCTCGTCCTCGCCGACGGTGAAGAACGAGATGTAGCCCAGAAGGTCGTAGCTCGCGCGGATGACGCGGTCGAGGCCCGAGGCGCTCAACCCGAGATCCGTCAGGAACGCGGCGGAATCGGCCTGGTCGAGCTGTCCGATTTCAAGCTCGATCTTCGCGCACACGGCAACCGCCGCGGTGGCCGCGTGCGACAGGAACGACGTCAGCCCGGCGGCCTCGGCGGCCCGGTCGATGCGCGTGGCCGCGTCGCCGCCCCCGGCCAGCTGAGACTCGTCCAGGTTGATCACGATGAGGAGCGGCTTGGCGGACAGAAATTGAAAACCGCGGAGTCGCTTCAGATCCTCGCCCTCGAGGCCGAGGGTGCGAAGCGGGCGGCCCGTTTCGAGCGTCGTGCTGCAGAGCGTCACGACCTCCCGCTCCCGCTCGAGTTCCGTCGTGCGGCCCTTCTTCAGGTCCTTGTCGATGCGTTCGAGTCGGCGCTCCGCGACGCCGAGGTCGGCGAGGATCAGTTCGTCCTCCATCGCCTGCGCGTCGCGTGCCGGATCCACCGAACCGGACGGGTGGGGCACTGACGGGTCCTGGAACGCGCGGAGCACGTGGACGAGCGCGTCGGCGTTCTTGAACGCCGCGACATCGACCAACGCCTGCGCGCCGCCCGTGCCGCCGGGCATGGCGAGATCGGTGAACTCCACCGTCGCCGGCACGATCTTGCGCGGGTTGTACATCCCGTTGAGCCGGTCGAGTCGCGCGTCGGGCACCTTCGAAATGCCGACCGAGACGTCGCCCTTGCCGTGGGCTGCCCGCCCGGCTTCCCGGGCGCTCGTCATGAGCTGGAAAAGCGTGGTTTTTCCGGTGGATCCGAAGCCGATGAGTGCTGACCTGAGCATGGTTGGGAGTCCGCATCGTACCACCGTCGACGGTGGAGCGCGGTTCACCTGAGTCTGAGGGGGCCGAATCTCCGCCGGAACACTGCCGGTAGTAGGATGGCGATCAAAAACCGAAAATCATAACCGTAACTCACTGAGGCTGTGGATTTTGCGGTTGACAGGCAGGGGGGCACCCCCTTACTATTTGCGTGGAAAATTGTGGAAGAAAGTGGAGTAGTTTCCCGTGCTTAGGGGCAACGCGCCAGCCCGAATCGACGACAAAGGCCGGCTCAAGGTGCCGAATGCCTTTCGTTCGCTCATCGAGAACAAGTACGGGCGCGACCTTTTCCTCACGAGCCTGACAGGTGAGCACGTCCGTGTCTACCCGATGCCCGTGTGGCTCGAGATCGAAGAGAAGCTCGGCCAGATGCCGTCGACGCATCCGGCAAAGCTCCGTTATCTCGACCGCGTGAACTATTTCGGCCAGGTGGCCGAGCTCGACGCCCAGGGCCGCGTGATCATCCCGGTTCGCCTGCGCGAGTCCGCGACGATGAACGGCGATGTCGACGTGCTTGGCCAGTACAACTACCTCGACGTCTGGAACCACGACCGGTTCCTGGCGAAGCTGCAGCGCGACGCGTACACGGACGACGACGCGAAAGCGCTCTCGACCTTCGGGATCTGATGACTCACATTCCCGTCATGACCGCCGAGGTTCTGCAGCATCTCCGCCCCGAGCGGGGCGGCGTGTTCATCGACTGCACCACCGGGCTCGGCGGCCACGCTGAGGCGTTGCTCGCGGCCGGCGCGTCACGCGTCATCGGGCTGGACCGCGACCAGGACGCGCTCGCGCGTGCGCGCCAGACGCTCGCCCCCTGGGGCGCTCGCGCCGAACTCGTGCACGCCGACTATCGCGAGTTCGACGCCGTGCTCGCCGCTCGCGGCATTGGCGCCATCGACGGTGCGCTCGCGGACCTGGGCGTGTCGTCCCTCCAGTTCGACGCGCCAGGCCGTGGATTCAGCTTCCAGCGCGACGAACCGCTCGACATGCGCATGGACCAGTCCGGCGGCGAGACCGCCGCGGACCTGGTTGCGCAGGCGACCGAAGAGGAACTCGCGGACGCGATCTTTCAGTACGGCGAGGAGCGGTTTTCGCGTCGGATCGCCCGGGCGCTCGTCGAGGCGCGTCGCGTCGCGCGGATCGACACGACCGCCCGGTTGGCGTCCATCGTGCGGCAGTCGATTCCGAGGCGCGGGCCGATGCGCATTGATCCCGCCACGCGCACATTTCAGGCGCTCCGCATCTGGACGAATCGCGAACTCGAGGGCCTCGACCGTTTTCTCGAGGCCATCGTCGGCCGGTTGCGGGCGGGCGCGCGCGTGGCCGTCATCTCGTTTCATTCACTGGAAGACCGGATCGTCAAGCACACGCTTCGCGCGCTGGACCGGCGCGACGCGATCGTGAAGGTGCTGACCAAGAGACCGCTGGTGCCCGGCGACGACGAAGTTCAGCGCAACCCGCGCGCGCGCAGCGCCAAGCTGCGCGTCGCGGAGCGGATGGCTTAGCGGGGAATTCCCCGAACTGAGGTCGACGATGGAAGCGTTCGAATACGCCATCAAGAAGGACGTTCGCAACAACCCGATCGTCCGCGAGGTGGACGAGGCGCGGCAGCGCGAGTTGTGGAAGTCGGCGGGTGTTGCCGCGTTCCTCGTGCTGGTGCTGCTCGGCACGGCCTGGCAGCACTTCGAGTTGTTGCGCCACGGCTATCAGGTCGAGGAATTGCAGCGCCAGAAGGCGGCCGAAGAGGAGACCGGGCGGCGCCTGCGCCTCGAAGTCGAGACGCTTCGGGCGCCCAAGCGAATCGAGGCGCTCGCCCTCGAACAGCTGCACCTGGTGGCCCCGTCGAGCGCAGAAGCGATTGTGATCGAGCGCGTGACGCCGGCCGACCCGCCGGCCAAATCCATCATCGCGCGACGGTGATCCGGATGGCTGCCACCCCACGGAAAGTCCGTCGTGATCGTTGACCACATCCGGCGCGCGCTGACGCGACCCGGCGTGCGGTCGGCGAAGGTGCGGGAGCCGGCTATCGACTGGCGCAGGACCCTGAAGTGGCGGGTCCTCACGGTCGTCTGCTTCCTCGTGCTGTGGGTCATCGGCATCGAGGCGAGGCTCGTCTACCTCCAGATCTACAGCCACGCCGACCTCGTGGCGCGAGCCGAACGGCAGCAACTGCGCACCCAGTCGGTGCCGGCCAAGCGCGGCGACATCCTCGACCGGCGCGGCCACGTCCTGGCCACCAGCGTCGATGCGGACACCGTCTACGCGGTTCCAACGGAAATCGACGACCCCGAGCAGGCGGCCACACAGTTGTGCGACGCGCTCGGCGACTGTGCCGGCAACGATCGGCAGTCGATCGTCGAGAGGCTGCGGAAATCGCGCGCGTTCGCCTACGTGCGGCGCCAGGTCGGGCCAGAGCAGGCGCGCCGCGTGGCAGCGCTGAACCTGGACGGGGTCGGCTTCATCAAGGAAAGCAAGCGTTTCTATCCCAACAAGGAACTGGCGGCGCACCTGGTGGGCTACGTGGGTCTGGACAACACCGGGCTGAATGGCATCGAGTTCACGTACGACAAGCAGATCAGCGGGACGACGGGCACGGTCCTCGTCCAGACCGACGCGAAGCGCCACGCGTTCAGCCGCTTCGAGCGTCCGCCGACGGCCGGCTCGAGCATCGAGTTGACGATTGACGAATACCTGCAGCACATCGCCGAACGCGAACTGCACGCGGGCGTCGTCGCGAACCGCGCCGAGGGCGGCACGGCCATCATCATGAATCCCCGCACCGGCGAGATCCTGGCGATGGCCAACGAGCCGACGTTCAATCCGAACGCCTATCGCGAGTTCGACGACGCGGCCCGCCGCAATCGCGCCGTGCAGGACCTTTTCGAGCCGGGCTCCACCTTCAAGATCGTCACCGCCTCGGCCGCGATCGAAGAAGGCGTGATGCCGATCGACACGATGATCGACACCAACCCCGGTGTGATTCACATCGCCGGGCGGCCGAAACCGGTCACCGAGGCGAGCCATCACAACTACGGCGTGCTGTCGTTCAGCGACGTGATCGTCCGGTCGAGCAACGTCGGCGCGATCAAGATCGGGTTTCGCGTCGGCACGGAGCGCCTCAGCCGGTTCGTCGGGCTCTTCGGGTTCGGGCATCCCGTGTCCCCGGACTTTCCCGGCGAGAGCTCCGGCATCGTGTGGCCTCCGTCGAAGTGGACGGAAAGCGCGCTGGCCTCGGTCTCCATGGGCTATCAGGTCGGCGTCACGCCGCTGCAGATGGTGAGCGCGGTGAGCTCGGTGGCCAACGGCGGCGAGATGATCGAGCCGCGCGTCATCCGCGCGCTCTATCGCGACAACCGGCGCTATGAGGTTCGGCCGAAGGTCGTGCGCCGCACCATCAGCGCTGAGACTGCCGCCACGCTCACCGGCATCATGGAAGGCGTGGTCGCGGACCCGCACGGAACCGCGACGCGCGCGCAGATGACCGGCTACACGATCGCGGGCAAGACCGGAACGGCCGCCAAGCTCGTGAACGGTCGCTATTCGACGACCGACTACAACGCGTCGTTTGTCGGATTCGTGCCGTCCAGGAATCCGGCGGTCGCCATCATCGTCGTGACCGATACGCCGCATGTCTACCCGAACACCGGCGGCTGGGTATCGGCGCCGGTCTTCAAGAAGATCGCCGAAGCCACGCTCCAGTATCTCGGTGTCGGTCCGACCGTCGACCCTCCGGCGCCCGTTCTCATGGTGCGCCGCGATGCCGCGGCTCTCGAGAACAGCGCGTCTGCCGACTCGGTGGTCAGCCTCGTGGCGGATGGCCTGCCCGGCGCGATGCCTGACCTTCGTGGCCTCAGCGCTCGCGAGGCGCTTCGTGCGCTGGTGCGGAGGGGCATGAACGCGCAGGTGACGGGAGACGGATTCGTCGTGTCCCAGGACCCGCAGGCCGGCACCTCGGTCGATGCCGGTGGCACGGCCCGCGTGCTCCTGGCCAGGGCGCCGTCGCCGCAAGCGGCAGCGGTGGCCCGGCCATGATGACCATGCCCTGGCTCGCCCTGCAGACCGCCCTGCGCGGCTGCGTCGAGACGCCGGCGTCGCCGTCTCGGGACGGTACCGCGGAGCCCCCGGTCGTCACGGGCATCGCCTACGACTCCCGCGCCGTTGCGCCAGGACAGGTGTTTGTCGCCCTCAAGGGCCAGCGGGCAGACGGGGCGGCCTTTGCGCGCGACGCGATCGCCCGCGGGGCCGTCGCGGTCGTCGCCGAAGATGCGGCCCCTGCCGATGTCGTGATTCCGTGGATGGTCGTGCGCGACGCACGCCTGGCGCTCGCGTTCCTTGCCGCGGCGTTTCATGGAAACCCAAGCCGCGACATGCGCGTCGTCGGCATCACCGGCACGAATGGGAAGACGACCACCGCCCATCTCCTCGCTGCCATCTTCGAGGCTGCCGGCGTCCGGTGCGGCATTCTCGGGACGGTCGGGTATCGCGTCGGCGATGAAGTTCGCGAGGCGACGCGGACCACTCCCGAGGCGCCCGAAGTGCAGGCGTTGCTGCGCGAGATGGTCGAGTGCGGGTGCGGCGCGGCCGTGCTGGAGGTGTCGTCGCATGCGCTGTCCCTGAAGCGCGTCGACGGGACGGCGTTCGCCGCCGCGGTGTTCACGAATCTGACGCGCGACCATCTCGATTTCCACGGCGATATGGACCAGTACTTCAAGGCCAAGCGCCGCCTGTTCGAGATGCTGCCGCGCGACGCTCCCAGCCTGCTGAACCTGGACGATCCCCGCGGCGCGACGCTCGTCGATGTCGGCGGCCGCACCGTGACGTACGCGATGAACCGTCAGGCGGACATCACCCCTGGGCCGGTCGCGTTCTCGCTCGACGGCCTCGCGTTCGATGTGCGGACGCCGCGCGGCACCGTGTGCGTGCGCACGAAGCTCGTCGGCCGTCCAAACGTCTACAACATCCTTGCGGCGGTCTCGACCGCCACGGCGCTCGACCTGCCCGTCGACGCCATCGAGCGCGGGCTGACGTCGCTGGCCGGCGTGCCTGGCCGATTCGAGCTGGCTTCCGGTTCAGACGACGATGTCACCGTCGTGGTCGACTACGCACACACCGATGACGCGCTGCGCAATCTGCTCGAGACGGCGCGGCCACTCGCGCACGGCCGGCTCATCACCGTCTTCGGCTGCGGTGGCGATCGGGACCGCACGAAACGCCCCCTCATGGGCGTCGTCGCCGGCCGTCTGAGCGACCTGGTCGTGATCACGTCGGACAACCCGCGCAGTGAGGACCCGGGCCGGATCATCGAGGAAATTCAGCGGGGCGTGACGCACGATACGCACCGCGACAAGGGCGCTGGCGTGTTGGCCATCGTCGACCGGCGCGCGGCCATCTCGAAGGCGGTCGAACTTGCGCGGCAGGGCGATGTGGTCCTCATCGCCGGCAAAGGCCACGAGAGATACCAGGTGATCGGTGACCGCGTGTTGCCGTTCGATGATCTTGCGGTGGCCGGCGAAGCGCTGGCGCGCCGCCGCGCGAAGTCTGGCGCCGCGTGACACCGTGGTAAGCGGCATCAGCCTGACGGCGGGGTGGGTGACGAGGGCGCTGGCCCGCGTTCGCGGTGTTCTTGTGGCCGGCGACGAGTCCCGCGAGTTCAGCGGCGTCTCGATCGACACGCGAACGCTGGCACGGGACGAGTTGTTCGTCGCGGTTCGGGGCGAACGATTCGACGGCGCAGATTTCGCGTCCGACGCGATCGCCCGCGGAGCCGGGGGGGTCGTCGTGCCGCGCGGTCGGGCCGCGGAGTGCGGCTCGAAAGCGCTGGCCGGGCCGGGGGGGAACGCCGCCGTCATCGAGGTCGATGACGCGACCGTCGCGCTGGGGTGCATCGGCCACGCGGTCCGGCGCGAGTCCGGCGCGAAAGTCGTGGCGATTACCGGCAGCGCGGGGAAGACCACGACGAAGGAAGTGACGAGCGAGTTCCTCTCGGCGAGGTACCGCGTGGTGCGCAACAAGGGGAACTTCAACAACCACATCGGCCTGTCGCTGTCGCTCATCGACTTGAGGCAGCGTCCGGAGATCGCGGTCGTCGAATTGGGCATGAATCACGTCGGTGAAATCAGCACGCTCGTGGGGCTCGCCGAGCCCGACGTGCGCGTCTGGACGAACGTCGCTGAGGCGCATCTGGGCTTCTTTGCTTCGGTCGATGCGATTGCCGATGCCAAGGCGGAGATCCTCGAACGCGCGACGGCGTCGTCGCTGCTCGTCGCCAACGCGGACGACGAGCGGATTACGGCCCGGATCGGACGGTTCGCCGGGCGGGTCGTGACGTTCAGCCTCGAACGCTCCGCCGACGTGCGGGCGTCGGCCATCGTCGACCGGGGGGTGTCCGGCACGACCGCGCAGGTGGCGACTTCGCGAGGGAGCGTCGAGATGACGACGCCACTCGTGGGCCGGGGGCATCTCGCGAACCTTCTCGCCGCGACCGCAGTCGCGCTCGAGTTCGACGTGCCCCTGCCAGAGATTGCCGAGAAGGCGGCGACGCTCCGTCCGGCGCGAGGCCGGGGCGAGGTTCTCCGTCTCCGCGGCGGAGTGACGGTGATCGACGACAGCTACAACGCAAATCCCACAGCGACGGAGCTGGCGCTGGGCGTGCTGACGCGGTCGGCGGCGGGACGACGGATCGCGGTGCTCGGCGAAATGCTCGAGCTTGGCGACCACGCGATTGCGCTCCACGAGAGCGTGGGGCGCGCCGTCCAGCG
>Ga0194060_10001233_pt1 | contig 18365 bp, 20 predicted proteins | sample SepL225m_MetaG_FD_163427 | JGI IMG/M metagenome (GOLD analysis project Ga0194060, IMG submission 163427) | Anoxic zone freshwater microbial communities from boreal shield lake in IISD Experimental Lakes Area, Ontario, Canada - Sep2016-L222-5m | ecosystem: Environmental > Aquatic > Freshwater >...
GCATGGCCGCGCCGCCGATCGGCTATTGCCTGTTCGTCGGCATGGCGATCTCCGGACTGTCGCTGACCGCGGTGTCGCGCGCCATCTGGCCCATGGTGCTGCTCATGCTGGGGGTGCTGATGCTGACCACCTATGTTCCGGCGTTTGCCCTGTGGTTGCCGGGGTTGGTGTATCGCTAGCTTGCTTCTTGCGCGTTCAGGCGTGGCCAGATGGGGAGCGCGCGGGGGCTGATCTTCATGAAAATCGTAGACGCACACATACACCTCTGGAACCTGGACGAGAATTACTATCCCTGGTTGTCCGACGGCGACCGGCCGTCCGTGGTGTCGGATTTTTCATCTCTGCGGCGCAATTATCTTGTAACCGATTTCATCAAGGACCGCGCCGGCCTGGATGTGGTCGCGGCGGTGCACATTCAGGCCGAGCACGACCCGCGCGATCATCTTCGCGAAACGCGCTGGCTGCAGGGCATTGCCGACAACGCGATAGCGCAAGGCATCCCGCAGGCCATCGTCGGCAACGCGGATCTGGCCGCCGGCGATGCGGAGGCCTTGCTGGAGGCGCACTGCGCGTTTCGCAATGTGCGCGGCATACGCCAGGCGCTGCATCGAAGGCTAGATGAGGTTCCGCCTTACGATCCCCTGCTCGATCCGGCGTTCCGCGGCAAATTCCATCTGCTCGGGAAATACGGTCTGTCATTCGACCTGCAGTTCTTCCCGCAGCAGGGCGCGGAGGTGGAGGCGCTGGTGCGGCAGCATCCGGCCGTGCAGTTCATCCTCACGCATGCGGGAATGCCGCTGTGGCGCGATGCGGAACGCCTGGCGTTGTGGCGCCGAAGCATGGTCCGGCTGGCGCAATATCCCAACGTCGCGACGAAGATCTCCGGTTTCGGCATGTGGGACGGCGCGTGGAGCGCGAAGTCGATCGAACCGGTCGTGCAACTGGCCATCGAGAATTTTTCCTGCGCGCGCTGCATGATGGCGAGCAACTTTCCGGTCGAAGGGATCGGCAAGTCCTATGCCGATGTGTGGCGCATCTACGCGGAGTATTTTGCCGCGTGGTCAGAGGCTGAACGACAGGCGCTGTTCTGCGATAATGCCCTGCGCTATTACCGGATCGAACCCGACGGCCCGGGCACTTGTGCCGCCATCGAATCCGGTCCTTCAAAGGAGTAAGCAATGCGATTGTTCACCACACCCGCGTCGCCGTGGGTCCGCCGATGTGTCGTCGCGATCATGGAACTCGGCCTGGAAGGCAGGGTCGAGTTCGTGCCGACACGATGGCCGCACACCTGGGCGACGAAGACCGTTGCGTTCGATCCCGCATTTCTGGATGCGACGCCGGTGGGGCGTATCCCGGCGCTCGTCACCGACGAGGGTCTGCGCCTGACGGATTCGGGGGCGATCTGCGATTATCTCAACGCGGAACTGGGCGGCTACAAACTGATGCCTGCAAGCGGAGCGGCGCGCTGGCGCATGCAGTCGGTCATTGCGATCGCAAACGGACTGGTGGAAGCGCAGATCAGCCGCCGTGCAGAACTTCTGCGCGATGCCCGAGAGCGTTCCGGCGACTTCATCGAAAAGATGCGGCAGCGCGAACAGCGCTGCTTTATGGCGCTCGAGCCGGCAGTGGCCGGGTTCGGCACCGGGGTCGACCTTGCGCAGATCGCCGCCGCGACAGCCTGCGGCTATGCCGATTTTCGCTATCCGGCCGAGGATTGGCGCGGCGCGTCGCCCGGGCTTGCGCACTGGTTCGCGCAGTTTTCCGAGCGCCCGTCGATGCGTGCGACGAAACCGGTCGAGACACCGCAGTGACCGATCGGCGTTCATTCCTGCGATTCGCTGTCGCAGGCGGGGTCGCGGCAACGCTCGCGGGCCCGGCGCGGGCACAATCTTTTCCGGGCAAGCCGGTCAAAATCATTCTCGGACTCGCGCCAGGCGCGAGCACGGACATCGGAACGCGCATGCTTGCGCAGGGTTTGACCGAAGTCACCGGCCAGCCATTCATCGTCGAAAACCGCCCGGGCGCGGGAAGCACTTTGGCGGCCGCGGCGGTGGCGGGCGCGCCGGCGGACGGGTACACGCTGTTCATGGGCACGGGAAGTTACGCGACCAGCGCAGCGCTGTATCACAACCTGCGCTTCGATCCGGAAAAGTCGTTCAGGCCGGTCACGCAGTTGAACCGATTCCCTTCGGCGATTGCGGTCGAAGCGAAATCCGACATCCGTTCGCTGCAGCACCTGATCGAACTGGCCAAGGCGACGCCAGGGGCGATAGCGTACGCGTCCACGGGTTACGGCGGGCAGACGCATTTTGCCGGTGAACTGTTCCAGATGCTTACCGGGACGAAGCTCCTGCATATTCCGTACAAGGGAGGCGGGCCTGCGCTTCAGGATGTGGTGGCCGGGCGGGTTCCCGCCATCTTCGTCGATCTGTTCACGTTGATGCCGCACGTGAAAACGGGCAGCCTGCGCGTGCTGGCCGTGACCGGAGCCAATCGCGCGGCGATCGCGCCGTCGGTGCCGACCGCGATCGAGCAGGGCGTGGCGGGTTTCGAGGTCACCGCCTGGCTCGGGCTGTTCGCGCCGGCGGGCACGCCCGAGGCCGTCGTCGATGCATTGCATCGCAGCGTCGCGGCCGTTGGCCGGCGCGACGACTTCGTCAGACGGATGGCCGACAGCGGTGCGGAAGTCGTCGTCAGCCCGCCGTCGCAGTTCGCCGATTTCTTTCATCGCGAAGTCGCGCTCTACAAACGAGTGGCCGAGGCGTCCAACATCAAGCTGGAGTCCTAGCCGATGCTATTGTCTGCAACAGCAAGAACAGGGCAGCGCTGTGCCGCTGCGTGTGGAGCGCGTCTCCTCGCGCTCCATGCGACGTGATCAGGACGGGAGGTTTGCCATGAACGGGAGCAATGCATGAGCAACAAGGAAGGAACATACTCGGTGTACTGGCCGCGCGGCGAGCGCACGCTGGACGTGCAGCCGGTCGCGCCCCGGCTGGATTCCTTGTCCGGAAAAACGGTGGCCTTCCTCTGGGATTACATGTTTCGCGGCGATGAGATCTTCGCCATATTGCAGACGGAGCTTCTGGCGCGCTTTCCCGGCATGCGCTTCATCGGCCCGGACGAATTCGGCTCCACGCACGGCGAGGACGAGCGCAAAATCCTCGCCGCGCTGCCGGAAAAGCTGAAGTCGCTCAAGGTCGACGCGGTCATTTCCGGAATGGGCTGCTGAGGCAGCTGCACACCCGCCGTGTTGCGGGTGAGCGCTGTTGCCGAAAAGGCAGGGGTTCCGACGGCGTCGCTGGTATCGCAGGGCTTCATCGGCCAGGCGAAGACGACTTCATTCGGGCTGGGTTTGCCGGACCTGGGTGTTGCGCTGGTGCCGGGCCATCCCGACGTGCAGAGCAGCGAAGAACTCGAGCACAACGTCAAGTCGGTGACGCTGGAGCGGGTGATCCATTGCCTTACGTCGGCGCAGCAGGGCATGGAAACGGTCGCCGAGCCGGCCCCGCGGGGTGTCGTTTTCGAGGGCACGCTGGACGAAGTCAATCGCTACTTCTACGAAAACCTGTGGACCGACGGCGTTCCCGTCGTCCCGCCGACACTGGAGCGCATCGAGGCGTTTCTCGCGTTCACCGATCGCGATCCCGGTGAAGTGCTGGGCACCATGCTTCCGGAAAACCGCGCCGCGACCATCTGGAACATCGCGGTCAACGGGGTGATGGCGGGCTGCCGGCCCGAATACATGCCCGTTCTCGTCGCCCTGGTCGAAGCCATGGCCGATCCGCAATACGGCGTGGAACACAGCGGCAATACGCCCGGAGCGGAAACGCAGATCGTGGTCGACGGGCCGATAATCAAGGAATTAGGCTTCAACTACGAGCAGGGCGCGCTGCGCGACGGCTTCCAGGCCAACACCAGTATCGGCCGCTTCTGGCGCCTGTACTTGTGCAATGTCGCCGGATTCCAGCGGCACCAGAACGACAAGGCGACCTTCGGCGGAACCTGGCACGTCGCGATGGCGGAGAACGAGGACGTGCTCGCGGAGATCAAGTGGCCGAGCCTGTGCGCCGGCATGGGGCTGGACGCGGGTGAAAACGGCGTGTTCGTTTCCCGCTTCACCGGTGCGCATGTGATCGTGTCGGTGTACGGTTCGACTGCGGCGGAATGCCTGCCGTATCTGACCGACGCCGTGATCAAGCACACCGGCTGGGAGTTGTGCTTTACCATCGGCATGTCGACCGGCACATATAAACCCTTGCTCGTGCTTTCGCCGATCATCGCCAGGACCATCGCCAAATCAGGTCTTACCAAGGCCGATGTGCAGAAGCATCTGTTCGAGCATGCGCGCATTCCGGCGCGCCAGTTCGAGAAATACATCAGCGGCTATACCAACATCGTCCCGGGCCGGCGGTCTCTGTATGACATGGTGATGCTGGGCAAGGCGCCCAAGGTGTTCGGCGCATCACGCGATCCCGAGCGGCTGGTACCGATCGTGATCCGCCCGGAGGATTTCATGATCGCCGTGAGCGGCGATCCGCTGCGCACCAACTGCTACTTCTTCAGTCACAACGGAATGCTGGGATTCCCCACGGCAAAGCCGGTGAAATTGCCGCAGGACTGGAGAGCGAAGCTCAGGGCGGCGGGCTAGCGGGTACGGGCGGCCAATTGCAGATCGCCCCGCGTCGTCGCGAGTTCGCAGTCCTTGAGCGGAGCTGACTAGATGGAACGCTCGGTCTGGATACACGTGCCCGTGGGGCAGCAGGCGGGCGGCGCCTGGATCGACGACATCCTGCGCAGGCGGGCTGAGGAAGCCGATCTGGTCGGCAAGGGACGGGTGGCCGGCGAGTTGCCGCGTCAACGCGTGGAAGTGGTTCGCGCCCAGGACACGGAAGCCGAGGTCAACGAGCTTTATTTCCGCCGCGGCTGGACCGACGGCCTTCCGATCGTAGCGCCGACGGTGGCGAAAGTGCGCGACATGCTGCGTTTTTCCCCCGAATCGGCCGGAGTCGTCGTCGGCGAACTCGATCCGCTGCGCGGGCAGGCCACGGTGGAAAAGATCGCGGTCAATGCGGTGATGGCGGGCTGCCGGTCGGAGTATTTTCCCGTGGTGCTGGCGGCGGTGCTAGGCATCGCCGATCCCGCATTCAATCTGCGTGGCGTACAGACGACCGACGAAAACGTCACGCCCCTGCTCGTCATCAGCGGGCCGCTGGCGCGGGAATTGGGGATCAATTTCGGAATCGGCGCGCTCGGGCCTGGATGGCAGGCGAACGCCACGATAGGCAGGGCGTTGCGCCTGATCATGAACAATATCGGCGGCGGCTGGCCCGGGATTACCTCGCTGGCGGGGATAGGCCAGCCCGGCCGCTATACCCTGTGCGTTGCGGAGCACGACCAGGCGAGCCCCTGGCCGCTCCTGCACACAGAGAGCGGGTTGTCACCGGCGTCCAGCGCGGTCACGCTGCTGCGCGCCGAATGCAGCATCAACGTCACCGGCGAACTGGACGACGTGGCGAGCGTGATGGCTTCGGCGGCATCAGCGTTCAGCGTCATGCACGGTGGCTGTGTAGGGGTGCTGCTGGCGCCGGCGACGGCGGCAAAGCTTCACGCCCAGGGGCGGACCAAGAGCGATATTGCGCGCCATTTGTTCGAGCATGGTCGCATTCCGATCGAACAGTGGAAAAAGCTCTGGCTGCGGAGGGAAATTGCGCCCGACTACGGATTGCCAGCATGGGTTGAGGAAGCCGAGGCGCGCGGCCTACCGATCCCGGTGGTGGAACGCGCGGAAGATATCGTCGTCTTCGTCGCGGGCGGCGACGCGCCGATTCCGCAGCATGTGTATTTCCCTACTTGGGGATTTCCCGCCTGCCGCGTGGTGGTGCCGATTAATTTGCCGCGCGATTGGGAGGGGTTGCGGCGCGGTGAATGAGGGTCGGCGCAAGCAGAATTCAAAGCAGTTCGCGCCGCTGCAATTGCTCGACGGCCGCCGCCGCCGCGGCCGCGCCTTCGCCGCAGGCCGTGACCAGCTGACCGCGGTAGCCGCTGCGCACAGCCCCTGCAGCAAGAACGCCGCTCAGCGAGGTATTAAAGTCCGTGTCGGTCACGATGAAGCCCGACGCATCGCACGCGATCCCGGCCGGCAGAAACGCGGAATTGGGCACGGTGCCGGCGAACACGAACACACCCGCGGCAGGGTGTTCTTCCGCCTTGCCTTCCGCAAGATTGCGCAGCGCGATGCGTTCGACGCGCTCGGCGCCGATGATGCGTTCGGCCACGGTGTCCCAGAGAAAGGCGATGCGTTCGTTGTCCGCGGCCTGCTGCACGTAGCTGCGCCGCGCCCGTATCGTCGGGCTGCGCACGACGAGGGTGACCGATTTGCACAGCACGGCTAGATGCAGTGCGGCCTGGAATGCGGCGTCACCCCCGCCGATGACGAACACCGCTTCATCGCGGAAGAATCCGCCATCGCACCAGTCGCATTGCGAAACGCCGCGTCCGGCGAATTCGGCCTCGCCCGGAATGCCCAGCTGCCGCAGCCTGGCGCCGGTGGCAAGAATCACCGCCTTCGCTCTGAAATTGCCCTGGTCCGTCGCGATGGCGCTGCCCTGATCGGAATGGGCAAGCGACGTGACCGCGGCATTCACGAATTCCGCGCCGAGTGCTTTGCAGGTCTGCATCATGCCATCGGCCAGCGCCGCACCCGACAGTGGCGCGAGCGCCGGATAACTGTCGAGTTTTCCGATGTTTGCGACCAGCCCCCCTGGAATGGAGCTGTCGTTGATGCAGGCGACCGCGGCACCGCGCTCGGCGCATTGGGCGGTCGCGGCGAGGCCGGCGATGCCGCCTCCGATCACGGCAATATCGAATTCACGCACGCTCGCAGGATTCATGTTCTTCTCGCGCAATCAGGAGGTGATAGCCGGACACCGGCGGGAGTTTTCAGGTAGAGTTGCGGGTCGACGGCCCAGACGTCAAGGCGGCATTTTAATCCAGCGACGCAGATGCGGGTGCATTCGAGCAATCGGTGCGCGGTGGTTCGGATTGCAAAGCGACGCAGCGCAGGTCGGCGAGTCGATGTTGTCCATGATTGATCGCCGCACCGTTTTCCGGTGTGCGCAAACAACGAGGAGGGGAATGAACATGAAACTGCATCGTGTATGGATGCTATTGGTCGCGCTGGGCATGGCATTGCAGGCAGGGATGCTCCAGGCGCAAACCAAGCCGATCGTCTGGAACGTTCCGTGCGTCACTGCACCCACCTACTACCTCACGCTGAACCTGAACCTGCTCGCCGCCAAGGTAAAGGAGAAGACGCAGGGACGTTTGGAACTGCGCATACATCCCGCATCGTCGCTCTATCCCGGACCGGAAATCCTGCCGGCGCTGCTCGACGGGCGCGTGGAAATGGCGCCGATCACCTCAGCGTATCTCACCGACGTGTTGCTTGAGATGGGGGTCCTGGAACTGCCGTTCATGACCTCGTCCTTCGAGGAGCACCGCAAGGCGGCGGAAGCGCTGCGCCCGTATTCCACCGAGATGCTGGCAAAGCGCGGGCTCAAGCTGATGTCGATACAAACCTGGCCGTCGCAGCAGCTGTTCGCGAACCAGGCGATTCGCACGGTGAGCGACTGGAAGGGCAAGAAGTTTCGCGTCTACGGCGCGGAATCCGCGGACATCGCCCGCGTCCTGGGCAGTTCGCCCGTCAGCATTCCGTTCGGCGAGGTGTACACCGCCCTGCAGCGCGGCGTCGTGGACGGCGCCATGACATCGGCTACCAACGCCGAGCCGATGAAATTCTTCGAAGTATCAAAGTTCCTGAACTACTGGAACCTCTCCGGTGCATCCACCGAATGGCTGGCGGTGAATCAAAAGGCGTGGAGCGCGCTGCCGGCCGATCTGCAGAACCTGCTGCTCGAGTCGTTCAAGGAACTCAGTTTCGAGGACAAGGAGTGGGCGGACGCCAAGGCAATGGATGAACGCACGCGCAAGCGCGTCGTCGAACTCGGCATGACCATCGTCGATCCCAGTCCGGAGGAGATCGCCAAGGCGCGGCAGGCGAGCGGCGTCGCCTGGGAATCCTGGTTGAAACGCACCGGCGAGAACGGCAAGCGCGCGATGGAAATCGCGAAGAAGACGCTGGGTCGTTGAGCGTCGCAGGCAGGGCACGGTTTGATCAATTGGGCGAGCAAGTGGCTGGCGGTGATTGCCGGGGTGGCGATCCTGGTGATCACCGTGCTCATATCCGTGGACGTGCTCATGCGCTATTTTCTCGACAAGCCACAGTTATTCGTTGACGAGCTGGCGAGCTTTCTGCAAGTGTTCGTGATTTTCGGCGGGCTGGCCTACACTTTCCTCGTCGGCGGCCACGTGCGCGTCGACCTGTTTACCTCGAACATGAAGCCGGCGCGCCGCGCGCGCCTGCGGGCGGCCACGCTCATCATGGGCATCCTTCTTGTCGCAGTCATCACCTGGGTGACCATGCAGAGCGCAATCAGCGCATACAACTACGACCGCGCGTCCACCGTGATGGTCTATCCGCTGTGGCTGCCCATGACTTGCATTCCGCTCGGCCTGCTGCTGATGCTGGCCGCGATGGGGGCCACGCTGTGGCGGCAGATCCGCGCATTGCGCGGCCCCGCGTCCGAATGCGACGAAGTTTCTCCGCTAATCTAGCAATGCAGGAAGACGGCACGCAGTGAGCGAATCCATACTCGGCGGTCTGCTGCTGGCGCTGGTGTTCTTCCTCTTCGCGATCGGCTTCGAGATCGCGTTGTCGCTGGCGCTGGTCGGCGTGCTCGGCCTGGTCTACATGAAGGGGTGGACGGTGGGGCTTTCCACCGTGGGGTCCATCGCCTGGAGCAACGCCACCAGCTTTTCCTTTGTCGCGCTCCCGTTGTTCGTGTTCATGAGCGCGATCCTGATGCATTCGGGGATAGGCAAAGGCCTGTTCACCGCGGTTGCAAAATGGGTGGGGTTTCTGCCGGGCGGAATGGCGGTCGCCAGCATTTTCTCCTGCGCGATCTTCTCCGCCGTGTCCGGTTCCAGCGTCGCCACGGCGGCGACGATCGGCCTCATCGCGATACCGGAGATGGAGCGCCGCGGTTATGCAAAGCCGCTGATCATCGGCTCGATCGCCGCCGGTGGCACGCTGGGCATCCTGATTCCGCCGTCGATTCCGATGATCATCTACGGCGTCATGACCGAGACGTCGATAGGGCACCTCTACGCCGCGGGCATCATCCCCGGCATTCTGCTTGCCGTGATCTTCGCCGCCTATGCCATCGTCCACGCCGTGCTGCGGCCGCAGGACGCGCCGCACAGTCCGGAGGATTTCGGGACCTTGGCGGAGCGCATTGCCGGACTGCGGGAAATGGGGCCTGTAATGATCCTGGTCGCAGTCGTGCTCGGCTCGATGTACATGGGCGTGGTCACCCCGACGGAGGCGGCCGCGCTAGGCAGCATGGTAAGCATGGTGCTTGCGCTGTGGATGCGCGCGCTCACCTGGCGCGCATTGCAGCAGGCGTTTCTCGAGACGGTGCGGACCACGGCGATGGTGATGGTCATCATCATCTTTGCGGCTATTTTTTCGCACGTGATCGCCCTGCTTGGCGCGCCGAAGGCGTTGATGGATACAGTGGTTGCGCTAAACCTCTCGAAGCCGGCGTTCTTCATCGCCGTGTTCACCATGCTGCTGGTGATCGCCTACGCGCTGGAGGAGCTTTCGGTGATGATCATCATCCTGCCGATCCTGTTCCCGCTGGTGATGACCTTCGGCTTCAATCCGGTGTGGTTCGGCATCATCATGATCGTATGGCTGGAGATCGGGTTCATCACCCCGCCGGTGGGCCTCAATCTGTTCGTGATCCAGGGCATGATGCCGGGCGCAAGCGCGCGCGATATTACCTACGGTACGACGCCCTATGTTCTGCTGATGATCGTATTCGTTGCGCTGCTTTTCGCCTGGCCCGAGCTTGCTCTCTGGCTTCCGGGGCAGATGACTGCAGCGAAGTAGAATTCGTTCCGGCAGAAAGGCCCTGCGTGTGTTGGGTGATCGCGGTCCGGCCGGAGGGTCAGGCAGGTGCCGTGGCGGAGCGCCGGATCACTTGCTCAGATAGCGCATCGCGCGCTCGAGGCCCTCGATGGTGATCGGGTACATGCGCGACTCCATGATTTCGCGGATGACGGAGATCGACTGGCGGTAGGGCCAGAGCTGCTCCGGCTCCGGATTGAGCCAGATCGCCTTCGGATAGACGTCCAGCATGCGCCGCATCCACACCGCGCCGGACTCGTCGTTGGAGTATTCGATCGAGCCGCCCGGCTGCAGGATCTCGTACGGGCTCATGGTCGCGTCGCCGACGAAGATCAGTTTGTAGTCATGCCCGTACTTGTGCAGGATGTCCACGGTCGGAGTCCGCTCCGAGTGGCGGCGGCGGTTGTCCTTCCAGACATAGTCGTAGAGGCAGTTGTGGAAGTAGAAGTACTCCATGTGCTTGAATTCGGTCTTCGCCGCTGAAAACATTTCCTGGCACAGCTTGATGTGATCGTCCATCGAGCCGCCGATGTCGAAAAACAGCAGCACCTTGACCTTGTTGTGGCGCTCGGGCCGCATCAGAATGTCGAGCATTCCGGCCTTCCTCGCGGTGGAACTGATGGTGCCGTCCAGGTCGAGTTCTTCCGGCGCGCCGTCGCGGGCGAAGCGGCGAAGGCGCCGCAGGGCCACCTTGATGTTGCGCGTTCCCAGTTCCACCTGGTCGTCCAGGTTCTGGTACTCGCGCTGATCCCACACCTTGACCGCCGAGCGGTTGCGCGAGCCTTCCTGGCCGATGCGCACGCCCTCCGGGTTGTAGCCGTAGGCGCCGAAGGGCGAGGTGCCGCCGGTGCCTATCCACTTGCTGCCGCCCTGATGCCGCTCCTTTTGTTCCGCCAGGCGCTTCTTCAGCGTCTCCATGAGCTTTTCCCAGCCGCCCATGGCCTCGATCTTGGCTTTTTCTTCCGGACTCAGATTGAGTTCGACCTGCTTCCGGAGCCACTCCAGGGGAATATCGGCCTCCACCCCCATGATGGCTTCGACGCCCTTGAAGTACTCGCCGAAGACGCGGTCGAATTTGTCGAAGTTGGCTTCGTCCTTGACCAGGCAGGTCCTGGAGAAATAGTAAAACTGGTCGATCGAGGAATTCACCACGCCCTTCTGCATGCCCTCGACGAGCATGAGGTATTCCTTGGTCGTGACCGGAACCTTGGCGTCCTTGAGCTTGAGGAAGAAATCGATCAGCATGATCTGGCCGGCGCGGAGCGTGGTCCCGTCAGCGGTTGTGCCGCGACATGAATATCAGCCGCTCGAACAGGTGCACGTCCTGCTCGTTCTTGAGCAGAGCGCCGTGCAGGGGCGGGATGATGGTCTTCTTGTCCTTGCTGCGCAGCGCTTCGGGCGGGATGTCGTCGGCGAGCAGGAGCTTCAGCCAGTCGAGCAGTTCCGAAGTCGAAGGCTTCTTCTTCAGTCCCGGCACGTCGCGTACTTCGAAGAACACCTCCAGCGCCTCGCGCAGCAGGTGCTTTTTGATATCGGGGAAGTGCACGTCGACGATCTTCTCCATCGTTTCCTTGTCGGGGAAGCGGATGTAGTGGAAGAAACAGCGCCGCAGGAAGGCGTCGGGCAGTTCCTTTTCGTTGTTGGAGGTGATGAACACGATGGGGCGGTGCTTGGCCTTGACCAGTTCGTGCGTCTCGTAGACGTAGAATTCCATGCGATCCAGTTCGCGCAGCAGATCGTTCGGGAACTCGATGTCGGCCTTGTCGACTTCGTCGATCAGCAGCACCACCGGCTCGTCGGCGTTGAACGCCTCCCACAGGGTGCCCTTGACGATATAGTTCTTGATGTCGTGCACGCGTGGGTCGCCCAGTTGGGAATCGCGCAGGCGCGACACGGCATCATATTCGTACAGGCCCTGCTGCGCCTTGGTGGTCGACTTGATGTGCCACTCGAAAATCGGCAGCTTCAGCGCCTTGGCGACTTCTTCCGCCAGCATGGTCTTGCCGGTTCCGGGCTCGCCCTTGATCAGCAGCGGCCGCTGCAGCGTGACGGCGGCATTGACGGCGAGGGTGAGGTCGTCGGTCGAGATGTAATTGTCGGAACCGTGAAAACGCATGGCAATACCCGGAAAATGAAAGGCGCATTATACGATGCCGGACGCGGCCACGGTTCGGCCGCCGCCCGCGTTTGGCTCGTGGTCGCTGTTTACTCTTCCGATGCCTATCGTATAGAATCCACGGCCGTTTTGGGTTTGACGGCGGTCGGCAGGTCGCCGGGCGCGTGGCGCGAACCAGGGGGCGGTTGCGAAGAGGCCATGTCAGGATCGCCGAATTGGCCTCTGATTTTCGGGAGCGCGAGGGAATTTGTCCCCTCGCTTTGAAAGGAACTCTGAAGGGCGAATATGATGAAATTCATTCTGGGAACGATTCTGTTTGTCCTGGCTGGCGCCGCGCTGGCCCAGGCGCCGGCCGGCAATGCCGCGGCGGGCAAGGGCAAGATCTCGATGTGCACGGGTTGCCACGGCATACCTGGCTACAAGACGGTATATCCGTACATGTACCAGGTGCCGATGATCACCGGCCAACAGCCGGTGTACCTGGTCAACGCGCTGCAGGCGTACAAGTCCGGTGCGCGCAGCCATCCATCGATGCGCGGCATCGCGCAAAGCCTGTCTGATCAGGACATGGCGGATCTCGCCGCATACTATTCCAGCGAAGCGCAGTAAGGGGGCGACCATGAAGACAATTTTGCTCATCGCACTTCTGGCATTCGCGATCCCGACTGCCTATGCAGGCGGCAACGCCGGCGCCGGTGCCGACAAGGCCAAGCCATGCGCGGCCTGCCACGGCGCCGATTTCAACACGCCGACTTCGGCCGATATTCCTCTTCTCGCCGGCCAGCATGCGGACTATCTCGCACGCGCCCTGACCGACTACAAGTCCGGCGAGCGCAAGAATGCGGTAATGAACGGGCAGACGGCCAAGCTTTCGGCGCAGGACATTCAGGACCTTGCCGCCCATATCCACGGCCTTAAGGGAAAACTGAAGGTCATACCGCTGCACCGCTTGGTGCAATAAGCCGGTCTAGCGCCGCTTCAGGCGCTCAAGATACGCCTGCGAATCCGGTGCCGCGCCGTCGCGCTGCGCACGCCAGATCGTTTCGGCCAGGCATTCCATGATTTCGTGACAGGCGGCATGCCGGTCTCCAGCCTTCGCTGCGAGACGCGTGAATTCGGACTTGATGCCGGGCGGTTGATCGACGGACAACTGCTCCTCGATCGCCAGGTGCATGCTCATGTGCAGGAACGGGTTCGTTTCGCCGGCCTCGGGCGTGTAGTCCCGGCCCTGATAGCGTTCGGGATCATCCAGCACCGGATGGTATTCCGGATGCAGCAGGATGACGCCGACCGCGATATTGTCCAGCCCCGCCAGCACTTCCTGCTTCCGGTGCTTGCGCCAGGCGTCGAAGAAAAACTGCCTGACCTGGTCGCGGGTGGGATTGAACATGGTTTCGGGAGGGAATGCCGGACCGTCAACGGCCGCCGGAAGCGCGGGATTTCTGTTTCGCGCTCTTCGCGCTGCCCTCAGCGCTCGTCTTGGCGCGGAACTCGCAAAGATCGCGTATCAGGCAATTCGGACAATCGGGCTTCGCCGCCTTGCACACATAGCGTCCGTGCAGAATCAGCCAGTGATGGGCGTGCAGCAGGTATTGCGGCGGCACGAATTTGAGCAGCCTATGCTCGACCTCCAGCGGATTCTTGCCCGGTGCGATGCCCGTGCGGTTGCCGACGCGGAATACATGCGTGTCGACGGCGATGGTCGGATGGCCGAAGGCGATGTTCAGTACCACGTTCGCCGTCTTGCGCCCGACGCCGGGCAATTGCTCCAGCGCCTCGCGCTCCTGCGGCACCTTGCCCTCATGCGCACGCAGCAGCATTTCGCAGGTGGCGAGAATGTTCTTCGCCTTGGCGCGGAAGAGGCCGATGCGCTTGATGTGTTTGACCAGTCCGTCCATGCCGAGGTCGAGTATTGCCTGCGGCGTGTTGGCGGCCTGATACAGGTCGCGCGTGGCGAGGTTGACGCTCTTGTCGGTCGCCTGTGCCGACAGGATCACGGCGATCAACAACTCGAACGGCGTGCGGTGTTCGAGTTCGCCGCGCGGCTGCGGGTTGGCCGCGCGGAAACGCTCGAAAATTTCCTGTCTTTTTTGCGGATTCATCGCTTCTTCGCCGCTGCGCGGCGTGCGTCGATGGCGGCGATCTGCGCTTGTATCTGTGGTGGGAGCGCATCCGTGTTTTTCGGCGCGACGCCTGCCTTCCTCGCTTTGGCGCGCTCGATCGCGGCAAGGATCATGGCCTTCTTGTCGTCCGCCAGGGGCTGCGCCAGCCTTTCCTGCGCCTTGCGTGCGAGGCGTTCGGCCCGCTCCGCCCGTTCCCGTTCCAGGCGCAGTTTGCGGAACTGAAAGCGTGCGCGCCCGGCGTCTGCCATGGTCCGGGTCCAGGTTGCCTGCGCTTGGGGAAGGGGCAGCATGGCGATGCAATCCACGGGGCAGGGCGGAACGCACAGATCACAGCCGGTGCACAGTTCCGCGATCACGGTATGCATGCACTTGGATGCGCCGACAATGGCGTCGACCGGACACGCCTGTATGCACAGGGTGCAGCCGATGCAGCGTGCCTCGTCGATGAATGCGACGGCGCGCGGCCGCTCGGTGCCGTGGGCCGGATTGAGCGGTTCTTCCCTGCGCTGGAGCAGTGCCGCCAGCTTGCGGATGCCGGCTGCGCCGCCCGGAGGACACTGGTTGATGTCGGCTGCGCCGGCCGCCATGGCCTCGGCATACGGCCTGCAGGCGTCGTATCCGCATTTGGTGCACTGGGTCTGCGGCAGCAGGGCATCGATCTGCTCTGCCAGCGTGCGCCCGGTCATGGTTTGGCAGCCGGCAGGGCGCGCAGGATTTCGCCGATCAAATCCGGGCCGCGATAGATGAACCCGGTGTAGATCTGCACCAGGCTCGCCCCGGCCGCCAGCTTGGCGAGCGCATCGTCGGCGCTCATGACGCCGCCGACACCGATGATGGGCAGCTCGCCGTCGAGCAGCCGCGCGAGCTTGCGGATGAGTTCGGTCGAGGCATCGCGAAGGGGGGCGCCGGAGAGTCCGCCGGTTTCTTCGGCGTGCCGCAGGCCCTTTACCGCTTCGCGCGATATCGTCGTATTGGTGGCGATGACGCCGTCGATCTTGTGTTTGACGAGGCATGCGGCGATTGCCGCGAGCTGTGCGTCGTCCAGGTCGGGCGCGATCTTGAGCGCGATGGGCACGTAGCGCCCGTGCGTGTCGGCGAGGCGCAGTTGCTCGGTCTTCAGTTTTCCTGCGAGGGCGCCCAGCTCGCCCGCGCCCTGGAGCTGGCGCAGGTCCTTGGTGTTGGGGGAGGAGACGTTGACCGTCACGTAACTCGCGTGCGGGTAGACCTTCGCCAGACAGAACTCGTAATCGTCGGCTGCGCGCGCGATCGGCGTGTCGAAATTTTTGCCGATATTGATCCCCAGCACGCCGCGATAGCGCGTGCGCGCGACGTTGGCGAGCAGATGCTCGACGCCGTGGTTGTTGAAACCAAGGCGGTTGATCAGGGCCTGGGCCTCGGGCAGGCGGAACATGCGCGGTTTCGGATTCCCCGGCTGCGGCCGCGGCGTGACCGTGCCGATTTCGATAAAGCCGAAACCCATGGCGGCGAGCGCGTCTATGTATTCGCCGTTCTTGTCCAGGCCGGCGGCGAGGCCGAGCGCATTGGGAAAATCCAGCCCCATCACTTTGACTGCGCGGGCCGGCCCCGAACCGGCCAGCCCAGAACTAGCCAACACATGGGCCATGCCGCTGCGCTCGATCAGCTTGAGCGAGGCGAGGGCGAAGTTATGCGCCGTTTCGGGATCCATCCCGAACAGAAACGGGCGTGCGAGGGAGTAAAGCATCGCGCAATTTTACCGCTTGAAGAGGCAATGGAGGCGCGCGGCCGCGGGCGCCGGCCCCGGGGTGCTACGGGAACTAATCGAAGTCCTTGCTGCTCAGCCGGCGCCATTCGCCGTCTATCAGCCCCTCGATGGGCTGGAAGTTGGCTTTGTAAGCCATTTTCCGGCTGTTTCGGATCCAGTAGCCCAGATAGAGGTAGGGCAATTCCAGGCTGCGGCATTGTTCGATCTGCCAGACGATGTTGTAAGTGCCGAAGCTGGCGGCAATACCGGGTTCGAAGAAGGTATAGACCGAGGACATTCCGTCACCGAGAATGTCCACTATGGACACCATCATGAGAGTGCTCTCGTCCCGAAACTCGATCAGGCGCGTGTTGACGCGGCTTTGCAGCAGAAAATGGGAATACTGGTCGCGGCTGTCCTGATCCATGCCTCCTCCGGAATGGCGGTGGGCCTGGTAGCGCAGGTAGAGCGCGTAATGCTCGTTGCGAAAGCGCAGACTTTGCGCGGTCGTGTCGAGCGCGGCGTGGCGCTTTTGCGCGCGGCGCTGCGCGCGGGTCGGCTCGAACTGATCCACCGGGATACGCACCGGCACGCAGGCGCGGCAGGTATCGCAGTAGGGGCGATAAGTGAAAATGCCGCTGCGGCGAAAGCCGGCCTTTACCAATCCGCCATAGACCTCGTTGGAAATCAGGTGGCTCGGAGTGGCAACCTGTGAACGCGCGAGTTTGGACGGCAGGTAGCTGCAAGGATAGGGTGCGGTCACATAAAACTGCAGTACCGCATGCGGCAGGTCGTTAAGGAGCGACATCGTTATCCGTTTCTATGGTGTTCCATTTCGCGGGCGGCACGGCATAGTCTACCAATTCCCTCAGTCGCAGTGAAAATTTGTCGCGTTCGATGGCGCGTGCGCCGAGGCTGGCGAGGTGCGGAGTGTGCATCTGGCAATCGATCATGCCATAGCCCTGGCGCTCGAGGCGCCGCACCAGATGCACCATGGCGATCTTGGACGCGTCGCGCACGCACGTGAACATGGACTCGCCGTAGAACATGTGGCCAAGGGCGACACCGTACAGGCCGCCGGCCAGCTTGCCGTCGATCCAGGTTTCCACCGAGTGGGCGTAGCCGAGTTCGTGCAAGCTCAGATAGGCCGTGCGCATTTCGGCCGTGATCCATGTGCCTGGGCCGTTCGCCCCCGGCGCGGCAACGTCGGCGCCGCGGGTGGCGCAGCCCTGCATGACCCCCCCGAAATCGCTGTCGAAGCGAACCTCGTGATCGCGGTTGCGCAGCGTTTTTGCGAGAGAACGCGATATTTTCAGTTCGGAAGGAATGAGCACCATGCGCGGATCCGGACTCCACCAGAGGAGCGGCTCGCCTTCCGTGTACCACGGGAAAATGCCCCGGCGATAGGCGGCCAGAAGGCGCCCGGGCGACAGGTCGGCGCCCGCCGCGAGCAGTCCGTTCGGGCTTTTCAGCGCGGTTTCCAGAGGCGGAAACGGATCGTCCGGTTCAAGCCACGGAATCATGGATGCGGTGCAAAGGTAAGTGCATGGCCAGCTAGGCAGGCGCGGTTGATTTTCGCATGCGGCACGCTAGCACAAGGTCGTTCGCAGCGTCCATGACGGCGGGAATACAAATCCGGCGAAAGACTTCATAATTCGCGAAATATCGCACCCATCGCACACCGGTTGCGCGATGCGATCGATGCCGACACTACGGGAGGATGTCTTGGAAAATATGAAATCGGGCGGCGATGTTCTGTTCATCCTGCTTGGCGGGATCATGGTGCTGGCGATGCATTCCGGCTTCGCCTTTCTCGAATTGGGCACGGTGCGATGGAAGAATCAGGTCAATGCGCTGGTGAAGATCCTCACTGATTTCGCCATGTCCACCATCGCCTATTTTTTCATCGGCTACGGCATCGCCTATGGCGTGGGATTTTTCGCCGGCGCCGAGCAGCTGGCGCAGAAGAACGGTTACGAACTGGTGAAATTCTTTTTCCTGCTGACCTTTGCCGGGGCGGTTCCGGCCATCGTCTCGGGAGGCATCGCCGAGCGCGCGCGCTTCTATCCGCAACTGGCGGCGACGTTCCTGCTGGTCGGTTTCGTCTATCCCTTCTTCGAGGGCATCGCCTGGAACCAGCACTACGGGATACAGGCCTGGCTCAAGTCTGCGTTCGGCGAGGAGTTCCATGATTTCGCCGGTTCCGTCGTGGTGCATGCGGTGGGCGGCTGGATCGGGCTGGTCGCGGTTCTGCTTCTGGGCGCGCGCAGCGGACGCTACAGCAAGGACGGAAAGGGCATGACCGCGCATCCGCCGTCGAGCATTCCGTTTCTGGCCCTGGGGGCATGGATTCTTTCAGTCGGTTGGTTC
>Ga0194060_10001235_pt1 | contig 18332 bp, 22 predicted proteins | sample SepL225m_MetaG_FD_163427 | JGI IMG/M metagenome (GOLD analysis project Ga0194060, IMG submission 163427) | Anoxic zone freshwater microbial communities from boreal shield lake in IISD Experimental Lakes Area, Ontario, Canada - Sep2016-L222-5m | ecosystem: Environmental > Aquatic > Freshwater >...
GGTGTCATTTGGGCACTGGGCTCGGGGGTCAACAAGGCAGCGATAGTCCGGCAGGCCCCAGTGAAATAGTCTTGGCAGCTAGAAATTCTGTGACATCCACCACCATTCAAGAAGGCTACCAACCCGACTGTATCGGCAGAGTCGTACAGTTGCACGCCACTTACTACGCCGCATCCAACGGATTCGGTGCCGATTTTGAAGCCAAGGTCGCAAGGGAACTGGGGGCGTTTTGTACCTCATTCACCCCGGGACGAGACGGCCTGTGGCTCGCCGTCGAGACAGATATAGAAGGTTCTATTGCCATTGATGGTTCCCGCGCTAACGATGATGGTGCCCATCTCGGTTGGTTCGTAACATCCGAGGCGATACGCGGTCGAGGCACTGGCCGCAAACTCATTGCCAAAGCGCTTGAATTCGCGGACGCTCGCCAATATCAACGCACCTACCTCTGGACAATCGATGGCTTGCTCGCAGCGCGGCATTTATACGAATGGCATGGATTCCATCTCGTCCATGAGAGTCTCGGTTCCAGATGGGGCACTGTGGTTCGTGAGCAAAATTTTGTGCGGGAGGCACTTCATTTCGGCTAAGGTATCCGGAGAATGCGGGGTTGCAGCGTGAGCGGAAGTTCCGCTCGGCTTTCCAACGAGGCGGGCAAGTGGCTGGTCGTTGGCCCACCATTCCTGGGCAATGCCCTGAACAAACTAGCTGTCGGCTCTCAGATCAAGTGCAGCCGAACCCAAATCGGATCGGGCAGCAACCCAAGGTCATGAGGTCTGCCACGCTACAGCGCGCCAAACCCATTCTGGCGCGAAGCTTCAAACACCATGACGGCCACCGCATTTGACAAATTCAGGCTGCGTTGACCGGCCACCATCGGCAACCTGTGGCAGCGAGCGAGGCTGAACGATTGCCGAACTGTCCAGTCTGGTGGGCCAGGAGGTTACCGTCAGTGACTGGATCACCATCACACAAGAGCGGATAAACCAGTTTGCTCAAGCCACCGGTGACCACCAGTGGATTCACGTCGATATAGAGAAGGCCAAGGCCGGGCCTTTTGGCGGACCCATCGCACATGGCTTCTTGACGCTGTCGCTGCTCCCCCAATTTTTTCTATCGTCCATCAAAGTGGTGGAAGCCCGCATGAGCGTGAATTACGGGCTGAACAAAGTGCGCTTCATAGCGCCGGTGCCGGTCGACAGCCGCCTGCGCGCTCGCATGAAGTTAATCAAAAGCGAGTCGATTGACCAGGGCGGCGCCCAAATGACCTGGGAGGTTGCCATTGAACGCGAGGGTGCTGCCAAGCCAGTGTGTGTGGCCGAATCGGTGGCACGGCACTACCCTTAGCAAAAAAGCGCGTGGCATCGGTTATGCCACGCCCGTGGCCCAAACTTTGCGGCGCTAGCCAACCGCAACGAGCGGCGGATTTCGTCCCCGTTGGTAAGCACTGCGGCGCGGCCCTGTCATACCGGTGCAACCATGACTACTTCAGGTCGAAACGGTCGAGGTTCATGACTTTGGTCCAGGCGGCCACAAAGTCGCGAACAAACTTGGCTTGCGCATCGCTGGTGGCATAGACCTCGGCCAATGCGCGCAGTTGCGAGTTCGAGCCAAAGACCAGATCCACCACCGTGCCGGTCCACTTCACCGCACCGGTGCTGCGGTCGCGCCCTTCGAGCACGCCCTCGGCAGACGACTTGCTCCACTTCGTGTGCATGTCCAGCAGGTTCACAAAAAAGTCATTGCTAAGTGTTTCGGGCCGCGCGGTGAACACGCCATGCTGGGCCTGGCCCAGATTGGCATTCAGGGAACGCAAACCACCGACCAGCACCGTCATCTCGGGTGCGCTGAGGGTGAGCAATTGCGCCTTGTCCAACAACAACTCCGCCGCCACGCCCTCCAGCCCCTGGTGGGCGTAGTTGCGAAAGCCGTCAGCCACAGGCTCCAGCACTTTAAAGGACTCAACATCGGTCTGCGCTTGGCTGGCGTCCATGCGGCCCGGCGCAAAGGGCACCGTCACGTCATGGCCTGCCTTGCTGGCGGCGGCTTGCACTGCGGCGCTGCCGCCCAGCACAATCAAGTCGGCCAGGGAAATCTTCTTGCCGCCGGACTGGGCTGCATTGAACTCCTGCTGAATCGCTTCGAGCTTTTGCAACACCAGCGCCAACTGTGCAGGCTGGTTCGCAGCCCAATCTTTTTGGGGTGTGAGGCGGATGCGAGCACCGTCGGCACCGCCGCGCTTGTCGCTGCCTCGAAAAGTGGAGGCAGACGCCCATGCGACGCTGACCAGCTGTGCAATCGACAAGCCCGATGCCATGACCTTAGCCTTGAGCGCAGCGATGTCTTGTGCATCTACCAATGGATGGTCGACGGCGGGAATCGGGTCCTGCCAAAGCAACACCTCCTGCGGCACCAAAGCACCCAAGTAGCGGGCACGCGGACCGATATCGCGGTGCGTGAGTTTGAACCAGGCGCGGGAAAATGCATCTGCAAACTCGGCCGGGTTCTGGTGGAAGCGGCGCGAGATTTTCTCGTACGCAGGGTCCATGCGCAAAGCCATGTCGGCCGTCGTCATCATGGGCGGATGCTTTTTGGTCGCATCGTGCGCGTCGGGAATCATGTGCTCGGGCTTCACGTTCTGGGCCAGCCACTGGTGAGCGCCGGCGGGACTCTTGGTGAGCGCCCATTCGTAGCCGAACAGCATGTCAAAGTAACCGTTGTCCCAGGTGGTCGGATTGGGCTTCCAGGCGCCTTCAATGCCGCTGGTGGTGGTGTGCACGCCTTTGCCGCTGCCGAGCTGGTTGATCCAGCCGAAGCCCTGCTCTTCCATGCCTGCGGCCTCAGGTGCCGGGCCCACCAAGGCGGGGTCCCCTGCACCGTGGGCCTTGCCGAAGGTGTGACCGCCAGCTACCAGCGCGACGGTCTCTTCATCGTTCATCGCCATGCGGGCAAAAGTTTCCCGCACATCGCGTCCGGAGGCGACCGGGTCGGGCTTGCCATCCGGACCTTCCGGGTTGACATAGATGAGACCCATCTGCACCGCAGCGAGCGGGCTCTCCAACTTTCGATCGCCGCTGTATCGGCTGTTTTCCTTGTCGCTGGTAGCAAGCCAGGCCTTTTCTGCACCCCAGTAAATGTCCTGTTCAGGTTCCCAGATGTCTTCGCGGCCACCGGCAAAACCGAAAGTCTTGAAGCCCATGGACTCCAACGCTACGTTGCCGGCCAGGATGATCAAATCTGCCCACGAAAGCTTGCGGCCGTATTTCTGTTTGACGGGCCAAAGCAAGCGTCGGGCTTTGTCCAGGTTGCCGTTATCGGGCCAACTGTTCAAAGGCGCAAAGCGCTGGTTGCCAGCGCCGGCGCCGCCGCGGCCGTCAGCGACCCGGTAGGTGCCCGCAGAGTGCCAGGCCATGCGCACCATCAGGCCACCATAGTGGCCCCAGTCGGCTGGCCACCAATCCTGCGAATCGGTCATCAAACGATGCAAGTCGTTGACCACGGAGTCCAGATCGAGCGATTTGAATTCTTTTGCGTAGTTGAAGTCGTCTCCCATCGGGTTGGACTCGGCAGTGTGCTGGTGCAGTATGCCCAGCTTGAGTTGATTGGGCCACCAGTCGGTGTTCGACGGGGAGGCTGCCACGGCGTTTTTACTGGCTGCGTGGGGGAAGGGGCACTTGGCTTGTGTTGACATAGGTATCTCCTGTTGCGGTTAGAAATTGGCGATGAAGATAGTTTATGTCTAAAATAAAATACATCCCAATTGGTTTAATCAATGATTGATATAGCGCTCCTTTGATCTTTTCCCTCAGAAGGAGCTCAGAGAATGCCCTGGCTTAACGCATTTAAGGCGTTCGCCTGCTGCTGGCAAAGTATCTGCCTTGAGGGCAACTGCTGCTGCCCTAACCTCTGGCAGTCAGGCTGGTCCTAAAGTTATTTTGCCGCCAGGCTTCAAACACCGTGACGGCCACCGCGTTCGATAAATTCAGGCTGCGTTGACCCGCCACCATGGGCAACCTGAGGCATCGAGCGGGGCTGAACGATTGCCGAACTGGCGCGGCAAGTCCCGCGGTCTCGGAACCAAACACCAGCCAGTCACCGGTCATGAATTGCATGTCGTGTGCGAGATTGGTGGCGCGCGTGGTGAGTGCGAACATGCGCTCGGAAATCGGCTGCTCCGTTTCCAGCAAAGCCGGCCAGCTGGCATGGCGCTTGACCTGAGCATATTCGTGATAGTCCAGCCCGGCGCGGCGCAGCTGCTTGTCATCCATGGAAAATCCAAGCGGCTCAACCAGATGAAGTGTGCAACCGGTATTGGCCGCCAAGCGAATGATGTTGCCGGTGTTGGGCGGAATTTCGGGCTCGACCAGAACGATGTGAAACATGCCTCAATTGTGGCAGTGTGAGGGCAGCGCAGCACACGCTGCCACAAACGTGGGGGCCCGTTTCACCGCCGGGCCGCCCCAAGGTGAAATAACCCCCTCGGGGGGCAGAGAGGACACGCGGCGCCGAACGTGGGGGCCCGTTTCACCGCCGGGCCGCCCCAAGGTGAAATAACCCCCTCGGGGGGCAGAGAGGACACGCGGCGCCGAACGTGGGGGCCCGTTTCACCGCCGGGCCGCCCCAAGGTGAAATAACCCCCTCGGGGGGCAGAGAGGACACGCAGTGCCGAACGTGGGGGCACTATTCCGTTCGGGCAATCACGAGGCCGGTGATGTGGGCCGCTCCGGCTGCGCGCAATACCCGCGCGGCTGCATACAGCGATGCGCCACTGGTCATGACGTCGTCCACCAGCACCAGCCGGGCACCCTTGATTCTCGCCACCCGCAGGGGATCGACCGCAAACGCGTCTTTCAGGCTGTCCAGCCGCTGTTCGCGTTGCAGGGAAGTCTGAGGTGGTGTGTCCTTGATGCGCAGCAGCAGGCGTGCATCGGTCTTGTCGGGTGCGAGCTGCTTGGCGAGGAGGAGCGCCTGGTTGAAGCCCCGAGTCTGCAACCGCGCCCTTGCCAGCGGCATCGGCACCACAGCGTGGGCCGCATCCAGTGCTGGCTCGACCCACGGCGTGCTGCGTAGCAACAACGCAAAAGCGTGGCAAAGACCGGTATGGTGGTGGAATTTGTAGCCCACAATCAAATCAGACCAGGGGAAAGCATAAGTCACGGCCGCCAGGCAGGCATCCAGCGGCGGCGCGGCTTTGATGCAGGCACCACATTGCCCGACGCCGGTCGGCACCGGCATTGCGCAGGTACGGCAACGCGACAGTGGTTGCGCGAAGCGATTGACACAGGCTTCGCAAATGCTTTGCGCCGGCCATGCGTGGCAGACCATACACTGGCTGGGCAACGCCTGCATGAGGGTCTTGACAGGGCTGACAAACATCGAGTCAATATACTCTGCCGACTTCACCACTGCCAATCACATGTTCACTCAGCGTCCTCCCACCATCGACCCGCAAGCCGCCAGGCGCTGGCAGCAAATGCCCCCCAGCTTGTCGCCGTGGCTGCATGAGGAGGTGGCAAGGCGGATGCAGGAGCGTCTTGCATGGATCAAGCTGCAACCCCAAAGCTGGGCCCACTGGGAGCCGGTACTGGGTGGCCTGCAGGCCCATGCCATGCTGACTCAGCGTTACCCGCAAGCAAGCTGTGTTGTGACCGAGTCTGACGCGCGCCGAGCCGCCTACGCAGCAAGGGCATTGGCGAAACCCTGGTGGCGTCCGTCCCGCTGGTGGGCCACTGCGCCCCGTTTTGAGACGCCCGCTGACGGCGCGGTTCAAATGCTTTGGGCGAATATGGGTTTGCACATGTCGGCTGATCCGCAAAGCCTGATGGCGCACTGGCAGCGGGCGCTGTCGGTCGACGGATTTCTGATGTTTTCCTGTCTCGGACCCGATACCTTGCAAGAGTTGCGCGCACTTTACCAAACGCTGGGCTGGCCGTCGCCGTCGCATCAGTTCACCGATATGCATGACTGGGGCGACATGCTGGTGGCAGCCGGCTTTGCTGAACCAGTGATGGATATGGAACGCATCACCTTGACCTTTGAGACACCCCAGCGCTTGCTGCAGGAGTTGCGCGGTCTGGGGAGAAATTTGCAGCCGCGGCGCTTCCAGGGCTTGCGAGGAAGGCAATGGCACAGGAAGTTGCACCAGGCATTGGCAAGCGCACCGCTTCAGTTGACCTTCGAGGTCATCTACGGCCATGCCTTCAAGCCAGCACCCCGCCACGACGTGCGAGCCGAAACCATACTTTCGTTGGCGCAAATGCGCCAGACTTTGAACCAGCGCAAAAGTTATTCCGGCAATCCTTGAGAAAAGGACTTGACAACGCAGTAGTTGGCAAAAAAAGCTGAACTACAATCGCCGATGGTTTTGAGTCCGGTCAGGCTCCGGGGAACGCAACTTTAAAGTGCTGTCCGAGGCAAATCTGGCTAATTTGAGGCAATTAAAAAGAGAACATGATGAAGAGCATTTTCAATCGATTGGCGGGCATGATGTTGGCGGCAAGTGCCTGGGCCGCAACCGCAGCTTTCACAGCAGCTCATGCCGTCAACGACTTGCCCGGTGGACCGGCCGTCAACCAGCTGAACTTGCAGGTGCCGGTCACCAAAGTTGCCGAAGACCAGGCCTGGCTTCACTGGTTCATGCTGATACTTTGCACGGTGATTTTTGTTGCCGTGTTCGCAGTGATGTTTTATTCCATCTGGAAGCATCGCAAGTCGGTCGGACACAAGGCGGCCAATTTTCACGAATCGGTGACGGTGGAAATCGTCTGGACGGTGATACCTTTCATCATCGTGATTCTGATGGCATTGCCGGCGACCAAAGTGGTGGTGGCGATGAAGGACACCACCAATGCCGATCTCACCATCAAAGTCACCGGTATGCAATGGAAGTGGGGCTATGACTACCTCAAAGGCGAAGGCGAGGGCATTGGTTTCCTGTCGGCGCTGGACATCGCCCAGCGCGAAATGTCCAACAATGGCGGTCCCAAAAAGGGAGAGGTCGTTGACGATTACCTGTTGAAGGTTGACAACCCGCTGGTAGTACCTGTCAACCAGAAAATCCGCATCATCACCACTGCCAACGACGTTATTCATGCCTGGTATGTGCCGGCACTGGGCATTCAGCAGGCGGCGATTCCGGGCTTTGTGCGCGACACCTGGTTCCTGGCCGAAAAAGTCGGCGACTACTACGGTCAATGCGCGCAACTCTGCGGCAAAGAGCACGCCTACATGCCGATTCACGTCAAAGTAGTTTCAGCTGCGGACTATTCATCCTGGGTCGGTAGCGAAAAGAAAAAAATGGCAGCTCTGGCTGATGATCCAACCAAGGTCTGGAGCGCAGAAGACATGTTCAAGCGTGGTGAAAAAGTTTATGCCACCAATTGCGTTGCCTGTCATCAGGTACACGGCAGGGGCGCCGGCCCGATCAAGCCGCTGGATGGTTCGGCCGTCGTGCTGGACGCCGACAAAGGCGTGCAAATCGCCGTGCTGCTGACTGGCCGCGTCAACCTGAGCATGCCGTCATGGAAGGCGCTCAGCGATACCGATATCGCGGCGGTGGTTACTTACACCAAGAACAACTGGTCCAATAAGACCGGGCAACTGGTGCAACCAGCTGACGTCGCTGCGGCACGCCACTGAGCTGCCGCAGCCCGAAGACAAAGAATGAAGAAGGAAATCAGATGAGTGCCGTTTTAGATCATCCCGCCCATCCTGCTCACGACGAGCACCATGATCACGCCCCGACCGGCTGGCGCCGCTGGGTGTTTGCCACCAATCACAAAGACATTGGTACTTTGTATCTGTTGTTCAGCTTCACCATGCTGATGCTGGGCGGTGTGCTGGCGCTGATTATTCGTGCTGAACTGTTTCAGCCGGGTCTGCAGTTTGTCAATCCCGAACTGTTCAACCAACTGACCACGATGCACGGTTTGATCATGGTGTTTGGCGCCATCATGCCGGCCTTTGTTGGTTTTGCGAACTGGATGATTCCGCTGCAAATCGGCGCCGCAGACATGGCTTTCGCGCGCATGAATAATTTTTCTTTCTGGCTGCTGATACCGGCCGGTGTGTTGTTGGCCAGTTCATTCTTCATGCCCGGTGGCGCGCCAGCGGCGGGCTGGACCTTGTACGCTCCGCTCACGCTGCAAATGGGCCCCAGCATGGACACCGGTATCTTTGCGCTGCATATTCTGGGTGCCTCCAGCATCATGGGTTCTATCAACATCATCGTCACCATTCTCAACATGCGCGCCCCCGGCATGACGCTGATGAAAATGCCCATGTTCTGCTGGACCTGGCTGATCACCGCCTATCTGTTGATCGCCGTCATGCCAGTGCTGGCCGGTGCCATCACCATGACGCTGACCGACCGGCATTTCGGCACCAGCTTCTTCAATCCGGCGGGTGGCGGCGACCCGGTGATGTACCAGCACATTTTCTGGTTTTTCGGTCACCCCGAGGTCTACATCATGATTTTGCCGGCCTTCGGCATCATCAGCCAGATCGTGCCGGCCTTCGCCCGCAAGAAACTGTTCGGTTATGCCTCCATGGTGTATGCGACCTCCAGCATTGCCATCCTGTCGTTCATCGTCTGGGCGCACCACATGTTCACCTCTGGCATGCCGGTGACGGGTCAGCTTTTCTTCATGTATGCCACGATGCTGATTGCCGTGCCCACCGCCGTCAAAATTTTCAACTGGATCGCCACCATGTGGCAGGGCTCCATGACGTTTGAGACACCCATGCTGTTTGCCGTGGGCTTTATCTTTGTCTTCACGCTGGGTGGTTTTACCGGCCTGATTCTGGCGATGGCGCCGATCGACATCCAGATCCACGACACCTACTACGTGGTGGCGCACTTTCACTACGTGCTGGTGGCGGGTTCCTTGTATGCCTTGTTTGCCGGTTATTACTACTGGAGCCCGAAGTGGACCGGCGTGATGTACAACGAGTCACGCGGCAAGATCCATTTCTGGTGGTCGCTGATTTCGTTCAACGTCACCTTCTTCCCGATGCACTTTCTGGGTCTGGCCGGTATGCCGCGCCGCTACGCCGACTACCCGATGCAGTTCGCTGATTTCAATGCAGTGTCCTCGGTCGGGGCTTTCTTCTTTGGCTTTGCACAGGTTTATTTCTTCTTCTTGATCGTGCTGCCGACGATGCGCGGCCAAGGTGAAAAAGCACCGCAGCAACCGTGGGATGGCGCCGAGGGACTGGAGTGGGAAATTCCCTCGCCGGCACCGTTTCACACGTTTACGACACCGCCCCGCCTGAACGCCAGCGCGACCAAGATCATGGGCTGAGGAAATGATGACCCCTGAGCAAAGAAAAGCCAACCTGAGAACCGGACTGATCCTGGCATCCGTGGCGTTGGTATTTTTTGTCGGCTTCATGTTCAAGATGTATATGGAGAGCCGATAGGTCATGAACTTGCGGCGTGAAAATATCAGGATGGTGGGCAAGCTGGCGGTGGTTGCGGCCGGCATGTTTGTCTTCGGCTATGCGCTGGTGCCGATTTACAGATCCATTTGTGAGATGACGGGCATCAACATCCTGGCGCTCGGTGACCGCAATATTCCCGGTGCCACGCCCACCTTGCCAGCCAATACCCAGGTTGACAGCAGTCGCACGATCACGGTTGAGTTTGATGCCAATTCACGCGGTCCGTGGGAGTTCAAGCCGGCGCAGCGTTCACTCCAGGTTCATCCGGGTGAACTGGCCACGGTGACCTACGAGTTTCAGAATGTGCAAAACCGCAGCATGTCAGCGCAGGCTATCCCCAGCTATGCGCCGCAGCAGGCCGGGGCCTACTTCAATAAACTAGAGTGTTTCTGTTTCAAACAGCACACTTTGGCGCCGGGTGAAAAAAGATCCTGGCCGGTCGTTTTTGTGATTGATCCCAAGTTGTCCAGGGACGTGAAGACCATCACACTGTCGTACACTTTTTTTGAAGTGGGTGGCAAGACACCAGCCCCGCCGCTGGCCGATGCCGGTCGCCGCCTGGTCGCTGGAGCGGGTTCATGAGTACATCCTTTTGGCGCAGCATCAGAGTCGTGGGCTGGTCGTTTTTCGGCATCCGAAAAGGCAGCGAATCGCAGCAAGACACGGCCAGTGTGAACCCCTTTCATATCATTGTGGTGGGCATTGCCGGCGCGGTTATTTTGGTCGTGACCTTGATCGTTTTGGTGAACTGGGTTGTCGCTAAATAGAGCGCTACCCACAACCTTACAGACAGAAGAAATTTGGAAAGAATGGAGCTGAAATGAGTTCAACAACAAACCACGCAAAGCCGTACTATTTTGTGCCCAGCCCGTCGCGCCATCCGGCGATGGCCGCGCTCGGGCTATTTTTCGTCATCCTGGGCGCCAGTCAGTGGGTCAATGGCTTCGAATGGGGCAAATGGTCGCTGGCGTTCGGCATGGTCTGGTTTTTGGGCGTACTGTTTCAGTGGTTCAGCCAGTCCATCGCCGAGAGCGAGAGTGGCCAATATGGACACAAGGTTGACTTGTCGTTCCGCTGGAGCATGAGTTGGTTCATCTTCTCGGAGGTGATGTTCTTCGGTGCATTTTTCACCGCCTTGTGGTGGGCCCGTGGCCATTCGATACCGGCCCTGGGCAATCTTGAAAACGCACTGCTGTGGCCTGATTTCAAGGCTGTCTGGCCCAGCCTGGCCGCCGGGGCAACCGGCTCGCCGGCTGGAACCGTCGAGCCATTCACCACCATGACACCGTTTTGGCTGCCTACCATCAACACCGCCTTGTTGCTGAGTTCTGGTGTCACGATCACCATTGCGCACCACGCCCTGATCGCCGGCCAGCGGGCCCGCACCGTTGCCTTTATGTGGCTCACGGTATTGCTGGGGATTACGTTCCTGCTGGTGCAGGGCTACGAGTATTACCACGCCTACCATGAGCTCAACCTGAAGCTGTCGTCGGGTGTCTATGGATCAACCTTTTTCATGCTGACCGGTTTTCACGGCTTTCACGTATTCATCGGCATGCTGATGCTGCTGTTTATCACCTTGCGTCTGCAAAAAGGTCACTTCACCGCCGAGCGACATTTTGGCTTTGAAGGTGCGGCCTGGTACTGGCACTTTGTCGACGTCGTGTGGCTCGGTTTGTACACACTGGTCTATTGGTTGTAACGCGCACCGCCGATCAAAAAAGGCACCGCTTGCGGTGCCTTTTGATTTACATAACCGCAGCACTGGTTACTGTCCCGGCGCAATTCCGGTGGGGTGGATATAGCCGAGCTTCCAGGCCAGCAGGATGCTGACAAATAGCAAAATTGAAATGCCGACCCGCAAGGCCAGTGCGAATGCCATTTTTTGTTCTCTCGACTTTCCACTGGCACTTTTCTTCATCATGAAAATGAGGGCAGCAGCCAGACTGCTGAGGATGGCAACAAATGCAAGAATGACCCCATATTTCATGAACTGGATTATCTCTTGAATGCGCGCTGGCGGTTCTGGCTCATCACATTGAGTGCTTTGTTGGCAGTGGTATTAACGCTGGCGTTGGGACGCTGGCAGCTGTCGCGTGCGGCCCAGAAATTGGCCTTGCAAGGCAGTGTCGACAGCCGGGTTGTGTTGCCTGCTTTGACGCAACAGAATTTGGTTTCTCTGGTCGATCCCACTAGCGTGCTGCACAGGACAGTGACTCTGCAGGGCCGCTGGATGCCGGAACACACGGTTTATCTTGACAATCGCCAGATGGATGACAAGCAAGGCCGGTATGTGGTGACCCCCCTCAGGTTGGAGGGGAGCAGCGTCGGTGTGTTGGTACAGCGTGGCTGGGTGGCGCGCAACTTTGTGGATCGAACGATCCTGCCCCAGCTTGAAACGCCAGTCGGCGTGGTTCAGGTAGTGGGTCGCATCGCCCCGCCGCCGGACAAGTTATACGAGCTCGGTGGTTCGGAGACCGGGCTTATCCGGCAAAATGTGGATAGGGTGAGTTTCGGCGCAGAGATCGGCGTGCCGCTGCTGCCGCTCTCGGTGCAGCAAACAGGTGATGCCGGTGACGGCTTGCTGCGTGACTGGCCGCGCATTGCCAGCGATGTGGAAAAGAACTACGGTTATGCTTTTCAATGGTTTGCGCTGACTGGCCTGATCGTTATTCTTTATGTCTGGTTTCAAATTGTTAGACGATTTATTCGCCCGCCACAGTGACCGGCCGCTGGGCTTGACGGTTCATTCCATCCCGTCACCTGAGCGCGCCATGGATATGCAAGCCCGCCGCACTGGCAGCGGACGCTGGAAAATGCTGGCGGTATTTTTAGTCTGTGCGGCACCGGTTTTGGCTTCGTATTTCACCTACTACGTGGTACGTCCCGAGGGACGGCGCAATTTCGGTGAACTGATTGAACCGCAACGGCCTTTGCCCGACTTGGCAAGTGTCAGTCTGACCGGGCAAAAGGGTAGTTTGCTGGCTCTCAGGGGGCAGTGGCTTTTGTTAAGCGTGGCGGGTGGCGCCTGCGACGAGGTTTGCAGCCGCCATTTGTACCTGCAGCGCCAGTTGCGCGAAAGTCTGGGCAAAGACAAGGATCGGCTGGACTGGGTCTGGCTGATAGCGGACGACCAGCCGGTAAGCGACAACTTGCTGCCGGCGCTGAAGGAAGCCACGGTGCTGCGCGTCTCGGCGGCAGGTCTTTTCGCCTGGTTGGCGCCAGCCAGCGGCCATCAGCTTGCACAACACCTGTATCTGGTGGACCCGATGGGCAACTGGATGATGCGTTTTCCTGTTGATCTTGAAATTTCCACGGCGGCCAACGCAAAACGGGATCTCGATCGCCTGTTGCGCGCATCGGCCTCTTGGGATCAGCCTGGCCGTGAGCCGGCTCACTAGGAAAATAATGACTGCAACTGCTTTGTACAACCTGTCGCCGTTGGCGCGCCTGATGCTGGTGGGCTTGTTGCTGGCGCTCATGCCGTTGGCCTGGGTATGGTATCAACACCGGCGCGCCACGCCGTTGCGACGCTTGCATGCGCTCACATTGCTGACCCTGTTCCTCACATTTGATCTGATCATGTTTGGCGCCTTCACCCGTTTGACCGACTCCGGCCTGGGCTGTCCCGACTGGCCGGGTTGTTATGGCAATGCCAGTCCGATCGGTGCCAACGCTGATATTTCGGCGGCCCAGAGCGCCATGCCCAGCGGTCCCGTGACGCACGGCAAAGCCTGGATCGAGATGATTCATCGCTACCTGGCGACCAGTGTCGGTGTGCTTATCGTGGTACTGGCGGTGGCCGGCTGGCTGGGTCGCAGGCGAAACGGAAATCAGCAGGGACTCAGTCCGTGGTGGCCGACGCTGACCCTGCTTTGGGTGTGCATTCAGGGCGCTTTTGGCGCGCTGACAGTCACCATGAAACTCTTTCCAGCCATTGTCACGCTGCACTTGCTGGGCGGGTTGGTGCTGCTGGCGCTGCTGTGTGTGCAGGTGGTGCGGTCAAGCCGACTTGACCGGGCGGTTCCCCTGATCGCTATCGCACCCGGTCTGCGCAAGCTGCTGTGGCTGTCCTTTGCCTTGCTGTTGCTGCAGGTCACACTGGGTGGTTGGGTCAGCACCAACTACGCTGTTCTGGCCTGCACCGACTTTCCGATGTGTCAGAACAGCTGGTGGCCCCTGATGGATTTCCGGCAGGGCTTTGAAGTCTGGCGCGAACTGGGCTTGACAGGCAGCGGCGAGCCCATCAATTTTTCCGCCTTGACTGCCATTCACTACATTCATCGTCTGCTGGCGCTGCTGGTTCTGCCGCTGCTCGGTGTGTTGGCCTGGCGCCTGCACCGTGTGCTGGCGATGCGCAAGCCGTCGCAATGGATCGCGGCGCTTACCGGTCTTCAATTGGCCACTGGTTTAAGCAACGTGATCCTGGATTGGCCTTTGATAGCTGCCGTTTTGCACACTGGTGGCGCTGGTGCGCTGGTGGTCGCCTTGACCTGGACCCTTGCTGTCAGCGCCCGCCAATGAGTACCCAGTTACCTTTCGTCTCAAGCTCGCGGCTCAGGCAGTTTTATGCCTTGACCAAGCCGCGCGTGATTCAACTGATCGTGTTTTGTGCTTTGATCGGCATGTTGCTGGCCGTGCCCGGTGTGCCGAACTGGGCCGAGGTCCGACTGGCGTTGCTGGCCGGCCTGGGTATCTGGCTGGTGGCAGGTGCGGCGGCGGTATTCAACTGCATTGTGGAAAAAGGCATTGACGCCAAGATGAAACGCACCGCCTGGCGCCCCACGGCGCAAGGTGAGTTGAATGACTGGCAAACCCTTATGTTCGCTGCCGTGCTGTGCGTTGCCGGTTCGACGCTACTGTTTGTCTGGGTCAATCCGTTAACCATGTGGCTGACCTTTGCCACGTTCGTCGGTTATGCAGTGATTTACACCATCATCCTGAAACCAATGACGCCGCAAAACATCGTGATTGGCGGCGCTTCCGGGGCCATGCCGCCGGTGCTGGGCTGGGCCGCCATGTCAGGGGACGTCGGACCGGAAGCGCTCATCTTGTTCCTGATCATTTTCTTGTGGACGCCACCGCATTTCTGGGCGCTGGCGCTGTACCGTGTCGAAGACTACCGCAAGTCGGGCTTGCCGATGTTGCCGGTTACGCACGGCAACGAGTTCACCCGGCTGATGGTTTTGCTCTACACCCTGATTTTGTTTGCCGCCTGCCTGATGCCTTATGTCTACGGCATGAGTTCCTGGATCTACCTAATTGCGGCGCTCGGTTTAAGTGTCTGGTTTTGTCTGTATGCTTTCTACCTGTGGCGCGACTATTCGGATGAACTGGCGCGCAAGACTTTTCGCTTTTCACTCATCCACCTCAGCGCGCTGTTCGCCGCCCTGCTGGTGGACCACTATGTTCTTTAGTTCAAGCTATTCCCATCGAATGACCATGAAAAAACGAAATGCTCTGAAATTAATTGCGGCCTTGGCATGTGTGACAGGGGCCGCAGGATTTATGTCTGCCTGCTCCGAGAAAAAGCCGAGCTTTGCGGCCATCGACATCACCGGTGCCGACTACGCCCGCGATTTTGCCTTGACCGACCACAACGGGAAACCCAGAAGCCTGAAAGACTTTGCCGGCAAGGTAGTGGTGCTGTTCTTTGGTTACACCCAATGCCCGGATGTGTGTCCTACTTCCATGGCTGAACTGGCCGAGGTCAAGAAGCTGCTGGGCCAGGACGGTGCGCGTCTGCAGGGCTTGTTTGTCACAGTCGACCCGCAGCGCGACACACCCGAAGTGCTGAAGGCTTACATGGAAAATTTTGACCCGACTTTTTTGGCGCTCTCAGGCACGCCGGAACAACTGGCAGTCGTTGCGAAAGAATTCAAGGTTTACTACAAAAGGGTTGAAGGCCAGACCCCCACCAGCTACACGATGGACCATTCAGCCGGCAGCTATGTCTTTGACACGCAAGGCAAGTTGCGCTTGTTCACCCGCTACGGTAGCGGCGCCCAGCTGTTGGCGACGGATATCAAGTTGTTGCTGCAGCAGGCGTCGTGACAAACTGCCAGCTTCATATTTTTTTCGATTCTGCAAGGAGAAAAAATGCCCATCACCAAAGGTTATCAACAACTCGTGGCCGAGGCCATGGCCGAAGTCAAGACTTACTCGGTGGCCGAGGTTCTAGCCCGCTTGCATGACCCGAGCGTTCGAATCGTTGACATCCGTGATGTTCGCGAACTGGTCGACGGTACTGTAGTCGGTGCCTTCCACGCGCCGCGTGGCATGCTGGAGTTCTGGGTTGACCCGGCTTCGCCGTACCACAAGCCACTGTTTGCTGATGAAACCAAAGAGTTCATCCTGTTTTGCGGCGCCGGCTGGCGTAGCGCCCTCGCAGCCAAGGCTTTGCAGGACATGGGCATGACCAATGTGGCGCACATCGATGGCGGTTATGCGGGGTGGGTCAAGGCCGGTGCCCCGACCGAGACGCTGGACCAACAAAAGGCGCGACGCCAGAAAAAGGGCTGAGCGCAGGTGGCAATTCACTCGTGAAATTCGAAGCGATTCTGTTCGACTGCGACGGCGTGCTGGTCGACAGCGAACCGATCACCAACGGTGTTTTGCGCGACATGCTGGCCGAGGCCGGTTGGTTCATGACGGCGCAGGAGTGCATGCAATTTTTTGTCGGCAAAACAGTGCGTGAGGAGCGCGCCACCATTGAGGCAAACACCGGGCAACCGCTCACCGACGACTGGATGCAACTGTTTTACCGGCGGCGCAATCAGGCGCTTGATGCGCGGCTGGAGATTGTGGCTGGCGCCCATACCGCGGTGGCGGCTGCACAGGCTCATACCTTGCAGCGCATTGCCTGCGCTTCGGGCGCTGATCGATTCAAGGTCGAAATGCAGCTAACCAAGGTCGGGCTGATCGGTTTCTTTGAGGGTCACATTTTTAGCGGGCATGAAATGGAGCGTTCCAAACCGGCACCCGACGTGTACCTGGCCGCCGCACAGCATCTGAAGGTGCCGGCCCAGCAGTGTTTGGTGATCGAAGATTCAGCGACTGGTGTGGCGGCCGGTGTCGCCGCCGGTGCCACCGTTTGGGCCTACTGCCCCTTGCCGGAACAGGGCCCGGCGTTGCGTCAAGCCGGTGCTAGCCGTCTGTTTGACCACATGGCCGAGTTGCCGCAACTGCTTGCAACGAGCAGCGCTGATTAAGAGTTCCGAAATTCACGACACCGTTCTCGCATGGACTGCTTGATGTAAATTGCTTTCACGAATCCAAGTCCAAGTCCCAACCTTGCGGGGGCCGAGGGCGCCGCAGTGGGTGGCTCCGCAAATGTCCTCCGCCCTGCGGGCTCCCCCTTTATTTTGCTGCGCCACCCACTGCATCGTCCTCGGCGGCGAACGTCGGTGTTTTGCGTAGGTCGCATACAACTCCGCTCGAAGGATCTGGCTGCTGGGGCGCTCAGCGCAGCGACGTGGATCGCTACACCAACGTTCAAATCGAGAGGCAGAAGACACGTTGTTGACATTCCGATTTCTCCAAAGAAGTCATCCAATTTTGCGCCGCACTGGGGTTTGCACACATGGCCGTGCATTTCGCAAGCATTGGTTGGTCAGTGGTCATTTCCGGCGTAAATCCACATTGACTGAGTTGTTCCGGCTACCTCGAAACCGCACTTGTTATAGAAGCCGATGGTTCGACTGTCAGACACCAAAATTTGCTGGTGAAACTGAGAATACTGCTCCTTGAGTTTCACGACAATCATTGTGCCAACGCCCCTGCCATGATGAGAAGGTAGAACGAGCAGATGCGGGAAATAGACAACAAGGTGTCCATCGGAAATCGCGTTTCCCAAACCGACAAGGGTCGTATCCTCCCAAGCGGAAATTACCGAATGTGAATTGCGAAGGGCAGCAAGTAGCAGCGTCGGTTTACTTGCGGAAGACCAAGCGTTGGCAGCATAGAGCGCCACAACCTGAGACTCGGGTAGCTCACGGGAATCAGACAGAGAAATTGCCATCGTGGTTTTCATCGCACCCCCAAAAAAGAACGCCCACTGGGAACTACCGCTGCGGCTGCCAAGCCGAAATAGTGGCAACCCTTCCCATTCATGCAGACCCCTAACCAATCCGCACTAAATGGTCGCCAGGCGCTGCACCATGTCTGGAAACTGTGCAACCATTCGAATCAACAGAGAAGCCTGTGCGTTGGGCTTTGCACGGCCTTGTTCCCAGTTTTCAAGCGTTCGTGCGTTGGTGCGCAGGTAGTGCGCAAACACCGGGCGCGACAAGCGCAATTGTTCGCGCACTTGGAGCACCTCTTGCGGCAACAGCACCGGCGCGGGTTTGCTTTCGGCCTTGAATGTGCGCAACGTTAGCTTACCTTCACGCTCGGATTTCAAGGCATCAAATCCTTCTGTCAGTTCTGCAAAAATATCGCGCTTATTTGTCATCACGTTCTCCATCTTTTGGCTGGCGGTTTTCCAATTCGGTTTTCAAAAGCTGTTTGAGCACTTTGCGCTGTGCCGGAGTCAGGTCGTCGGCCTGGTCTTTGTCATAGACAGTAAAAAGCCAAAACTGATCACCACCTGACCACCAGTAATAAATTACCCGCAGACCGCCGCGCTTTCCTTTGCCGCGACGCGGATCAGCTTGACGCAGCTTGCGCAAACCGCCCGTTCCTTCTATCACAGCACCTGCCGTCGGGTTCTCCATCAAATCGAGTTGCAACAGCCTGTAGGTCTCGTCATCCATGTAGTCGTTGCGAGTTCGCTCGAAAGGTGGCAGTTCAACGAAGGTGGCTTGCATCGTCAAAGTATACGTTACTTGCGTATCTCACGCAAATGCCGAGATCAAGGAGTGCTTCAACTAGACCGGCGGCGGGAATGTCGG
>Ga0194060_10001236_pt1 | contig 18331 bp, 14 predicted proteins | sample SepL225m_MetaG_FD_163427 | JGI IMG/M metagenome (GOLD analysis project Ga0194060, IMG submission 163427) | Anoxic zone freshwater microbial communities from boreal shield lake in IISD Experimental Lakes Area, Ontario, Canada - Sep2016-L222-5m | ecosystem: Environmental > Aquatic > Freshwater >...
TATTATTGGCGCACAGTTTCCAAGCTCTCTTATTTTTTTTAGAACCACTCCCTTTGAATGGATGATTGTACTTATTTGGATAGGCACTATATTTTTAATTTCAAAAATGATTGATAAAAAACAAAAGGTAAAACCTGAGGAACTCATTCATCACATGAGAATGCCAAAATCTACCTTCAAAGGAAGTTTATCGAGCGCTTATATAGTATTAACCATTGGCGCTATTATTACTTTATTTGCAGGCTGGGCTTTAGAAATTACAGGAGAGACTTTAGCAAATCGTTGGAATATTAGTGGTGTTATATTTGGAGGCACTATTCTAGCACTTTGTACAGCGCTTCCAGAAATTTCTACAGGTATTGCTTCTGCAAAAATTCGTGATTACAATATGGCGGTGAGTGACATTTTTGGTGGGAATGCTTTTTTACCGGTTTTATTTATAATGGCCTCCATTATTGGAGGCGATGCTATATTACCTAATTTGAAGCCTTCAGATATTTATTTAACGGTATTAGGCATTATTTTAACGGGCATTTATATGGCAGGTATGGTCATACATTCTAAAAAACAAATTTACAGAATGGGGATTGACTCCTTTATTGTCTTAATAGTTTACCTACTAGGTATTTGGGGCCTATTTAAGCTTATATAGTTTAAAATTCATTATATATATATTTGAAAATTAATGACTTATGTTAAAATAGGTTCTTTTTTACCTACAGTTCTTGTCATTATTTACCAAAGGAATGAGCCTCTAATATTATTATTTAAAAACCAAGAATATAGTATCTTAGTCGTATGTACGTTTTTAACATTGTATGCAAAAAAAGAAGCTTAATTTTTATTTTATGCCTTTTTTGTTTTGTATGCAGTTTTAGCCAGCAAAAACAGTTGCAAGATTATATAAGTCTTGGCTTAGACAATAGTCCGCTTTTAAAAGATTTAAAAAATCAGAAAGGGGTTAACTTAATTGACAGTTTAAAAATTTTAGCGGGTTATCAAGTGCAAGTGAATGGCATTAGTACCAATTCTTTTTCCCCTGCTTCTAATGGATGGGGCTATGATTATGCCATAACCAATGGCACCAATTTTACACAACAAGTAGTGGCCACTAAAAAATTGGTAAGTAAGGAAAATTTGGCCAATCAACATGAAGCCATTCGTTTATTGAATGAGTCATTGAATGTCTCTGGAAAAATTTCTGCGCAAGATTTTTCTAAATCCATTACAGCCCAATACATTACAGCTTATGGGGTTCATCAACAAATTATTTTTAATTTAAGTTTATTGGATTTGTTGAAAAAAGAGGTTGCCATTTTAAAGGTCTATACAGAAAAAGGTATTTATAAACAAACCGACTATTTAAATTTTATTATTACCACGCAACAACAAGAAATTGTAAATGAGCAATTGGCAGCACAATATCAAAACGAAATTGCTTCACTCAATTACCTATGTGGCATCAAAGACACTGCACGCGTACTTTTGGCAGATCCGATAATAAAAATAGAACCGCTTGTCGAAATGGAACGCACCATTTATTATCAGCAATTTATTGTAGATAGTTTTAAATTAAAGAATAATATTGCGCAGGTTGAATACAATTACAAGCCTAAATTGAATTTGTATGCAGATGGTGGGTTCTTATCTTCTTTTTCTTACATGGGGTACAAAAATTTTGGTGCAAGTGCAGGTGTTTCTCTAACAGTGCCTATCTATGACGGTAATCAAAAAAAGATGCAGTTTAATAAAATCAAAATTGCTGAACAAACCAGACAAGATTATCGAGATTTTTTTAAGAAGCAATATGATCAACAAATTATTCAATTATTGCAACAATTGACAGCCATCAATAAAGTAATTGCACAAGCCGAAAAGCAAATTGTTTTAACAGAAACCTTGATTGATGCTAATAAAAAATTATTAGAAATTGGGGAAGTAAAAATTACAGATTATATCTTGGCCATTAATGCATATCTGAACACTAAAAACACCATTACCCAAAATACCATCAACAAGCTTCAAATTATCAATCAAATTAATTATTGGAATAAAAAATAGCCTAGCATGAATTATAATAAAATTTTAGTCATTCCTTTTTTCTTGATTATGGCTTGTAAGCCTGCTGCTAAAGAAGCAGAGGATACCAATAAAGAAGCAATAGGCACGCCCGTTACGCTTACTTCTCCCGAAAAAGGCAATATGAAAGATGTAGTAGAAGTGAATGCGGTTTCGGCTTTCTTATTAAAATCGGCTGTTAAATCCAATAGCAATGGTTATTTACAAGTGGTGAATGCGACCCTTGGAAAATTGGTGAACAAAGGGGATGAATTATTTGTGATCAAAACAAAAGAAGCCAATTCATTAGGCAATGCTTTAACTAAATTAGATTCCTCTTTTCATTTTGATGGAACCATACATATTAAATCACCAGGTACTGGATATATTACGCAAATCAATTACCGCATTGGAGATTACGTGCAAGATGGTGAAGCCTTGGCCACTATTACAGATACCAAAAGCTTTGTGTTTTTATTAGACCTGCCTTATGAGTTAAAATCCTATCTGCCCAACAACCATCAATTGGAATTAAAGTTACCAGATGGCAGTACTTTAAATGGCATTTTGGAAGCACCCATGCCCATGGTAGATGCAGTTTCTCAAACTCAAAATTTTATCATCAAAGTAAACACCAGCAATCCAATTCCTGAAAACTTAATTGCAAAAGTGGCCTTAGTCAAAAAATTAAAAATCAATACTACTTCCATTCCCAAAGCTGCTTTGCTATCTAATGATACCCAAACAGAATTTTGGGTAATGAAAATGATGGACAGTGTGACTGCTGTTAGGGTAGATGTTAAAAAAGGAATTGAAACCAATAGTAATGTTGAAATTCTATCTCCACAATTATTTCCTAAAGACAGATTAATACTCACTGGACATTATGGATTGGCAGATACAGCAAAAGTGATTGTCAATAAATAATTAAAAAATCTATGAGAAATATTTTTTCTAATTATAAAAATCCAATCATTGTCTTAGCCGTTTTTATATTGCTAGGGGGGTTCTTTGCCTACAGCAAATTGCAAACCGCATTGTTTCCAGAAATCACTTTCCCAAAAATTAAAGTGATTGCGGATGCTGGACAGTTGCCTGTGAAAAAAATGATGGTGACGGTTACAAGACAATTAGAAAATGCCATCAAGCAAGTACCCGATTTAAAAATGATTCGCAGCACCACAAGTAGGGGTAGTGCCGAGATTTCTGCTTACATGGATTGGAAGGCCAATATCGACATCAGTCAACAAAGAATCGAATCCAAAATAAACGAGATTCGAAATACGCTTCCTGCTGAAACCAATATTACAGTAGAAAGAATGAATCCCTCTATTTTGCCCATTGCAGGATATTCGTTAGAAAGTAGGACCAAATCGCCCATCGAAATGAAGCTCTTGGCATTGTATACCATCAAACCTTTTCTATCTCAAGTAGAAGGTGTGGCTGAAATTAGAGTGATTGGTGGTAAGACCAAAGAATATTGGGCCATTTTAAATACCCAAAAAATGAGCGCATTGGGTATTACTCCAGATGTAATTAGTACCGCTTTAGGGCAAACCAATTTTATAAAGTCCAATGGCTATTTATCTGATTACAGGTTATTGTATTTAACTGTAACCGATGCGGCGGTTACTTCCATAAGTCAATTGGAAAATTTGGTAGTAAAAAATGATGGCAAAAGAATTGTGTTGATGAAAGACATTGCTGATGTTAAAATACAAGAAGCAAAAGAATATGTGAAGATTAATGCCAATGGTAAAGATGGCTTGTTGTTAGCGGTAATCAAACAACCCAATAGCAATTTGATTAGCATCACAGATAATTTGAATATAAAATTAAAAGAATTACAAAAGATCATTCCTAAAGATGTTCAAATTAAACCATTTTATGTTCAAGCCGATTTCGTACAAGATTCTATTAAAAGCGTAACTGACAGTTTATGGATGGGATTGGGCTTGGCTATTTTTGTTGCTATTTTATTTTTACGCTCTTTGAAATCTAGCTCGGTTATATTAATCACAATTCCCATTATCATTTCTTTAACCTTGTTATTGTTATTCGCATTTGGTCAAACCTTTAATATTATGACTTTGGGTGCATTGGCAGCCGCCATTGGTTTGATTATTGATGATGCCATAGTAGTGGTAGAGCAAATACATCGGACGCACGAAGAATTTCCAAATGAGCCTACCAATAGCTTGGTGGTCAAAGCTATTAAGTATTTATTACCCGCCATGATTGGCTCTTCATTAAGTACCATCGTTATTTTCTTGCCTTTTGAATTAATGAGTGGGGTGGCAGGTGCATATTTTAAAGTGCTTACCAATACCATGATCATTGCCTTGGTTTGTTCTTTCTTTGTTACTTGGCTCATCTTACCCATCTTGTATATTTTATTTACAAAAAATGCAGAGGGCGACTCAAAAAAACAAGTAGTTCAATTAGAAGCAAAAGTAAAAACCCAAAAATGGGTAGGCTTATTTATAAAAAAACCTATCATTAGTATAGGAATTATTGCTGCGCTAATTATTGCCATTGTTTTTATCCTGCCTAAATTAGAAACTGGGTTTTTACCAGAGATGGATGAAGGAAGTATTGTTTTTGATTATAATTCGCCCCCAGGCACTTCTTTAGAAGAAACAGATAGAATGCTGCGTGAAGTAGAAAAGCTATTGGTACAAGTGCCTGAAGTAAAAGCGTATAGCCGACGAACAGGTACCCAGCTTGGATTTTTTATTACTGAACCCAATAGAGGAGATTATTTAATCCAATTAAAAAAAGACAGAACCAAGACCACCGAAGAAGTTATTAGCGATATTCGAAAAAAAGTGGAAGCAAGCCAACCGGCACTTAGAATTGATTTTGGACAAGTAATTGGCGATATGCTGGGTGATTTGATGACTTCGGTTCAACCTATTGAAGTAAAAATATTTGGAACCGATCAAGATAAATTAAAAGTATTATCGCATCAAGTGGCTGCTATTATTACTAAAGTAGAAGGCACGGCCGATGTTTTTGATGGTGTAGTGATTGCAGGTCCTTCCATCGATATTCAACCCAATTCGACTACTTTGGCCCAATATGGAATCACCCCTGCTAATTTGCAATTTCAAATGCAATCTAGTTTAGAAGGCAATGTGGTGGGGTCGGTCTATGATCAAAATCAATTTAGCAATTTAAGATTGGTATATCCAGGTAGCAAAAGTTTAAGTGTAGCAGATGTAAAAAATACACCTATCTTTTTACCCAATGGTAAATTAAAGCCCATCAATGAATTGGCCGCCATTAAAATCAACGAAGGGGACGCCGAAATTCAAAGAGAGAATTTACAATCCATGGGGGTAGTTACTGGTAGATTAGAAGGTAGAGATTTAGGAAGTGTCATTAAAGACATTCAATCTGAAATTAAAAACAAAATAAATTTACCACAGGGTTATGCTATTGTTTATGGTGGCTCTTATGCCGATCAGCAACAGTCTTTCAAAGAATTACTTTTCATTTTAATTACCTCTAGCCTTTTGGTATTTGGTGTGATTCTATTTTTATTCAAAGGGTTTAAAATTGCCATCATCATTTTATTGGTTTCTGTCTTGGGTATATGTGGTAGTGTATTAGGTTTGTTCATCACTGGCACTCCACTAAACGTAGGTAGTTATACAGGTTTGATTATGATTGTGGGTATTATTGGAGAAAATGCCATTTTTACCTTTTTGCAATTCAAGGCTTCCTATTTAAGTAATAACAATGTAGACGAGTCTATTATCTACTCCATTTCTACCAGATTAAGGCCTAAATTAATGACAGCTTTTGGCGCCATTATTGCATTGATGCCCATAGCCTTAGGTATTGGTACTGGGGCTCAATTGCACCAACCCTTGGCCATTGCGGTGATAGGGGGGTTTGTAATGGCACTGCCTTTATTGTTAATCGTTTTGCCAAGTTTTATACGAATGGTATATCAAAAGAAATAATTTTCATCTAATTTTCTTCTCAAATAATAAACCAAACATGAAAAAATCAATCTTCTTAGTAGCACTTTCACTCTGTGTGCTTCAAATTTTTGCACAAAGCAAATTTTCACAAACCAATGTTTTTCACATAGCAAGTCCTGGTGGCTGGGATTATATCACTATCAATCCTGCATCTAACAAATTATACATGTCGCACGGTACCCAAGTAAATATCTTAGATAAAATTACTGGTGATTCTTTAGGCGTTATTGCAAACACAGCAGGAGTGCATGGTATTGCATTTATCAATGCTTCTAATAAAGGCTATACCAGCAATGGTAGAACCAATGATGTGACTGTATTCAATTTAACTACCAATGAAGTCATTTCAAGAATTCCAACTGGTGAAAATCCTGATGCTATTTTTTATGATGAGTTCTCTAAAAAAATTATTACTTGCAACGGCAGAAGTAAAGACCTTACTGTGATTGATCCTACTACAGATAAAGTAGTGGCCACCATTCCAGTGGGCGGGAAACCAGAAACTGCAGTTAGTAACAATGCTGGGCATGTATATGTGAATGTAGAAGACAAAAATGAAATTGTAGATATAGACATTACAAAAAATGTGGTATTGGCACATTGGTCTATCATGCCTGGTGAGTCTCCAACTGGTTTGGCCATAGACAATGCTACGCATCGTTTGTTTGCTGGTTGCGAAAAACAATTGATTGTATTGGATGCAACCAATGGTAAGGTGGTAGACAAGCTACCAATTGGTGATGGTTGTGATGGCGTTGCTTTTGACAATAAATTAAAATTTATTTTCACTTCTAACGGAGAAGGTACTGTAACGGTTATTAAAGAAAACAGTGCCAGCGATTTTAAAGTAGTCGAAACTTTAAAAACTAAAAAAGGCGCAAGAACCATTGGCAATGATGAATCTACACACAATATTTACCTACCAACTGCCGACTTTGAAAAGCAGGAACCTGGCGATAAATCAAGACCTAAAATGATCCCAGGAACTTTTCAAGTTTTAGTTTTCACAAGAAAATAAGGCACCTAGAACCGCCCGCTTAATTCTATAAAAAAAGAGACCTTTATGAGAGGTCTCTTTTTTTATTTTTAAAATTCAATTTAATCTTTAATCACTTTTAAAAACGTTCCTTTATAGTTTTAGTTCATATAACTAAGGATTTGAGGAAGTAATGATGATATTTTTATTTCAGATTCAATTTCCAAAATTTTTCCTTGTTCATCTATAACAGCAGACATTTTGTTTATTTTTTGAATTAATTATAAAAGTACCAAATATTATAATATGTTAATTCTTTAGTATTTAGATGTATTAATCAACCCTAGCTTCCCTGAAATATGGGCGCCTTTAGATGGCAGGGTGATTAACTTATCCATGCACCTTAAATGGTAATGCTGTAGTGGGTCCTTTTTAGGCCAGAAAATAAGCGCTTTTAAATATAAGGGTAGGAGAAAAAATTATTATATTTAATAGGCCTTATTTTAAAAACCTTAAACGATTTACATATGAACAGCCGACGTATTTTTTTAAGAAATGCAGCACTCACTTCTGGAGCCTTGATGAGTTCTAATTTATTTGCTAGCAGTAGTATTTTTAATACCGATACTTTAAGAGTAGCCACTATTGGCGTGAATGGAATGGGATGGGCGAACACCCTTGGTGCCCTTTCTGTAAAAAATGTAGAAGTAGTGGCCTTATGTGATATTGATGAATCGGTTTTAAATAAAAGAAAGGCTGAATTACTTATCAAACAACCTAGCGTTACTAAAATTGATACCTATAGCGATTATAGAAAAATTTTAGATAGAAAAGATATTGATATTGTTATTGTAGGTACACCCGATCATTGGCATGCGCTACAAATGATTAATGCTTGTTCAGCAGGTAAACATGTATACGTAGAAAAGCCGGCAGGAAATTCTATTGGAGAATGTAATACCATGATTGCTGCCAAAAATAGATACAACCGTATTGTACAAGTAGGGCAATGGCAAAGAAGTCAAAAACATTTTAAAGATGCATTAGATATTGTGCATTCAGGACAACTAGGGAATATTCGTACCACTAAAGTTTGGTGCTATCAAGGTTGGATGCGTCCTCAACCAGTAGTAGCTAATAGCGCACCCCCTGCAGGTGTTGATTATACCACTTGGTTAGGACCAGCGCCTACACGTGAATTCAATGCAAGCAGGTTTCATTTTCATTTTAGATGGTTCTGGGATTATGCAGGTGGATTGATGACCGATTGGGGCGTGCATTTATTGGATTATGCTATTCAAGGAATGAAAGCAGGTAATCCAAAAAGTGTTAGCGCCTTAGGTGGAAAATTTGCTTACCCAGAATTGGCGGAAGAAACACCAGACACCTTAACTACTTTATATGAATTTGATAATTTTAATTTAGTATGGGATTCTGCCATGGGTATTGACAATGGTTCTTATGGTCGTGACCATGGTATTGCTTTTATTGGAAATAACGGAACACTTATTTTAGATAGAGGTGGTTGGGAAGTGATTGAAGAAAGACAATCAAAAAATAAAGTAGCTATTGAACTACATAAAAGTGAAGACAATGGTGTGAACTTACATTGGTTAAACTTTACTGATGCGATAAGAAATAATACGCCAGGCAGTTTACATTGTCCTATTGAAGAAGGAGCGCATATTGCTACCATTGCACAAATGGGTAATATTGCGTATCGTTCGGGTAAAAAAGTAAACTGGGATGCGAGTAAGAATTTATTTACCGATGATGCGATTAATAAAGAATACTTTACCAAGGCATATCATAACGGATATAGCCTTCCAAAAGTATAAAACCAATAATTAGTCTACAATAAACCTAAGTATATCCTTAGAATAATACAATAGGTTTACCCGTTGAAGGATGCGCCATAATTTGCGTATCTACATTAAATACTTCTTTTATTAAAATGGCGTCCACAATTTTTGCTGGGGCGCCATTTTTAATGATAGTGCCTTCTTTTAAAAGGCAAAGCTGATCGGCATAACGCAAAGCAATATTAATATCATGCACTACGCCAATTAAAGTAGTAGTTTCATTTAATAAAGAAACGGCTATCGATAAAAATAGTTCTTGATAATAAATATCTAAATTATTCAAAGGTTCATCTAAAAATAAATATCGCTGATCGTCTTTGGGGCTTTCCCAAATTTGTGCGAGCACGCGTGCATAATGTACGCGCTGTTTTTCTCCCCCACTTAGGGTTTGATAATTTCTATATATAAAACTATTTAAATCTAATAAGGCAATAACTTCTTGTACAATTTCTATATCTTTTTTAGATGGGTTAAATTCAAAGTGCGGATTTCTTCCCAGCATAACCACTTCTTCCACCGTCATAGGAAAACTCAATTCTGTTTGTTGACTCAAGACCGCTCTAGAGGCCGCCAGTCTTAGTTTTGTAAAGGTTTTGATATCGGAGCTATTATACATTATCCTTCCATCATAATTATCAAGTTCTCCACTTAATAATTTAATGAGCGTGGACTTACCCGACCCATTAGGACCAATGATTAAATTACATCTACCTGGTAAAAATTGAATAGAAATATTGTTTAGAATATTTTTATGCCCAATACTATAGTTTATTTGTTCTGCGCTTATCATAATTACAAATGGTTTTGATTAAAATGATATTTCTTCAGCAGAAAAATATATAAGGGTGCCCCTATAATAGAAGTAATGATACCAATAGGCATTTCAGCAGGGGCTAGTAAAAGTCGAGCGCCCATATCGGCCAATGTTAATAATAAAGCACCCATTATAATGGAGGCTGGAATTAATTTTCGATTATCGCTTCCAATAAGTAATCTTAATACATGCGGTACAATTAATCCCATAAATGCAATCACGCCAACAAAAGCAGTGGCCACTGAAACCATGGCCGTATTCACTATTAAAATACCTGTTTTTAATTTATTCACTTCCACCCCTAAATAACCCGCTTCCTGTTCGCCCAATAATAAAACATTTAATTTTTTAGCTTGTCGAAAGGAAATGTAAATACAAACCAATGCAACCATGCCAGTCACCAAAACTTGAAACCAAGAAGCACCAGAAAAAGTACCTAAATTCCAAAAAGTAATACTTCTTGCTTGCGGGTCTCTAGCAATATAGGTCATGAGTCCTACACCACTTAATCCAATGGCATTAATGGCCATGCCTACTAAGAGTAAAGGAAGTATGGAAACTCTTTTATTATTTTTTGCAAGACTATACACTAAATAAGTAGCTGCTAAACCACCCATGAATGCAAATACAGGTACTAAAAACGGACCTAATACAGTTTTAAATAGGGGAGACATAAATGGGCTCAAGCTAAAAACAATAGAAGCTCCAAAAGCTGCACCAGCACTGGTTCCTATAAGCCCTGGTTCTACCACGGGGTTTCTAAATAAGCCTTGCATAAGTACGCCAGAAACTGCTAATATAGCACCTGTAATAGCACACAATAAAACTCTTGGTAATCTTAATTGTAAAAAAACATTTTCATAAATAGATGTGTTCGCTTCTCCCTTACACCAATGAATGAATGCCGCCATCATTTCAGATGGCAATATTTGTACTGCCCCCAATGCAATGGCGGCAATCAATACAAATACTAGTACTAGGGTTAAAACAATAAAAAATATTTTATTATTTAGACGCATGGGTAGTTGGGTAAAATAAATGAATCAAGTCAATAATATTATCTCCTGTTCTTGGACCAAAATAAGTTAGGTCATGTTCTTCAAATCTTAGAATTCTTTTATTTTTTCCCGCCTTGGTTAAAGCTACACCCGGAACACCCGTTATAAATTTATCCATACTGCCCATTTGATCGTAACCAAAATCGGTAGCAATAATAATATCAGGATTCGCTGCTGCTATGGCTTCTGCACTAATTTGTCTGGCCCCTTTTGCATCATAATGAGCTACTTTAGCGCCTGCCATTTGAATGAGTTTATCACCCACCCCTTTTCTTCCACTCATTACAAAAAATACATTACTGGCTCTTCCAAAATGTATAATCATTACAGTAGGCGTGTCTTTTATTTTAATATCTTTTAAAACATTACTTGCACCAGCAATGCCTGCATCCATCACATTACAAAGTGAATCTGCTTTAGCACGCACGCCAAAAAAAGCACCTAACTCTTTCAATAACATTTTGGCACTGTCCATGGTATTGGCATTACCAAAGGCCTTGGTATGTAAACCCGCTTTTTCAATTTGTGCTAGAACCGTTTCGGGACCAATATCATTACTATGTATAACTACATCAGGTGTTAAAGAAATAATGCCTTCTGGATTCAAGGCTCTATGATATCCCACAGGCTTAATAAGCTTAGCACTATCGGGATAAGTACTACTCCAATCCACACCAATAATATTATGCCCCTTGCCTAAAGAAAAAGTAAATTCAGTTAAATGTTTAGATAAACTTACAATTCTTAAATCCTTGGTGCCGTCTATTTCTTTGTTTTGGAATCTGCCACAGGCAATAAGTCCTGCAATAAGCATGGTTCCTAGTATTATTTTTTTCATGGTTAATTTTTAAAAATTATATTTCAAATTCAGTCCTCCAAAATACAATGGATTTTCTGGAGCGGCTGTATACACATCGGGCATTTGGTTGGCGAATATCATCATAGGATATTTAATACCCATTAAGTTAGTCACTCCAAAGTAGATATCAAAATTGATTTTATTAGATAATTTATTTTGATAACCCAGTTTGCCATTCACTAAACTATAACTAGTTGCATAATAATCATTCATGGATGTAATGGGTGTTCTGTCTTTATAATTATAGGTCATATTTCCATATATACCTGTGCGTGTTAAAAGATCAAAACCAAGATTGGCCATATATTTAGGCACACCCGCTACCATTTTATTAGAATAGTCTTCGGTCAATACCACCGACTTTTGAATTTTGAAATTATCGCCATACGTAAAATTAGAATAGCTAATATTTGCAAAGGGTCTGATAGAGCTTATAAAATTACTACTAGATTGATATAAGGTATATTTTAATAAAGCCTCCATTCCATTATGTATTTCCTTGCCACCATTGACTACATAACTATAAAGTGTAGTACTGGGGGAAGCTGGAGACACCACTGAAATAGCAGTCATTTTTTGGGAGAATACCGTATTAAAATAAGCTAATTCATACGTTAATTTATTGCCGAAGAATTGACCCTTAGATCCAATTTCAAATTGAGCACCTTTTTCTGGAGATAATAAATGATTTAAACTTCCAGTAGCAGGCGTAACGGGTTTAGTGACCGCCGGTGTGGTAATATAAAAATAAGAACTAGTAGGTGCTTTAAAGCCTGTACTATAAGAAGCATAAACCGATACTTGTTTATTAATTACTTTATTGATAGCAAAATGTGGCGCTACCATAGATTTATAAGCTGTATCAAAAGTTGCAGGTCGAGTCATTAAAGCAGTATTGAACCTATCATTTAAATTTAAATGCATATTACTTACACCCAAACCTGCTAAAATAGAAAACTCATTAGGCAAACTTAAAGTCCATTCAGAAAATAAATGATGGTTAGTGCTGGTAGCATAAATATTAGAGGTAGCAGTATTAATTACCCAATAAGGGTTTAGTCCATATACCCAAGTGCTTGCGCTATCAAAAGGACTTTGCTTCATGCTATAGCCCACTACTTCTGCCACTTGTTGTTGTACTTCAATACCCGTAACACCCCCTAAACTAATTTCGTTGGTAATAGGTATCTTGGTATTTATAGCCGATCTTAAGCCATAGTTAATAGTATTCTTATCGGTCCATCCAGCTGCAGAACTTGCATTGCTATTAAATCCAATGCCATATACCGTAGAGTTAATAGAAACATTTTGACTATGTGTATACACATGACTTATCCCTGTTCTAAAACTAACTACATTACTATGTCCGTCTCTTTTAATATAATCTGGATTACCTGAAAAATCGTTATTGTTAAATTGAGTAATGGTTAACTCACCTGAACGTTGGTCATAACTATTACTATACCCCGCATACATACTAAAACTATTTTTTTGATTGGGTTGTACATCGGCAATGACATTTACAAAATCTTTTTTAGAGGCGTTGTGAATGGTATAACCGTCTGTTTGTTGGTTGCCATAGTTCACTAATAAAGAAGATTGAGCTCCGCCCGCTTTTAAACTAGTAGTAGTTCTTCTTGTGCCATAAGAACCCATTAGTATTTGTTGACTCATGCTCGTTTTTCCTTTCTCTGCTTTTTCACTAGTTAAATTAATAGCTCCTGCAATGGCTAAGCCATATAAAGTTCCAGCAGGGCCTTTACTAACTTCTACATTCGCAATAGAACTATAATCAATATCATCCATGGTGGTAATACCTTCTGCGTCAGTTAAAGGAATACCATTTAAATATACCTTATACCCTTGCCCATCGAAATTGCTACTAATTCCTCTCGTGCCTCTTGTTCCATTTCCATACCCTCTAATGTTTAATTGCTGACCGCCTCCAGCAGAACGCTTATTCATTTGCACACCAGTAATATTGGTTTGAATAGCATCGTCTAAATAAAGCCCTGTATTTCTATTCAACTCCACTGCTCCAATTTTAGTAATGGAACCGGGTTGATATAAAATTGATTTATTAGGATTGGAGGTGTTGGTTACTTCTACATCGGTTAGTGACATAGAGATAGGTGTTAAATAGAAAATAGTATTTTTATCATTTGTATTAATAGTTTTTATTAGTGTTTCATAGCCTATATAAGAAATAATAATTTTAGTAGATCCTGCTAAAGTCAAACGAAATTCCCCAGTAGTATTACTATTTATTTTTTGGCTACCACTACTAATACTTGCGCTGGCCAAGGGTTTTTGAGTAAGGGCATCTACTACCTTGCCTGTAAAATTAGTTTGTGCAAATGCGTTTTGAAATCCTAGTAAAAATATAAATAGGATGCAATTTTTAAATTTCATTAAAAAAGAATTAATAAGTGTAATGTAATAAAGCCCTATGCCATTGGCATAAGGGTAAAATGAACTGCGTAAAATTAAACGAACCTAGGAGGGGGCGCTTGCACTTCTTGTTCCACAGCATTAATTCTTTGGCTCCTTAAATTATAATGAGTGGTATTTAAATGAGACAAAGCAAAAACTGAACTACTGCTTTGAACTATAAAATAAGAAAGAGAAAATTTTACTAACTGCTTTGATTGTTTACCAATAGGTAGTGCGTCTGAATGTGATTGTAAAGAAGCTGTATAACTATTATATAACTGCGTTTGCATGGTATCATTGATACAATAAAACCAAGTCTCTCCTTTAATAACTTCTGTTTTAACTATATCATAAAAACTACCTTCTTTATAAAATTCTCTGCCCTCTTCTTCCCATTGAATGGCCTTGCTATTTTTTATTTTAACCAAGGCGTTTTCAGGTAATTTTTGGGCCATTTGCTGCGCAATTGATTCCTTGGTCAATTCTTGTTGTACGACATATACTATATAAGTACCCAATTGGCTACTTAATACAAGGAATAATAATATAGAACAAGTAAGTCGTTTCAAATTTGATTGGCTTTTCTCCCCCTAAATTTAAGTTCTTTTTGGTTAGCAGCTATCATTAGTTGTCAAAATAAAATAGCTACGCATAATTTTATTTCTTTAAGGCTTTAAAATTACCATTGGGTTGCACAAAGCTTAGAGACAATAAATCTCCATTATCATTCAGTTCAAAATGAACTGCATAGCCTGCTACTTTTTTGAAATCAAATTTATGATTGCCCACAGGAACTAGCTCATATTCTGGTTGCCCTGGTACTAATACATACAATACATTTTCTTTTAAATAAGTTTTAATATCTGCGCCCGCTAAAGAAAAACTACTTACGTATTTTTTAAGATCATCTGCTGTCAAATCCTTAGTAGCGTTGGTTCTTTTAAATTTAATAGGTGCAGGTATAGCTGGTTCAAAATTAAATAAAGAAGCAGATTCTATATCACCTTTTAAACCTGTGTTAAATTGAAAACGAATCGGACTTTTATCGGCGGTATCAATGCCTTCCTCGGTATTATAAGGTCTGAATATATCATAATGAAATTGCTCCATCCACCAATTTTGATTTTTTAATTTAGCAAACAATGAATCGCCTTTTACAAAAATTTCAAATTTTCCATACGCCTCATTGCTATACACACCAACATATTCGCTTAATGCATGTGAAGGCTTCGTATTATTTACTTGATTGCTAGTACTTGCTTTTTCAGCTTCTTTCGCTTTTTCTTTGGCCTTTGCTTTTGCTTTTAACATGTCTGCGTTCCAATCAAAATACTTTAATCCTAATACTCTGTCTGTAATGGTATTTCTTACAATAGAAGGAACACTTGATCCATTTTGATTCACTAATACTACTATACCAATACTATCGGATGGGAAAAAACTTGTGCTAGCACTAAAGCCATCAATATTTCCACCATGCTCTACTCTATAATGACCTTTATAAGATGCCATCATCCAAGCAAAACCATAAGTACTAAATTGAATGTCTGGTTTTTCTGTAGTAGGTGTGCCTGGCGCCATAATCATTTGTGAACTAGTGGCTTCTGCAATATAAGAGGCTGGAATAATTTCCACAGTATCTAATTTACCTCCATTAATCCAAACCTTTAACCACTGAGACATATCCATCACGGTGCTATTAATACTTCCTGCAGGGCCCATGCCCGCTATATCATAGTAAGGTGTTTTATGTATAACAGAATCCTTAATAACATTATATCCTAAAGCGGGTTCTTTATAGTTGGCTAAATCTTTTACAGAGAAATTGGAATTCGTCATGCCAATTTTTGAAAATATTTTAGACTCAACATTGGACTCCCAAGATTTTCCCGTTAATTTTTCGGCTAGTACTCCTTGTAATAAATACATGAAATTATTATACTGCCATATTTGTCTTAATTCAGCAGAAGGCTCCATGTATTGAATACGCTTTACTAAATTATCTCTAGTATCAGGTGCTATATACCAAGACAAATCATGTCTAGGAAGTCCAGTTCGGTGACTCATCATATCACGAAGGGTAATATGATTGGTTAGATCACTGGTATAAAATTTTAAATCGGGTAAATAAGTGGTCACTGGTTTATCAAAATCAATCGATTTTTCTTTTTGTAAAATTCCTAATACAGAAGCAGTAAAGGCCTTGGTACAAGAACCAATTGCAAATTCTGTGTTAGCGGATACTGGTAATTTATTTTCAACATCACGATATCCAAATCCTTTGGCAAAAATGACTTTGTTTTTTTCCACTACGGCCACCGCTACACCTGCAGCGTGGTTGTCTTTTAATATCTTATTAATTTCAGCCTCAATACCTACAAAACGCTTGTCTAGCTTGGTTTGAGCACTTACATTAAAACTTGTAATAACTAAGATTGCTGTTAAGCAGTAAGTATAAATATGTCTTTTCATATGATAAAAATTTACACTTTAAATATACCATTAATTAGTTAACTTAGTTATTCAAAATACACCTATGGCAAATAGACGCAATTTTATCCAACACCTAGGCCTGATGGCTGGTGCCTTTTCTGCAAATAGTTTATTCAATCAAGCGCATGCTGCTGAATTTGCGCATATGAATTTGCAAAAGAGAATGCTCAGTCCCAAGGAAATAGCCATGGATGAAGACTATTGGTCGGTGATTCAACAAGGCTATACAGTAAGCCCATCTCTTATTAATTTAAATAACGGGGGAGTAAGTCCAAGTCCAAGAATAGTTCAAGAGGCAGTAGAAACTTTTAATAAAATGACCAACGAGGGTCCATCTTATTTTATGTGGCGCATACTAGATCAAGGTAGAGAACCCCTTAGATATAAACTAGCACAACTAGCAGGTTGTGATCCTGAAGAAATTGCCATTAACAGAAATTCAACAGAGGCGTTGAATACCGTAATTTTTGGATTGAACTTAAAAGCAGGCGATGAAGTCATTGGCACAAAGCAAGACTATCCGAATATGATTAATGCATGGAGACAGAGAGCTGCTAGAGAAGGTATTGTATACACGCAACTTAGTTTTAAATACCCTATTGAAAATGATGAAGAAATTGTAAGTGCTTTTGAAAAAGCCATTACCCCTAAAACAAAAATATTTCATATCACCCATATGGTGAATTGGGTAGGACAAATTATGCCTGTTAAAAAATTATGTGATTTAGCTAAAAAACATAATATTGAAACCATTGTAGATGGAGCGCATAGTTTTGGTTTGATGGATTTCGCCATTCCCGATTTTGGTTGTGATTATTTTGGAACTTCTTTACATAAATTTTTATCGGCACCCATTGGATCTGGTATGTTATGGATTAAAAAAGAAAACATTGAAAAAATATGGCCTTTAGTTTGTAACGATAACCCGAAAGGAACCGATATTAGAAAGTTTGAAACCCTTGGTACCAGAAGCTTTCCTATTGAGCAAGGTATTGGAGAAGCCATTAATTTTCACACCGCCATTGGTAGCAAGCGTAAAGAAGAGCGTATTCGGTACTTAAAAAATTATTGGGCTACCCGCGTTCAAAATATTCCTAAAGTAAAAATTAATACCTCCTTAAAAGACGCCTACTCTTGTGCAATTTGTGGCGTAAGTATTGATGGCATGACACCTGGTGCACTAGACAGCGCTTTATTCAATGATTATAAAATTCATACAGTGGGTATTGTATGGGAAAATATTAGTTGTGTGCGTATTACGCCTCATGTATATACTCGACTACAAGATTTGGATAAGTTAGTACATGCTATAGAAAAAATAGCCAAGAAAGCTTAGTCAATTTTCAAAAATAATTTACGCGCATAAAAAAAGCTCGTCCTAATAAATAGGGCGAGCTTTTTAATTTAAATACTTTTTAAAAACTTAACTGTTCTAATGAGAATTGCACTAGCAGTTATGGTTTTTTAACCGTTGGATAAGTCACCCCTAGTTGTTCTAAATAAGTACCATACTTCGCATCATTATAATAGAAAGGTTTCATTTGCTCTCTATATTTTTGCATGATTTCTTTATTTAAATGTATTGCAGGTGGGTCGGTTGCGCTAATAAAGGGAATATATTTTACGTCTTTGTTTTGCACATCTGTAAAATAAGTTTTAGCATCTTGAATTAATTTAGGATTGGTAAAACAATCTAATAAAGTCATCGCTGCTGCTTCTGCTCCAGCTAAAGCACCTTTATGTGCAATAGGTGTTGCCATAGCAATGGCATCGGCCCAATGATGTC
>Ga0194060_10001237_pt1 | contig 18328 bp, 18 predicted proteins | sample SepL225m_MetaG_FD_163427 | JGI IMG/M metagenome (GOLD analysis project Ga0194060, IMG submission 163427) | Anoxic zone freshwater microbial communities from boreal shield lake in IISD Experimental Lakes Area, Ontario, Canada - Sep2016-L222-5m | ecosystem: Environmental > Aquatic > Freshwater >...
AATCAGGCTGGCTCGAAATCATGGGCTGCGGCATGGTACACCCCAACGTCATGCGCAACTGCGGCATAGACCCCGAAGAGTGGTCAGGCTACGCCTTTGGTATGGGCGTTGACCGCACGGTGCTGCTGAGGTACAAGATTGACGATATACGGTTGCTGTTTGAGAATGATTTGCGGATGTTGAGGCAGTTTGGGGCATAGAGAGGGGGGTTGGTGGGCGAGCTGCCTGACTTAAAAAACTGGACTATAGCGACTTTTGACGGCTTATCAGATGATAAACAATCAGTCAAAATTTGTTGGACGTGATCCCGAATAACTATACCACTTAGATGTGGAAAAATGATTCATAAACTCATCCAAGGAAGCAGCAGACAAGATAAAGCAAATCACGTCCTTGCTAGCATGGGAGGCCTCCTTTTTTACAAGAATTTCTTGCCAAAAGAACAAACCTACTCGATAATCTCAAAATCAATTAGCTATAAACGACGTTTTAGGGCTATAGTTCATCTGGCTCCAGTAAATTTTTTCAAGCACTTCCAATTTCCTTGAGAAGTTCTACAGGCAACCTTTGAATACCTGCGCTTAACCCAATCCATTGCCATGCACCTTCGGATTCAAAAAGCAGCTTCTGGACTTTCTGGCCTTTACCTTCTTCCCATGTAGCGGTTTCATTTTGAGGCAGGTTTGTAATTGTCCTGAGGCAGTCACCGGTTTCGACATCCCAAAGTTTCAGGGTCTTGTCGAAAGAGCCAGACAGAATGTATTTGTTGTCATGGCTCAGGGCGCAGGAATTAATATTTCCAAAGTGGCCTCTGAATTGTCGACGGATTGTACCTTTCTCGAAATCCCACACCGTCAAGGTTTTGTCAGAAGAACCAGACAATATGAATGTGTTATCCAGGCTCCATGCGCAACAATTCACACTGCCCGAATGACCTTTGAGGATTTTGATGCATTCGCCTGTCTTGTCCCACACTCTCAGCGTATTGTCAGAAGAACCGGAGAGTATAAGTTTGTTGTCCCGGCTTAGAGCACAACAATATACACTGCCCGAATGACCTTTGAGGATTTGGTTGCATTCGCCTTTCTTGAAATCCCACACCATCAAGGTTTTGTCAGAAGAACCGGACAATATAAGCTCATTGTCATGACTCAAGGCGCAACACCTTACCCAGTCGGTATGACCTTTGAAGATTTGATAGATTAGACCGCTCTCAATTTCCCAAACCTTGAGGGTCTTGTCATAAGAACCGGACAATATAAACTTATTGTCATTGCTCAACGCGCAACACCGTACCAGATCGGTATGACCTTTGAAGGTTCGATGGATTTGACCGCTCTCAATATCCCACACCTTGAGGGTATTATCAGCAGAACTGGAAAGAATCCAACGGTTGTCTTGGCTCAGTGCACAATAGTAAATACTTCCTGAATGACCTGTAAACGTTTTGAGGCATTTGCCAGTACGGAAATCCCATACCTTCAGTGTATTTTCATTAAAACCGGATAAAATGTACCTGTTTTTATCCAGACTCAAAGCACAAGAACGTACCCAATCCGAATGATCAAGGAGGGTTCGGAGACATACGCCGGTCTCACGATCCCAAACCTTGAGGGTCTTATCATAAGAACCAGACAGTATATATTTGTTATCGTTGCTCAGGGCACACGAGGAAACGCTTTCTGAATGACCAGTGAAAATTCGGAGACATGTGCCAGTCTTGCGATCCCAAACCCTGAGAGTCTTATCTGTAGAGCCCGAAAGTATGTACTTGTTATCGTTGCTCAGGGCACACGAAGACACACTTTCTGAATGACCTTCAAAGATTTTGAGAAGTTCCCCAGTCTCGAAATTCCAAACCCTAAGAGTCTTATCTGTAGACCCCGAAAGTAGATATTTGTTATCATGGCTCAGAGCACACGAAGACACACTTTCTGAATGACCTTTAAAGATTTTGATAAGTTCCCCAGTCTGGAAATCCCTCACTTTGAGTTTATTATTATCATCTGATGTGGAGAAAATGTACTTATCGTCCTGACTCAGTCCACAAAATGAAATATTTTGCGAATGACCGGTGGTAGTTCGGTGAACAGTGAATGCTCGGTTATCAGTGGCGGGTCTGCTGCTCGCACTAATACCTGTAACAGATTTAATGCATTCCGGCTCTGTTAAATCCCATATTTTGAGAGTATTGTCATCAGAAGTAGAGAGAATGAACTTATTGTCATGGCTCAGTGAGCAAGATCTTATCCAATCTGAATGACCTGCCAGAGTTTGAAGGCACTGACCAGTACCGAAGTTCCACACCTTGAGGGTTTTATCAAAAGATCCCGTCACAAGGTAACTGTTATCGTTACCCAAAGAGCAGCAAGAAATACTTTCTGAATGGCCCGTGAGAGTTTGGAGGCACTGCCCAGTTTCGAAATCCCACACTTTGAGGGTATTGTCATCAGATGTGGAAAAAATGTACTTGTTGTCCGGGCTCAATGCACAGGATCTTACCCAATCAGAATGACCTGTAAACGAATCAATAGTGAAGGCCTCTGGCAAGCGGGTGTTTTCTATCCCTTCACATTGAGCTACTGATGTTTCAAGTGTTGCCGAAAAATTTGTACTGCCAGTAAGATCACAATTTACAAACGCGGCAAGCCTGAGATTGGCTGACTGCCATTCGGTATCCCGCAAGTTGGATGACCGCCAGACAGTTCCAACAGCTTCAGCATCCGAAAAATCAGCTCCTTCTGCATTGCACGAAAGAAATTCCGCATTGATCAGGCAGCACCTTCTGAATGAAGACTTGATAAGCATGGCATTCTCAAACCGGGTTCCCTTGAGCGTTGCACCATCGAAACATGCATGACAGAGATTCAGCTTGCCGATCTTCCACCCTGTGAGATCTGCATCTTCAAGGTGAACAGTACGGGGGTTTGGTTGCCTCATGCCTTTTTCACAAAATATCATCCAGAGGGCAAGCGAAAGTTCCGATACCCCCTTCTGGTAGCTTCTCTCAAGGATGCTCTCAATAGCCTTGATAGAACTGCCGAGTAGTTCTTCATCAAGTGTGAGCATTTCGGCGGCAAAATTCAGTGTCTCGTTTGAGGGTACAGTGATCGCAAACGAATCCTGTTGCATATTATCTGACAAAAGGACATCAAGCAGGTACCCTGCAAGGAAATACTCCTGCAACGAGGTGTGAGCAAAAGAGAACGCCTTATCTTGTTCACGAATAATGAAGGTTGCAGTACGAAGATCCTGTCGCAGGGTTTCGCGGTTCACGTTACCGTATGCACCCGTGATTACAGGATGGTGATAGAGCCAGGTGTCGAACCACTCTTCAAGCTTTTCCGCACAAACTCCGCCTTCGCTTTTCCTGTGCAATTCAAAGGCAAGCGCCTTCATCACTTTCTTTATATGCGGCACACTGAGCTTATGTCTCCCTTCATCTCTACGGAGCCAGTTGTGAATGGTCAGCTCGTAGAGTTTTGCAGTGTTTATAGCTTTACCCTCCCGTTGCAACCGCTCAAGTTCAGGGATAAACTCAGTAATCAGGGCGAGTGCATAGGGTCTACCGGCAAGCTCCTTAAGGTTATGTACCTCTTCAAACAGTCCAATAATTCTCGTGATCTCTTCTTCGTCACTCCCACTGTTTTTTTTGAGGTACTCTCTTATCTGGCTGTCGTTAAACGGCAGCAGGGTACATGAGCGGTAGTCAGTAGATGATTTCCCATCTCTATCTCTGGCGAGAAAAAGACTATTCTGTTCAGATATATCCCTAAAGTAATGGGTACGACAGCTTACAAGAAGTTTTCCCTGATTATCCTCTTCCGTTTTATCCCGTATCTCCCTAATACTCCATAATTCAGCAATAAATTGGTCCGTTTCATCATGCGTAAAATGCACTGTTATTTCATCAAGGCCATCGTAGATGATCATAGCCTTGTTTTGGCGCACATACTGAATAATGCCCTGTGGCGTAACAGTGGTTGTTTCCAGTTGGCCTTTGCTCTTCTCTATGGCGTTCTGCAGAATATCGGCAAGATTTGGTATTCTGTTTTCTCCTCCTACACGGCTATCAACCATACGTAAATCAATGTAGATGCAGAGTGGACAGGTATCGGGATCTTTATCATGCAGGGAGATGAGCTCTCTGGCAAGCATTCGGCAGGTGAAGCTCTTTCCACTGCCTGAATCACCAAACAAGACAAAGTAAGGTACTTCAGAATCAAGCACCCAACGCTTGAGGTAGTCAAGAGCAATAACGGTATCCCCAATCTTGTTATTATCCGGGTTGTGACTGATTTGAAAGAGAACTCCACCGCCATGAACGAACTGTTCGTTCCGATAGTTTGGTGCCCTGTATTGCAGAAGTCTGTCGCAGACAATTCTGAGCGAGGAACAATCGTTCAGCACGCTCTCTTCTGCCGTTCCTGGGTTGATGCACTGTTTTCTTACCCGGTTTTCAATTTGTATAGCAAGATCATTAATATATCTGTCGCGATTGTTTTGTTTTAGCTCATTGTATGATTTGCCGTTGTAAAAGAATATTTGCTTCACTCCAATCCCTTTGAGATCCTGTTTAGCTACATCAAGGAATTTAAGAGCGACAGGGAGGCATTTATGACTCAGGCGCAACAACTCTTCTGTTGTTATATATTCGCTTACAAGAAAGTTGGTTGAAAGCAGGAGCAGGCCAAAATCACAACGTTTGATCATCTCCTTAATTTCCTTATCCCAATTATCGCCAACAAGGATATCCCTGTCGGAAGAAAAGGAGAAACAAAACTCTTTTGATGTTCTCAGCCGAGCGCTAATTTCAGCAAAAAAGGTATTCTTAATTGCCCTGTCTACATGCGCATAAGAAATAAACATATTTACTGTTGGCCTGTCATTCATTTGTTGTCGCATTTATCCTGTTGATAAAGATGCTGAACACAAACAGCAATCCACACCACCATCTTCCCGTGTGATGCATGTGATCAAAATCAGGGTTGAGCAGTAGTTGGCCTTGAGTTGCTGGCCCCTCCCAGATAGTAAATAAGCCCGGGATGTTGCCAGCATACAACAGGCAATGCGCTGCGCGAAAACTCTTCATCCCAGATATCATCAAAGGTTATGTGATAACAAATTTCATTATGTGTATAGCGTTCCCGGTAAGGCACAAGTTTAAAAACATCTTTATGGACAAGCCATTCGTTAGGATCAACTGTACTGAAACGCTCAGCCCCTCTGGCAGCCCAAAGATTATCCTTAATAACCGCAGAGCCTGGTTCAAGCACACCGGCATTAACCCATATATTGTAAAGAATGGAACGCCTGGCATCATCATCTGATATCCACGGAAAATAGTTTCCGGAAAAAAGAGTGCCATCCTCCTCAAGCGCTTTTCTCCAGCACCATGCAGCTTTAGCCTTGTTTTTTTCCATTAGCGTGATCATTTCAATTGTAAACTCAGGAACAAGCTCATTGTCATCATCCTGGCAGCAAATATAATCTCCTCTTGCACGAGCAATACCTGCATTTCTTGCTCTTGCAACAAGTGCCCAAATACAAAGCGCCTCCTCGGGTTTTTCAATATTGAAGTATTCAAAATGCTCAAATTCAGGAGAATCATGTAAGCCAACCGCAATCTCATCAAGGTATAGGCACTGCTCACCGACAAGAATCAGCTCTTTATGAGGGTATGCCTGATTCTTGATGCTTTGAATAATTCGATCTTGTACCAGTTTTGGCTCTCTGTTATGGGTTACTACCACGTACGACACAAGGGGTTCTTTAGTCATATCAATCTCCTGTCAGATGAAGTCTGGGTGAATCACCGATGAAAAACCTTCAAGCAAAGTATTTACTTCATCTCGACAACAGGCAGGGCAGGTACCGGCCATTGCAAGAATATCAAGACGACGAAAAGAATGGACAAGCTCCATAAATGATTGGCCTTTTGGACCAATATTACCAAGTAAATAGCGTGGATTAAAAATATTTTCGAGACATCCATATACATTAAAATTTACATCAATAGCCCAATCAAGTAAGCTAAAATAACAGTGTCGATATTTTTTTTTGCTCTTTAGATAAAAATCTGCCGGAGGAAGAAATACAGCAAATCTGTCATCTTCCAAATTTTTCTGTACACAGACAAGCTCTCTTTGTATTTCATTCCATAAATCCTTGTAAAGCGTGCTTCTCCCTTTAAGGTTTACCAAGCGAAAAACATGTCCGCGCATTCCGCATTCTTTTGTGAATTTTGCAAGATCATAAAGCTCGCCGATATTCTGAGGAAGAATCACAGTTGACGCGCTGATTCGTGTTGAAGTATCAGAGCCCATAATCTCACAAAAACCAGAAATATTATTTTGCACGACGGCACAACCAGCTTCTTCGCTTACGGGTCTCCGAATAGTATTAAAAACATTATCCTTCAGGGAGTCTATACTGAAACGAATCCATGCTGGCGTTGCTTCTCTGACTTCAAGAGCCTTCTCCTTTGTTAACATCGAACCCGAGTTTATAATACCTGCCTGAAGTCCTGCTGCCTTTGTCTCTTTCAAAATCTCTACAAATTTTGGATAAAGAAATGGTTCGCCACGCCCACAAAACTCAACGGCTTTTACACCAGCACTGCCCATTTCCCATAGTAGTTTACAGGCATATTCAAAGTTGATCTCCTCGTCTGATCTATGCAGTTCCCAATTAAGCCCCAGATCATCAGCAACAAACTGGTAGCAATAAAAACAGCGATGTACGCACTTGTTTGTAACATCCAGTTCGACAGAAATGGGAACAAGATTAAGGAAATCACCGTTACGAATTTTTTCCATGTGATCGAAGTGGTGAAATACCTTGCATTGCCCATATTCAAGTCGTCTGTTTTCATAAAACTCTTCTATCATGAGTTATTTACCATTAAGCATGTTCTTGCGAAGTGTCCGAAAAAAAATCACTGGGTCACGAAATCTGGTACCTTCTGGAAGAGTTATAGCTGCGTCACACTTGGTTTCTATTGGTGCACGATAAGAGATGTTTATAATTGGAAGTCCCGCTGTTTTTTCTATCAACTTGTACCCTTCAGCTCGAAACCTGAGAAAACTGATTCGTTGCTCTCTGGTAAAGATCTGCAGCATATTATCACTAAAAAAACGACTATCTCGCAAAACAACACGTCGAAAAGATTCCTTCTCCGGGATCTTGAAAATCAAAAGCCAGTCCGGAAAATAGAGTAATCCAGTAGCTTGAGCTGACTCAATACTGTCAATATAATGAGCTAGAATACCCTTTGGAATGGAACAAGCCTTTGCGATAGCATAGTTGAATACGATTCCTGATATCCAGGTACGATCAAGTACTGCCCAGTTAATGCCTCGTTTTTCGAGAGCATCTGTCCGGGCTACTTCGCGCTGTAAAAAAAACCGATTATTACGCCATACACTTTTGAGTGACAAGGTGTGTCTGCCTGTTGTGTCGCGTTTCAACCAAGGGTAGCGAGAAGGGCCAACGTCTGAACCGGCATAATTGCTTACGTTATCTATCGGTAATTTTAAACAAAGAGTTGATTTGCCCGTACCAGGCAAGCCTTCAAGGCCGCAGATACTCGGCAAAGGGTGCGCAGAAACTAAATGCTGCTTGCTCATAACACAAAAATAATCTGCACTGCTACCAGTATTTTGTTTATATACATTTTATCATATACTCTTTTTTTAACACACACACTTTTTTTTGATAAATAGAACTACTTCATCGACGATGCATGAGTGGATGAGATGTCATAACCGTTTAATAACTAATTATTTAAAATAGAACTAATTACATCGCACACCTCCCCAAGTAAACCTGACTGAATATTAAGTGCAGGGCTAAAGCGCAGCACGTTATCTATCTGTGAGCAAAGCACTCCTTTTGCCAAAAGGGCTTGTCCTTTTTTCTTTGCATCAATTGTTGTTTCCATTTGGATTCCAAAAAGAAGTCCATGGCATTCTGCAGAGACCACACCCTGACTTTCACGCCACAGCGTTATTCCGTTTTCATTGATTCGTTTTTCACATTCGATAATATGTTCAAAAATATTTTCGGAAGATATTCTTCTAATCGTTGTATATGCGGCATGACAAGCGACTGGATTTCCGCCATAAGTAGTTGTCCCAAGTATATCGCCCGCACGATCCCTTACCAGTTTGTTGATAGCAAAGAAAGAGAACGGGAATCCTCCTGACCAGCTTTTACCTCCTACCAGCAAATCCGGTTTAATATACTCAGGAAGACTTGACCAATTGCCACACCTTATTGAAGCAAGCATATCATCGCAAAAAAGCAATACATCATTAAAATGCCGCTCTTTTAATTCCCATAACAGCTCAAAAACATTCAACGGAAGAGATCGTACAGCATTTCCTTGTATTGATTCAAATGCCAAGGCAATTGGCCCCGAGTCAAGACCTTGTTCGAGGTATTGCAAAAATTCAGACGCATTATCAGATGAAGGAAAGGGAAGGATAACAACCTGATTTGCTTTACTCTTTCCCATAATTTGTTGTGCAGCAAGTGTCAGACCATGATAACAGCCTTCAAAAGAAAAGAGTGTAACTCCATTGGGAAAGCAAGCGTGAATGTAACGAAGAGCTGCTTCAACAGATTCTGTACCTGATGACCGAAACTGAAAACCCGACAAATAAGGAAATATGGCTTTCAATTCAGAAACAAGCGATAGTCGCTGTGGAGTCATGTAGTTGCTACTGTTTACTACCGCACATTCCTGAATGAGCAGTTGCTCATGACCAAATGGTAGATTGAGTGTACTAGCGCAGTCTACAAAACAATTGGAATCAACATCCATCAGAAAAGATCCATGACCCTTTTTAAAAACGATATCAGCGTGAGTCTCATTATCGGGTTTACCACAAAGAAAAGAATGAATAGCAGAATTCCTGAAAATATGACGGGAATTAGGGCCTGGTATCTCAGTATTTACAGTTCTTTTATACATCTCTTTTATTTGGGACTAATTACCCGACAAATACAGTGCTCCTCCATTTCAAATATTCTTCTGTGATCGCATCAAGCTCCAAAGAAACATAGCCTGGTTCACAAAAAAGAGAGGGAACTCTCAGCTCGCTATTCTGGTAATACTTGTCTCTTTTCAAAAGCCCTGCAAACTGATTACGGCCAGGAGGACAAGAATTATTAACCAGTTCGGCTAAATCAAAAACCCGGGAGACAAGATTTACGTGATGTTCATACATCGATGGAATATAAGTGCTTACCTTTGATGCGAGCCAACTGGAAAAAACCATTCCTGCTCCAACAGCAAAACCGTGAGGTAAATAACGATTATTATTCTCCCAGGAATAAACTTCAAAAGCATTTGCAAAGGGATGACCATAAAGAAACAAAGAGGCTTTAACCTCCTCAAAGGGATCCGTCTCAAATAGTTCAAGCTTATAACAAGCTGTTTTTTTAATTAGTTCAAAAATATCTGCCATTTCCCAGCATGGAAGAGTTGATGAAATGTTCTTCCAGAGTATGGATATATCTTCATCAAAAAACGTAAGCTTCAGAGCTTCAATTAAACCGGAGAGAAAATGATCTACCGATAATGTTTTTAGAAAACAGGGATTTACATAAACCGCTTCCGGATGATGATAGATGCCAATCTGATTCTTGGATAATAGATTAATACCCGTTTTCCCTCCATAGGCAGAATCGATCATTGACATTGTTGAGGTCGGAACACTTATATAGCGTAGACCTCGAAAAAGTGTCCCGCTTAAGAATCCGACTGTATCAATTAAAGCGCCCCCCCCGACAACGACAAACATACTTTGGGGATTGATGTAATCCTGACTGATTTGAGCCAGTTTTTGGAGAGACTCGATACTTTTTGCTTTTTCCCCACCAGGAAAAGAGAAAACTCTCACTCCTGATTCTGCAAGTGAAAGAAGTACTGGAAATGCTTTCGCAACAACACTATCGACAATTACGACCATGTTACTGAAACTGCTAAGTGCAAACAGAGAGCGCAGCTCAGAAATCACATCGTCATCTGTACTGCACCAGTAACGATCTTTCCAAAAAAGTTTCATAGGGAACCTCAATCCTTTTTACTTCCATGCTTTGACCAGCCAGTGAGCACACACAGGATTCGACATATTAACAGAATCTTCATAGGGCTCAAGTGTCAGAGATCGAACGATATAACTTACCGTGGCACGAGAAAAACGATTAACAATACCGTTCAGCTCATACAGATCAACAAAATGATGAAGTTCTCCATGGCTGCCACCACGCGTTTCAGTATAAGTATTCTTCTCAAGCTTGATACCAGCTCCATATTTAAAATCCGCAGTCGAAATAAGGTTGAAAAAGAAAGGTGCGCCCGGTTTCAGAACACGAAGTATTTCATAAATGCTCCAATCAAGAATTGACCGAGTAGCATGATACATCGACCAAGTACTTAAGGCTCCATCAATAGATGCATCAGGAAAGACAAGAGATGTTCCAAAGTGGAGCGCCTCAAGTTTGGCTTTTGGAGCAGCTTGGTCAGCAACTTCAAGTTGCCCCAAGCCAGGGTCAATACCAATAAGCGAAAATCCAAGTTTAGAAAAGTATCGGAGATGGCGTCCCGCACCACAGCCGTAATCAAGGATCAGCGCACCATCCTGAAGTTCCTGGGCCAAAGCCACTGCGAGTTGATCAGGCGGCCGTTTTGAATACGTATAGATATGGTCCGGATTGACATCCATCCAGTTAACATAAGGACCATCAAGGCATGGAAGTAAAAGCCTTGATGCCTCCTCTGGAATGTTGATTATCCCTTTTTTATTGAGTTCAAACTCATTTCGTTTATGCATGGTTTACCTCACGGCTAATAATGCTTTGCCCACATTGGAGCAGACAGGTCATTGAGCTTTTTCATTTCATCAGGACTGAGATCAAAATCTCCACGGGCGTTCTCCTCCAACTGTTCAAGATTATCTGGCCCTATAACGACTGATGTCACTTCAGCATGTGCAAGCAGCCATGCCAGAGCAGTCTGAGCCGTAGTTCGGCAATGCTCTTTTCCGATTTTCTCAAGTTCCTGTACCACTCGATCAGTTTGCTCAGTCATGAGGTTTTGGAAGCCTTTGTAACCACTGCCCCAAAGTGTTTCTGGAGAAGGATTTTTGCCGTATCTGAAGCACCCGGTAAGCAGTCCGATAGCAAGGGGACAACAAACCGTAAGTGCCATACCCGAGTCAGAAAGAAAAGGAAGAAGCTCCATTTCTGCTTCACGATAAATCAAATTGTAGCGATCCTGCAGTACAGCAACGTCATCAAACCCGCGTTTTTTTGCGATCCCAAGAGCCTTTTCAACTTTCCAGGCTGAATAACGAGATAAACCAATATGACGCGCCTTTCCCTGTCGAACGATAGCGTCAGCCGCACTCAAAGACACTTCCAGAGGTGTTTGGGAATCTGGCTCATGAAGATAAAGGACATCAACACAATCAGTTTGAAGGCGTTTAAGGCAATTATCTATTTCTCGCATGAGATGCACTCTTCCGAGACCATAATCGTTTACCCCATCTCCAACCGGGTGATAAATTTTAGTTGCAATTACCACTTGGTCACGCTTATCTTTTACTGCCTCGCCAATAATTTTTTCAGCATGTCCAATCCGGTTCTCACCATAAACATTTGAGGTGTCAATGAAGTTTATTCCAATGTCAAGAGACCGATCTATTACCTTCCTGCAGACGCTATCGTCCCATTGCCCTCTAAATGCTGTACCAAGGCATATTCGTGAAACGCGCGTACCAGTTCGACCAAGCAAAACGTATTTCATAATATTATAATACCATATCAGTTATTAAAAAGACTTAGCCAGATATGCATGGCATTTCCTAAACTTTCAAAGTAACCATCCACCCTTGGTGCATCTGGATACTCATCCGGAAAACACTTTACCCACTCCGCCAATTCTGCATAGCAACCTTGAATGGTCAAAGAGGTGAGCTGAGCTCTTGCAATATGCTTCCAGAAAAACTCATGTATTCCAATCCCGAGAGCTTCCTTTTGATTATTGTTAAAAGGATTTGAAGCCTTAGCATGATAAACAAAAGGCAAACCATTAGTAATATATAAACCGAGATGATCTGCGATACGTTTGAGAAAAAGGCCGCTCCAGATATCATCAAAGCGATCAAAACCACAAAGTTCCAAACCCATAAGCAAATTATAAGCAGCCGGAATAGCGGAACGATGATAACAAACATTCATTGCACATAGGGGAAAAAACATCCCTGGGGGGATTACTTCACGATTTGCACGAAGTACTACTTTTGAAGGCGCATCAGATATAACGAGAGAAGTCGGTCCATCAAGATCCGGCACACCAGTCCATAATCCATGGTTTAAAATTACAGGTAATATCCCTCTGTCTGCATAAGGAACTCCACGAGGTTTAAGACCACTTATCGTCTGAAACCATCTATCGCATTTAAATGCTTCAAGGTGCTGAATAAAAAACAAATTTGAATTATCAGTCGGAGGATAACAGTCGTCATCAAGAGTCAAAATATAATCACATCCATCCTTCCATGCAAGAAACATTGGAAAGCTTCGGCAAGCACCAGACTTTCGTGGAATAATCCAGTGATTTACGCCCAGCATTTTCACAAGATCTTGTTGACAAGTATGCAACACTTTATTTGCAGAGGGGATGACAACATCAGTTGTACGTAACATAGCATCTTCATGAATAAACACTGAAAACGATATATCCTCCTTGATTGAACAATGTATTACATCTTCCCAGTATTTTGCAAATATTGAAATTGCTTCCATGCGTGCTGTTGGGATACAAATACCAATTTTAGTACCAATCATAAATATGCATATTGAAAATTAAATTAGTACCCTCTTCCAAGCATTGTTGCACGTGCTCTCGCTTTAAATGCGTTCCGAAGCTTATCATCTTGAATTGTAACAGAACGAATAGCTTCTTCAGCTTCATTACTTGTCAACGATTCATAAAGCTCCATGTTTTTGGCATCAAAAAGCCCTAACACTTCAAAAGCTCCAAATTTCCAGTCAGCATCAACAAATTTAAGGCCATCTGGCATTATCTTTGTGCGAGGAATATATAAACCAGTAAGCCCTCCAAAATCATCTCTGGTCTGTATATAGTGATTGGAAGGAAAATGGAACTCATTTCGAAGATCAATAAATACTTGAGCGATATCTTCAGGAGTACCAGAAACAACAATACCAAAAGTTATCTTGTCAATGGCCCAAAGAACTGAACAGTCAGAAACTGGTGAAGTACAGCCTGGATTAAAAAGGGGAAATTTTGTCTCATTTGCGCGAAAAGCATGAGCATGAATATTCTCTTCAATGCTTGCGCCACTACCATCCATAGACTGATTGATCATGAACGAAGGCAATGTTTTTACGAACTTTGCCATGTTAACGACATCATCATACTTGAACTGTCGTCTGAGATCAAGATGATTAGATGTTGTCATTCCAAATTTAAAATCATCCAGTCCAAAATCAATAAACTCTTCATCCAGTTTGGCAGGGTCAACAGGACGCAAAAGGAAATGATAGGGGAAAAATGGAAATCCATCCGGAGCAAGAGCCATCTGACTCCGATACACTAAAGAGTTTTGTGAAAAAGCAAGTCGATTCCAGGATTGATTTGTACTCTTGTACTGTCGATTGCATTCTTCGTAATACTGTCGCTGCATGCCTGACAAAAAAACTTCAAAACAGACTGGAACAGTTGAGGGTAATAAACGACAATGCAACTTTGACTGTTTATTATTTATTGGATGAACACAATCATAAATCTTAGATAAAATTCCATATAAAACATTCTGATAATCAATTGGATTTGATTTCATTGAAATAGATTCATTTAATGGAAGTTTTAGGCATTCCTTCCAATAACCACTTGAAATATAATGTGATGAGTATTGTTGAATATAAATATTGTTTTGAATTTCATTTAATGAACACATCTTTGTGACAATTGATTTTACGTTTTTGACCAAATTAGCTACTACTCATCACGATTATCTTGTGAAAGATCAAAAAAAATGCAACTTATAAAATTTTAGTAGCATCGATTTTTCGGTTTTTATCTATAACTAATTGTAAATATTAAAATTCACGCTTTTTCCAATCGGCTCAAACGGTGTCCACAAGGTTTCACTGAATCACAAGGTACAATAGCATTTTATGATTACTTTAGAGTATATCCTTAAAGTAATTGATTGTTTCTTTCAGCCCATCCACCAAGCCAACCTTTGGCTCCCACCCATGTAGGTGAGCTTTCGCTAGATCAATATTTGGTTTTCTTTGCTTAGGGTCATCTTGCGGAAGAGGCTTAAATGCTATTTTGCTTTTTGAGTTAGTTAGCTGTATTATTAATTCTGCAATTTCGAGTATAGTAACTTCAGTTGGATTGCCAATATTCACTGGCCCAGTGAATTCCATCTTAGATGACATCATAAGAATCATTGCATCAATCAGATCATCAACATAGCAGAAGCTTCGCGTTTGTGATCCATCACCATGAATACTTAACGGCTCACCCCTAAGTGCCTGAACAATAAAACTACTAACTACTCTCCCATCATTTTGATACATTCTAGGGCCATAGGTGTTAAAAATTCTCATTACTTTTATTTCAAGCTTATGCTGGCGCCAGTAATCAAAAAATAAGGTTTCCGCACAACGCTTGCCTTCATCATAGCAACTACGAATTCCGATCGGATTTACTCTTCCCCAATAGCTCTCTATTTGAGGGTGAACTTCTGGATCACCGTACACTTCAGACGTGGATGCTTGAAGAATACGAGCTTTGACTCGCTTTGCTAATCCCAGCATATTAATAGCCCCATGTACACTGGTTTTTGTTGTCTGGACAGGATCATATTGATAATGAAGGGGCGAAGCTGGACAGGCAAGATTGTATATTTGATTTATCTCCACATATAATGGAAAGGTTACATCATGACGCATTAACTCAAAATTATAACAATGCATTAGATGTGCGACATTTTTATTCGAACCAGTAAAAAAATTATCAACGCATAACACATCATGCCCTTCTGCCAAGAGTCGTTCACAAAGGTGTGAACCGAGGAAACCAGCCCCACCAGTCACCAATATTTTCATTACAGATTATTTTCAGGTATCCCTATTGAAAATTCGTTTCATCATGACTCCTTGTTTGGTTATCAGGTCGCGACTAACCCAGCAGAGTTGTTTATCGCATTTAACTTTCCGGCTTCGCTCTCTACTCATGTTCATCCCCTTTTCAACTCTGAACCATTTCTCCCATCTCCAGAAACTTCACCTTCTGCTTGTACTCATAGCTCCCATCAATCCCAACCAGCCCGCTTTTGATCAGATGCGCATTGACAAAGGTCTTGTTCTCCAGATAGAGGTAGCAGAGCAGGACGTTTTCTTCGTCATGTTTCAGCTTGTCATACTTCAGGAAGATACGCTTTCCCTTGATTTTTTCGGTCAGATACCCAACCGCTTTGTCGTACGTGAAGGGTTCGCTCTTGATGCCGATCAGCTTTACCGTCAACCCGTTGGATAGCCTCACTTTTTCGGGGCTGAGTATCTCCTTGACCGTGAAGAACTCTTCGCGCTCTGCCTCGCTCTCCTTCTCAATCCTGGAGCCAAAGTTGAGTTTTCGGGGATCTGTCTTTTTGTCGAGCTTGTGGGGATCTTTGAACTGGTAGGGCAACTGCTCAATGGCTGCGGCAACATCGCCCTTGACCGTGTCGTGCAGAAACTCGTACTCCGTGCCCATAAAATCGGGCTGCTTGGTGTTGAGCTTCTGTTTGGCAATCTCGATAAACTCAGGATTGATTTCGTACCCGACCGAGTTTCGTCCGAGATTCTTTGCGGCAAGCGAGGTTGTCCCGCTGCCCATGAAGGGATCAAGCACCGTATCGCCACGGAAGGCGAACATTTTAATGAGCCGGTGCGGAAGCTCTTCGGGGAACATGGCAAGATGCCCCTCCTGTTTTGCTCCAGCAAAGTTCCAGTGGCCTGAAAAGTAGGTGTTCCACTCCTCGGTGGTCATGGCTGAGCGCTCTTTCTGCTCTTTGGTGGGCTTTTGTGCGTCGCCCTGTTTTTTGAAGATGAGAATGAACTCGTAATCAAGCTTGAGAATGCCGTTGCGGGGATAGGGAAAGCTCCCCATGATCGAAGCGCCACCGGTGGTGTTGGTTGTGGTGACCTTCTGCCAGATCACCGCGCCCATGTAGTCGAACCCGATGGTCTCGCAAAATTTGATGATCTCCGTCCGGATGGGAATAACCTTGTACCTGCCGTAGTAGACCGAGCGGGCAAACTGGTCGCCGATGTTGATGCAAAGACGGCAGCCGGGATGCAGCACTCTCTCGCATTCGTTCCAGACAAGGTTCAGGTTGTTGATGTAGCTTTCGTAACTCTCGTGAAAGCCGATCTGGTTCTCCGTCCCGTAGTCCTTGAGTTGCCAGTAAGGCGGTGAGGTGACAACAAGATGCACCGACCTGTCAGCGAGGAGGTTCATCTGTCGGCTGTCGCCGTGGATTATGGTGTGGTGGCTCTTCACGGTGCGGTCTCATTCATTGCTTGTAATCGCGCTATACTATTTTTCCGATATCTTGCCTGCTATTAAAGAGATAAACCAAATAGATCATACGATCTGCTATCTCATAAAAAATGGTCGTCTGTTTGCTCAATACCGCTTTTCGTAAGCCTGGATTATATTCAGACACCGGAAAGAGCCTCGGATTTGTCTCTATCAACTCAATTTGCTTCGCCAACTTTTTTTTGAAATTGTCTATCTCGCGCTGTGTCCATTGACAATCAAGATAATCCATGATGGATTGAAGATTTTTATTGGCCTCGTCTGTCCAAAAAACCTTGAAATCAGAGCCCATACTGAATTTTTATATCATTATGTGAGCGCACTCTACCCTCATCAACATCTTTCAGACCACGAGCTATTCCAGATTTTTGCTCCTCTGTCAAGTCGTGCCACCAATCTTTTTGCGTTTCATTTGAATCTTTTACCACTTTCAGATAATCCAGGGTTTCGTCGTCTTCAAGGTTAGTTAACCATTGAATCAATTCAAGTTTGATTGCTTCGTGTCCCATCGTCTCTTTTTTTATCAGATTTATAAAACATTTATCAGGACATGACGTGTCGTGCAGAACTGTTGAGTGTGCAATATACGTGAGTTATGGCATCATTTCCTGTCAACCCATATTCCCTCGAACAAACTGGTCGCCCATATTGATGTAGCTCTCGTGAAAGCCGATCCCTCAAAATGGAGCCCCAACTGACACATATTTCCCGGCCTGATTGTCATCTCAAGCCAATAAATATTACGGATGAATTATCTGTCGTTACCCTTACGTTCACAGCGTTCACTCACCAACATCCTGGAGCAAACCTCAATCGTTGAAGCTAACTCGTCAAATGGCATTTACCAAATTTTATGGAACGTCAATAAATTGCTCGACAAGCTCAAACAAGAGATCACCGGAAGAACCTGACTATCTAAACCAAACCTGAACGCATGAAGAAACAGAAGGTTACGACTCAAAAGCCAAAACTCACCTATCGAGTCAATGAGCAGATTCGCGTTCCGCAAGTCCGTATTATTTTTCCGGCTGGAACACAGGAGGTGATGAACACCATTGATGCCAAGCGGGTAGCCGAAGAGCGGAATCAGGATTTGATTGAGGAGTTTCTGCGCAAGGGAAACCGCGTCAGGGCCACCATCGTTTTTCTGGGACGCTCCATTATCTACAAGGATAAGGGACTGGATTTGGCGGAACGGCTGACCGAGCGCCTGAGCGTGGTGAGTACCCGTGACGGCGATCCGAAATTTGAGGGCAAAAAGCTCTTCGTCTATTTCGAGCCCGACAAGAAGAAGATTGATGCCTACGACCGCATCAGGGCTAAAACAAACCAGCCACCGGCAGCGCCACTTGCGCCTCTGGCTCCTGAGGATCTGATTGAAGAAGAGCAGTAATCAAGAAAATTCGAGCAATTTTATTCTACAAAAAATATAAAGGACGATCATGCCTAAAATGAAATCTCACCGTGGAGCATGCAAACGGTTTAAGACGACAGCATCCGGAAAAATCAAGCGTGAACGCATGAATGGATCGCACAACCTTGAGAAGAAGAACAGAAAGCGCTCACGCAGGCTCCACCAGAGCGCTCTGCTTTTGGGATTGAAGGCGAAGCAGATCAAGCGGATGATTCAGGCTTAAATTTTTAACATTAACTCGACACAACGATGCCTAAAGCAAATAACGCCGTTGCCTCAAAAGC
>Ga0194060_10001238_pt1:0-7500 | contig 18315 bp, 10 predicted proteins | sample SepL225m_MetaG_FD_163427 | JGI IMG/M metagenome (GOLD analysis project Ga0194060, IMG submission 163427) | Anoxic zone freshwater microbial communities from boreal shield lake in IISD Experimental Lakes Area, Ontario, Canada - Sep2016-L222-5m | ecosystem: Environmental > Aquatic >...
CATTGAATCCGGTCAGTCCATACGGCGTGGCGCGAGTATCTCAGGAACTCTTGTCGAAAATATATTCCGATGGATATGGTTTAAATATTATCATGACAAGATCGTTCAACCATATCGGTCCCTTTCAAAAAGATATTTTTGTAATTTCATCTTTAGTAAGGCAGTTAGTGGATATTAAGAATATCGGGGGGGAAGGTGAATTAATTGCCGGCGATTTGGATATTATTAGGGATTTTACCGATGTAAGAGATGTTGTTTCAGCTTACTACATGTTGCTGACTCAAGGCGAAAAAGGAAATATCTATAATGTGTGCAGTGGTTTGGGGAGTTCTTTAAAACAAATAGTAGACGCGGTATGCGATATCTTGGGCATCACTGTTACGATTAAACAGAATCCGGATTTAATCAGACCGACAGATAATAGAATTATCATTGGATCGAATAACAGAATATATTCCAGCCTTGGTTGGAAACCGCAATATTCACTCAATCGCAGCTTAACTGACATAATACAATACTGGCAATCTCAAAATAAAATTCAGGGTCTTCTCCAAGTTGATGACATAAAAATAGGTTAAAAAGTCATAATCACCGCTCTATTAGCGGATTTAATGGTTGTAGAGGCTGTACAAAATATGGTACAAATCGGTCATGCGAAAAAGACGAACTCTCTCCGATTTGTATTACTTCCCCGGCTGCAAGCCAAAGTCGATCGTTCACGGCGTCTTTGGTGATTCCCACGCCCGAGTCATCAAGCTCATACGGCGGGGAAAAAAACTGCTTGCTGGATATGTGGCACTGCTCATAGAACATATCGTTCGCAGAAGATTCGCCTGGTACGGGATCTCTCCTGCGGTGGCACCAGAATTTATCTCGAACTGGAAATTCGGAACGTCCAGTGTCGAAGGTGCGGCAAAGTGAAGCGGGAGCTGTTACCGTTCCTGGCCGACAATCCGTTCTATACGAAGCGCTTCGCCTTTTACGTCGGCAGACGGTGCGAGTCTGCAACGATCAAGGATATTGCTAAAGAACTCCACCTTGACTGGAAGACGGTCAAGGAACTTGAGAAACAGTACATGCAGGAGAAACTTCGTCGCGCCGGGAAGCCGAGCCCCAAGGTGGTTGGTATCGACGAGATTTCTATCCGCAAAGGCCACAACTACCGGATCATCGTAAGCGATCTAGAAAAGGAGCGGCCCATCTGGTTCGGCGGCATTGATCGCTCGGAAGAGAGCATGAATCTCTTCTACGATGAGATCGGGCCTGTAAAATCAGGGCGAATTCGGCTTGCCCTGATGGACATGTGGAAAGCTTTCGAGAAATCCACACGCCGGAAAGCTCCTCAAGCATCCATCCTCTATGACAAGTTTCACGTCATACGGCACTTAGGCGAAGCGCTGGATACCGTGAGAAAGAGCGAATATGCCAGGCTGACCGGAAACAGGCGAAAATTTATCAAAGGCCAGAAGTATGCTCTTCTTTCTCATCCGGAGAACCTCACAACCGATGGGAGAAGAGGATTAAAACTCCTTCTGGCTGCGAACAAGCGGCTAAATACCGCCTATATTCTCAAAGAGCAGTTCGGACAGCTCTGGTCGTACAAGTCCGAGGCTTGGGCCAGAAAGTTTTTCGACAACTGGAAAGCCTCGCTTAAATGGCAGCGGCTCAAGCCCTACGAGAAGTTTGCGAAGATGGTCGAGCGTCACTGGGACGGAATCGCCGCCTTCTGCAAACCAGAGAACAAAGTGTCCCTCGGCTTTGTCGAGGGCCTGAATAATAAGATCAGAGTCATACAACGACGAGCATATGGGCTTCGGGATGAAGAGTACCTCCGCCTGAAGATCCTGACTTGTATGCTACCGCCGATCTAAAAAGGCTCAAAATCGTGTCATCGACTTGGAGAAGAGCCTCTTTTGATAAGTTCGATGCCTGACATGCCGGGAAGCCCCAGATCGCATAGGACCACGTCGGGAGCGGCTTGCGCGATGCCATGAAGCGCATCCTCGGCTGACGGGTATGCGCCGACCACGGTGATACCCGGTTCCCCTCCGAGGAGGAGTTTGAGATTGTCGAGAAGGAGTGGATCGTCTTCAATAATTACCAGTCGCATAGTGTCCTTTCAGAAACTAACAAAACGCCTTATGAGGTGTCAGAAAAGTGCGCGGTAAGGGCATTCTGTGCAGCGCCTTATTGTGGATTATTCCGAAGTGGATAATACCAAGAAGCGGCACACCTGAGCCAGTGATAAGCAACGGGTAGCCGATGATTTCGTATGTGCTCACCTCTTTCGCTTCTCCGGGCAGTCAGCGTGCATCGGTCGAAGCGTTTTTTGTCTTGCGCGTTAGCCGAACTCTTTATCGAAGGCATTTTATTTTGCAGGCCGCGGAACAGGCTTCCCTTTTTAATTAGAGTAGTATATTATAGATATCGTTGTATTGAGAGTCAAACTTATTATGCGTTGCGAAGAATAATGTGGGTTTGAGGGCATTCTGATAGATAATTTATGCTCTCCTATCGGTCAAAACGCTAGACGAGGTTAAGGAGGTGATGAATATGGTTTGTGGAAAAAAATGCGGAACGAAAACTACTGCTAAGAAAAAAACCGCAAAGAAAAAGTAGACAACATCGGCGGGCATCTTGCCCGCCGATGTTGTCTACGGAAAGCAATGTCATCCTTGTTGCAGCCTTTTTATCATTGCTGTTAGTTGAAGTTGATTTGCAACTTACTTTGCGTCTGGTGAAATTATACCCTGCAAATATGACCGAACGATGAAAACAGTAGCCATCACGGCGTACCAGAAGGAGAAGATTTGACCTCTTGGGCATTATGCTGAGGCTTATCACGGGAAAACCCATGTTTACAGCAAAAGAACAGCTTGCAATCATAAGGCGTGGTGCGGTGGAAATCATTGTTGAAGAGGATCTCCTGAAAAAACTGGAGCGTTCTATTGCGACCGGAAAGCCGCTAAGGGTAAAGGCCGGATTTGATCCCACGGCTCCGGACATTCACCTGGGGCATACAGTTCTTCTGAATAAAATGCGTCAGTTTCAGGAACTCGGCCACGAGGTCGTTTTTCTCATCGGCGACTTTACGGGCATGATCGGCGATCCTACAGGCAAGTCCGAGACTCGAAAACACCTCACTAAAGAGGCAGTTGCCGAGAACGCAAAGACCTACCAGGATCAAATCTTCAAGATCCTTGATCCTGTGGACACGCAGATCGCATTTAATAGCGAGTGGATGGCCGGGATGACCGCCGGAGATCTGATTCAGCTTGCAGCAAAACAAACGGTGGCCCGGATGATTGAACGCGAAGATTTTAAAAAACGATATCAAGCTGAACTGCCAATCAGTATTCACGAGTTTCTTTACCCTCTTATTCAGGGATATGATTCGGTAATGCTTAAGTCAGATATTGAGCTTGGCGGCACAGATCAGAAGTTTAACCTGCTGATGGGGCGCGAGCTTCAGAAGGAATATGGTCAGGTGCCGCAGTCTATTGTCATGATGCCACTCCTTGAAGGTCTCGACGGCGTTAACAAGATGAGCAAAAGCCTCGGAAACTACATCGGCATCAGCGAACCGGCCAAAGAGATATTCGGCAAGGTGATGTCTATAAGCGATGTTCTCATGCTCAAATACTTTGAACTGCTTAGCGAAGTATCGCTCGCTGCGCTTGACGCGATTAAATTGGATCTCCAGAGAGGCGTGCTTCATCCTATGGAGGCAAAAAAAAGGCTTGCAGTCGAGATGGTTGAGCGGTTTTGCGGCAATGGCGAAGGGGTGCGAGCACGCTCTGAGTTCGAGAATGTGTTCAGCGGCCGGAATCTTCCCGATGAGATTCAGGTCGCAGAGATAGCATGGGAAGGCGAGCGCATGAAGCTCGCAAAGATAATCACTCTGTCCGGGGCAGCAAAAAGCAACTCGGATGCACGAAGGCTAATCCAGCAGGGCGCTGTTGAAGTGAACGAAACATCAATTAGCGAGATTAATCATGAACTGACTGAGGGTGAGTATATTCTTAAGGTAGGAAAGAAGCGTTTTGTGCGTGTAGTGGCGAAATAATAAAAAGTGGTACGCGGGCAAAAAAGTCTTGACAGTGGATACCGTTTCTGATAAATTGCGCCCTCGTTCGATGGAACCGACTGAGATGGGCGATATCGAATGAGAAGCAAATCGTAGATTGCAGAATAAAAAGTCTTGACAGTGGATGTTGTTTCTGATAAATTGCGCCCTCGTTCATAGGTAAAAACCTCGGGTAAAACCTCGAAGTTCTGCTAATACCAAACGAACAGCAATCACAATTTAAATAACAAGAGTATGATAAAAGCTCTTGACAAAGTAAATAGTATTTGATACTATTCAAATTCTGCGAAACACGCAGACACATGGTCTTTGAAAACTAAATAGGTGCGAAACCCGAGGTCGCGAAAGTGATCTTGGACGGCGAGTTTTAATAAGTAAATTAGTCAAGTTACCTATGGTAACTTTGCATAAAGGATCAGATGTTTTTGGAGAGTTTGATCCTGGCTCAGAACGAACGCTGGCGGCGTGCTTAACACATGCAAGTCGAACGAGAAGTACGTAGCAATACGTATTGTAAAGTGGCGCACGGGTGAGTAACACGTGGGTAATCTGCCCTTGAGTTTGGGATAACCCCGCGAAAGCGGAGCTAATACCGAATAAGACCACGGGGACTAAAGTCCCTGAGGTAAAAGATGGCCTCTATTTATAAGCTATCACTTGAGGATGAGCCCGCGGCCCATTAGCTAGTTGGCAGGGTAATGGCCTACCAAGGCAATGATGGGTAGCTGGTCTGAGAGGACGATCAGCCACACTGGAACTGAGACACGGTCCAGACTCCTACGGGAGGCAGCAGTGGGGAATATTGCGCAATGGGCGAAAGCCTGACGCAGCAACGCCGCGTGGGGGATGAAGGTTTTCGGATTGTAAACCCCTTTCGATCGGAACGAATATCCTCTTGGTAAATAATCAGGAGGATTGACGGTACCGGGAGAAGAAGCCACGGCTAACTCTGTGCCAGCAGCCGCGGTAAGACAGAGGTGGCAAGCGTTGTTCGGATTTATTGGGCGTAAAGCGAACGCAGGCGGTTTGGTAAGTCAGAGGTGAAAGACCACAGCTTAACTGTGGTATTGCCTTTGATACTGCCTTTCTTGAGTACAGTAGGGGGAAGCGGAATTCCGAGTGTAGAGGTGAAATTCGTAGATATTCGGAGGAACACCGGTGGCGAAGGCGGCTTCCTGGACTGTAACTGACGCTCATGTTCGAAAGCGTGGGTAGCAAACAGGATTAGATACCCTGGTAGTCCACGCCCTAAACGATGGGCACTAGGTGTGGGAGGTATCGACCCCTTCCGTGCCGCAGCTAACGCATTAAGTGCCCCGCCTGGGGAGTACGGCCGCAAGGTTGAAACTCAAAGGAATTGACGGGGGCCCGCACAAGCGGTGGTGCATGTGGTTTAATTCGACGCAACGCGAAGAACCTTACCTAGGCTTGACATCCCTGGAACCTCCTGGAAACAGGGGGGTGCTCGCAAGAGAGCCAGGAGACAGGTGCTGCATGGCTGTCGTCAGCTCGTGTCGTGAGATGTTGGGTTAAGTCCCGCAACGAGCGCAACCCTTACCCTCAGTTGCCACCGGGTCATGCCGGGCACTCAGAGGGAACTGCCCCGGATAACGGGGAGGAAGGTGGGGATGACGTCAAGTCCTCATGGCCTTTATGCCTAGGGCTACACACGTGCAACAATGACCGGTACAAAGGGTCGCAATCCCGCGAGGGGGAGCCAATCCCAGAAAACCGGCCTCAGTTCGGATTGGAGTCTGCAACTCGACTCCATGAAGTCGGAATCGCTAGTAATCGCGGATCAGAACGCCGCGGTGAATACGTTCCCGGGCCTTGTACACACCGCCCGTCACACCACGAAAGCCTATTGTACCTTAAGTCGCTGCGTTAACCGCAAGGAGACAGGCGCCCACGGTATGATCGGTGATTGGGGTGAAGTCGTAACAAGGTAGCCGTAGGAGAACCTGCGGCTGGATCACCTCCTTTCTAAGGATGAATCAGGGGTTACTTATGTAGCCTCTCATCCAGGTCGTTCGCCAGCACCTATTTAGTTTTGAAGGACCATGAGCATTGCTCAGGGCTATAGGCATGGGCTCGGAGCTTAACCCACGGGAAAAGTCCTGAGTCTGATGAAAGTCATCAAGACGGGCCTATAGCTCAGTTGGTTAGAGCGCACCCCTGATAAGGGTGAGGTCGGTAGTTCGACTCTACCTAGGCCCACCAACATCAATTTGGGATTTCAGGTTTCGGATCCGGGGTTCTTCTGCAATCCGTCACCCTCAATCCAAAATACAATGGGGCTGTAGCTCAGCTGGGAGAGCACCTGCTTTGCAAGCAGGGGGTCAGCGGTTCGATCCCGCTCAGCTCCACCAAAAAAACAATTCGAAATTTAAAATTCAGTGTTCAAAATTTTGAATCCTGTATCTTGAATTTTGAATTACAAGTTTCAGTCACGCAGTGATGCGTTTCTGATTGTTCTTTGACAACTGAATACGCAAAAGTACAAGAAAAGCTGAGGCAACTCAAGAAACAAACGCCGAATCTGCCAGAAGCAGATTTGGTGGTTAAGCTACAGAAGGCGTATGGTGGATGCCTTGGCGCCAAGAGGCGATGAAGGACGTGGCAAGCTGCGATAAGCTTCGGGGAGCCGCTAACAGGCTTTGATCCGGAGATTTCCGAATGGGGCAACCCTGCCCGTTGATGACGGGTAATCTGCATCTGAATACATAGGATGCTGAAGCTAACTCAGGGAAGTGAAACATCTCAGTACCTGAAGGAAGAGAAAGAGACATCGATTCCCCTAGTAGTGGCGAGCGAACGGGGAACAGCCCAAACTGAGTCCATGTGATAGTCTGCGGACGTTATGGACTTGGGGTTGCAGGAATTTACCGGAGGGGTCCGCATACCCCTCGGAGAGTTACAAACCTCTGTTGTAGTTGAACGATCTGGAACGATCGGCCATAGACGGTGATAGCCCGGTAAACGAAACGACCAGAGGCTCTCTGGGTAAAACTCCTAAGTACCACGGGACACGAGAAACCCTGTGGGAATCCGGGAAGACCACTTCCCAAGGCTAAATACTACTTGGCGACCGATAGTGAACCAGTACCGTGAGGGAAAGGTGAAAAGAACCCCGGGAGGGGAGTGAAAAGAACCTGAAACCGTACGCTTACAAGCAGTGAGAGGGCTATGGATCGCAAGGTCAATGCCTGATCGCGTGCCTTTTGCATAATGAGCCGGCGAGTTATTAGGTGTGGCAAGGTTAATCTCGATAAACGAGAGGAGCCGTAGCGAAAGCGAGTCTTAATAGGGCGATTTAGTCACTTCTAATAGACCCGAAGCGGAATGATCTACCCATGGCCAGGGTGAAGCGAAGTTAAACCTTCGTGGAGGCCCGAACTGGTGATTGTTGCAAA
>Ga0194060_10001238_pt1:10000-18315 | contig 18315 bp, 10 predicted proteins | sample SepL225m_MetaG_FD_163427 | JGI IMG/M metagenome (GOLD analysis project Ga0194060, IMG submission 163427) | Anoxic zone freshwater microbial communities from boreal shield lake in IISD Experimental Lakes Area, Ontario, Canada - Sep2016-L222-5m | ecosystem: Environmental > Aquatic >...
AGATGCGATTCCCCGGTCTTGCATCAGAAACTTCTGACAGTGCTGTATTATGCTACCCTTTTCTGATCTGAGAAATTCCGAACGAACTTTCTATCTCAGACTTCAGGCGGTTGAAGTCACCTTTGCCTTTTGTCCTGATGACGACCCTCCGATAGCCATCTTTTACCCCCTCGTATGAAGAAAGGATTCCCTGAAGGTGAAAATTGTTTTTCCTGATGATGTCTGCGACTTCCTTAATAGAGCCCCCGCGGTCTTCGATGGTAACGCAGATTCGGTTACCCCCGTGGCGGACACCGGTGATGTCAACCAATGCACGGTAAATATCTTTGTCTGAGATGATGCCAACAAGATCAGTTCCATTCAGCACGGGCAGGCAGCCGATATTTTTATCCAGCATCAGCATGGCGGCTTCTTCCACCGGGGCATCGGGAGTCGTGAAAACGACCTTTGTGGCCATGATCTCCTTGATCTTCGTTTTAGCCAGAAGATAATGCAGTTCATAGATGTCGAGAGAAGTGGCTTTCGATGGGCTGTATGCTTTAATATCCCGATCCGAGATAAGACCTTTTAGCCTGCGGCTCTTGACTACGGGCAAATGCTTGATGTCGTTTTCTTTCATTAACAACAGTGCATCTGAAAGAAAATCGTCAGGTTCAAGCGTAAAGACCTTTGCCGTCATCCAGTCTGACACGTACATAGCCACCTCCGTGTTTTCACACTCCCAGATAAGCTGCTTTCACATGCGGGTCGTTCAAAAGATCTTTGCCGGTCCCCTGTATGACTACCCTGCCTGTTTCGAGCACATAGGCCCGGTCGGCGATTGCCAGAGTCTGTTTTACATTCTGTTCAACGATCAGGACCGTGACGCCCTGCGCTCGTATCGTTGTGATGATATTGAAGATCTCGCGTACAAGGATCGGCGCCAGCCCCAGCGACGGTTCGTCGAACATCAACAGTTTCGGAAGCGCCATCAGGCCGCGACCAATCGCGACCATCTGCTGCTCTCCGCCCGAAAGCTGCCCGGTCGGCTGCCTCCTGCGTTCGCTCAGCCGCGGAAAAAGTCTGAACACCATCTCTTTGGTCTTTGCGCGCTGCTGGTTAGCTTCACCGCGGAGCGATCCCATGTCTAGATTCTCTTCGACCGTCATCTCCACAAAAAGCCGCCGCGCTTCGGGGCAGTGGGCAAGCCCCATCTCAATAAGCCGGAAAGGGGAAATGATGTGTATAGGCGCGGCTTCGAGCAGGATCTCTCCATTCCTGGGTCGGAGCAAGCCGGAGATGGTCTTGAGCGTGGTAGATTTTCCTGCCCCGTTCGCGCCGATGAGCGCAACGACCTCGCCCCGGTTGACGCTAAAGGAAATGTCCCAAAGCACCTGAACGTCTCCGTAGAAGACGTCTATGTTCTTGATCTCAAGCACGCGGTGTTTCTCCCAGATACGCTTCAACCACCAGCGGATTGCCTCTGATATCCAGAGGGGTGCCCTCGGCGATCTTTTCGCCGTAGTTCAGCACGACGATGCGGTCGGATATCGCCATGATGACCCGCATATGGTGTTCGATGATCATGATGGTGATGCCCTTGTCTCTTATTCTGCGGATGATGTCCACCGAGTCATCGAGCTCAGCCGGGTTCAAGCCGGCAAAAGACTCGTCAAGCAGCAAGACTTCCGGCAGAGTGGCGAGCGCCCGTGCGATCTCGAGCCGTTTTCGTTTGCCGAGCGGCAGGCCGCGAGAGATGACGTCGCGGTCGTTATAGAGGCCGGTGAAGTGAAGAGATTCGAGCGCCATCTCCCCGGCCTGCCGTTTATCCTTGGCGCGCAGGAACGCCGAGGCAACCACGTTGTCGAGCACGCTCATTCTCTGAAGGGGTTTCACCACCTGAAAGGTGCGGGCAATGCCCTGCTGGCAGATCTGGTGAGGTTTGGACCCGGATATTTTTTTGCCCTTGAATAAGACCTCGCCCCTGGAGGGATGATAAAAACCGTTCACCACGTTGAACATGGTCGTCTTGCCGGCCCCGTTCGGACCAATGAGGCCGAGGATCTCGCCCTGCCGCAGCTCAAAGGACACATCTTTGATAGCAGCCAGGCCGCCGAAGAACCGGTAAACTTTTCGTATTTCGAGAAAACTCATGACGCCCTCTTCGGGAGGCCCAGGAGCTTTTGCAGTTTTGAAAAATCGCCGACAATACCGTTCGGCAGGAAGATGATTATGACGATTAACAGGATACCGAAGAAGGTATGGTGCGCGTTTCCGAGCAGGGGAATGGACCTGATCGCTTCTGCAAGGACGACCATGATGATGGCGCCGACAATGGGGCCGGAGAAGGTGGCAACGCCTCCAACCATGACGACCATGATGGCGATGATGGAAATGTCATGCAGCGCGAAAACCACCTTGGGGTCGATGTACCCCATATAATTTGTGTAGAACGCGCCTGCGAATCCGGTGATCACCGCGCTCAAGCAGAGAGCTATGGTTTTGTACAGCGTAGTGTTGATGCCGAGAGACTCTGCCGCGTCCTGATCCTCGCGAATGGCGACAAAATAGTAGCCGAGCTTCGACCCAATAATTTTTTTGACCAGCACAAAGGACAGTGCGGCGATGGCGAGAATGATGTAATAGTACCAGGTCTTCTCGACCCAGCTCCGCTCGCGGATCATGATGCCGAGGTCTCCGCCGGTAACGCTGACCAGGTTTTCAGCAACGATCTTGAGGATGACGCCGATGGAGAGTGTGGCCAGGGCAAAGTAGGGGCCGCGCAACCTGAGGCAGATGTAGCCGATAACCAGTGCGAACAGGGTGACTACGACGATGCTGGCAGGCAGTCCCCACCATCCGGAAATCCCGAACTTGGTATACAGCATGCCGCTCGTATAGGCGCCGACGCCGAAGAAAGCGGCGTGACCAAATGAGACCTGGCCGCAGTAACCGCTAAGCAGGTTCCAGGCCATGCCGATGACCGACCACATGACCACCAGGATCAGGATGTGCATAAGATAGCTGTTCAGGCCCAGGAGTGGAACGAGGGCGAGCAGCGCAAGAGCTATGTAAGGGAAGTATTTATTCATAACGCAGCCATAAAACACTACCAATGAAAAATGCAAAATGTAAAATGATTTAACCGAAGACGTGGCCATGGCCACACCACAACTTTGCAATTATCACTTTGCACTTTGTACTGTTCTTTTACCTATTTCCCCAGCTTCCTGCTTTTCAACAGCGAAGCGACGCCACCGGGGATGAAGATAAGAACGGCTACAAAGATGACGAACCTGCCCACCGGAGCCCAGCCCATGCCGATATAGGTGGCGGTGAGTGATTCGAAAAGGCCCAGAATCAGGCCTCCGATGATTGCTCCCACAGTTGAGCCCAGTCCTCCCAGAATAGTGATGACAAAAGCGATCAGCGTGAACTGTCCACCGATGTCAGGATAGATATAGTAAATGGGAATAAAAAGGCAACCGGCTGATCCCACAAGGGCGGAGCCCAGCCCGAAGGTGAGGACCCTCATGCGCCCGACGTTAACGCCCATAAGCAGGGCGGCATCGCTATCCTGCGCCGTGGCTCTGATGGATTTTCCCGTGTCCGTCTTGGTCAAGAAGAACCAGAGCCCTCCCGTGATCATCAGGGCGAAAACAAAAGAAACGCTCCAGGGAAGGGACAGCGACAGCTCGAAGGGCGACGCCTTCCAGATATCGGTGAGATACCATGCTTTCGTGCCGTAGCTGACGGGCGTCTGCAGGTAGTCGGATTTGAAGATGATCGTAGCCAGATTGGCCAGCACCATGCCGATGCCAACAGTAAGGATAACCTGGTTCTCAGGCAGAATAGAGTCTACCTTGACCACCGGATTGATAAGATATTTTTGGAGCCCCATGCCCAGCAGAAAAAGCGCCGGCGCCGCGATAAAGATCGAAAGGTAAGGATCGATATGAAAGTAGGTGTAGAGAACGTAGGCGATATACATGCCCACCATCATGAGCTCGCCATGGGCAAGATTGATGATTTTCATGACTCCCATAATGATCGTCATGCCGATGCCGATCAAGGCATAGAGGCCGCCGAGCAGGAGTCCGGAAATGAGAGTCTGAAGGAGAACTTCAGTTTGCACTGCAGTCATGGAGTGCCTTCCATGGTTCAGAGTATTGTGTCAGAAGTTCAGAGTGATGCCGTGGCAGAGGAAAGTTATTTTCCTTGCTCCCATCTCTAAACTCCTGACTTGATTTACCTTCGATCTTTCCAGCTTGCGATCGGGAATATGTAGGGTGCGCTGGCATGCTGCTTCGGCCAGATAGTCTGAAATTCGCCTTTGACGACCTGGATCGCCAGGGTCTCGGTAAAGTTCTGGTTCTGGTATCCTTCCTTGTCTTCGAACTTCACCGGGCCGAAGGCGGTCTTGAGGTCCGTTGCCTTCAGCGCGTCGCGGATGCCGTCTTGCGTCCAGTTCTTTGCGCGTCCCAGAGCATCGGCAATTACGTAGATGGCGGCATAGGCAGAGGCGCCATGATAGGAGGGATAGTCGTGGTATTTGGCTTTGTACTTTTCAGAGAACTCCTTTGCTCCCGGGTATTTGAGCTGAGGCGTCCAGAGCGTCGCACTAACCACGTACTCAGCTGCTTCCTTTGCTCCATCGATGAACTCGGGGATGGCGAAGCCGGCTGCACCGCCTGAGAAGAGCTTTGCGTCAAGCCGGAGTTCCTTGATCTGCTTCATGATAAGCTGTGCCTCATTGGCGTAGGAAACCGTGTAGATGACATCGGGCTGCGCAGCCTTTACCTTCGACAGGAGCGGCTTAAAGTCGATGGCCCCGGTCTCGAACTTTTCCTTCAAGACAACCTCGGCGCCAATTTTCTTCGCATCGCGTTCCATGGCGTCCGCGCCCGAGGTCCCGAAAGCCGAACTTTCGAACAATATCGCGATGGTTTTGGGTTTCACAACCTCTTTCAAAAATGATACAAAGGCATCGGCATAGTGGTCATTGACCTGGTTCTGGCGGAACACGTATTTATAATTCTGTTTGGTGATCGCATCGTCAGCGCTGGCCACGACAAGATAGGGCGTTTTGCGCTCCTCAGCCACTGCTGAAACAGCCTTTGCGCAGGCAGAAGTATATTCACCGACAATGAGGGGCTGTTTCTTGACATCAATAAGTTTCTCAACAATGGCACGGGCAGTTTCAGGCTTGCCTGAAGAGTCCTCGAAGGACAGCGCTATTTTTTTCCCTTTGACGCCGCCTTTCGCATTGATCTCCTCGGCTGCCATCTCGTAGGAGCGTTTCATGATCTCGCCGAACTTCGCCTGCTTCCCGGTCAGCGGCAGCGGGATGGTGAGGTCCATGTTGTCGGCAGCCCACAGGCTGGACGTGAAAACAGTGCATGCGAACAATACGGTGAGTGCCAGTGACAGACGTTTCATAGTGCCTCCTTGAGGATGTGATTCTGAAATTGCATGCTCCCTGCAATGCTTGTATTGTTAGCACAGGAACGGGCAGTATGCAATGTCAAATTATAGTTATAGCTCGCCCAGGATTTTACTATTGACGAGAAACGCCTCCCATATTACAATCATTCTAAATAGCTTGCTCTGAACTTATCTGCCTCGCTATCTATCACGGAAGCAAAGGCGGTCTTAATTACAACGCGTCCAAGGACGTATTCGAATACTAAGGGAGGAAACATGATTATGAAGCGAGTGTTGATTGCGTATTATAGCAGGACAGGAATGACGGAGAAAATGGCTGAATACATTGCGGAGGGCGTCCGTTTTAGCGGAAACGCGGTGGAGCTTAAAAAGATCTCAGACCTCAAGGGTGAAAAAGATTTCGAAGGATACGATGGATTCATATTTGGATGCCCCACCTATCACAAGGATATGACCGAGAACTTTAAGACCTTTCTCTTTCTGGCGCAAAAAGGGAATCTTGCGGGCAAGGCTGGCGGCGCTTTTGGATCGAGCACGCATACCGGAGAAGCGCCAAAGCTCATCTTTGACACCATGGAGTTTGTCTTCAACATGAAAATGTCCAGCCTCGGGCCGTTTGATCTCAGGGAGAAGATAGTCACTTCTGACGAAGGAATGAGGGCCTGCCAGGCTTACGGCCGCGCGATCGGAAAAGAACTGGGCAGTTGATTATCGTGGCGGGCGTTGACGGTGCATTATTGGATTACTCGGGATACGTGGTTCACCCCAGAGGGGAATGCATTGCGTAAATATTTATCCGGCGTTAATCCGCATCTTCCGTGTCCAGATGCTTTTTTCAGTACACTTTTGCCTTGATGAACTCTCGGCTTAGCCTGGCGATGAATTGCACCTTGAGCCCTTTGGGGCAGACGGCCTGGCATTCGTAATGATTGCCGCAGTTGCCAAAGCCCTGGGCAAGCATCTCTTCGGTCATGACGCAGACCCGGCGTGCGGCTTCAACCCGCCCCTGGGGCAGAACGGCAAGATGCGAAACCTTTGCCGCGGTGAAGAGCATTGCAGATCCGTTCGGGCAGGCTGCCACGCAGGCGCCGCAGCCGATGCATTCGGCTGCATCCATGGCGAGGTCGGCATCATGTTTCGGGATCAGGATGGTGTTGCCGTCCGGCACGCCGCCGGTGTGGACCGAAACGTACCCGCCTGCCTGGATGATCCTGTCGAATGCGCCGCGGTCAACGATCAGGTCCTTGATCACCGGGAACGCTTTTGCGCGGAAGGGTTCGATGTAGATCGTGTCGTTGTCCTTGAAGTGGCGCATGTGGAGCTGGCAGATGGTAGTCTTTTTTTGCGGTCCGTGCGGGATGCCGTTTACGACTTGGCCGCACATGCCGCAGATGCCTTCGCGGCAATCGCTGTCAAACGCGATGGGCTGGTCGCCCTGCTTGATCAGGCCTTCGTTCACCACGTCAAGCATCTCAAGGAAGGACATATCCTGAGAGATGTCAGCTGCCTCGTAGCGCTCGAGCCTGCCTTTTTCTTTCGGCCCTTTTTGGCGCCAGACGTATAACGTAAGATTCATAATAAGACCTCAAAAGCTATTTACCACGGAGCTCCGTGGTAAAAATTCTTACTTATAACTTCTCACTGCCAGATGCGCATGCTCAAATACCAGCGGCTCCTTATGCAGATCCGGTTCCATGTCTGCGCCCTTGTACTCCCAGGCGGAAACAAAACTGAAGTTCTTGTCATCGCGCAGAGCCTCGCCCTCCGGTGTCTTGTGTTCGATACGGAAGTGTGCGCCGCAGGATTCATCCCGCGTAAGCGCGTCCAGCGCCAGGAGCTCGGCAAACTCCAGAAAGTCCGCAACACGGCCCGCTTTTTCGAGTTCCTGGTTCAGCTCCGCTCCGCTGCCTGATACGAGTACGTTCTCCCAAAATTCAGCCCGGAGCCCGGGTATCCGCATCAGTGCTTCCCTCAGGCTTGCATCGCTCCTGCTCATGCCTGCATGGTCCCACATGATCTTCCCGAGCTCGCGATGAAACTCGCTGGCAGTCTTCTTTCCTTTGATGGCAAGAAGCTTGTCCGTGAAAGCCCCTGCTTCCGCGCGCGATTGCTTGAATGCCGCGTTTTCAGCAGTTATTTCGCCCGGCTTCGCCGTTGCCAGATAATGTCCGATCGTATAGGGAAGGATAAAATACCCGTCTGCCAGCCCCTGCATAAGCCCGCTTGCCCCAAGACGGTTCGCGCCGTGGTCCGAATAATTCGCTTCGCCGAGAACGAAGAGGCCTCGCAGATTGCTCTCCAGATTATAATCCACCCAGAGCCCGCCCATAGTATAGTGCGGAGCCGGGTACATTCGCATGGGCTGTGTATAGGCGTTCTCCGCAGTGATGCGCTCGTACATTTCGAAGAGATTGCCATAGCGCTCGCGGATCGCGTCTTCACCCTGGCGTTTGATGGCATCCGCAAAATCAAGGTACACCCCACGCCCATTCGAACCGACGCCCCTGCCCTCGTCACAGACTTCCTTGGCAGCTCGCGAGGTGACATCACGTGCAGCAAGATTGCCATAGGCGGGATATTTCCGTTCGAGATAGTAATCGCGTTCTGACTCGGGAATATTGTCCGGTGTGCGCGCATCACCCTTCAGCTTCGGCACCCAGACCCTGCCGTCGTTCCGGAGCGATTCAGACATAAGCGTCAGTTTTGCCTGGTGCTCGCCGGTGACCGGAATGCAGGTGGGATGGATCTGGCTGAAACAGGGGTTCGCGAAATAAGCGCCCCGTTTATAAGCTCGAAAGGACGCATTGACGCCGGATGTGACCGAGTTCGTTGAAAGGAAAAAAACATTGGCGTATCCGCCGGAGCAGAGACAGACCGCGTCAGCAGCATAG
>Ga0194060_10001239_pt1 | contig 18302 bp, 14 predicted proteins | sample SepL225m_MetaG_FD_163427 | JGI IMG/M metagenome (GOLD analysis project Ga0194060, IMG submission 163427) | Anoxic zone freshwater microbial communities from boreal shield lake in IISD Experimental Lakes Area, Ontario, Canada - Sep2016-L222-5m | ecosystem: Environmental > Aquatic > Freshwater >...
GTCTCGCTGGCCGCCGTGGTGATGGGGATCCTGAATGCGCGCTTTATCTTTGGTCTTCCCGCGTCAGCCTCGACCGTGTTTAACCTGGTGTCCGTGGTCAGCGGGGTCTGTCTGGCCTTTGTCTTTGATCCCCAGGAGAGTTGGCGGTATCCCCACTTTTCAGAGAGGGCGCTGTATGGGGTTACAATCGGGGTCATGCTGGGAGGAATGGCCCAGTTGGGAATGCAGATTCCCGCCCTGTGGAGGCTGGGTTACCGGTTTCATTGGGAACTGGATTTCAACAACCCCCGTCTGCGTCAAGTCTGGGCCCTGGCCTGGCCCAGCATGATCGCCGGCGCCGCCGTCCAGGTGAACGTTCTGGTCAATGGCATGTTTGCCTCGGAGATCAATGGGGCGCGCGTCTGGTTGAACTGCGCGTTCCGGCTCATGCAGTTTCCGATCGGGGTGTTCGGAGTGGCCATCGCGACGGTGACGCTCACGGCGGTGGCGCGGCATCATGCCCGTGCGGAGATGGAGTCGGTCGGCAAAGCCATCGAGGAATCCCTGCGGTTGTCCTTCTTTCTGACCCTTCCTGCCACGGCGGGACTTCTGGTTCTGGCGCCGGATATCATCCGGGTCATCTATGAGCACGGACAATTCAATTCCGCCGATACGGCGTTGACGGCCGATGCCCTTCGTGCCTTTTCGATCGGAATGTCCGGATACGCGGCGATCAAGATTTTGACTCCATGCTTCTATGCGTTGGATCGGCGCCGGATCCCGTTGAATGTCAGTCTGGTGGGGATTGGGATCAATGTGGTGATGAATTACACCCTGGTTAAGGTTTTCCACATGGGGCATGTGGGATTGGCCGCCTCCACCGGATGTCTCGCCTTGGTGAATTTTATCCAACTTGCCCTTTACCTGCGGCGGGATGTGATCTATGGACGCGTGTCAACCTGGTTCCGGTTCATCCTCTCGGTCGGTTTTCCAGCCCTGGCATGCGGCGTGACGGTGTATTTCCTTAAACACGAACTGGCCGGTTGGGGGCAGACCTTCCCCTGGCTGGTCGGCGCATTGGGGAGCGAGATTGTAGTGGGTGCTCTTGTTTTCTTCAGTTTGACCTGGGTCTTGCGGGTACATGAAACCCATACGTTTGTCGCCATGATCCGCCGGAAGGTGATGGGGGTATGACGAAGCCGTTGATCCATGGCCTGTCACGCCTTGAACTGGAAACGGCCTGCAAAGAGATGGCGATTCCAGCTTACCGGGCCGGGCAGATTTGGGCCTGGCTCTACGGGCAGCGGGTGGCGGCGTGGACGGACATGAAGAATCTGCCAGCCTCCCTGCGGGAAGGACTGGCTGGACGATTTGAGATCGTCCCCGTGACGCTCCTGAAGATCGAGGGAGCGCATGAAAGCACTCGGAAGATCCTCGTTGGTCTAAGGGATGGCGAGTGCGTCGAGGAAGTCCTGATTCCTGCCCGCGACCGGAAGACGGTTTGCGTGTCGAGCCAGATTGGATGCCGTTTTGCGTGCGTCTTCTGCGCCAGCGGGAAAAGCGGATGTGTGCGGAGTCTGGAGGCGGGTGAAATCGTGGGCCAAGTCCTGCTGGCTTGGCGCGAGTTTGTGGATCGTCCCTCCAATATCGTTTTCATGGGGATGGGCGAGCCCTTTGACAACTACGACGCCGTACTCAAGGCGGTCAGGATTCTGAACGATCCAGACGGGATCGCGATCGGGGCGCGCCACATCACGATCAGCACGAGTGGAGTGGTGCCGGGAATCGAGCGGTTGGCGGGCGAGGGGCTTCAGGTGGAATTGTCGGTGTCGTTGCACGCGCCTGAAAATGAGCTGCGCAGCAAACTCATGCCGGTCAACCGCCGTTACCCCCTGACGGATCTGCTGGCCGCCTGTCAGCGTTTTGCCGCCATGACGAAACGGCTCATCACCTTCGAATATACGCTGATCCGCGGGGTGAATGATAGCCGTCAGCAGGCGTTGGCGCTGGCCCGGTTACTGAAAACGATTCCCTGCCGCGTGAACCTGATCCCCCTGAGCCCGGTGGAGGGGTTCAACGGGCAGGCTCCGGCGCCGGAAACAGGGGTGATGTTTATCGATATTCTGGCCCGGTCTGGAATTAATGCCACACTGCGAGTCTCGAAAGGCACGGGGATCGATGCCGCGTGCGGGCAGTTGAGGATGAGGAGCCGAAAAGTGATTAATGAAAATTAACGAACAGAGTAATGCGCGGGTCGTGGCGGCGGAGATGATTGCCCGCTGGATGGAGACAGCCGAGTTCCCCGACCGCATGATGAATCGCGTGGGATCGGATCGCGCGTTTATGATGGAGGTTGTGTACGGTGTTGCCAAGTGGAAGCGGGAACTGGAATGGGTACTGAAGCAATGCATGAAGCAGATGCCCGGTATTCCTCTTCGCGCCCACATGATGGTCGGCCTTTACCAGATCCTGCACATGGATTCGGTGGAGCCCTATGCGGCGGTGAACGAAACGGTGGCCGCGGTTAAGGCCTTTGCCTCGCAGACGGATGCCAATTTTACGAATGCCGTGTTGCGGCGGGTGCTCCGGGAAAAGGCGCAGGTCATTGCCGCCCTGAATGCCCAGCCGCCCGGGATCCGCTTGTCGCACCCGGAGATCCTTGTCAAACGGTGGAGTGCGGCCTTTGGCAATAAAGACGCGGAGGCCCTGTGCGAGTGGAATAACCGTCGCGCGCCGGTGATTCTGCGGGTGAATACGCAACGTATTCAGATGGGGGACTTTCGGGACCGGCTGGCATCCTCGGGAATTCGCACGGAGTCGTGTGCTTATGACCCCGCCCGGTTTTGCGCCCCGATGCGCGGAATCAGGGTTGAGGACATCCCAGGCTTTGAGGACGGTTGGTTCATGGTTCAGGATCCCTCAACCCTCATGGCCGTGGAGATGCTGGATCCCAAACCCCGTGAACGGATTCTGGATGCCTGTGCGGCGCCGGGCGGCAAGACGGTGGCGATGGCCGAACTCATGGGAGGGGGCACTTCGCTCACGGCCATGGATATCCATGCTGATCGCATGGGGTTCCTGAATGATAATCTGGCCCGGATGAGCCTGGATGGCGTGCGCATTATTGAGGGCGATATGACAGAGTGCCGGGCCGGCGGGGTCGGCATTCCCGAGTTGGCCGGTCTGTTATTTGACGGCATCCTGCTGGATGTGCCCTGCACGAACACCGGGGTTTTGAGGCGGCGGGCGGATGCCCGGTGGCGATTTTCACTCGAACGACTGGCGAAAGTAAGTGAAACACAGCGATTGATCCTGGATGGCGCCGCGCAACGGGTTCAGATTGGAGGTCGCCTTGTCTATAGCACCTGCAGCCTGGAGCCTGAGGAGGACGAAGCCCTGATTGCCGCCTGGCTCAAGGATAACCTCAATTTTGAGTGTGTGCGCCAACGAAAACTATTCCCGCCCAAAGATGGCGTGGATGGCGCCTTCGCCGCCTTGTTGAAGCGGAAAACGTGATATGGTAGATGCATTGACGGATCCAATGACTTCCTTTCCCCTTGTCGTAAAATCTTGAAGTTGTGCAAATTGTGGCGATTATGATAAATGTTTGGGCTTTGTGAAAATTAACCGAAGGGACAAACGAGCATGAAAGATATTGCTGTTACTGACGTTCGGAATTTCGTGTTGATGGGGCATACGGCCAGTGGGAAGACCACCCTGGTCGACGCTTTGCTTTATAAGATGGGGGTGAATGACCGGCTCGGGTTGGTGGATCAGGGCACCAGTATGGCGGACTACACGGATGAGGAAAAGTCGCACAAGACCACCGTTTACGCCAAATCGTTCAGCGGCTTGTATAAGAGTTCCGATGGCCACAACATGGATATCGAGTTCTTCGACACCCCGGGCTATGCGGATTTCTTCGGGCAGGTGATCCAGGCCAGCCGTATCGCCGGCGCCGCGCTGATTACGGTGGATGCCCATGCCGGCATCCAGGTGGGCACCTTGAAAGCCTGGAAACAGGCCTCGGCTTTGGATATTCCCCGCGCCATCGTTGTGACCGGGTTGGATCGTGAGAATTCCCCCTTTGACAAGGTTATGAACGAAATCAAAGAGACTTGGGGTGATCGCTGCATTCCTGTCCTGATGCCGCTTCCGGACAGAAGCGCCGTGGTTGATGTGCTGGCGTCCACCGATGTGCCTGCCTCCGTTACCGATGCTGTCAAAGAGGCCAAGAATGCCCTGGTTGAGATGGCGGCGGAAACCGATGATACGCTGATCGAGAAATATCTGGCCGGGCAACCCCTGACGGCTCGCGAAATTGCCGATGGATTACGCCATGCCGTGTTTGATCGTAAACTGGTTCCGGTCTTTTCCTGCATGGCTTTGAAGAATATCGGGGTGGGCGAACTGCTTGACGGGATTGCCCGTTTCTTCCCCTCGCCGGCCGACCGCCCCTTCAAGGATTCTACGGGCAAGCCGGTTGATACCTCGCCCTCCGCACCTTTTGTCGGGTATGTCTGGCGCACGGTGAATGATCCCTTTATCGGACACGTGAGTTTTATCTACGTCTGCGGGGGCACCTTGAAGGCGGACACCGAGGTGTTGAATGTCAACAAGGATCAGAAGGAGCGAATTGTTCAATTTACGGCGATCAACGGAAAGAAACAGGTTCCCATGGTCGAGGCCGAGGCCGGGGATATCGTTGCCATCGCCAAGCTGAAGGTGACGGGACTGGGTGATTCATTGTGCCAGGCTGGCGCCAAGGTGACCTTCGAACCCTTCGAGTTCCCGAATCCCGTCATGTGGTATGCCGTGGCGGCCAAGACCCAGGGAGATGAGGATAAGATAGGAACAGCCCTGCACCGGTTGGCCGAGGATGATCCGACGATCCATGTGGAACGGCATGCTGATACGCATGAAACCATTCTGGCCGGCATGGGTGACACGCACCTGGCGGTTGCCGTTGAACGCATGAAGAAGCGGAACAACGTCGACGTGATCCTGAGCACGCCCAAGATTCCCTACAAGGAGACGGTAACCAGTCGCGGCGAAGGCCACTACAAACACAAGAAGCAGTCCGGCGGGCGCGGGCAATATGGCGATGTCTACCTGAAGGTGGCCCCGCTGGCCGATGGGGATGAGGAATGGTTCGAGGATGCCATCGTGGGCGGTGTGATTCCGCATAACTTCGTGCCGGCCGTTCAGAAGGGTGTGGCCGAGGGTATGGTGCGCGGGGCCCTGGCCGGGTATCCTGTCGTGAAGATCAAGTCCACCGTATATGACGGCTCCTACCATGATGTGGATTCCTCGGAAGTGGCGTTCAAGATCGCCGGTAGCCGCGCGTTCCGGGAAGCCATGACCAAGGCCAAGCCCGTTCTGCTTGAACCCATCATGTCTGTCAAGATCACCATTCCCGAGCAGTTCATGGGGGATGTGAACGGGGATATGAGCCACCGGCGCGGCCGGATCGTCGGGATGGAGTCGGCGGACGGCATGCAGGTGATTGTCGCGGACATCCCGCAGGCCGAGTTGTTCACCTACTGTGCCGAATTACGCAGCATGACCGGCGGTCGCGGTTCGTTTGAAATGTCGTTTGCCCGGTATGATGTGGTGCCCTCCGCCGTGGCGCAGAAGATCATTCTTGCGGCGGCCAAGACGAAGGAGGAGGAGCAGGATTAGGTCTGCCCTGTGAACCCCTTCGAACCATCGTTTCGCCAGTGTGAATTGTGTCCCAGAACCTGCGGTGTTGACCGGTTGGATGGCAGGCAGGGATACTGCAAGGCGGGGGCGGACGTCGAAGTCTATCGGTATGGTTCACATCACGGCGAGGAGCCGCCGATCTCGGGGACAAAGGGGTCGGGAACGATATTCTTCAGTCGGTGTACGTTGCGGTGCCTGTTCTGCCAGAATTATCCCTGGAGCCAGGAGGGGCAGGGGCACACGGTCGGTCAGGACGGGTTGGTCGCGATTTTCGAGGCGTTGTTTCGTGAAGGGTGCCATAATTGGAATCTGGTGAGTCCGACACCCTGGTTGCCCTGGATTTACGAGGCGTGGAGCCGGGTGGTCGCGAAGGGCATGAAGTGCCCGGTCGTGTATAACACGAGCGGGTTTGAACGGGTCGAGACGTTGCGTAACCTGACAGGTTGGGTGAATGTGTACCTGACTGATTTGCGGTACGCCCTCCCGGAGTCGGCGAAGGAGGGGTCGGATAGCGCCGGGTATGTCGAACAGGCCCGGCTGGCGTTGCGGGAGATGTGGCGGCAAACCGGACCGCTTGAGTTGGATGATGACGGGATTGCCAAACGTGGTACTCTTTGCCGACTTTTGGTATTACCAGGGCGGGCCGCAGAGGCTGTGGCCAATTTGGAGTGGTTGGCCGGAGCGGTGGGGACACAGATCCCCGTGAGCGTTATGGCGCAGTATACGCCCGCCTACAAGGCCGTGAATGAAGCGCCATGGAACCGGCGTCCGACGGAAGAGGAGTACGGGTTCGTGGTTGAGGCCGTGGAGCGGTTGGGATTTGAAGCGGGATGGGTGCAGGAGTATGAAACTCCCACGCCCGATAATTTGGTTGGTTTCAAAATGAGCCCGGCTTGACCGGGTTGGTGAAGTATCGAGAAAGAAAGGAAACACGATGAGCGGTCATAGTAAGTGGAAGACAATTCAGCACAAGAAGGGCGCGGCTGACGCCAAGCGAGGCAAGATATTCAGCAAGATGGCGAAGGAATTGATGGTCGTGGCCAAGGCCGGCGGCGGCAATCCCGACACCAACACGGCGTTGCGAAACCTGATCGTGCGTTGCAAAGCCGTCAGTATGCCCAACGACAATATCGACCGCGCCATCAAAAAAGGCACGGGTGAACTGGCGGCCGATATCATGGAGGAAATCACCTATGAGGGATTTTCAGACGGCGGAGTCGGGGTTGTGGTCAAGGTCTTGACCGACAATAAGAACCGCGCGGCGGCTGAGATCCGGCACCTGTTCTCCAAAATGGCCTCGGGTTTCGCCTCGCAGGGCGCCGTTTCCCGCGGTTTCAAGCGGCGCGGCCAGATCTTTGTCGACGCCCAATCCGTCGAAGAGGACAAGTTGATGGACATCGTCCTCAATGCCGGCGCCGAGGACATGAGTCGGGATGGCGAACAGTTTGAAATCCTGACGGATCCCAACGCCTTCAACGGGGTGATGGAAGCCTTGGAAAAGGCCGGCATCAAGACCGATGACTCCGAAATCCGCCTTGTTCCCGAGACCTATGTGCCGGTGTCCGATAAGTCGGTTGCCAAGGCGGTTATGAAATTCGTTGAGGCGCTTGAGGACAATGACGACGTCCAGAATGTCTATACGAATATGGATCTGGATGATTCGGTTCTGACGGCGCTTGAAAAAGAATAAGGCGTAAACTCATGCGAGTGCTGGGGATAGACACTTCGTTGCGCTCAACCGGCGTGGGGGTGGTTGAGTCCCTGGCGGGGAAAACCATCGCGGTTGAATTCGGCCGGATTCACAATTCCAACCGGTATTGTTTGTCCGAGTGCCTGAAGCGGATCGATGGCGGGGTTCGCGAAATTATTCAACGAACCAAGCCGGATCTGGCGTCCATTGAGGACATTTTCTTTGCCAAGAACGCCCATACGTCGATGGTGCTGGGCGAGGCGCGCGGGGTTGTGATTGCCGCCTGTGCCACATCCGGCCTTCCCGTCTATCAATATGAACCACGCCGGGTTAAACAGTCGATTACCGGCGCCGGGGGCGCCGACAAGCAGCAGGTGCGCAGGATGATCATGGTTCTGCTCGGCATGAGGGAAGAGCCCCAGGAGGATGCGGGTGATGCTCTGGCCATTGCCCTGTGCCACTTAAACAGCCGTTCGCCGGTGCCGGAGTTGAATCCGAAACCCATCTGAGATATGAAATATCATATTTGAAATCACACACATGATCACATTTCTGGAAGGCATCATTGAAGACAAGCAACCCACCCACTTGGTGTTGAATGTCGGCGGGGTGGGGTATGAGGTGGTCATTTCCCTCAACAGTTACGATCATCTACCGGTGGCGGGGCAAAGGGTGCGTGTCCTGATTCATGACCACATTCGCGAGGATGCGCATGTGCTGTTTGGGTTCATGACCGAGGATGAGCGCCGGGTTTTCGCGTTGCTCCTGTCCGTTTCAGGGATCGGCCCCAAGACCGCACTCTCGGTGCTGAGCGGAATGAGCGTGAGAGAGGTCAAGGTGGCGATCAAGGATGCCGATATCAAACGGCTGAGTTCCATCTCCGGGATCGGCAAGAAAACCGCCGAACGAATGGTTGTGGAATTGCGCGACAAGTTCACCTCCGGGGAAGTACTGGAAGCCGCCTCCGCAGGAGCGCCGGGGATGGAGTCCGATGTCCGCCTGCGGGATGCCGTGCTGGCCCTGATCTCCCTCGGCTACAAGCGGGCCGAAGCACAGGAGTTGATCCTCAAGGCGTCCGCCCAGCCCTCCATGAATGGCGCGGATGTGGAGGGACTGGTGCGTAAAGCGCTGGCGGGCTAGATTATGAAGATCATCGATAGATACATGTTGAAGCAGTATCTGATTCCGTTCGGATATTGTCTGGCTGCCTTCAGCATGCTGTATATCGTGTTGGATTTGTTTGACCGGTTTGGAGATTTTGTGCAGGCCAAGGCCGCACTGCCTGATGTTTTCCGGTACTATGCCTATTACCTGTTCAAGGTGAACGGGTTTGTTCCGTTTATTGTGATGGCATTGCCCATAGCCCTCCTGCTGGCCACGCTTTACACCCTGACCATGTTTGCCCGTCACAACGAATTGACGGCCATGTGTGCGAGCGGGGTCAGTCTGCGCCGACTCATGGTTCCTTTGATCGGCGTGGGGTTTTGCGCCAGTCTCTTCGGAGCCGTTGTCCAGGAGACGATCGGGCCCACGGCCACAAAGTGGATTTCGGATTATACCAAACAGACGCTGAAACATTCGAGCGACTCGTCCTTCATGGCGAGAGATTACCTGTATCATTCCGAAACCTCCCATCGGCAGTGGCTCATCAAGGAACTGGATCAACGCACCCCCTCCCGGTTGGTCGGGGTGAAGGTATCGCATGAGCGGGCGGATCGTTCACTGGCCATGGAGATCACGGCGGAACGCGCCGAGTGGATGGACGGAACCTGGTGGTTCTACGGGTTACAGAGGCGGGATTTTGACGTGAATAGCGACCCCATCGGCCCCCAAACGGTCGCGTCTAACAATCCTGTCGAGATGCCCGATTATGATGAACGGCCCGATGATTTCGTCAACGAACTCAAAGATACAGACTACCTGTCCACTCTGGATATGATCCGATCCATTGAAAAGCGCCCCAGTGTTTCCGGAACGTGGTTGTCGCGCCGACTGGTGGACATCCATTCGCGTCTGGCCATGCCGTGGGCTTGTCTGGTTCTGATCTTTCTCGGCCTGCCCGCCACGGCGGGTGGGGCGAGGCAATCCGCCATGCGGAGTGTGGGCTTCGGGGTCGCGGCTTTATTCGCCTTCTATTTCCTCGTCATGGCGGGAAAGATTCTCGGGGCCAGAGATGTCATATGGCCCTGGTTGGCCGGCTGGCTCCCGAACCTGACGTTCCTCGGCATCGGAGGCTGGTTGACGTGGCGATTGAAGTGAGGATCCCTCACGGCTTCGTCAATTTTTTCTTCAGACACCACACCACCCACGAAATGAGTCCCAGGGCCAGCATGGCCAGGGTGATTTGACTGATGGAGTGGGCCAATGTCGCCCGGCTGAACCCCTTGCCCAGTCCGCTGCCAATCGCGGCCACCAGGGCCGAACTGGGGAGATACCCGAGAAATGAACCCAACAGGAAATACCGGTGCTTCACCGGGGTCAGTCCCAGAATCAGGTTGGGAACGATCCCGGCGATGGGAAGTTGACGAACCAGAAAGATCGTAAAGGTCGAGGGTTTCTTCAACAGAGTCCGGAGTCTCTGACTGTTCTCAATCCGCCTCGCCACCCATTCCCGTCCGCCCCAGCGGGCAAACACGAAGGTGGCGTAAGATCCGAACAGGGCGGACAACTGTCCGACAATGAACCCGGTCTTAAACCCGAAAAGTACCCCGGCCAGGCCGCAGAGAAACATGCGGGGAATGCCAATGGCGATCAGGCCCGTGCTGACTAAGAAGAAGAGGGATGAGGCCCACACTCCCAGATGTTGGATCGTCTGTTTCCAGGTTTGGTCGTTGGTGAGTTTTTGGAGCGGTGTGAAATGAACAAGGGCGATGATGGCCATGACCACGAGCGCCATGATCAGAAACTTCTTCTCCGACTTGCCGGCAGACTCGGCCACTTCCCGTTCCAACTCGATCGGAACCGGTTCCGGCTCATCGCCCTTCCGTTCGTCCAGGGTGTCGCTCATGGTTTTTCGCTTCTGGCCAGAATATGGATTCTTACCCAACACCCCTGAGAATAGTTGAAGCCTGGGATGATATCCAGTGTTTGAATTCGGGGCCCGTCAATAATCGCTTTGTGCAGATCCAGTTTGGTTTGAGTCACCACGAGAATTCCCTTTCCGGGCGCCGCCGCCCAGGCCGGTAGATCGGGTTCCTCAATCGGGGCGAGTCTGCGTCCGAGGTAAAAATTCAGGCTGGGTTCGCCATATCCACAGGTCGTGACAGGGGTGTCTTTCGCGGCTTGATCCTCAATCAGCGCGGCGACCATGGGCGACAGTTTGTAACGTTCCAGGGCGGGCAGCAAAAAGAGACCGGCGGAGAGGAGGATGATCGTCATTCCGGTCATCAGGATCCCAACCGCCCATTCATGCCGGGCCCGGCGATAGTGATGCCACGACAAGGCGATCATGGCCAGGAAGAGGAGCCCGGTTCCCGTCGCGGGAACGCGAACGCCAAAGACGGGCAGGCACCAGGGGGCAACCACAAGGCCGAGTCCCAGCGCGATTCCGACCAGGAGAAAGAGCGTCAGGCCAATCCGGGCCGAAAGGGTTTGGTTTCCTGTGATACGATCCCGGCAGGCCCGTTGAATGGCAATCGCCGTTGCCGCCGCCAACGCCGGCCAGGCGGGTAATATGTAGTGGGGTAATTTGGTGGCCACGGCGCTCATCAGGATGAGAACCGGCATGATCCAGCAGAGCAGGAGACGACGGTGCGGGGAGAGCGGGAGAGTGCGGGGAAATTGCTCGTTCGCCGCCGTGAAGAGGCGGGGGAGGTAAAGGATCCAGGGAAAGAAGGTGAGAATCAGCACGGGGAGGTAGTAAAAATAGAAGGCGAATGATTTTCCGCCGTGGCTTTCCATGGCATTCAGGGATCGGTTAACCACATGCTTCCCGATACCCAGGCGCAGAAATTCGCCGTTCGTGGCGGCATTGGCAGGTATCCCCCAGGCCAGAAACAACACCGTTGCCGAGACGAATGCGAACAACAGCCAGCCCAGGTAGGGGAGCGGGCGAATTGCTCCGCCCCTGATAAACACAAGGACGGCAACCATGACCAACGCCGGAACGGCCAGCCCGACCGGACCTTTCGTCAGCATGGCGCCGGCGAGAGCCAGGATCATCAATGCGATATGCCAGACGCGAAACCCATTGAGCCAGGACAGAAGAAACGAACTGATGGCCCCGGTGATGCAGGCCAGGAGCAGGGCGTCCGTGGTGGCCGCCGTCCCGCTGACGACCATCAATGGGGATAGCATCAGGATTATGGCCGCAACCATGGCGGTTTTTCTTCCAGCGAGGCGCCGGGTCATCCAGAACGTGAGAAGCGCGGCGACCAGGGTGGCGAACGGCGCTACCATGCGGCAGGATAATTCAGAGGGCCCCAGGAGGCGAACCGGGACGGACATCAGCCAGTAGATCAGGATGGGTTTGTCTGGCCGGAGTTGGCCGTTGAACGTGGGAAAGAGGGTGTTGCCGGACTCTATCATTTCAACCGTGGCTCGCGAGAATCGCGGTTCATCGCGATCCCATAGGGATGAGGCGGTGGTGAGGGTGAGATAGACGGAAAACAGAAGCATGAAGAGCAACGCCCCTCTGGGATTGGCCGCCTGACTCCGGGACGAACGTGAAGAGGCCTGTTTCCGAAGCCATGCCGGCAGCCGTCGCGCAATGAGCAGGAATAGTCCAAGCGGGCCCCACACCCCGATGAACTCGAGGACAAAGGGAGTGGCCCGCGCCCAGGACAGGTTGAGGATGGAAAATATGACGATGAGCAACCCCGCAATAAAGAACCACCGGCGGGGCGGCTTCAAGGGCCTTCGTCTCAGAATGGCCAGTGCGATGGAACTGGCCACGAGCCCAAAGGCGACGCCGACCAGTACGTCGCTCGGGAAATGCCGCCCGTCGTAAACACGACCGGCGGCAACTCCGCCGGTGATCGCGACGGCCAGGGGGGCTGTCCAGGGGGATGCTGTCAGCAGGGGGACGCAAAAAGCCGCCGCTGTGGCGGCATCGCCGCTGGGGAAGGAGTGTTTGTTCACAAAACCGGGGCGTTCCCGTCCTACTCCGACTTTCACGGGCCAGATCAAGACCGTCAGCACCAGCAGGGCGAGCAGGATATGCATGGCTTTGCGTCGGGCTCCGGCGATTCCAAGTCCGGCGATGATCAGGAGAATGACATCGCCTTTTCCGAAGGGACGGAAGAAGTCCAGGATCTCCTGCACCCGATGGACTTTTCCAACGCGGTGGGAGAACGTCCGAAAAATCTGGTAGAGGTCATAGTCGAACGGAAAAACGGCTGCTCCGGCGGCCAGGCACAAGGCCGCCGCCAGCAGATAGGTGCGATAGCGGTGTTGAGTCGAATCCATCCCCGGGCTCAGTTGTGCTATTTCTGACGGTTCAGAATGGCCGCGCCGCCCAGTTCACCCAAGGTGGCTTTCTGCAGGTCGGTCCATAGGGTTCCGGGGCCCGAGTGCAGAATATTGATACGGAGATCGGGGCGCAACGAGCCGGCTAATTCCCAGAGATTGAAAGCCACGGGATCGCCAAAGGCCTGTGTCTTCAATTGCGCGCCACGGGCTTTTTCATTCTCCACGACTTTCATCGCATCCGCTGACGCCTGACCCAGGGTGCGTGTTTTGTTGGCCCTGATTTCGGCGGTATCCCTGTCGATCAAGGCAATTTTTTGCACGGTGCCGGCTTGGATCTCGGCTACCTGTTTTTCCTGATCGGCCTTGATTTCGGCCTTTAGTTTCTGGGTTTCCTGGGCCACCTGGGCGCGGCGTTGTTCAATTAAGGACTGACTGGTGTTGAGGTCAGCCTGTTTCTTGGCCGTGTTCTGCCGTTCCTTGTTGGTCAGGTCCTGCTCGATGGCTACGCTCGCCTTCTGGATGGGGTCGAGGATCTGCATCGGCACATCCACATGCCTGATGAGGGCGTTATGGGTGATGATTTTTTTCTCCGCCATGGTCCGCTGCAGGGCATCGGCCATGTCGTTCTGGAATTTTTCGCGGCCTTCGCCCACGATAAAGTCTTTGGCCCGGTACTCCGAACCCTTGTTGCGACTGACGGAGAGGATTTGCGGCATAATGATTTTATCGACCACGGCCGGCAGGTCGCCATAGCTGCGATACAACCAGGCAATGTGTTCGGGAAGCAGTTCAAATTCCAAGGTCATGTCGAGGCTGATCAGAAAGCCATCACGGGAGGGGAATGAGACGAACTCATTCAGAACATGAACGCTGTCGCCCTGGCGTGGCGCCGCGATGGGTTTCTTGGCTGCCGCAACGGGGGCATTGGGGGATCGTTGTTGGACGTCCGCTTCAGCCTGATCCCAATACTCGCGTCGTTTGGTTTGTTGTTGTTTCAGCATATTGTCCTGCAACACTTCCATGGCGGCATTCTGGGTGGTGATCTGTCCCTTGGTAATCACGGCCCCGCCTTCGCGCCCGAGCAGGGAGACCTGGTTGACTCCGATTTCAACGATGTTGATCTGGAATTCGGCGGGATTGACGTAATAGAGACCGGGTTGGAGGATGTCTTCCCGGATTCCCTTGTCGCCGGGTTTGGCAAAGAGGCCTTCCGGCGCCTGTTTCCCGGATAGGGACGTGATGACCCCCACATAACCAATCGGGATGACCACGGCATCGACAATCTTGATTTCGTATCCATAGGGATTGAGCCTGTATTTTCCCGGGCCCAGAACCCGACGGGAGATTCCTTTTTGACCTTCGTTCGCCAGAAATTCACCTTGCGGAAGTTCGGAACCGACCTTCGAGGTCACCACGCCCATCTTGCCGGGCGGAATGACGATGACGGGCAGTATCTGCCAGTCATAATAGTAGGGGTTCAGGAAATGCCGGCCCTCGGCATACACATTTTCCCGTATGCCCATTTGTTTTTCAGTGGCCAGAATTTGTCCTGACGGAAGCGCCTCGCCGCTTTTGGCGGTAATGACGGCCATCTCGTCGGGGCCGACATAAAACCGGCAGAATCCCCACTGCCAGGCGAGCCAACAGAAGAGGATAAACGCAAGGGCGACCGCGATGTTGGATGATATGGACTTCATGGTTTCACCTCCTTCGAAGGTTGCGGGAGAAAGGGTAGAAAGAGCGCCCCCAATCCGTCGCCCTGATCAGTACTCAGGATGGATTCGATACGGGGACCGACTTTTTTGAAGAAGGTATTGCGGGCGTAATTGAGGCCGTTACTGAAGGCCTGAACCTGACTGGTCAGCACGGCGGACTCCGCCAGGTTTTGCATCCTCACCACGGCGGCGTCGGCGTCAGCCTTGAACATCACGGCCTTGGCCTGGGCGATGGCGGCGTCATTTTCTATCTTGGCCACTTCCAGTTCCCGGTTGGCCTGGATCACGCGGACGGCCTGATCCTGCTGGGCGGCGATCAGCGACCGGATGCGGGCGGTATCGGCCTCGACCTTTTCTCCGCTCTGTTGGGCGAGCATTTCCTGCCTCACCAATTCGGCCCTCGAGTTGGCCTGGCTGATTTCCTGGTCGTACTTATGACTCTCCTGGACGGCCACCTCGCGATCCCGGATGATGCTGGCAATGGCCTCCGGCGGGGTGATGTTCCGGATGAGAACCGAACGGATGGAAACGCCCCACCGGTCGCACGTGTTTCGCAGGTGGAGTTCCAGATCTTTTTGAAACTGCTGGCGTGTTTCGCCCACGATGAAGGTTGTGGCGGGATGTTTGCTTCCCTCAATGCGACTGAATCCCCGGGCGCGGGGCAGAATAACTTTTTTGATGATGTCACCCATATCCCCCACACGGTGGGTGATCAGGGCTGCCTTCTCGCCTTGCAGGGCAAACTCAATCGTTCCCTCGACCATGACGCTGAACCCGTCCATGGTCAGGAAATTGATGGCATCCGCGCCGCTCATTTCAAAACGCTGGCTCTGGAGATTGACTTCGGCCACGCTGACGAGATAGGGGTTGAGGTAATACGTCCCGGGATCGAGCACTCCGGGGCGAACTCCCTTCATTCCCTCGCTTACCAGAAAACCGTTGGGTTTGTTGGTGAGTGAGGAGGAGAGCACGTCCTCGCCAACCAGCGAGGTCACCACCCCCACGAACCCGGGCCGTATGGTGATGGCATCAAACAGGTCAACCCGATACGCATAGGGGTTGATGCGGTATTTTCCGGGACTGAGCACATCGGCGACGATTCCCTTTCCGTTAGGGTCGGCAATAATCTGGTTGCTGGGAAGATCCTTTCCGTAAAGGCGCGTGAGAACCCCCAGTTTGCCGGCGGGGATATCCGTGATCTGGCCCCAGCGCCAGGCCCAGGAGTAGGGGTTTCGGAAGTATCGTCCCTCGGCCAGGACTTCCAGTTGAATTCCTTTCTGGGATTCGTTTTCGGCAAGAATCTGGCCGGACGGCAAGTCGGTTCCCGTTTTGTGAATCAGGATTGCGATGGCGCCACGGCCGGGTTCAATCCGGCAGAAGAACCAGATGAAGACAGGGATAAAGACAATCAACCCCATCGCCAGAAGAGGCCAGAAGGCGGCCCTCAGCATGGAGAAGGGAGTCCCGGGAACCGGCGGCGGCGCCTGGTGTTGAGATCCAAGGGAGTTATCATATGAATGACTGGTCATGGTCGCACCTCATCTGCTTCTGCTAAAGATGGCCACACCTTAATGGGCTTTGCCGATGGCGTCAACGCCCAACCCGAACACGTCAAACCGGAAACCCTGCGCGCTCAACAACTGAACTTGACGCGGCAGCAGGGGATGGGTACATAAATGCCGGAAATGATGGTCTAATAGGCCAATGGAAAGTCGATGGCACCATGAAAATCTATTTGAATGGCAAATTGGTTCCCGAAAAGGATGCGAAAGTGTCCGTGTTTGATCATGGTTTGCTGTATGGAGACGGAGTCTTTGAGGGAATCCGTTCTTACAATGGCCGGGTATTCATGCTCGGGGAACATATCGCGCGGCTTTTCCGGTCCGCGAAGGCGATTGACTTGAAAATCCCGATGACTCAGGCCGGGCTGGCCAAGGCTGTGGTGAGAACCTGTCTGGCCAACCGAACCCTGAACGGTTATATACGCCTCGTGGTGACTCGCGGTGTGGGGTCGCTTGGCCTCAATCCTTATAGCTGCGTCAAACCCCAGATCATCATCATTGCCGGGAACATTCAGCTTTATCCCAAGAAACATTATGACGACGGACTGTCCATCGTTACGGTGGGAACCCTGCGAAATCATACGGAATCGCTCAATCCGCAGATCAAGAGTTTGAATTACCTGAACAACGTGTTGGCCAAGATCGAGGCCATCAACTCGGGATGCATGGAGGCCGTGATGCTGAATCCCCAGGGATTTGTCGCCGAGGCGACGGGCGACAATATCTTTGTGGTGCGCGGCAATTCCCTGCTGACACCCCCGTCGTGGTGCGGAACCCTTGAGGGGATCACCCGCAATACCGTGATGGATCTCGCGATCGAGGCGGGTTTGGCGGTTCGGGAAGAGGTGCTGACCCGTTATGATCTCTACACGGCCGATGAGGTGTTTCTGACCGGCACGGCGGCCGAGGTGATTCCCGTCGTCAAGATTGACCGCCGGAGTATCGGTAGCGGGAAACCCGGTGCGGTGACCCGTCAACTTGCCAGGACGTATCATCAGTATGCGTCCTCCCACGGCACGCCGATTCAATAACGCCGGGAGGCCCTATGCTTTGCGAATGTTGTGAACAGCACGAGGCGACAATTCATCTGACCCAGATCATCAGCGGCCAGTCCCGTGAGCTTCATCTCTGCGAGGACTGTGCCGAGGAGAGCGGCATGAACGTCCAGAGCGTCATGTCGATTCCGGAAATCCTGTTCGGGATGGGCACGGGCGAAGCCGCCGAAGCCGATGATGGGAAGTCGGGCGGGAAGAGTTGTCCTCACTGCCATATGCGGGGGCGCGACTTTAAGAAAAACGCGCGGCTGGGATGCCCCCGTTGCTACGAGACCTTTGAGCCTGAACTTGCCCCCATGCTGGCCGCCATGCACAAGGGGTCGCGCCATACCGGCAAGATTCCCGAGTCCAGGCGCAAGGGCCTGGAACGGTCAGGCCGACTGGATCTGCTCAAGAAGCAACTGGCAGACGCCATTCGTGAGGAGAAATACGAGGAAGCCGCCCTCCTGAGGGATCAACTCCGGGAGGCTGGCCATGATCTTGGATGACTGGATTCAGAAACCGGGATCCTGGTTGGCATCAGGTAACGAGTCGGGAATCATCGTCAGTAGCCGGATCCGGTTGGCCCGCAACATCGAAGGGGTTGCGTTTCCGGGCTGGGCGGGTGAGGAGGAGTGCGTCACCATCCAGTCCCGGATTCTTAAATGTCTTCCAGCGTTGCCGTCGATGTCGCCCTTCCTGGTTCTCGACATGGCCGGACTCGCTCCGGTGGATCGGGAATTTCTCCGGGAGCGGCGCCTGATCAGCAACGACCTGGCCCGGAAAGACAAGGGCAGCGCGGTTGTGGTTCGCCATGACGAACTGTTGAGTGTCATGGTGAATGAGGAGGATCACCTCCGACTTCAAGCCATGCGGCCTGGATTCCATCTCCCGGAACTGTGGGACACGATCAACGCCTTGGATAATGAAATTGAGGCGCAACTTCCCTTTGCCTATTCAGCCGCGCTCGGGTACCTGACGGCCTGCCCGACCAACGTCGGCACCGGATTGAGGGCCAGCGTCATGATGCATGTGCCGGGACTCCGGCTGATGAACGAGATCGATCCGATCATCAAGGGGTTGACCAAGATCGGGCTGGCGGTACGGGGCCTTCAGGGGGAAGGGACCGAGGCGTCAGGTAATATGTTCCAGATTTCCAACCAGGCCACCCTGGGCGAATCCGAGGCCGTGATCATCGAGCGGATGATTC
>Ga0194060_10001240_pt1 | contig 18292 bp, 16 predicted proteins | sample SepL225m_MetaG_FD_163427 | JGI IMG/M metagenome (GOLD analysis project Ga0194060, IMG submission 163427) | Anoxic zone freshwater microbial communities from boreal shield lake in IISD Experimental Lakes Area, Ontario, Canada - Sep2016-L222-5m | ecosystem: Environmental > Aquatic > Freshwater >...
TTCGATGGTTTTGGTTTTTGATGCAATAAGCATCCATGCAAGTCATTGCCTTCATCTCCGGCAAAGGCGGGGTTGGAAAGACAACACTCGCAGCCAACGTTGCCATTGCCCTGGCTCAAGAAGGAAATAGGGTACTGCTGATCGATCTGGACGTGCAAAACGCATTGCGCCTGCACCTTGGCATGGATCCGCTCGACATTGCAGGAATGGTGCGGGAGGGCATCTATCCAAGGTCGATATTTCGGAGCCCGTTTGGTGTCCATTTCATCCCGTTTGGTATAGCGCTGAAGGCCGAACTTGAGGAGTTTGAAGCTGTGTTGAGGGAACGTCCAGCCTGGGTTTTTGATCAGATGTTTGCGCTCGGCCGGCAGGCGTTCGATTTTGTCATTCTCGATACGCCGCCTGGCCCTTCGGTGTATCTTCAACAAGCCTTGTTCGCGGCAGATCTGGCCTTTGGCGTTGTGTTGGCGGATGCAGCTTCGTTTGCGACGATACCGCGGCTCGTGAGTCTGGTGGACGAATACACGCGTTCACGCCGCGATTTTTACGGTTTCAAATTGTTGGTCAACCAAGTCACGGACCAGAACCAGTTGAGTCTGCAGTTTCTCGCTGCGCTGCAGGCTGACTACGAACAAAGCTTGGTTCCGATTGCAGTGCGCTGCGCAGTAGCCGTTTCAGAGGCGCTGGCATTTGAGCAACCGGTGCTTCAATACGACAGTGCCTGCAGCGCCAGTCAAGACATTACGCGCCTTGCCCACTGGCTGATCGCACACAGCGAATCAGCCCAACTCAGACTCCATCAGGCACCCCACTCATTTGGATGAGAAGGTGAGCAGATAAACATAACTGCCGGGTGCCAGAACATCAAAAATGATGGCGTTCCGGTAATCATCGATTTTGGACACCACGGGCTTGACCATGCCAATCTTCGCCCCCTCAACCATCGCTTGAACCCCTTTTTGCGGCAGCATCACGATCACTGTGGCACCGCTCAATGGCCGCTGGCCGGTGATGGTGATGTTGAATTCAACGCGTTTGCCGCTGATACTTGTTGAAAGTTTGAAGCGATCCCGATCACGCCACCAGTCTGCCACCTGGCCGGCTGAGGCCAACCAGAGCGGCTCACGCCGTTGCTTCAAATGCTCCAGATAACCCGGCATGGCGGCCACCAGGACGCTGTCCGCATTGAAGTTCTGACTGTGCAGGCTTAGCAAGCCCAAAGAGCCGGTATCAAGCGACAGGTCGAAATCATCGATCAGTGCCTTGGTTGTCTGCTCGGCCGTCAGCTTTTCCAGGTACAGATTGATATCGTCGCGCTGGGTCCTTGGCAGCACAACCAGTGCATTGGCAGCTTCGACGCCCGCCGATTTGCTCAGCAAGGGCAGCCGCGCAGTACTGCGATTTGGATCGGCCGTATGGTGGCGAATGCCAAACTTCGGCAGCAGTTGCTCGGTCACTGCGTCGTAGCCCTCCGTCGGCGCCCGAAAGCCCGAGGTGCCCTGGAGTTCCGGCAGCACCGAAGTCATTTCATTTCGCATGGTTTGCAGTCGCTGTTCCTGCTCGGCCGCAGGCTGACCTTTGAAGCTGATATGAACATCGCCGTGGTAGCCGATTTCAAAGTCACGCGCTAATTGTGTCAGCACTTGCGGGAACAACTTGGCCACCGAGGTCAATACGTAAAACGTGCCACGGTAGTTGATTGATTGCAGCATCGACGCGAAGGGCAACGCGTTGCTGAAACCCTCTTCTGTGTCCATTTCAATCACCTGCGCCGCGCGCTTGCCAGCCGGCCAGGCAGCTCGAATCAAGAACGGTTCGCGACGCAACCATTGCAGAGTGTCGTCAATGACGTCGTGGGTTTCTAGCGTATGTGCCTCCCAGGTTGATTCGGCAAAGGCAAAATAGGCCTCCCGGCCGGACTGCTCTGAACTCTCTGAAAAGAGGATGGCGCCTTCGCCGCGCCGCTCATCACTGGAAACGCGAGCCCAGTTCATGAAGCGTCCTGCCACCGATTCTCCGGTGGCGCGCAGCAGCGCTTCGGATGTCTTGTTCAAGTCTATTCGCTGGCCCGCTGCTGCTGTGTGTGATACCGGTGATTCTCCGGTCAGAATCAGAGCGCGCGCCTCGGAGTTGGCTGGAATTTCGCCGATTACCCGGTTTCCCAATCTTTCCAGGAATTGCCAGCCCTGCCAAGTGCCATTTCCATCACGGGTTCCGGTCGCCCAAGTGCTCAGGATGGCGCCTCCTTTGGAGCGAAACGCCATAATCTCGAAACGCTCTTCGTCGCTCAGCGCGACAGCGGAGGGCAATATCAGGACCCCACTTTTTTCCTGGCGCAATTGCGCAGCATTTGCTACCTCCTTGAACTCGAGTTTGCGGCTGACAAAATAGTTGCGCCACGGACCCAGCAAAACATCGTAATTTCCACCGATACCGGCGAAGTAGGTCTTGCTGTTGGAAGAGGTGTACAAAAGAAGAGTAGAGCTCGACGGACTCGCCAGCGACAGTGCACCACTGACGCCAAGCACCGGCGAATTCCAGCCCATCGACTTCATGAACAAGAGGTAAATGACCATCGGCACAGCCATGCTCAGGATGATCATGGAGGGCAGATACATGCCGAAACGAGAAGAGACCGACCGACCTTCGCGGCGCTCGGTGTGGAGTGCCTTAGCGCCAGCTGGATGCAATGATGGGCGGCGCCTCATCGTTCATCTGACACTGGCTCGGGTTCCGGCTCTGCCGTTGACCCAGGAACATAGCGCGTGAGAAATACCGGCTCCAGCGGGCCATCGACGTTCATCGTTTCGTCAAATCTGCCACTGCTTGGCTTGCGTTTGTCGCGCAGTTTGAAGGCGGCGTAGGCGCCGACTCCGACCACCATCGTTCCGACGGTGGTGATCAGGATGACCGTTGCCAGGATGGAAATAAGATCCATGTCAAAGTTTTCCTTCTCGCTCCAGCTTACCCCAGGTCATGGCCTGGCCACGCCACTCGTCGATGGTGGCAAAAACTTTGGAAACATCGATGATATTAATATAAAAGAGTCTGAACATAATGGCGAAAAAAATAAGCGAAGGCTCTTCTTCTTCAATCACAACGCAGTAGGCGGCCGCCACCACGTCAAGTACCGTGAGTTGCAGCCACCAGTAGAAAAGCAGGGTCGCAAGACCGTACTGCAGACCGACAAACACAAAAAACAGGTTACCCAACAGATTCGAAAATGGCCACATCACACCCTCGAACAGCATGTACCACAGAATATAGCAGTTGATCCCTGCTTTGCGGGGTTGCCACAGTACGTGGCTGTGCTTTTTGGTAGCCTGCAGGATACCGCGTGTCCAGCGATAGCGCTGCTTGATCAAGTCCTGCAAGCGGCTTGGTGTCTCGACCCAGGCAACCGCGGCTGGCTCGTACTCAATGTGCCAGCCGCGCATCAACAATTTGAGGGTCAGGTCACAGTCTTCGGCAAAGGTGTCGCGGTCATAGCCACCGACCTGCTGCAAGACCGACTTGCGGAACATGCCCAGCGGACCCGGGATGATGTTGACCACTCGTCCAAAACTTTGCGCCTTGCGCGCCATGGCGAGCCCTTCAACATATTCCAGAGCCTGAATTCGCGTCAAAAGGTTTTCACGGTTGATCACCTTGACGTTGCCCGCGACAGCACCCACTTTCGAGTTCTCAAAATGACGAATGCAGGCCCGCAAGGAGTTAGGCGAGAGCTTGGTGTCGCCGTCCATATTGAGAACAAACTCGCCGCGCGCCAGAGCCATGCCGGTGTTCAGGGCGTCGGCTTTGCCGCCATTGCGCTTGGTGATGACGCGAACTTCAACTCCAACGGTCTCGCGTGCCACCACCATCGCCTTCTCGTAAGTGTCATCGGTGGAGCCATCATCGATCACAAGAATTTCATAGTTGGGATAGTCCAGTGCCAGCAGGGCACGCATGGCCGCCTGGATGACCGGACCCTCGTTGTAGGCCGGAACGACCAGCGAGACCATCGGCAAGGAACTGTCTTCCCGGTATCTGACCGCGTCCTTGCTGCGCACCTTGTACAAGGACTCCAGATGATCCATGAAGGAATACAGAATCAGCATACCAAAGCGAACCACCAGCAAGACCAGAAAGAACAGCAGGTAATAAGTGATTGCCGCCAGCACATAGTTTTGCAACAAAACCAAGAACGAGCCCTTGGAATCCTGAACCGCGTCGTAGCTCACAGCCAGCAGCAAGACGATGCCGCCGACCGCCAGCGCGGCCCAGCCATAGCGCCAGGCATTTCGCCCGACCCTTCTTATCTCCAAAGCTTTTCCAGATTGATCGTTGCGGCCTGGGCGCGGTAAGCCGCGTTGTCGCGCCAACTGTCAAGAGACCACAAGTTGACACTCAGCGCTATGTTGTTGGTGACCCAGTATTTGCCGCCAGCCGACAGGCTCCAACTGGTTCCCGCATCGCCATAAAGTCGAACACCGATCTGACCCGACGTATAAAAATTCCAGTCGCTTGCGCCCCACTCCCCGAGCAATCCGGCGTACAGAGTGCCAGAGCCTTGGGCGGGTGACCAATAGTTCAGCGTGTTGAATGCTGCAGCGCGCGTTTCCAGGCCGGCAAAGGGCTTGAAGTTGCTACCCAGCGGACGCCAGGCTGACGCCAGATGCAAGTTGCTGGACCAGACCGTGTTGTCGTCCGAGATGTCGTAGAAGTTGACCTTGGCCGCCAAATTGCCAAAAGAAAAATCTCTGGATGCTGTGACCCCTGCATGCATCGCAGACAGGTGCAGCGCCAATGCATTCGGGTTGGTGGCCAAGCGGCCCCAGTTGACCCGACCCGCACTGAGCGTCACCTTCTCGTCAAAAAGCTTGATGCTTGCACTAGCGTAAAGAGAGTTGTCGTCCTTGGTCGGCATGCTCAGCTCAAGGCTGGGCTTTAACGCCAGATTCAGGTTTTGGTATCTGAGGGTGAGGTCCTGCTGGCTGGTCTCCACGCCCGGCAGGGTGTCGACCACGAGGCTGGTCTCGACCTCCATGACGTGGGCTCCGCTACTGTCACGCCAACGGTGATTGAGGGTGGCCGAGCGGCGCTCGTCGTCGGACGAATCCTTGCCGCTACCAAAACTCAGCAGCGTGCGCGGACTGGTTTCGCGGGTTGCCAGGTTCAGACCTTCGAGTGCATTGCTGTTGCCCGGATCATTGGCAAGAACAGCACGGTACAGCGGTATGGCCTGGTCATCGCGACCACGCCAGTGATAGATACTGGCCAGGCCGACCGAAGCCTGATCAGCGTACTTTCCGGATCGCAAGCCCTGGTACGCGGGTATCGCCTCTTTCAGTCGACCCGTCCAGGCCAGGCTGTTTGCAACAATCAACTGCAGCTCATCGTCGGGTTTTTCGCGGGCCAACAAGGCCATGCCTTCGGTGCCCACTGCCTGGTAATCGCCGGCTGCGTTGAGGTCCAGAATGCGCTGTTGATTCGCCTTGCGCTTCGGCTGGGCTGACTCACCCGGCGCTGCGCCGTTGCTCGTGCCATTGTCGGCAGCGGTTGGCGCAATATATTTGAACGGCGCCAGAATCAGCGGTTCAGCCGCGGGCGTGGTGACGCCCTGGCGCCCACCTGCAGCACTGGGTGAAAAATCGGTGGTTTGGCACAGCGCTGTCAACGGTAGCGCCTGCATCAGCAGCAACGCTGCGAGGATCGATTGACGGGTGTGTGGGCAATGGGACGGTTTCATAGGTCATTGTTCGAGCGGGTCGGAATCAATGGGCAAGGGCTTGCTCCTGGCTGGCTCTGGCGCGCCGGCTGGTGGCTTACTGCGAGTTGCCCAGGGCACCTCTTTTTTTCCAAAGACCGGCAGCGTTGGCGGCTGGGGCTCAAGCGCTGCTGGTGCAGTATCTGGTGTCTCGACCGGCGTTCTCGGGTTGTCCACGGGCATCTGCCGGGCCCGAGCAGCCTTGGTCATGGCTTCAGGAGGCGGGATGTCGAGCGGCTCAGGCATACCTGAAAATGCCGGCACCGTCGGTGGCATAGCGCTTTGGGCGTGTGACTCGTCCGGCGTGGCAGGCCCCGCAACAGCAGGCTTGCCAGCGTCCGGCGAATCAGCCGCTTCATTGGTTTCGCTGAGCGACGAATAGTCCGGCAGATCACCGTGCTTTGCAGCGTGCGTCAAGCCTTGCAGCTCACTTTCAATTTCAACGCGTTGGATCAAAAATCTTGGCGCATCCAGTGACACTTCGAGAGAGCCACCCAAAACTCTTTCGAGTGTTGCCAAAAGTACCGTCTGCGGACAGGCATTAAGAAACAGATAGCAGTAGCTGCTGTCGGCCGTGATCAGATCACCAGAGCGAGACAGCTTGATGCGCATCAGGATGTCAACCATCGTCGTGCCCGGCGCCGGTTTGCCTACGACCATGGCATACGGAACATTGAGCGTCTCGGCGCGCTCCAGAATCACATTGACCTCGCGCACAAAGCGAGCCGGCAGAAGGTAGCCGCGCAACCTGCTGGGCGTCACGCTGGAGAGAGCCGCTTCAAAATTGATATTGACATCGCGGCTGAAAATTTGCCCGCGCAATGACTCCAGCAACAGAGGCAGACGGCTGGTCGGTACATCCTTGTGCACGACCAGGTTGGCGCCCAGGCGCAGCAACAAGGCCTCATTCTGGTAACGCAGCGAGGCACCCTTTTCCTGCACCACAATATGGGCGCGTTGCCCCAGACTGAGCCGCAGCGTATGGACAGTCTCGGACAGTTGGCGCAGGTTGGTGTCGGGCTGGAATCTCAAAATCGTGGTCCCGGAGCGGGTGGTGCGCGTGGCGTGCATCATCCCGACCAGCGTGTCCACCCTTTCCCAAACACCTGGCATCTGCTTGGCCACACTGTTCAGGTCCGGGTCCATGTAGAAAAAATGCGGTTCGGCGTCATCGGCTTCAAGCGCCGATTCGCTGCTGCCGCTGCCGGCCAGTTGTTCCTGTGAGACGATCTTTGTACTGGCTTCATAGAGGCCGGACTCAAGCGTGCTCAGACGGTAATTCTTTGCCGCTACGGTTCCGTCCGGCGACTGCCAGTAGTCGAAGGTCAGCTCAAGACCATCGCGATTACCGCCAAGTCGGGCAATCCCGTTCAGACTGTCCATCAGCGCATTGATCGTGCTGGAGTGCGCATCCGTCACCCGTGAGAAGACCAGCAGCGCGGTAATTTGTCGTTGGCCCAGCCATTTTGCCAGCACGTCAACCTGGTCCAGCGACAAGGAAATATCGTGCAAACTGAGCAATTCATCTGCCTGATCAATAACCAGATAGCTGCTATCTGGAACCTCAAAATGCTCAAGCTCCTTGACAAAACCCTCGGCGCCATAGCGAAAAACGGTCTTCGAAAACTCATCCTGCATGACAAACAACTGCAGACGATTGCTGGTGATCAAATCCGGTGTAATTGACTTGTCGAAGGACTCGATTCTTTGAATGAAGGACTCCGGATTGGAAGGAACAATCACGGTACATGACAGACCGTCCTTGAGCGTCATGCCAATACTGCCAGCCAATACCGGAAAGCGGGCCGACGGTGTCTCTGCGATCAGAATATAGAGGCCACCGCCAATCATGTTGTTGGTCAGGTTATCCAGACCAAGAATACCCAGCTCAACAGCCGGTGAAATAGGCGTAAGGGTGGCTGGATCATTCATAATCATTGCACTTGTTCGCTCATTATTTTCATCATAATCGATTTGATCCCGCACGGAGGGCTAAGCATGCTGTGTTGGCGTAAGTTATTGCAATGGTCAGGCCTGGTTACTGCGTTCCATATGGTCCTGGCCACGGCCGGGGCTGCTGCGGCCGAACTGGTGCCGGTTGCACAGACAACGCCGATGATTCAAAGGGTGCAAATCTACGCATCTCCGACGACGCGGGCGCGGCTCACGGCCACCGGTATGGACGCCAGCGACAGCGTTCGTACCTGGGAAGTCTTTCTGCGCAAATACAGAATTCCGTACCAGTCGGTGGTCTCGGTCGAACAACTGGAAAAACTTCAGCCCGGCGTACTGCTGCTGCCTTCCGCCATCGCATTGACCGAGCGTGAAAAGCAGGCGGTAATCGACTTTCGGGCCAAAGGCGGTGGCGTGCTGTCAACCTGGATGACGGGCGTGCAAAACGAGACCGGTGCATGGCTCGGATATGGCTTCATGGAAAGTGCACTGGACGCCAAGGTGATTGGTAGCAATGAAGGCGAAAAGGAAGACACCTTCATGATCCTGCACGGCGACAACCCGGTAACGCATGCACTGCCAGCCGGTCTGCGCGTCTGGATGGAGCATGCCAAGGACTGGTACCCGCTGCGCATGGTGGGGCGCCAGAGCGCCGCCAACATCATGGACTGGTCGCGCAGCGTCGCTAGCGGCAAGGCCAACAGCACCATCATTTTTGATGAGCGCAAGCAGCTCTCAGGCAGACTGTCGCGCTCTGTCGTGCTGGGTTATCCGGAGCGGCTCTGGCGCTCTGGCGACCCCAAAGCACTGGAGGCCATTGCGTACAACGTGCTGATGTGGTTGCTGCGCCAGCCCGACGCCTACGTGCCAAGTTGGCCTTACCCGTACGGCAGCGCCCTGATGGTAGCCGTGGCCGCCAGTGACGTCATGATTGACGTTGATCTGCTGTTTGCGAAGATGATGGAAGACACAGGCGGCCGGGCCACTTATTACATGCTGAGCGAAAACGCTGCCAAGTCGGCCAGGATCCTGCAGCAAATTCAGGCCAAGGGGCATGAAGTGGCTTACCACGGTGACCGCTTTGAGGGATTCAAGGACCAGCCTGCGGCAGTCCAGAACAAGCGCCTGGGCACGATGATCACCGAGATGAAGGAGGCCGGCTTCAACCTGCCGGGCGACACTGGTTTTCGCGCTCCGATGGACTCTTACGATGTAACGACAGAAAAGCTGTTGCAGGAACGTGCCATGGGTCACTACCTGAGCTTTATGGGGACGATGGATGCGCGACTGCCCTATTTTGCGCAGACCGGGGCTGGCACCGTCAAGCCTGTCAAACCGTTGGTAGTGTTGCCACGTACGCAAAGTCCACCCGAAGATCTGATGGATACCGAGCCAGAAGTCGGCATGAAGACCTTTCTGGCCGAGCTCGATCTGGTGGACAAAATGGCCGGCCTGGCGGTGGTCAGTGTTCCGGCCCAGAGCATGCTCAGCAAAGAGCAACTGACTGAAATGTTTGATTACCTCAAAGCGAGCCGCAGCCGCATCTGGCTGGCCACGGCCACTCAGGTAGCCGACTGGTGGCGCGAGCGTGAGCGCGTCAGCGCTGCTCTGGAACCTGCAGCCGTCGGAATTCAACTTAAAGTTTCGATCAAGGGCGCCGGGCCGCTCGGCCGCGCAGCAGCGGTGTGGGTGAATCTGCCGGAGTCTGGCGCGCTGTTGCGTCTGGTGCCGGCGCTCGGCAATACCAAAGTACCCAAGGTCGCCAACGTAGACAACTGGCGCAATGCCGTGCTGCTGGAAGGTTTGGCCCCGGGCGACTACCAGTGGAACGTGTATTTTGATCGCCCTGCGGCAAGCGCGAGCCGCTGATCTTTGTTTATCATCGGTCCGAATTCCCTCCCTTTGAAATTGAAGGATCGCTATGTCATTTCGGTTCGCAGTCAGGCTTGACCGCCTGACGCTGGCAAGTTTGCTGACAGGTCTGAGTACCATGTTGTGGGCACAGTCGGCCGGCCTGCTCTACGACCCCGAACCACCCGCTGCGTCGGCATACGTCCGGATTCTGCTGGCCAGTCGCGATGCGGCCGTCGATATTGTTGTTGATGGTCAGTTACGCATCCGTAAACTGGGGTCCGGCGAGGCCAGTGACTACATGGTCTTGAGCTCAGGCAAGCACAGCATTGCTGTTCATCCTGCGGGCAAGCCTGCCGCGCAGCTGACAACAGCGCTTGAGGTGGTACGTGGGCGGGCCATGACGGTGGCCTTTACGACCCTGCGGGCGAACGCGACGCCCATCGTGTTCGAGGACAAAGCCAACTCCAACAAGCTCAAGGCCTTGCTGGCGGTTTACCACCTTGATGCCACCGCCGGCGCGCTTGATGTGCTGACGGCCGACGGCAGCACCAAGGTTTTTTCGGGGCTGGCCTATGGTGCCTCAAGCTCGATTCTGGTGAATCCGATTTCGATCGAATTGATGGCCGCCAAGAGCGGCGACAAGGCCTCCCAGGCCACGGTGAGCCTGGCCATGGCGCAGGGCGGTACCTACAGTGTGCTGCTGCTGCCTGGCGATGGCGGCAAATTACTGGCGCGCGCGCTGCAAAACAAGATCGAACGATATACTGGAAAATAGCCGCCACTCCTCCACTCTGTACAGAAGAATTCAGCGATGAAAAGACGCACGTTTGAAAGATGGATTATTGGCGCCACGCTCCTCAGCTCTGCCGGTCTGCCACTGGTTTGCTCAGCCGAAGCGCCCACCGGCATTATGGGCAAGAGTGAGTGGCTCTTTTATCGGCACGAGCTATCCGACAGCACCGACATGGCGGCGATTGATGCGTCGATTGACCTGATCCAGCGCTTCAACAGAGTGCTCGCTGCCAACGGGATCAACATGGCAGTGGCGATGGTGCCGCTGAAGATGCGCATTTATTCGGAGTACCTGCCCGACGACATCAAGGTCAACGACTACATGAAAGGCAATTACGAGCGCATGAGCAAGGCGCTGCAGGCGGCACAGGTCAATGTAATTGACATCAACACGGCGTTTTTGAACAGCCCGAAGCGCGTCAGCGCATCGCCCTTGTATTACCGGCTTGACACGCACTGGGCACCGGCCGGCGCCATGCTGGCGGCGGAAACCATCAAGACCGCCCTGGACGCCAACCCAAGCCTGAAAAAGGTACTGGATTCCCTGCCGGAAGAGAAATTTGAACTGTCGAACTTGCGCCGGCAAAATTCCAAGTCGCGGGACTTGACGGAGCAGTTGCCGCCCAACTCGCCCATACTGGCGTTTGAGCAGGTCGTATCGATCAAGGTTAGCCGCACCCAGCCAGCCAAGCAGGACCTGCTTGGCAACGCACCCGCGACCGGTTTGACACTGATGGGCAGCAGTTACTCCAGTGGCTGGACCACCTTTCCTGACGCGCTGCGTTTTACCTTGCAACGCGACCTGCTGAGCGTCTCGGTGGGGGCCGACCAGGGTTCCTGGGTCGGGCTGGAAAGTTATTTGCGTGACGACGCCTTTCAGACCCAGCCGCCCAAACTCATGATCTGGGAGATGCCCGAGCGCGATATGCGCGCACCGCCCGACCACAAGTATCGCGAGGCACGTTACATCAGCAACAACAGCGAATGGCTCATGCGCGTTTCGGCGCTCGCGCAAAGCCGTTGCAAAGCGTCAAGCGTTGCGGCCAAATTGGCACCAGTGGGGCTGGCTGCGAAGCCGGTCAACATGAAAGGTGCAGAACTGGCAACCGGGGCCACCACTGACAGCGATTTTGTGGAAATAGGCTTTGACAAGCCCATAGAGAAATTGGATTACCTCAGCGCCCGCGCCACCAATGCCGGCTCTAAAACGCTCATGCTGGAAGCCTCTGGCCCCGGTGCCACAACCCGTCGCTTTACCGTGACGGTGCCCGGTGACGATGCAGCACATGCGCTCAAGTCGCCGCTGCCTTCAAGTGGTGGTGGCTTTACCAAAGTGCGCATCTACCCTGGCAAGAGCAATGGCTTTGCTTTGCAGGGGCTGCAGGTTTGCAGGCAGCCCGAGGACCTGCTCCGGTAACAGCGAATGTCATACCGGGCGCGGCACTGGATTGTGGGTGTCGTTAGAACACATCCTTTTTAAATTTCGGAATTTCCTTTGCAAGGTTGAGCAAGAGCTTGGCCCGCTGGACGACAGACTCGGCAATAGTTTCCACCAAGGTGACTTCCTCACCTGTGTAGACTGGGTCCGCGCTCTGAGATAACGCCTCGCCGATGGCTATTTCGCACAAGGCAACAAGTTCTCTGGAAAAAAAGGACCTGCTTACATTGGCACGTTCACAGAAGTCAGCCAGGGCAAACGATTTCACGTCGTCCAGCTTGAACTCATCGCCAAATGCCATGGCCAGTTCATGCTCAAGCTTTTGCGAGTCGTACTGCATCACGCTCACCAAGTCATAGAGCTCAGCCACCCTCAGCCCCGCGCGACCAACGTAGAAGGACAGGTTCTTACCGTGTGCATCACTATTGCCTGTCAGCAAGGTGGTCACTACCCACATGGTCATGCGCCGAATACCGATGGCTGGCTGTTCCAGGTACTGTCGGGTCGCGAACAGACGCTCAAAACTTGCGCCGTCCCGGATATGCGCGACATCCTTGCCATCGCCCAGGTTGCGCTCGTACTTGGATGCCACGGATAGGTCCATGGCTTGGCAACCGTCAATGATGTGCAGTCGTTCGACCACTGGCACCTTCACGCCGTCGGGGCCGTTCACAAACTGGTCGGTATGCAGTTGGCGGTCAAACCGCCGAATGGAAAGCACCGGGTCCGGCGTACGCAAGATATCGACCTCGGCGACATGGTCCTGTCCGTACCTGCGCACGCTCATGCGTGAGGCCAGCTTCATGCAGAAATGTTCATTGGCCACCATGAACGGCAGGGCAGTGTTCAATGGCTCAGGTTTGAGAATATGGGTGGACGACAAAGAACCGTCGACCAGAAAGAGTCGGTCACCTACACGATTCACCAGCAGCTTGTCCTGAAAGCCGGCGATAGACATCCGGACTTTGCCGTCCCAGACCGTAAAGGGCACGTCGTTGCGGCGCTCTATGCGCTCTTGCAGTTCCAAATGCATGAGTTCACGAAACTGGGGCTCCAGCGCTTGCGGGGTCCGGCCAGTCGGCAGAAACGTCAACGCACCCGTGGTCTCCTGGCCCAAATTTCGGATGAGCCCAAAAATGTTGTTCTTTTGGATGCTCGAGTACACCGAGGCAACGTCCAGCGCCCGGCCTTCAGGCAAAAGATTTTCCAGAAAACGGCGAATTGACGATGATGAAGCCTTGCCGTCCAAGGGTAGATGGGGCGACAGAGCGTAGCCACGGCGGTCGGCCGCCCACTGTGGGCTGTAGGTAAGGCTGAAGGTATCTTGCTCCGGATGGAACTCCAGTCTTGCGACAAACGCCTGCCCAGCAAATAGGTCGAGCGCGTATTCGTTTGCGCTATTCATCGTTTCCGCTTGTGTTGGATCTCCAACTCGGACTTCAGCAGAACTGCATCACAAGCCGACACAACCAGCATCCTCAGGCCCAAGCCGTCGAGTACTTTCAGCAGTTTGTCCATTGTGACGGGCCTTCCGTTTTCGAGCCGAGACAGCAAGTCGCTGGAGACGAAGCTCAGAGCGGCGGCATCATCAATGCGCAATTTGGCTTGCGCACGTTGGTTGCGCACAATCTGTCCCAGGTCCTCAAGCTTGCGTATTTCTTGAGGCGTCAAGGGGTCAATTGATGGGAGTTTTCTGGACATAGTTTCGATTTGGCGAAATTATAAGTAAATTTTGGAATTTCTTCAGATAGTTTCGTTAAACCGAAAGTTATGGCATTTTGGTGAAAATTGCGTTATTGTTTCGCTATGTCGAAATTTCTCCCATTGGCAGTTCCGCCTCTTTCTCTCCAGTTGGGTCTGGGCCACCGGAATTCGACAGTTACGCGCGCAACTGTCGAATTCCGGGGGCCAGCAGAAAAGATCAACATCACCGTACCGCGCCTGGTGCTGGCCCGCATTGACGAGTTTGCCAAAAAGAAAGGCCAGAGCCGCAGCGGCTTTCTGGTGGAGGCCGCCCGGACCGCCATGCATGCTTGACCGGCGTCGCGCAGTTGCGGTCGCCCGAGATACCGACCGCACCGTCAGTGATATTAGCCAGAATACTGCTTGCACATTTGTCTAGATAAGCTATCATTCCGATCGTGAACAGCAAACATCGCAAGACCCTTGAGGCTCTGCTGAGCGAGCCGACAAATGGCAACATTGCGTGGACTCGCATCGAAGCGTTACTGGTGGCACTGGGGTGTCGTGTGATTGAGGGTCCGGGTTCTGCCATCACGTTTGAACACCAAGGTCGTAGAGCCAACTTTCACAGACCCCATCCAGCCAAAGAAGCATTGCGATATCGAGTCAAGGCGGCACGCGAATTTATTGAAAAAATTGGAACATCAACATGAACACGATGGACTACAAGGGCTACACCGCTCACATGAGCTTTGATGCAGAAGACAAGATCATCGTTGGCCGTGTGATGGATATAGACGACATCATCACCTTTCACGGCGTGTCAGTCGCCGAATTTGAGGCAGCATTTCAATCTGCCATTGATGCCTATATTTACGCCTGCGAGCAACTCGGGCAGGGGGCTGAAAAACCTGCCAGCGGCAAATTGATGCTCAGAGTTGATCCGGCTATTCATGCCGCCGCTGTCAAGGCCAGTTCACGCAGCGGTATGAGCTTGAACAAGTGGGCCGAAAAGGCGCTGCGGCAAGCTGCCATTGCATAAGGCAGATCCCGGTATCCACGGATTGCAGCTCACCTCCCAATAGCAAAATACTCAAACCCCATGCCCCGCACCAACTTGGGCTCGTACAGATTGCGGCCGTCAAAAATGACGGGCGTCTTGAGGGCAGACTTGATGGTGTTGAAGTTGGGGCTGCGGAACTCTTTCCATTCGGTCACTATTACCAACGCATCGGCGCCTGCCAGCGCGGCAGTTTGGTTATCGGCATAGGTCAGGTTGGGTTCATGGGGGTAGCAGCGCTGGCACTCATGCATGGCGATGGGGTCGTAGGCTGTGAGGGTGGCCCCGGCGGCGAGCAGGTCTTTGATGACTTCGTGGCTGGTAGCCTGTCGCATGTCGCCCGTGTTGGCCTTGAAGGCAAGCCCCCACAGGGCAAAGTGTTTGCCCGTCAAGTTGGTCCCAAAACGCGCCTTGATCTTGGCACCCAGCACATGCTTTTGTGCGTTGTTGACTGCCTCAACGGCGTTCAACACATTTAACTTGATGCCTGCGTCGCTGGCAGCAGTTTTGATCAATGCCTTGACATCTTTGGGAAAGCATGAACCCCCGTAGCCTGCGCCGGCATACAAAAAGCCGAAACCAATGCGCGGATCCGAGCCTATGCCTTTGCGCACCTGCTCAATGTCGGCACCCAGTTTTTCAGCCAGGTTGGCCAACTCGTTCATGAAGCTGATGCGTGTAGCCAGCATGGCGTTGGCGGCGTACTTGGTGAGCTCCGCGCTGCGCACGTCCATCATCATCAAGCGGTCGTGGTGGCGCTGGAAGGGTGCGTACAAGGCTCGCATGGTCAGCTCGGCCTGTTCGTCGTCGCAACCAATCACAATGCGGCCTGGGCGCATAAAGTCTTCAATGGCGGCGCCCTGCTTTAGAAACTCGGGGTTGGAGATCACGCTGAAAGGCGTGTTGAGGGCGCGCGTTTGCAATTCGGACCTGATGACGGCCTTGACGGCATCCGCCGTACCCACCGGCACGGTACTCTTGTTTACCACCAACTTTTCGTCGGTCATGTATTTGCCGATGTTTCGAGCGGCAGCAATCACGTACTGCATGTCGGCCGAACCATCTTCATCGGGCGGCGTTCCCACTGCAATGAACTGGATGGCGCCAAAGCCAACGGCATGTTCAACGTCGGTACTGAATTGCAGGCGCCCGACCGCCACATTGCGCCTCACCATGTCCTGCAGACCGGGCTCATAAAAAGGAATGCCGCCGTCGTGGAGCAACTTGATTCTGGCGGGGTCCAGGTCCAAACACAGGACATCATTGCCCACTTCGGCCAGGCAGGCGCCGCTGACTAGGCCAACGTAACCTGTGCCAATGACGGTGATATTCATGAGGAACTATTCCTTGAGCGATTTGCGTAATCCCGTAGCAATTGTCGAGCAGCTCCCAGCACAAACAGTGTATTCGTTATCAGGTATCTTTTCCAAAGACGACCAGGTTCACTATAGAGTCGATGTAACCACTCCAGGCTGTTATTGCGCATCCAGGCGGGAGCGCGAGACACCGTGCCAGCGTGAAAGTCAAAGGCGGCGCCGACCCCCAGCATCACCGCGTTAACCCGGCCGCGGTGTGCCTGCATCCAGTGCTCCTGTTTGGGGCAGCCCAGACCAACCAACACTAAACCAGCACCGCTGGCATTAATTCGCCCCACCACGTCGGCATCTTCCTGTGTTGTCAACGGTCTGAAAGGGGGCGCTTCAAATCCGGCTACCAACAGGGCAGGGAATGCGGTGTTAACGCGCGCTGCGAGATGAAGCAGTGTTTCGCGCGAACTGCCAAAAAAATAGACTGGCAACTGTTCCAACTCGCAGCGTGCCAACAAAGCCCAAGCCAAGTCAGGCCCGCTCACACGCTCTTGCCCAGTGCCTCCCAATTTATCCAACATCCAGGCGACAGGCGCACCATCGGGCGCGGCCATGTCCGCTGCTGCTATCACGGCTGCAAAGTCTGGCTCACGCGATGCGGTTACTACGACATGCACATTGGCCAGCACCACATACGTGCTTGCGCGCGCATGAGCCCAGGTCAGCACTCGCGCCAGGGCTTGGGCAAAGCTCACCATATCCACCGGAACGCCGAGCACTGGCTGTGTTTGCCTGCTATCCATCGTGGGCGTGGTCACGCTTAGGGATGGTGTTTTCATGAAGTCTTTGTTTGGGCAGCATCAATGGCATCCGCATAGATTGCCATTAGCTGCTGGTAATTGCGCTCGGCTGTGTACTCGGCCTCGTAAACAGCACGTGCATTGCGGCCCATCTGTGCCATTGCTGCCGGGTGTTGCTGAGCCCAATGCATCTTTTCTGCCAAGTCCTTTGAGTTGCCAGGCTCGAAAAGCAGGCCGGTCAAACCATGGCTTACCAACTCACCCAATGCTCCGATTCTGCTGGCAATGACGGGAAGACCGCAAGCAAACGCCTCTACAAGTGTTCGAGGGAAATTTTCGTACCAAATACTTGGCATTACCAAAGCCGTGGCACGGCTCATCTCGTTCTTGACGCCATCGATGCTTAGTGCTCCCAGTGCCGTAATGCCTTTGACGCCCTCCAGTCGGGCGATTTCTGGTCCTGTACCCGCAACCCGTGTAGCCGCATCGCCAAGCAGACTTGCAGCTCCCACCAAAACATCAATCCCTTTTTCGACGGACAAGCGCCCAACAAACAGAAATCCGGAGCGATCGCTCTCTGCCGGGGCCTCGAAATCCACAAAATTGGGTTTGACCACGATGCGTTCAGCTGGCAACCCCCCCTCAATGAACTTGCTGCGGCAAAAGTCATTGAGTGCGATATATCGGGTGACTTTGTCTTGCCAAGTGCCAATGACTCTGTGCAAAGTCACCATGCCTGCCAGCACAGTGCTCTGGAGTCTGGATTCGCGGTAGCAGCCCCGCACCGCGCCCCTCCATGGCAATTTACCAAGACAATCCTCGCAAACCTTGCCTTCTCGCAAGAACATCGCTTGTGGACACAGTAGCCGGAAGTTGTGCAATGTCTGCACCAAGGGCACGCCCAACCGATCAGACACCCAGTAAATCGCCGGTGAGATCAGCGGAAACGTGTTGTGCACGTGCACAACATCCGGTTCAAAAGAGCGCAAAAGCGCTTCAAACTCCCGCCCTGCATGAATCGACCAAACTGTCTGAACCGCCACACTAGCGCGACTCATATTGAGAATGGCGTCGTTGTTGCGCAGAAATAATTCGACCGAATGCCCTCGGTTGGAAAGCAGGGCCACCTCGGCTTCCATGACAGAATCTTCGCCACCTCTGTGATGGTAAGTGTTATGGACAACAACGATTTTCACGAGCCACCTCGGCCACCGTACACGGGGGCTGTGAGGCAGCGCATCACGCCATCAGCAAATCGGCTTGCCATGTTTTCAATGGTGTATTCGGCTGCACTGGCAGAGCAGCCAGCACGCAAAGTATTTAAGGCCTCTGCATCAAGCAGCAAATTCACGCAGGCACTTACGTATGCAGGCAAATCATTGGTCGTCATCACCCCGTTGATGCCATTTTGGAGATATGAAATCTCTGGGCTGTGTATCCCGCAAGCCGTGGTCAACATGGGTACGCTGAACACGAACGAATCCAAAATACTCAGCCCCACCATTCCTGGGTTCAGCATCACATTTGCGATTGACATGTAAGCCGCCTTCTCCTTTCCAAAGCGCGCACCTACCCGGCAGGCCCAAGGATGGGCCGTGCACCAAGTCTGCACCATATGGCGCGATGGCCCTTCGCCCAAGATGAGCAAATGGAAGG
>Ga0194060_10001241_pt1 | contig 18286 bp, 13 predicted proteins | sample SepL225m_MetaG_FD_163427 | JGI IMG/M metagenome (GOLD analysis project Ga0194060, IMG submission 163427) | Anoxic zone freshwater microbial communities from boreal shield lake in IISD Experimental Lakes Area, Ontario, Canada - Sep2016-L222-5m | ecosystem: Environmental > Aquatic > Freshwater >...
GTGATCGCGGCCAGCTACAGCACAGCCGATGCCGGTTGGGAAACCAACGCCGCCTGCTACACGATGTCGCCCGCGCTCGGGCCGATCAACGGCCGCCGGGTGTGGGAGGAGGCCGGCGGCTCGTGGATGGGGCACGACATCTCGAACCCGTCGAAGTTCCGCGCGTCCAGCCTCTTTCAGCGTTTCGAGGCCGAGGCGCTTCTGGCCGTGCTCGCGGGCGAACCGGTCGGCGCCGACGCCATTCCCGACCTCGTGATGGTCAACATGAAGGGACCTGACTACGTCGGCCATGCCTACGGGCCGGACGCCCCGGAGATGAAGGAAGAGATGGCCGAGCTCGATCGGCAGATGGCGCGCATCCTCGACGCCGTGGCCCGAAAGGCCGGGCCGGGACAGAGTGTGGTGGCCGTGACCGCCGACCACGGCATGCCGCCAGAGCCGGCATCAGGCCGGCGCCACTACCGCGACGACGTCGTGGCGCTGATTCACCAGCGGTTCGATCCAGCGGGCAAGGCCGTGGTCCAGGATTTCAGCGATCCGGCCAACGGTCAGCTCTACCTGGACACTGCCCGGCTTCGGACGCTGGGCTTCTCACTGAAGGAGGTCGCAGCGTTTCTCGAATCGCAGGACTTCATCCGGGCGGCATTCACCGAGGATGAGGTTCGGACCGCGCTGCGCAGGTAGCCACCGCGAGCGGGGCTGCCGGGTCTCGCGTCAGCGCTCGCTCTTCCGCACGCACCACGTCGTCATGCAGCGCCGCTGTTGGACGTTCGTGGTCTTGATGGGGTCCATCAGCTCCCCGCCGAGCCGCTCGGTCCACGAGAGGAGCGTCGCTTCGTCCACGACAAACCGGTCGGATCCATCGGGCAGACGCACCTGGCGACCGGTCACCGGCCCGATCAGGTGCTCGAGGCCGATGCTGGACGCCAGCCTGGCGAACAGCATCCCGCCAGGCGCCACGACCCGCCACAACTCGGTCACCATGGCCGCAAAGTGCGTCTCGTCTTCGGCGAAGTGCAGCACGGCGCTGCAGATGACCACGTCCATCGACGCATCCGGCCAGGGTAGATGGGTCAACTCGCCCACCTGGAAGTTGTCGGCCGGCACGCCTGGCGCGAGGGACGCCGCAGCGCTCTTCAGACGCTCGATGGAAGCCGGCAGGCGGTCGATGCCGAAGCAGGTGAACCCCTGTCTCAGCAGGTAGACGAGGTTCCGCCCGTCACCGCAACCGGCATCGAGCACGCGTCGACGCCCATCGAAACGCCCGCGCAGCAGTTGGTCGAACAGATAGATGTCGATCTCGCCGAACTCGGCCTTGAGCGCTGATCCGGCAGTGTCAGTCGGCATGGTGATCGAAGAGTCTAGCCGAAGGGGGGCCGTACAAGAAAACGGGGCGACGGTCTCTCGACCGTCGCCCCCGCACCCGCCCGGATGGGCGGATGCCCAGCTGCACTGTCTACTCGACGAAGTCGCCCCGCGGCGCGACCGGGCCGAGCGCCTCGTCCGGCTCCACGAAGTACTCCATGTCGCGCTCCAGTTCGAGTTCGTCGTCGCTCGGCTGCGGCAGCGCGGGCGGCGGCGGCGGTTCGTCCGCCGGAATCCGCACGTGGCGATAGAACTCGAAGCCCGTGCCGGCCGGAATCAGCCGGCCCATCGTGACGTTCTCCTTCAGGCCGCGCAGGTGGTCGACCTTGCCGGAAATCGACGCCTCGGTGAGCACGCGCGTCGTTTCCTGGAACGACGCGGCCGAGATGAAGGAGTCGGTCGACAGCGACGCCTTCGTGATCCCGAGCAGCAATGGCCGGCCCTGCGCCGGGCGGCCATCGGCTGCGATGACGCGCTCGTTCTCCTCGAGGAACCGGAACTTGTCCACCTGCTCGTCGACGAGGAATTCCGTGTCTCCGACGTCCTCGATCTTCACCCATCGCATCATCTGACGCGCGATCGTCTCGATGTGCTTGTCGTTGATGTTCACGCCCTGCAGCCGGTAGACCTCCTGGATCTCGTTCACCAGGTACGACTGCAAGGCCTTCTCGCCGAGCACGTTCAGGATGTCGTGCGGATTCGACGGGCCGTCCATCAACGGCTCACCCGCGCGAACGCGCTCGCCTTCCTGCACGTTGACGTGCACGCCGCGAGGCAGCGCGTACTCGCGCGGCTCCGCGCCCGGCTCATCGGGGACGATGATGATCTTCCGCTGGCCCTTGACGATGCCGCCGTGCTTGACGATGCCGTCGATTTCCGAGATGACGGCCGTCTCGCGCGGCTTCCGCGCTTCGAAGAGCTCCACCACGCGCGGCAGACCGCCCGTGATGTCCTTGGTCTTCGTCGTCGCGCGGGGAATCTTCGCCAGCACGTCGCCGGCTGACACGATATCCCCGTCCTGGACCATCAAGTGCGCGTGCGACGGCATGTGGTACTTCCGCAGCACCTTGCCGTCCTTCGCCTTGATCTCCATCGCCGGCTGCTTCTTCTCGTCAGCCGAGTCCACGATGATGAGACGCGACAGGCCCGTCACCTCGTCCACTTCCTCGTGCACCGTCAGGCCCGCCAGGATGTCCCTGAAGCGAATCTGGCCCGGCTCCTCGGTCAGGATGCTGAACGTGTACGGGTCCCATTCGACCAGCACCTGCCCCTGCTCGACGACCTGGCCGTCCTTCACCTTCAGCCTCGCGCCGTAGACGACCGGGTGCCGCTCGCGATCGCGCCCCTTCGCGTCCTGCACGACGAGCGAACCGCTCCGGTTCATCACGACGAGGTTGCCGTCCCTCGCCTGCACCACGGTCAATCCGTGGAACTTGACGGTGCCGGTGCTTCGCGCTTCGAGGGTCGACTGCTCGGAGACCCGCGACGCCGTGCCGCCGATGTGGAACGTGCGCATCGTCAGCTGCGTGCCGGGCTCGCCGATGGACTGCGCCGCAATGACGCCGACCGCCTGACCGAGTTCGACCAGCTTGCCGGTGGCCAGATCGCGGCCGTAGCACTTCGCGCACACGCCGCGGCGCGCCGTGCACGTGAGCACCGACCGGATCTTCACCTTCTCGATGCCCGCGTCCTGAATGGCCGACGACAGCTCCTCGTCCATCATCTCGTTGATGCCGACAATCGTGTCGCCGGTGAACGGATCGGTGATCTTCTCGAGGGTCGTGCGCCCGATGATGCGGTCGCGCAGCGGCTCGATGACCTCGCCGCTCTCGATGATGGCCCGGGCCTCGATGCCGTCCACCGTGCCGCAATCCGGCTCGTGGATGATCACGTCCTGCGCGACGTCCACCAGACGCCGCGTGAGGTAGCCCGAGTCCGCGGTCTTGAGCGCGGTGTCCGCGAGGCCCTTGCGCGCGCCGTGCGTGGAGATGAAGTACTCCATGACGGTGAGGCCTTCGCGGAAGTTGGCGGTGATGGGCGACTCGATGATTTCGCCAGAGGGCTTCGCCATCAGGCCGCGCATGCCGGCCAGCTGCCGGATCTGCTGCTTGCTGCCCCGGGCGCCGGAGTCGGCCATGATGTAGACCGGGTTGAACTGCCGGCCTTCCTTGTCCATCTCCTCCATCTCGTTGAACATCGCGTTCGCGGTGTCCTCGGTCGCTTCCGACCAGATGGCGATGACCTTGTTGTAGCGCTCGCCGTTGGTGATGGCGCCCTCGAGGTACTGCGACTCGACCTTGATGACCTCGCTGCGCGCCTGCGCGACGAGGCCCGCCTTCTCCTTCGGAATGATCAGGTCGTCGATCCCGATCGACAGGCCTGACTTCGTCGCGTAGGTGAAGCCGAGGTTCTTCAGCGAGTCGAGCATCTCGACCGTCTTCTCGAGGCCGAACTTGAGGTAGCAGCTCTGCACGAGCTGCTGCAGCCCCTTCTTCTTGAGGAGACCGTTGATGAACGGCATCTCCGCCGGGATGGACTCGTTGAGGATGACGCGGCCGACGGTGGTGTTGATGATCTTCTTGTTCACCGTCTGCACTTCGGTGCGCAGCACGTCCTGGTCGTCGCGCGATACAGTGAGATCCTGCAGATCGCCCGTGTAGCGCAGACGGATCGGCGAGAGCGTTTCCACCTCGCCGGCCTCGAGCGCCAGCATCACGTCGTCCGCGCAGCCGAAGGCGCGCCCCTCGCCCTTGGCGTTGGGCCGCGCCTTGGTCAGGTAGTAGCAGCCCAGCACGATGTCCTGGGACGGAATCGCGATGGGCGCGCCGTGCGCCGGCGACAGGATGTTGTTGCTCGACAGCATGAGCACGGACGCTTCAATCTGCGCCTCGGGCGACAGCGGGATGTGCACGGCCATCTGGTCGCCGTCGAAGTCGGCGTTGAATGCCGTGCAGACGAGCGGGTGAATGCGGATGGCCTTGCCCTCCACCAGCACGGGCTCGAACGCCTGGATCCCGAGTCGATGCAGCGTTGGCGCGCGGTTGAGCAGGACGGGATGCTCGCGAATCACTTCCTCGAGCACGTCCCACACTTCCGGGCGCTGCAGCTCGACCATCTCTTTGGCCTGCTTGATGGTCTGGACGAGCCCGCGCTCCTCGAGCTTGTTGTAGATGAACGGCTTGAACAGCTCGAGCGCCATCTTCTTGGGCAGCCCGCACTGGTGCAGTTTGAGCTCGGGCCCGACCACGATGACCGAGCGGCCGGAGTAGTCGACGCGCTTGCCGAGCAGGTTCTGCCGGAACCGGCCCTGCTTGCCCTTGAGTGTGTCGGAGAGTGACTTGAGCGGGCGGTTGTTGGCGCCGCGCAGCACGCGGCCGCGCCGGCCGTTGTCGAACAGCGCGTCCACGGCTTCCTGGAGCATGCGCTTTTCGTTGCGGATGATGACGTCGGGCGCCTTCAGCTCCATCAGCTTCTTCAACCGGTTGTTCCGGTTGATGACGCGACGGTAGAGGTCGTTCAGGTCGGAGGTGGCGAACCGGCCGCCATCGAGCGGCACGAGCGGCCGCAGCTCGGGCGGGATGACCGGCACGACGTCCAGGATCATCCACTCCGGCCGGTTGCTCGACTTGCGGAACGAGTCGACCACCTTGAGACGCTTGGCAAACTTCAGCTTCTTCTGCGCGGACTGCTCGGTGCGCATCTTGTCGCGCATCTCGATGGCGAGCCGCTCGATGTTGACGCGCTTCAGCAGCTCCTTGATCGCCTCGGCGCCCATCTGCGCCTTGAAGCGGTGCTGGTGCTCTTCGCGCGCCTTGCGGTACTGCTCCTCGTTCAGCAGCTGGTTCTGTTTGAGGTCGGTCTCGCCGGGATCGACGACGACGTAGGCCTCGAAGTACAGCACGCGCTCGAGGTCGCGCAGCGAAATATCCAGCAGGTGACCGATGCGGCTCGGCAGCCCCTTGAAGAACCACACGTGGCTCACCGGCGTGGCCAGCGTGATGTGGCCGAGGCGCTCGCGCCGCACCTTGGCCTGCGTGACTTCAACGCCGCACTTGTCGCAGATGACACCGCGGTGCTTCATGCGCTTGTACTTGCCGCACAGGCACTCCCAGTCGGTGATCGGCCCGAAGATCTTCGCGCAGAACAGCCCGTCGCGCTCCGGCTTGAACGTGCGGTAGTTGATCGTCTCCGGCTTGGTCACCTCACCGTGCGACCACGACAGAATCTTCTCTGGCGAGGCGAGACTGATTCGAATCGCGTCGAAATCGCTCGTCAGCGCGCCGCGTTCGTGGAATGAGGGACGCATCTAGACTTCCTCCAATACCGGCTCGGGGAGCGCTTCCACCGGTTTCTTCTTCGTCTTCATCAGCTCGACGTCCAGGCACAGCGACTGGAGCTCTCGGATGAGCACGTTGAACGACTCCGGCAGGCCCGCCGTGAACGATGCATCGCCCTTGACGATGGCCTCGTAGATCTTCGCGCGACCGACCACGTCGTCCGATTTGGCCGTGAGGAGCTCCTGGAGGATGTGCGCGGCTCCGTACGCTTCGAGCGCCCACACCTCCATCTCGCCAAACCGCTGCCCGCCGAACTGCGCCTTGCCGCCGAGCGGCTGTTGCGTGATCAGCGAGTAGGGCCCGATCGACCGCGCGTGGATCTTGTCGTCGACCAGGTGCGACAGCTTCAGCATGTAAATGTAGCCGACGGTGACGTTCTGCTCGAACATCTCGCCCGTCATGCCGTCGTAGAGCTGGGTCTTGCCGCCCCTGGGCAATCCGGCGCGGTCCAGCCAGTTCTTGATCTCGAGCTCCGTCGCGCCGTCGAACACGGGGGTCGCAAAGTAGAGGCCCAGCGCGTGCGCCGCCCACCCGAGGTGCGTCTCGAGGATCTGCCCGACGTTCATACGAGACGGAACGCCCAGCGGGTTCAGCACGATTTCGACGGGCGTGCCGTCCGGCAGGTGCGGCATGTCCTCCTCGGGGAGGATACGCGCGATGACGCCCTTGTTGCCGTGCCGGCCGGCCATCTTGTCGCCGACCGACAGCTTCCGCTTCATCGCGACGTAGACCTTGACCAGCTTGATGACGCCCGGAGGCAGCTCGTCGCCGCGGCGAACCTTCTCCTTCTTTTCCTCGAAGAGATTCCGGATGACTTCCACCTGACGCTCGGTCCGCTCCTCGAGTTCCCGCAGTTCCTCCTCGAGGTGGGCGTCGTCGGTGTCGATCTTCAGCCGGACCATCGTCGCGTAGGGCATGTCCTGCAGGACGTCCTGCGTGAGGGCCGCGCCCTTCTTGAGCAGACGCTCCCGGCCGTACTCGTCGAAGAGGTCGGCGCGGAGCGACTGACCCTTCAGCATCATGATCACGCGCTTCTTCACCTCGTCGTGAAGAATGCGGATCTCGTCCTGAAGGTTCCGCTCCATCATGTCGAGCTCGTCCTGCTCGATCGCCTTCGCCCGGTCATCCTTCTCGATGCCCTTGCGGGAGAAGATCTTCACGCCGACGATGATGCCCTCGATGCCGGGCGGGCAGATGAGCGACGCGTCCCGCACGTCGCCGGCCTTCTCGCCGAAGATTGCGCGGAGCAGCTTCTCCTCGGGTGTCAGCTGCGTCTCGCCTTTCGGCGTGACCTTGCCGACCAGGATGTCCCCGGGCTTGACGTTGGCGCCGATCCGGATGATCCCGCTGTCGTCGAGGTCCTTCAGGAACCCCTCCGAGACGTTCGGAATGTCGCGCGTGATCTCCTCGGGGCCCAGCTTGGTGTCGCGCGACTCGATCTCGAACTCCTCGATGTGGATCGACGTGTAGTAGTCGTCCTTCACCATCCGCTCGGACACGAGAATCGCGTCTTCGAAGTTGTAGCCGCGCCACGGCATGAACGCGACCAGCACGTTCCGGCCGAGGGCCAGCTCGCCCAGTTCCGTGCACGGGCCGTCGCCCATGACCTGCCCCTTGTGCACCTTCTGGCCGACCCGGACGATCGGCTTCTGGGTGATGCAGGTGTTCTGGTTCGAGCGCTTGAACTTCGTCATCGGGTAGATGTCGGCGCCCATCTCCTTGCCATCTTCCGTCTCGCTCTCCACGCGCACCACGATGCGCTGCGAGTCGACGTAGTCGATGGTGCCGGAGCGCCGCGCCACGATGACGGCCCCGGAGTCGCGAGCCGTGATGTACTCCATGCCCGTGCCCACAAACGGCGACCGGGCGCGGAGCAGCGGCACCGCCTGCCGCTGCATGTTCGACCCCATGAGCGCGCGGTTCGCGTCGTCGTTCTCGAGGAACGGAATGAGCGAGGCGGCCACGGAGACGAGCTGCTTGGGCGACACGTCGATGAACTGGATGTTGGCCCTCGGCGAGAGCATGAAGTTCCCCGCCTGGCGGGCGTGGACACGCTCCTGCGTGAGGTTGCCGTCCTTGTCCACCGCCGCGTTGGCCTGCGCGATGATGTACTGGTCCTCTTCCCACGCGGACAGGTAGAACGAATAGGGCTCGAACTCGACGCCCTTCTTCTTCGGGCGACCATCCTCGGACACGAGCTCGTCCGCCTCGACGACGTCGCCGGCCTTGTATTTGGATCCGGCCGCGTTGTGCACGATGACGTAGTCGGTGACGCGGCCGTCCTTGACCTTCCGGTACGGCGACTCGATGAAGCCGAACTCGTTGATGCGCGCGTAGCACGACAGCGACGAGATCAGACCGATGTTCGGTCCTTCCGGTGTCTCAATCGGGCAGATGCGGCCGTAGTGCGTCGGATGGACGTCGCGAACCTCGAACCCCGCGCGCTCGCGGGAGAGACCGCCCGGCCCGAGCGCGGACAGACGCCGCTTGTGCGTGATTTCCGAGAGCGGGTTGGTCTGGTCCATGAACTGCGAAAGCTGCGACGACCCGAAGAACTCGCGAATCGCCGCCATGACGGGCTTCGCGTTGATCAGGTCGTGCGGCATCGCCGTCGCCATTTCCTGGTAGACCGACATCTTCTCCTTGATGGCGCGCTCCATCCGGACCAGCCCGATGCGGAACTGGTTCTCCAGGAGTTCGCCCACGGAGCGGACGCGACGGTTGCCGAGGTGGTCGATGTCGTCGACGTTGGCCGGATTCTTCTTCAGCTTCAGCAGGTACTTGATGACCTCGTAGAAGTCCTGCGGGTGGAGGATCTTCTCGTCGAGCGGCGTGTTGAGGGCCAGCTTCGTATTGAGCTTCAGACGGCCGACCCGCGAGAAGTCGTACTTCTGCGGATTGAAGAACATGTTCTCGAAGAGCGACCGGGAACTGTCGAGCGTCGGCGGGTCGCCGGGCCTCAGGCGCCGGTAGATCTCGACGAGCGCCTCCTCGTGGGTGTGGATGGGATCCTTCTTCAGGGTCTGGCTGATGACCGACCCGGCCTCGTCGCGGTCCGGGAAGAAAATCTCGATGCGGTCAACGTTCTTCTCCTGGGCCATCGAGAGCACGCGCGGCTCGAGCGCCTCGTTCGCCTCGAGAATCACTTCGCCGGTCTCGGGATCGACCACGTCGGCCGCCGCGAAGGCGCCTTCGAGCTCCGCGTCGGAGATCTCGACCGCCTCGACGTTGGCCTTCCGGAGCGCCTCGATGGCGTTCTTCGTGATCTTCTTGCCCTGCTGGATGGTGAAGTTGGCGCCCGGCACGACGATGTCCCTGGCCGCACGCAGCCCGACGAGGCTGTCGTTCACACCCCACGACAGCGTGCCCTGCTTGAGGAACAGCTTGTCGACGCCGTAGAACGCGCGAATCATCTCGTCGGCGCCGCGAAGCCCGAGGGCGCGCAGGAACACCGACGCCAGGAACTTCCGCTTGCGGTCGATGCGCACGTACAGAAGGTTCTTCGAGTCGTACTCGAACTCCACCCACGAGCCGCGATACGGAATGATCTGGGCGGCGTAGAGCGTCTTGTCTTCCGAGTGGAAGAATGCGCCCGGCGACCGGTGGAGCTGCGACACGATGACGCGCTCCGTGCCGTTGATGATGAACGTGCCGTTCTCCGTCATCAGCGGGATGTCGCCGAAATAGACCTCCTGCTCCTTGATGTCGCGGATGGTCTTGACGCCGGTCTCGGGGTCCTTGTTCCAGACGACGAGGCGGATCGTCACCTTCAGCGGCACGGCGAACGTCATGCCGCGCTCCTGGCACTCGTCGACGTCGTACTTCAGCTTCAGGTCGACCGTGTTCCCGCAGATGTCGCAGACGTCCCCGCGCGCGTGATTGCCCTTGCCGCAGGTCGGGCAGAGGACCTCACGGTCGCCGTAGGGGTCGGCCACCAGGGACGTGCCGCATCCGCTGCACGGCTTCCGCAGGTGGTGGAGCCCCTGCAGCTTGCTGCACTTGCACTCCCAGTTACCGATCGAGTACTCGATGAACTCGAGCGACGAATTCTCGCGAAAATCGCTGATCGGAAAGACCGACTTGAACACCGACTGCAGACCCGCGTCCCCGCGTTCGCTCGGCAGACGGTTCATCTGCAGGAAGCGCTCGTAGGACTTCTTCTGGATCTCGATCAGGTTCGGGATGGGAACGGTGGTCTTGATCTTCGAGAAATCGATGCGCTCGCGGTAGACATTCTTGGGCAGGCTGTACATGCTGTGAACCTCGAAGAAAAAAACCGCGCGCCCGCCGGCTCACGCGCGCTCGCGCGCGCGCCGGCGCCCAGGGGAAATCCGTGGTGCCTGGTGGCTGGTGACTCGTGACTGGACAGACCAGCCACCAGCCGCCAGCCACCAGTCGCCTACTTGACTTCGACCTTCGCGCCGACGTCTTCGAACTTCTTCTTGATGGCTGCCGCCTCGTCCTTGCTCACGCCTTCCTTGATGGGCTTGGGCGCGGCCTCGACGAGATCCTTGGCTTCCTTGAGACCGAGCGCGGTGATCTCGCGGACGACCTTGATGACGTTGATCTTGTTGCCACCGATGTCGGTGAGTGTGACCGTGAACTCGGTCTTCTCCTCCGCCGGCGCCGCCGCGCCGCCGCCCGCCGCCATCATCATCGGCATCGCGGCCGCCGCCGACACGCCGAGCTCGGATTCGAGCGTCTTCACGAGCTGCGAGAGCTCCAGCACGCTGATGCCCTTGATGTACTCCACCACCTGCTGCTGCGTCACTTCGGCCATGTTCATATCTCCTCTGAGTTCGCTCATCGCTAATCGTTAATACCGTGGCCCCGCCCCCGGGTCCCTGAACCCTAGGTCTCGGACCGCTTCTTCTCCGCCGCCGCGAGCACGTTCATCAGGTCCCGCGGAACAGCGTTCAACACCGTCACGAGCCGTGTCATCGGCGCCTGGAGCGTGCCCAGCAGCCGTGCGTACAGCTCCGGCTTGCCCGGCAGCGCCGCAAGCTCGCCGACCTCCGCCACCGTGATCGTCCGTCCCTGCACCACCGCCGCCTTGATCGTCAGCTTCGGCGCAGTCTTCGCGAACGCGGTGAGCGTCTTGGCGAGCGCCACCGGGTCGGTGGCCGTGTAGGCCACCGCCGTCGTCCCCACGAAGTGCGTCTCGAGCACCTCGAACGACGTGCCCTTGAGCGCACGCCGCGCGATCGTGTTCTTGACGACCCTGTAACTCGCCTTCGCCGTGCGCAACTGACGCCGCAGTTCGGTGACCTGCGGGACGTTCAGCCCCTTGTAGTCGACGAGGATCGCGCTGTCCGACCCCTTGAACGCCGCCTCCAGTTGCGTGCGCTCGGCCTCTTTATCCGCTTTCGTGACCGCCATTAGTGTTTCACCACCACGTCAAGGTGCGCCGTGTCGATGCGGACGCCCGGTCCCATCGTCGACGACAACGTGACGCTCTTGAGGTACTTGCCCTTGGCCGCCGGCGGCTTGGCCTTCACGACACTCTCGACCAGCGCGTGCGCATTGGCCACCAGGGAGTCCGATGAGAACGACAGCTTGCCGACGGGCGCGTGAATGATCCCCGTCTTGTCGACGCGGAACTCCACCTTGCCGGCCTTGATTTCCCGGATGGCCTTGGCGATGTCGACGGTGACCGTGCCGGTCTTCGGGTTCGGCATCAACCCGCGGGGGCCGAGCACCTTGCCGAGTTTGCCGACGGCGCGCATCATGTCGGGGGTCGCGACGACCGCGTCGAAGTCCATGAAGCCGCCCTGGATCTTTTCCACCAGTTCCTCGCCGCCCACAACGTCGGCACCGGCCTCCTGGGCTTCCTTCTGCTTTTCGCCGCCGGCAATCGCGAGCACGCGCTTGCTCTTGCCGAGGCCGTGAGGCAGGACCACCGTGCCGCGGACCATCTGGTCGGCGTGCTTCGGGTCGACGCCGAGCCGGAGGGCCAGTTCGACGGTTTCGTCGAACTTGGTGAACTTGACTTTCTGCACGAGCGGAATCGCGTCTTCGATCGAATACGTGCGATCGATGGCGATCTGCGCCCGTGCGGCCGTGAATTTCTTGCCGCGTTTACGCATGCAGTGTCTCCAGTGGTCCAGACGGGTCGCGACGACCCTCCCACCTTCAGAACGCTCGACGGACGAGCCCGGCGCCCGGGCCGACCGTCAGCGCTGTTTACCGTGCTACCCGATGACGTCCAAGCCCATCGAACGCGCGGTTCCCGCGATCGTCTTGACCGCGGACTCGAGCGAGTCGCAATTCAGATCCGGCATCTTCAGCCTGGCGATCTCCTCCACCTGCTTCGTGGTGACGGTGCCGACCTTGTTCTTGTTCGGCTCGGCGGACCCCTTCGCGATGTTCGCCGCGCGCTTCAGCAGGATCGGCGCCGGCGGCGTCTTGGTGATGAAGCTGTAGGACCGGTCGGCGTACACCGTCACGACCACGGGAATGATGAGCCCTTCATCCTTCGCCGTTTTCGCGTTGAAGTTCTTGCAGAAGTCCATGATGTTCACGCCCTGCGGGCCGAGCGCCGTGCCCACGGGGGGAGCCGGCGTCGCCTTGCCGGCGGCAATCTGGAGCTTCACCATCGCCTGAATTTTCTTGGCCATAACCGCTATCTCTCACCGCACGGAAGCACGACAGGTTCCTTTCGCGCTCCCCGGACTCAGATCTTTTCCACCTGCAGGAAATCGAGCTCCACCGGCGTGGACCGACCGAAGATCGTCACCATGACCTTCAGCGTGTTCTTGTCGAGGTTCACCTCGTCGACCACGCCGTTGAAGCTGGCGAAGGGGCCTTCGTTGATCCGCACCTGCTCGCCCTTGTCGAACATGTACTTCGGCTTCGGCTTCTCGGCAGCCGTCTTCACCTGCGTCAGAATCTGGTCGACTTCGTCCTTGGTGAGCGGCGTGGGCTTCGCGCCCGCGCCCACGAAGCCGGTGACCTTCGGCGTGTTCTTCACGACGTGCCACGCGTGGTCGGACATGTGCATCTCGACCAGGATGTAGCCCGGAAAGAACCGCTTCGATGTCACGACCTTCTTGCCGCCGCGCATCTCGACCACGTCCTCGGTCGGAATCAGCACTTCGCCGATGTCGCTCTGCACGCCGTACGCCTTCACGCGCTCGGTCAGCGACTCGGCCACCTTCTTCTCGAAGCCCGAGTAGGTATGGACGATGTACCAGTTCTTCGCCACGACGTCTGCCATGCCGTCCGTCATGCCGCACCAAACTTGCGAAAGATCCATTGCGCCAGGTTGTTCAAACCGAAATCCAGCACGAACAGATAGATACCGAAGAACACCGACGTCAGAATGACCACGACCGTCGTGGCGTAGACTTCCTTCGAAGACGGCCAGGTGACGCGCTTCAACTCGTTGCGCACCTCGCTCAGGAACAAGCGCATGCGCTCGACCCGGCCCCCGGCAGCATCCTTCATCGTCTCAAGCGTCTCAGCCACGTTGATCCTTCACACTGCTAGCGATCGACTCTGCAACTCCCAAACGGCGCTGGCAGGCCAGGAGGGAATCGAACCCCCAACCCCCGGTTTTGGAGACCGGTGCTCTGCCAATTGAGCTACTGGCCTACGTCCCTGACGCTGGTCAAGCCTGACGGTCGAGAGCCCGCGCATCCGCCCCGGGCCCTCACCCGCTCCGCCCTACTTGCTCTCCTTGTGAGCCGTGTGCTTCCGGCAGTGCCGGCAGTACTTGCTCATCGTGAGCCGCTCGGTCGTCTTCTTCTTGTTCTTCGTCGTGTTGTAGTTGCGCCGCTTGCAGTCGGTGCACGCGAGCGCGATGATGTCTCTCATTAGCTATGTTCCTGTCAGGGCTGAGGGCTGAGGGCGAAGAGCTGAGGGGCGAGAGGGCTCAAGGGCCAACGGCCCAGCCCTCAGCCCTCAGCGCGAAGCCCTATTCGGTGATCTCCGTCACCGTGCCGGCGCCGACCGTGCGGCCGCCCTCGCGGATGGCAAAGCGCGCGCCCTTTTCGAGAGCCACCGGGGCCATCAGTTCGCCGGTGATCGACGTGTTGTCGCCCGGCATCACCATCTCGACGCCCTCCGGCAGATTCAGCGTGCCGGTCACGTCGGTGGTGCGGATGTAGAACTGCGGACGGTAGCCGTTGAAGAACGGGGTGTGACGACCGCCCTCCTCCTTCGACAGGATGTAGACCTCGCCCTTGAACTTCGTGTGCGGCTTGATGCTGCCCGGCTTGGCCAGCACCTGCCCGCGCTCGACGTCGTCCTTTTCCACGCCGCGCAGCAGGACGCCCACGTTGTCGCCCGCTTCGCCCGAGTCGAGGATCTTCCGGAACATCTCGACGCCGGTGACGATCTTCTTCTCGGTCGGCTTGAAGCCCACGATCTCGATTTCCTCGCCGACCTTCACGCGGCCGCGCTCGATACGGCCCGTCACGACGGTGCCGCGGCCCGAGATCGAGAACACGTCCTCGATCGGCATCAGGAAGGGCTTGTCCACCTCGCGCTGCGGCATCGGAATGTAGCTGTCGAGCGCGTCCATGAGCGCCACCACGCCGGCGACGCCGTCCGGATCGCCCTGCAGCGCCTTGATCGCCGACAGACGGACCACCGGGATGTCGTTGCCCGGGAACTTGTAGGAGGTGAGGAGCTCGCGCACCTCGAGCTCGACGAGGTCGAGCAGTTCGGGGTCGTCAACCGCGTCGCACTTGTTCAGCGCCACCACCAGGTACGGCACGTTGACCTGATAGGCGAGGAGGACGTGCTCGCGCGTCTGCGGCATCGGGCCGTCGAGCGCACTGACCACGAGAATGGCGCCGTCCATCTGCGCGGCGCCGGTGATCATGTTCTTGATGTAGTCGGCGTGCCCCGGGCAATCCACGTGCGCGTAGTGACGCTTGGCCGTGGAGTACTCGACGTGGCTGGTCGCGATCGTCATGACCTTCGACTCGTCGCGCCGCCCCTGCGACTCGGACGCCTTGGCGACCTCGTCGTACGAGATGAACCTGGCCCAGCCCTTGTCGGCCGCCACTTTCGTGAGCGCCGACGTGAGCGTGGTCTTGCCGTGGTCGATGTGCCCGATCGTGCCGACGTTGACGTGCGGTTTACTGCGGTCGAATTTTTCTTTGGCCATATCTGCGATCCTCGCGCTACGTGTGATGGAGCCGATGTCCAGAATCGAACTGGAGACCTCGTCCTTACCAAGGACGCGCTCTGCCAACTGAGCTACATCGGCAAACTCGTCCTCAGTCGAATAGTCCCCGGTCGTGCGTCGTCAGTCGTCAGCCGAAGCTCGCTCGCGCTCGAGCGACCCACCGTCGCGCCAGGCGCGTCGGCGGGCCTCCGCCATCGCGCACATGCATCGACCCGCGCGCGAAGGCGGATGGAGCGGGAGACGGGGATCGAACCCGCGACCAACAGCTTGGAAGGCTGTGACTCTACCACTGAGTTACTCCCGCCTACGCGTCTCACGTGCTCTCTTTCGTGTACCGCTCCGGCGGATCATCCCGCCGTCTTCTTTCACCGACCGGCTCGCCGACGCTTGGCTTGCCAGCCGTCGCTCGCTGCCTGGCGAGCAAAGGATGGTGGCGAGGGAAGGACTCGAACCTTCGAAGCCGCTAGGGCGACAGATTTACAGTCTGCTGCGTTTGACCGCTTCGCTACCTCGCCAGCTAGCTGTGTGGTGGAAAACGCGATGTTTTCGGTCGTACCAAAAATAAGGCCCGGAAGTTCTCGCTCGCCCGGAGTTCCGTTCCCCAGAGACCGATGGAGCTGGCGAAGGGATTTGAACCCCCGACCGGCTGATTACAAATCAGCTGCTCTACCGGGCTGAGCTACGCCAGCCAGACAAAAGGTGAATTCTAGCACGTCCTATGCCATCCATGCAACCACCAGGGTGCACACCACGGACAGAGCCGTGCAACTGCTCACGAACCTTTGATTGTACTCATTTTGCCCGTCGTTGGCGAACCGCCTCGAACAAGGCAATGCCGGTGGCCACTGACACGTTCAAACTGTGAACGTGGCCCAGCATGGGAATGGACACCTGCCAGTCGCAACGCTCCCTTACCAGCCGGCGCAGGCCCGTGCCCTCGGCGCCCACCACGACAGCCGTCGGCAGGGTCAGGTCAACCTCGTCGTACCGCCTCGGGGCATCACCCACCAGCCCGACCGTCCAGACGCCCGCGGCCTTCAAATCCTCCAGCGCCCGAGCGATGTTCACGACCTCCGCCACCGGCACGTGCGCCACCGCCCCCGCCGACGCCTTGGCCGCCGCCCCGTCCAGCCGTGCCGCGTGCCGTGACTGCCGCACCACGCCGTCGGCCCCGGCCGCGTCCACCGTCCGCAGGATCGCGCCGACATTGTGCGGGTCTTCGATGCTGTCGAGCACAACGATGAGGGGCGCGCCGCTCGCGCGCACCACGAGGTCCTCGACGCTCACGTGCGCGGCATCCGCCACCTCGGCCACGATGCCCTGGTGGCTGCCGCCGCGGGTGACTCGGTCGAGCTCCTTCGCGGTCACCCGCCGGATGGAGACGCCTTCGGCCTCCGCCAGACTCAGCAGGTCCATCAGGCGCGCATCGGCGCGCGGCGAGGCCAGAATCGCCGTGACGCGCCGCGCGCGCAGCGCCTCGAGGACCGGGTTGATGCCGTAGATGCGCATGGGTCAGGGAACGGCCGGGGCGCTCATGCCCCGAGCGCCGAGACAAACGCCGCCGCGCGCTCGCGGCAGCCCGGCATCGGCGGAATCCCCGCCGATGCCGGCAGGTCGGCGCCGCGGTCGATCGCCGGCACCGCGAGGTCGAGCTCGGGGCCGTCGGCGCGCCCGGTCAGCGCGAGGCGGATCGGGTGAAACAGCGCCCTGCCCTTCTGCCCCGTCCGCGCCTTCACCTGGGCGGCGACCGCCCGGAACCGGTCACGGTCCAGACGCGGGGCCGACGCCAGTTCCTCCGCGAGCGCACCAGCCACCGCGCGCGCGCCGGCACCACCCATCTCCTCGAGCACGTGCGCGTCGGTGAGCGCGCCCGCGGCGTCGTAGTCGAAGAGGAACGCCAGCCGCGCGGGCACGTCACTCAGCCGATCCACCGACGCGCTCGCCATCGACATGGCGGAGGCCAGAAAGGTCAGCCCCTGCTCGTCGGGCGACATCCGCACGCCAGCGTCGTTGAAGTACGGCAGCGACAACGCGGCAAGCCGGGCCGGGTCGGCCATCTTCAGGTAGTGACGGTTCGCCCACGAGAGCTTGTCCTCGTCGAAGACGCCGGCGCTCAGCCCCACACGCGCCAGCGAGAACCGGCGCGCGAGCTCCTCGATCGGCAGCAATTCGGCGTCGTCGCCCCCGGCGCGGCCAGCCCCGTGCTCGCGCGGCGACCAGCCGATGAGCGCCAGGTAGTTCACCAGCGCTTCGGGAAGGTAGCCCTTCGATCGGAACTCGGCCACCGACGTCGCGCCATGGCGCTTGGACAGGGGACTGTGGTCGGGCCCCATCACGAGCGCCAGATGCGCGAAGGACGGCGAGGTGAACCCGAGCGCCTCAGCCAGCAGCAGTTGCCGCGGCGTGTTCGAAATGTGGTCCTCCCCGCGAATCACATCCGTCACCTCCATCAGCGCATCGTCCACGACGACGGCGAAGTTGTAGGCGGGCTGGCCGGAGGCGCGGAGGACGATCGGGTCGCCGATCACGCTGGTGTGAAAGCGCACGTCGCCGCGCACGGCGTCTGTGAACACGACGTCTCGCTCGACGGGGACGCGGAAGCGCACCGCGGGGCGCTCGCCCGCCGTGATCCGGGCCTCCGCCTGCGCCTTCGACAGGCGGCGGCACGTGCCGGCGTAGTGCGCCGGCCGGCCCGCGGCCACCGCGTCCTGACGCTCGGCATCGAGTTGCGCCGTGGAGCAGAAGCAGTAGTACGCCGCGTCGGCGCCCAGGAGCGTCCGGGCGTACGCTTGATAGAGGTGCAGCCTCTCGGACTGGCGATACGGCCCTCGCGCGCCGCCCACGTCCGGACCTTCGTCCCATTCGAGGCCGAGCCATCGCAGGTCGCGAAGGATGGCGGCCTCGGATTCCTTCGTCGATCGCTCGACGTCGGTGTCTTCGATGCGCAGGATGAACGTCCCGCCGGACCCGCGGGCGAGGAGCCAGTTGAAAAGCGCCGTGCGGGCGTTGCCCACGTGCAGTTGCCCCGTGGGGCTTGGAGCGAAACGGACTCTCATGACAGGGGCTGACGGCTGAGGCCCGAGGGCCAGGGGTTGGCGGCTCGCAGAAGCGCGACCGCGTGCACGGCGATGGCGTCGCCTCGACCGAGTTCGCCGACACCCTCGTTGGTCTTGCCTTTCACGCTCACGCAATCGTCGGGGATGCCCAGCGCCGCGGCGATGTTCGCGCGCATGGCATCCACGTACGGCGCCAGCTTCGGCCGCTCCGCAATCACCGACGCGTCAACGTTGTCAACGTCCAGGCCCAGCCCGCGCACGATGGCCGCGGCACGTCGCAGCAGGTCGAGGCTCGAGGCGCCCGCCCACGCCGGATCGGTGTCCGGAAAATGACGCCCGATATCGCCGGCCGCCGCCGCGCCAAGCAGCGCGTCGGCGGCCGGCGATATCGG
>Ga0194060_10001242_pt1 | contig 18284 bp, 18 predicted proteins | sample SepL225m_MetaG_FD_163427 | JGI IMG/M metagenome (GOLD analysis project Ga0194060, IMG submission 163427) | Anoxic zone freshwater microbial communities from boreal shield lake in IISD Experimental Lakes Area, Ontario, Canada - Sep2016-L222-5m | ecosystem: Environmental > Aquatic > Freshwater >...
TTTAAATTATTTGACGGTTACACCATACCACATGCTGATAATACTTTTGAAGCTTCTATGTTTATTGATGTACTTCATCATTTAAATCATATCAAAGAAAGTATTGCCGAAGCAAAACGTGTTTCATCAAAGTACATCATTATCAAAGATCATTTATACAAAAATGTATTTGATTACGAAACGCTGAAATTTATGGATTGGGTTGGTAATAAGCCGCACAGTGTTGAAGTTATTTTCAATTTTAAAAAGGAAGAAGTGTGGCGGAAAATATTTGAAGAACTCGGATTGGAAGTAGTTACTTTTAATAAAAGCATTCCGCTTTATCCATTTCCATTTAATATTTTATTCGGAAGAGATCTTCATTTTGTAGCTTTATTAAAAGTCAATAAATAATCATTCAATGACAAAAGAAACGATTTTAATTATAGGTGCGAATGGACAGATAGGGCTTGAACTTGCCGAATCACTCAGAAATATTTATGGTCAGGATCATGTGATTTCTGCCGATTTAAAAACCATCGATCAGCCTGGTGTTATTTACGAAAGGTTAGATGTGCTCGACAAAGATCGCATGTACGCCATCATCAAAAAATACAATGTAACACAAGTTTATTTGCTTGCGGCTTTGCTTTCGGCAACTGCCGAGCAAAAGCCCAAATCGGCATGGAACCTCAACATGGAAGGTTTGTTTAATGTGCTTGATGCTGCAAAAGAAGGAATTATAAAAAAAGTTTATTGGCCAAGTTCTATTGCAGTATTTGGACCAACAACACCGCGTGTAAATACTCCGCAATACACCGTAATGGAACCGAATACGATTTATGGAATTAGTAAACAAGCAGGTGAGCGTTTTTGTGAATATTATTTTCAGAAATACAATGTAGATGTACGAAGCATTCGTTATCCAGGATTGATAGGATGGAAGAGTGCTCCAGGTGGTGGAACAACAGATTATGCCGTTCATATTTATTATGAAGCATTGAAAAATAAATCATACGAATGTTTCTTGAGTGAACAAACGGAACTTCCGATGATGTACATGCATGATGCATTAAAGGCTACAATTAGTTTGATGGATGCACCAGCAGAAAAAGTAAAAATTCGCAGCAGTTATAATATTGCAGGAATGAGTTTTACACCAAAACAAATTGCTGAAGAAATCAAAAAACATATTCCTGATTTTACGATTTCATACAAAACGGATTTCCGTCAGGCAATTGCCGACAGTTGGCCGGCAAGCATTGATGATACTTATGCAAATAAAGATTGGGGATGGAAACCCGATTTTGATTTGGTGAAGATGACCGATGACATGCTCAAAAATTTGAAGTAAAATAATTCAGGTGGAATGCCTGTTTTCGTTTAGTTTAATGATAAATTTATTTTGGCAGTGAGCGATAAACTTTATCAAAAATATTTTCTTTCGCAATCGATTTCGATACTTGTTTTTTATGCAAGTTTGTTCATCGTTTCTGTTGTATTGCTCTCCATAAAAATTCCCATTTCATCCTTTCATTTTTATATAGGATGCATTGTTTGGTTGGCATCTACTTTTTTGTTGAGTAAACAATTAAACATTCCCAATAAAGTATTTTATTTAAGCACCTCCATAAGTTTAATCATTCTGTTTTTAGCAGGAATTTATTTCTCCAAAATTTACGATGTGTATTACGATTCGCAGTGGTATCATATGGAAGCAGTGATACAAATGCATAATGGATGGAATCCTTTTTACAGCCAGCTTATCAACTCACAAGTGTCGGCTGGAGGTGCAAATTATTTAAATCATTTTCCGTTAGCTGCGTGGATTGTTGAATCGGATTTATTTGCGTTTTCAAATAATCTCGAATCGGCAAAATGCTTAACATCTTTTCTCCAGTTTGGATTGTTTTTTTCTGCGGCATATTTATTCAATAGCATACTAAAAATAAATATTTTGGCTGCAACATTTTTAGCCATATTAACTTCTGTAAATCCGGTAACGGTATTAAGTTCTTATTCGTTTTATTTAGACGGCCAAGCAGCTGTTTTTTTTAGCATGGCGTGCATTTTTTCGTTATGCTTTTTTGTTCGCAGAGACACCATTTTTCTTTTTCTGGCATTACTCAGTTGTTTGCTGCTTGCGCATATTAAATTAACAGGTTCGGTTTATGTGTGTTTAATAGTTGCAGCCATTTTTGTGGTAAATTATTTCATCAAAGTGATGAGTTTAAAACAACTATTTTTGAGTTGTACGCTTTGGTTTGTTTTAACATTTATCATCATTGGTTTTCATCCGTTTGTTACAAACACAATCGAAAAGAAAAGTCCGATTTATCCGGCAGTTGAATTGGCACAAAAAGTATATGAAATTATCCCTGCAAATTTTATAGGTGAAAACAGATTTGAGAAATTGTGGCTTTCGGTTTGGGCTATTCCTGATTGGTCGCGCCAACCAGAAAATGCAAAAATTAAAAACTTACTTGATACACCTTCATTATGGCATTATGGCGATGGTGTTCCCGAAACAGGAGGGTGGGGACCATTAATTGTTGAATCGATGATATTGATGTTTGTGCTGCTGTTATTCATTTTTTTTACTGATTATAAGTCAGAACAATTTCGGTACGGTTTCATTTTTATCGCTTTTATTTTTGCCACCGTTTTTATAAATCCCGAACCTTGGTGTACACGTTATATTCCACAGTTTTGGCTTGCTATTATTGCTTTATTATATATCATTTCAACGAGCAAACATTTCAGTTTTTATAGCATTCATTTTTCAATTTTATTATTGTTAAATGTTTTTGTGATGGGCAAAGTTTATGTTGACGAAGCAACAATGAGAAGTGAAAATATGAAAAAGCAATTTGCAGTATTATTACCTATTCAAGATAAAATTGAAATAGATTACGGTTGGTTTAAATCATTTAGATATAGAATGCACGAAATCGGATTTGATACCACAAAGTTTGTTCAAATTCCTAAACGCGACAGCACAGATATTCCAATAGAATGGGGAGTAAAAGCTTGTTATCGCTTTAAAACAAAATAAAAATTAAAACAGTTTGAATGTTATTTCAATATCTCTCGTGAAATAACAATTTTCTGAACCTCTGAAGTTCCTTCGTAAATCTGAGTAATTTTTGCATCACGCATCATACGCTCAACATGGTACTCGCGAACGTAGCCGTAACCACCATGCACCTGAACAGCTTCAGTTGTAATTTCCATGGCAGCAGTTGATGAAAATAATTTTGCCATCGAACTTGCCAATCCATAATCTTTATGTTGGTCTTTTAACCAAGCAGCTTTTAAGCAAAGCAAACGAGCCATTTCAACTTGGGTTGCCATATCGGCCAATTTAAATTGTATCGCTTGATGATTTTTAATTTCTGTTCCGAATGCTTTTCTTTCTTTCGAATATTTAATAGCCAATTCCATTGCTCCACTTGCAATTCCTAATGCTTGCGAAGCAATTCCAATACGTCCACCGGCAAGGGTTTTCATGGCAAACTTAAATCCGAAACCATCTTCACCAATTCTATTTTCTTTCGGAACTTTCACATCCTGGAACATGATAGAATGTGTGTCGCTACCGCGAATTCCCATTTTATGTTCTTTATTGCCAATAGTTATTCCGTCACTTTTTTTCTCAACAATAAAAGCATTGATTCCTTTATGTCCTTTATCTACATGCGTTTGAGCAATAACGATGTACGTATCAGCCGAACTTCCACTGGTGATCCAGTTTTTTGTTCCATTAATCAAATAATAATCGCCTTTATCTTCGGCAATGGTACGTTGCGAAGTAGCGTCACTTCCGGCTTCGGGCTCGCTTAATAAAAACGCTCCGTGTACTTTTCCTGATGCCAATGGAACCAGGTATTTCATTTTTTGTTCTTCGTTTCCGTAAGTTTCTAAGCCCCAGCAAACAAGCGAATTATTTACCGAAACAACCACCGAAGTTGAAGCATCAACTTTTGATAATTCTTCCATAGCCAACACATACGAAATGGTATCCATGCCGCTGCCTCCGTATTTCGGGTCAACCATCATTCCCATAAAACCCAATTCGCCAAGTTTACGTACTTGTTCCATCGGAAAAGTTCCTGTTTCGTCACGTTCTATAACACCCGGTAATAGCTCAGTTTGAGCAAAATCGCGGGCAGCTTGTTGAACATTTAAATGTTCTTCGGTTAATTCAAAATTCATAACGGTAATAATTAATATTGTTTGTAAACGAGTTGACGAAAATACTCATATCGAAAAGAAATCCAAATAAGGATTGTCAGGAATGGAAAATATTGCAGAAAATGATGATTAAACTAATCGGCCAAAACATGTTTAACCGATTTGTAATACACTCCGACATCTGTACCTACAAAAACGTTATCTTTAAACTGAGTTACTGTTTTTATTTGTGCATGAATTTGTTGGATGTTGATTTGTTTGATAGTATTATTACTTAAATCAAAATAATCAATCCAATTATATCTGTAAAAAAATAATTTGTTGTCAATATTTATCAAATCTTTTGAAAGAGAAAATGCACCATTATTTGCAACTTTTTGCCAACTTATTCCATTATCTGTAGAACTGTATAAACTGTTTCCCCATATTGATGTTGCATAAATAGTATTGTTTATTTTAATCATCTGATAAAGGTCGAAAATCGTTGTGTCTATTTTGTTAGGATTTTCGAATCTGAACCCAATTCCGTTGTAACTATAATAAATAATATCGTTTATGAGATATAAAGAAGCATGGTCTTGGCTAAAATTTACCTGTTTGGAAATAGGTATATTAAATGTTTCGCTACAAACAACATAATTTAAAGGAAGTCTGCTTACGTGATATTTTTTGATACTAAAAGTATTTGTGTCTTTTCCATTGTTAATACCAGTATAATACCCTAAGCAAAAATTATTATTCTCGTCCACATTTGAAAATCTGCAACGTGTATAAGAATTATTTAATGAATCTTTTAATAAAATTGAATGATAATAATTGTTTGAGAAGTCGTTATTGTCTGTAACATAAAGATAAGTAGGTGTTGGAGCATCAAAGTATAAACTGAAATTATTTCCCGTTCCAATCTTGTTAAAACCATTGTCAAATTTAGGCCCACTATTACCACAAGAATTCGAGATTTTTAAATTTGAATCTAAAACGTAAATCGAGTAAGGTGTTTGAATAAACAGTTTTGTATTTGTAGCATTTGATGATAGAATATTCCTATCTGAAAGTAGAATAATATTATCTCCAAGCATTTTCCAATCTTCAGTTTGAATCGGTGTTGGAATATTATCTACAAATTGAGAGTCTTTTCTGCAAGAAACGAGCAGAAGAATAGAAGTGATGATTGCGAGTATTGTTTTCATATTCATAAATTGATTATCAAATATATTATTTTTTCAATTTTAAAATCAATGGAGAAGTTTTTTATAATTCAAGCAATCGTCATTTTTTTAAATGTTGACGATGTCGAATGGTATTTGGCAATTACCAGAGCCCAAATATTTTTTTGTTAGGCAGGGTTCTATCCTTTTTTCTTATTTCTCTTTAAAATTTTCTTCGGGTTTTGTTTGGAGTGAAATTCATCGGTAATAAAAATGTATTTATCATCAAACTGATAAATAATTTTGTAATTACCTTCGATAATATATCGGCTGTTTTGCATATTAGAAGAGGTTCAACTTGCCTAGATTCGGGAAAGGATGCCAAGTGTTCAACACTCAACACAAGTTTTATGCAATATTTTTCAGCTGGAATTTCTGATTGAGCTTCCTCAGAAATGTAGTTGTAAATTTCGGCTAAACATTTTGATGCAAAAAGTGTCTAAACGATTTCTCGATTTTTTATTTTTGTTTTGCAAAACGGTTTTTAATTGCTGTATGGCTTATCAGTTTTCCTTCTTTAATATTCTTTTGCGAAATAGCATTTCGCGAAAAGAAATCTTCTTCACTCATTGGTTCAAAAGATTTTTTAGAAGAGGTTGACATTTTTAAAATAGTGTAAACTGCTTCAAGAAGAGAATTGTCATCAATGGAATCAATTTTTTTATAGAGTTCTTTCTTCAGCGTTGATGTTGTCATGTCAAAAATGTTTATTCAAAGTTAAATGAATTTGGCTTTTGATTTTATCAATTTATTGATTTCGAATATACAAAATCAAAAAGAAGATTTAACTTCAAAAATGATTTTGTGAATGAAAGATTCGATTTCATTATACGAATGAAAAAAGAAATTGAACAGGAGGGGAAAATAAAAATAATTGGGTGGTGTGGGTTTTTACTTAATGCTGCTTAACAAATTATTTATTTCTTCAGGTTGAATATTTTCCTGTTCGGCTTTATCGTAAATAGCCAATAAATAAACGGTTGTTTCGAGCACATATACATGAGTAATAACTCTTGCTCCACCCGATTTCCCTTTTCCTTTTGATGCGATGGGTAATCTAATTTTATAACAATTTTTACCAATTGAAGTTCCCTGAATGGGTTCTGTTTCAAGCAAAGTGAAAAGATTTTGAAGTTCTTGTTTTAATGAAATGTATTTTTTTGATAAACGTTTCGCTTGCTTATCAAATTTAGGTACTGTGGTAATTTTATAATTCATCCAGCAATTCTTTTGCCGGGCGGGCTTTCATTTTTCCGGCTTTTATAAGATTAAGTTCATCAACCGCTTCTTTTAACTCTTCTAAAAAAAGTGAATTTGCAGGTGTCAATTGCTTTGCTTTTATATATGGGAAATTTTTCAACAACTCAAGAAAGAATGCTGCTTTATTATCCTTTATGTCTAAAAGTAATTTCATGAAACAAAAATAATAAAATAATTTTCAATAACTCAACAACTCATTCAACTTCTCGGCAACTTTATTGGCATTGGGTAAAAGCTCTGCTTCCAATCCAATATTGAGCGGTATGGCAGGTATATTTTTTGAACCAATGGTTGCCACCGGTGCATCCAATTGCTTGAAACATTCTTGAGAAATTCGTCCGGCAAGCGATTCGGCAAACGAATTTAAAATTGGTTCTTCGGTAACGATTAAACATTTTCCATGACGTTTTGCAGCATTCATCACAGCTTCTTCATCCAGTGGTTGAAGCGTTCGTAAATCAATAATTTCAACTTTTCCCGGAAATTTTTTCGCAGCATTCAAACTCCAGTGAACGCCCATTCCGTATGTAATTACAGCACAAGTTTCTCCGTTATCAATCGCTTCATCATCGGCATGCAAAACGGTATTTGCTTTACCAAACGGAAGAATATAATCAGCATCAGGTTCAATGCATTTTGCATTTTCTGTTCCGGGATTTTTACTCCAATACAATCCTTTATGCTCGAGCATGATTACCGGATTGCCATCGTAATAAGCTGCTTTCATCAAGCCTTTCATATCGGCAGCGTTGCTCGGATACGCAATTTTTATTCCTTTTAAATTAAGTAAAGTTGATTCGATGCTTCCCGAATGATATGGTCCGCCACCACCGTATGCACCAATTGGAATGCGGATGATACAACTCACCGGAAATTTTCCCATCGTTAAATAACACGATTTGCTGATTTCGCATACAAGCTGATTCATGCCTGTCCACACGTAATCGGCAAACTGAATTTCTACAATTGGTTTGATGCCCACTGCACTCATTCCGGCTGTTGAGCCAACAATATATGCTTCTTGAATAGGTGTATTAAACACACGTTCGTTTCCATATTTTCCTGCTAATGTTGCGGCTTCGCGAAACACGCCACCCAAACGTGCACCAACATCTTGTCCGTAAAAAATACATTCAGGATGTTTGTTCAATAATTCGTCAACAGCATGCAAAGCTGCATCCACCATTACCACAGGTTCTTTTCCTTCGGGCTTACGATTGCCTGTTTCTTCGGTTGCTCCGCTTGGAGTAAAAATATGATCTTCGGCAGTTGAGATATCGGGGTCTGGAGATTCTACCGCTTGTTTAAAATGCAATTCAGCTTTGTCTTCGCCATTTTTACGAATATCATTCAACTCCGTTTCGGTAATGCCAATATCCAATAAAACTTTTTCAAGTTTCGGAATCGGGTCGTTTTTAGTATGTCGTGCAATATCTTCCTCACTTCTGTACCACTCTTTACGAACACCTGATGTATGATGATTTAACAATGGAATTTTTGCATGTATCAAAATTGGTTTTCTGAATTTGCGAACAAACTCAATCGCTTCTTCCATGCTTTCGTATGATTCAACAAAATCACTTCCATCTATTCTTACACGTTTCAATCCTTTAAAACCTGCAGCATATTCGTAAGCATCCATTGCGCGCATTTCATCACCCGATGCAGATATTGCCCATTCGTTATCTTGAATGAGATAAATAATCGGAAGTTGTTTAAGAATAGCCATTTGAAATGCTTCGGCTACTTCACCTTCGGTTATCGAGCCATCGCCAAACGAACAAACCACCACAGGAAATTCATTTTTTTTGTTGAGTCGCTGACTTTCTTTATATGAAACTGCATGTGCCATGCCTGTAGCAGGAATTGCTTGCATGCCAGTAGCACTCGATTGATGCGGTATGATTGGAAATTCTTCGCGTTTTAAACTAGGGTGCGAATAATATGATCGTCCGCCCGAAAATGGATCTTCAGCTTTACCAAGCAGTTGCAACATGAGTTCGTACGGACTTATTCCCATTCCGAGCAGCATCGACTCATCACGATAATATGGCGAACAAAAATCGTAAGGCTTTAATTGCATTCCTGTAGCGAGCTGAATAGCTTCATGGCCGCGCGATGTGGAATGTACATATTTGCATATGGGCCTGTTGGCATCGTAAATTTCCGACATCTTGCGAGCCGTACACATTAACGCAAATGCATCTAATAGAATTTCTTTTTTTACCATTTATGAAGCGGCAATTTTAAGCAAACGTTGTAACAAATCAATAGGTAAAAAAATTTGACAATTAGTATTCTTATTTTTATTTTAGCATTGAGTTAATGCAAATCATTAATTCAAAAAAATATGAAAAAAAATATAATACTTATTTCTTTTGTTATCGGGATGATAGCAAACTCATTAGCCATACAGCCTGGCTGTGATTGGCAAGTAAGAACAAATGGTACTTGGGATCAAGGTCATACTTCCTGGGGTGTACATTGTTCGAACATGACATGGACTGATGTTGACGGAAACCCAATCCCAACATCAGATATTACTTGTTGTGACTTTGACGAAAATGGTTACATAACAGGTGGTATAAATTGCCCTTTTGCAATTGGTGCACAACGTGTACCTTTTGACCAAGTTAGTGATGATGGTTGGCATGAACCAGGCGCATCTCTAATTGGTAATAATAAACCAACCATTATAAATAAATATCATAGAGAAAAAACATTTGGAAATTGGCAATTATCAAATGATTTAAGGTTAGCTATAAATATGAATGATGAATTAGCTATTTATGACAATAATTTGAAAATTAGCAAAGCAATAATTAAAGTAAATAATATTTTTGACGGAAAACCAGTTGACATAACCGTCAATAAAGTTGGATATCAAATTGAAATAATAGCTAATCCTCTTTTAGGTAAAAGTAATAAATTGGATGTATCTGGAGCAAAAAAATATTATTATAATTTAAAAGAAATGGAAGCACAACTATATGGGGATAATATTGATAAGTTTGTTCAACTATATCCAAACCCTGTTTTACAGAACTCAGATATTTCATTTGAGAAAAAAATTGACAAAGAGATAAATGTTATGATTTTTTCATCTGAAGGAAAACTTGTAAAGAATATTCAGATTAACTCTAAAAATTCAACAATAAGCACGAGTGATATGAATACAGGTTTATATCGTTGTATTTTAAGTATTGATGGTCAAAAAGTAAATAGTAAAATCATTATTATAAGATGATTTTTAAAAAATATTTATTTAAAATAGCGATGATTATTATCATCGCTATTTTAAATAATAGTAAAATTATTTCTCAAAATATTATTGTAAATCCCAATTTTGAGGATTTAAATTTATGTTGTGAGTATAATATGAATTGCAGTTATAAAGCTTGGTATAGTATTGGGGGAAATTTAGCCCAACCAAAATTTATAAAGAATCAGCATTACTTTATGGTAAATGTAAATTCAGATTCTTGTATTTTTAATAATAATAAGATGATTTCAGCACATTTTATGAATAATTATATTGTTGGCTCATTAATAAAACCTATTTCTAATAAAAAAATATATACGTTGAAAATAAGAATGGATGATTTTCCATCAAGTCAGAATTTTCAATTTTATATTACATCAACTAAAAATTTTATCTTTAAAAGTGATAGAGATACTAGTGAAATTGGTAATTTGAAAATTGAAAAAAAAATAATTACTGCTAAAAGTTTTGAAATGGACTTTACTCCTATTCAAGATAGTTCCAATTATATTATCTTTTGGTTTCACAATCCGAATACAAATTCTCGTCATTATGAATTATATTTAAAAAGTTTTGAGTTTATTGATAAAAGAGAAAAAAGGAAAACAGAATTAATAGATATTAATCAATATGTCAAAATATATAATGATAGGCAAAGACATGATTTTATTAATCCTTGCAATCAAAACAACACATTAAAGCGATAATTTTATTGATTTTACTCAAGATTATCAAAAAGCATCTGTTTTTATCTAATTCATATCCGGAAAAATCTATTTTTGTTTTATGACAACAGTTGAAAAGAAGCCACCATTTCCATTTCGAAAAATTGCGGTGGCAGTTGCTTTTTCGCCAAGGATTGAGGCTATTTTGTCTGAATCGAAAAGATTGCAGGATATTTTCGGTGCTAAAATGATTTTTATTCATGTTGGCGAAAAAAATATTCAGCAAGAGCAATATCTTAAACATTTAATGCATCGGTTTGGATTGGATGGAGTTGACAATAAGATTCTTTGGGAACAAGGCGACCCGGTTGATACCATTATTGAAAAATGCCGTGAGAACGAAGTTGATTTAATTGTTGCCGGAGCACTTGAAAAAGAAAGTATTGTAAAATATTTTATGGGATCGGTAGCACGCAAACTTTGTCGCATGGCAAAATGTTCGATTTTGATGTTGCGCGAACCATCTCTTCAATCAAAACCTATTAGCAAAATTATTGTTGAAGGAAGCGATCACCCAAAAACAATTCACACGATTGAAACAGCAATATATGTTGCCCAAAAAACACATTCAACCGATGTTAACATTGTGCAAGAATCGGATGCCGGAAAAATGGCACTCATCCGTTCCGAAAATTTAACAGATAAAGAAACGGAAGACAATAAGGAGAAAATTTTTAAAGACGAAAACGAGAAACTCGAAAACATGATTAACTGCATGGATTGCGGAGATCTGAAAATAAATGTTGAACGTATTGAAGGAAAACCCGGATACGTGATTAGCAATTATGCTCGTGAGCAAAATGCCGATTTATTGATGCTCAATTCGCCCGATAAAAAACTGAATTTACTCGACCGTGTTTTTCAACATGATATTGAATTTGCGTTATCAAACTTACCATGCGATTTGCTAATTGTTCATTCGAGAGTGGATGAATGAAATGGTCAACAGTAAACGGTCGACAGTCGACTGTGACAAAAAATTGAATTTAATTTTGTACGTTTTTAAATATTATTTAGCAAAAGTCTTCTAACTGTGGTCTGTCGACCGTGGACAGTTGACAAAAAAAAATATGAATCACAACGACCTCATTAATCTTTTACTTTGTATCGGCATTATGTTGCTTACAGGAAGATTATTTGGCGAATTTTTTCGTAAGCTTAAAATGCCGCTCGTTGTTGGCGAGCTTGTGGCGGGCATTTTGCTCGGTCCAAGTTTGCTCGGTAAATTTTTTCCAATGCTTGATGATATTGTTTTTACAACCAAAGGAAATGTGGGTTTGGTGTTAAATGGTATCACAAATATTTCGGTAGTGATGCTACTTTTTGTTGCAGGAATGGAAGTAAATCTTTCTGTAATTAGTCAGCAAGGGAAAACTGCTTTTAAAACAAGTTTAGTTGGTTTAATTATTCCGTTTGTAATTGGTTTTTATGCCGGAAAATATTTTTATTATTTGATGGGCGAAACATCCGGCTCCAATAATCTTGCCTTCAGTTTATTTATCGGAACTGCAATGGCAATCTCGGCATTGCCAGTAATTGCACGTACTTTGATGGATCTCGATTTATTTAAAACAAAAATTGGAATGATTATTATTACCGCTGCCATGTTCGATGATTTGATTGGATGGATTATGTTCAGTGTGATTTTAGGAATGATCAACCACACGGGAAATCCATACGGATTTTTATATACACTTGGTTACACTTTGCTTTTTGCAATATTGATGTTATCGGCTGGACGAATTGTAATAAACAAATCGTTGCCGTGGGCAAAGAAAAATTTATCGTGGCCGGGAGGAGTGCTTGCAGTTTCGCTCGGACTTGCATTTTTGGGTGCGGCATTTACCGAGAAGATTGGTATTCACGCTATTTTCGGAGCTTTCATCGTTGGAATTGCATTTGGCGATTCGGTTCATCTCAACGAAAAAACTCGCGACATTATTCAGCAGTTTGTCAATAATATTTTTGCTCCGTTGTTTTTTGTATCGATTGGTTTTAAAGTAAATTTTATCGAGAATTTCGATTGGCAAATAGTGTCGGTTATTTTAATTCTTGCCATTGTTTCAAAATTGATTGGTGCAATACTTGGCGGTTTGTGGGGAGGATTATCAATGAAGGAATCGTTTGCTGTTGGCTTTGGAATGAATGCCCGCGGAGCCATGGCAATTTTGCTAGGTACATTGGCATTGCAGGCACATATCATTTCGCCACAACTGTTTGTAGGAATGGTGGTAATGGCCGTTGTAACTTCCATTATTGCAGGACCAATGTTGCAATATCTTGTTACCGGAGAAATGAAAGTGGTGAACCTTCGTGAGATTATTAAACCTATTGAGAAAGAAAGTTCAGAATGATTTCCTAAATGCGTAAAAACGTAATTTCGTAAAACACCTTTCAATTCTTCATTTCCAAAATTATATTCGCGGCTTATGCCAAAAGATAAGCTCCGAAGATTTGCCGAGTACGCATCGTTTGCCAACACCTTTGATTTTGCCTACGATATGAAAGGCAGATGGAAACTCGATTATTTTAAAAATGATAACCCGTTAGTGCTCGAGTTGGGCTGTGGTAAAGGTGAATACACCGTTGCACTTGCAAAACAAAATCCATATAAAAATTTTATAGGCATCGATTTAAAAAGTAATCGCATGTGGAAAGGCGCAGGAATTGCATTGGAAGAAAATTTAACCAATGTGGCTTTTATGCGAGCCATAATTGATAAAATCACTGAGTTTTTTTCGGCTGATGAAGTAGATGAAATTTGGATTACTTTTCCTGATCCTTACCCAAAAGACAGGCATGAGAAACACCGTTTAACTTCTCCTAAATTTTTAGAACGCTACAAAGAAATTTTGAAAAACGATGGTATTGTTCATTTTAAAACAGATGATGATGGATTGTTTCAATACACTGTCGAAATATTAAAAGAATTGAAAATAAATCCGATTGAAATCATTTGGGATGTACACGGAAATGATGATTCACCGGCTTATTTGAGAGAGATTAAAACCTATTACGAAAAATTGTTTATGCAAAAAGGTCGCACAGTTAAGTATTTACGATTTAAGAATTAAGATTTTTGATTTACATTTATCATTTAACATTCAACATTTAGCATTTCATTTATGGCTCAGGACTTTTTAAATAATATGAAAACCATTTTGAACACGCCCATTCAAAAAGGGAAAGATGTTTGGATTGCCGATACCGCAAGGGTTTTTGGACAAGTGATTTTGGGTGAAGAATGTTCTATTTGGTATGGTGCAGTTTTGCGTGGCGATAATGATTCGATAATTGTTGGAAACAGAACCAATATTCAGGATAATGCAGTTGTGCATGTTGATGAAGGTGTTCCTGTTTCTATTGGTCACGATTGCATCATAGGTCATGGAGCCATAGTGCATGGTGCAAACATTGGCAATCATGTTTTGGTGGGCATGCATGCCACTATTTTAAACAATGCCACGATTGGAAATTTTTGTATCATCGGCTCAAATGCTCTGGTAACCGAAGGAATGACAGTTCCTGATTTTTCGATTGTGATGGGAACTCCGGCAAAAATTGTGAAACAACTTACGGATGAACAAATTGAAAAAGTGAAACAGAATGCTCAGAATTATGTAGATTTGAGTAAGGAATATATTGAATATTACAATAATTGAAAGATTGGAAAAATTGGAGGATTTTATAAATTATTAGTATCAATCAAACTTTGGAATCTTTATAATCCTTCCAACTTTAAATAATTAAAAATATGGCAACCAAACTCAAAAATTTATCAAACACCTCTATTGAAAAATCAGATTCGTTCGGCAAATACCGTATTGCAATTGTTGTGGCCGAATGGAACTCAGATATCACTTTTGCCATGATGAATGGTGCCATTGATTTTTTGGTTTCGAAAGGAGTGAAAGAGAAAAACATTTCGGTGAGTAAAGTTCCAGGCTCGTTTGAGCTTGCACTGGCTGCGCAATGGTGTGCCGAACAAAAAAAGATTGATGCCGTAATTACATTAGGTTGTGTTATTCAGGGCGAAACGCGTCATTTCGATTTTATTTGTGATGCCTGTGCAAACGGAATCATGAATGTGTCGTTGCTCACAAACAAACCTGTTGCATTTGGTGTGTTAACCACTAAAAATGAGAAGCAAGCCAAAGAAAGAGCAGGAGGGAAGCACGGAAACAAAGGTGTTGAAGCGGCAGAAACCGTTTTAAAAATGCTTACGGTTTCAAAATCGGTGAATTAATATTAACATAACTTTTTGATTGAATGGCTAAGCATTATAATTGTAACCACGAAAACTACTACAATTGAAAAGTAACTCAATATATTTCATTATCCTTTTTGCATTGATAGCATTTGCATCATGTAAAAAATCATTCGAAGGCGAAGCCACCGCACAACTTCCCCCTGATACTTATCTGGCAATTGATAAAATATACCGAAGTGGCGATTTGCGTTTAACAACAACAGTCGAAGCACACTGGTGGGGACTTTCGCAAACAGGCATCATTACAGGTTACGAAGTTTCAACCGACAATATGCTGACATGGCAGTTTACCAAAAAGCAAAGTGGAACTTTTTTATTAACGATTCCTCCCGGAAAAGATACTGCTGATGTTGCAATTTTTGTTCGTGCAGTTGATAATCTGGGGCAACATGATGCAACACCGGCTTCCACTTTATATCCTATTAAAAACACACCACCATCAATATATTTCGATTATGGCAATGGAAGAAGAACCACTTCATTTCCGGCATTCAGATATAACTGGATTGCTAATGATACCGATGGTTTAGCCGATATTCAAGGAATTGAAGTGGCGTTTAATGATACCAATAATATTTATCTGTTTCCTTCAAATACAACTGCTGCAACTTTTGCCGCACAAATTTCGGGAGGTGTAATTGGAAATGCATTCAATGTTTATCAAAATAGCAAAACAACAGCATCTTCATTTACAGTAAACGGAATTTTGTTCGATTCATTAAACCGAATTTACATTCGTTCGTTCGATCGCTCCGGAAGCCGCTCTAAATGGGCAAAAGATTCTATTTATATTAAAAAACCGAAATCAGATATTTTGCTGATTAATGATTACAGTAGTCAGCCAAATTATTATCGCAATTTTTATTCAAACAAATTAATTGCACTCGGAACTGCGTATTCAAAATTTGATGCGGTTGATTATTCATGGAATATTTTTCCGTCAGATAATTTTACAACGACTAAAAATTTCGACTATTTCAAAAAAATTATTTGGATTAGCAGCGATGCTTTTTCTACTTTAAAAGTTGCTGGTTCGGGAACATCAAACTTTTTTAGCAACGGAGGGAAAATGTTTATGGTTATTGACATTGGTGGTACTTATATTTATTCAGAGTCGCAAGTTTCATTTACCCCTATTGCATCTTTTGTTGATCCGCCAACATCAAGTTCACAGTTTAAAATAAACATGGGCGATTCGTTGCTTCCATTGCAATCGGGTTGGCCATTATTAACTACTTCGAGTGGAATTTTAAATAATAATTTCCGTCCGTTTAATGTTCAAAATTCGTCAAGCACATTTGCATATGACGAATTGTATTCGGCAAAACTTTTGGTTTCATCACCACCAAATCCTTTAAGTGTGTGGACAGGCAAATCGACATTAATTGCTCGTAGAAAAAATTTATCAAACGGAAATACCAATTTGGTTTTTAGTGCTATTCCTCTTGATTTACTTCAAGGAAATGGCAAAGTTGATTCGGTTTTTAAGAAAATTATTATTGATGAATTGAATTTTTAAATCCCGGCTCATGAAAAATATTGTCCTTTTTGCTTCGGGTAACGGAACCAATGCCGAAAATATTTGCCAATATTTTTTAACAAAAACAGATGTAAAAGTTGTAGCACTTTTTTGCAATAATCCTCAGGCAAAAGTGATTGACAAAATGCAAAAGCTAAATATTCCGGTACATGTAATTACAAAAAGTGAATTGAACAACGAAGCATTGTTTTTGCAACAGATAAAAAATTATTCTCCATCATTAATTGTACTTGCCGGTTTTTTATTGCTGATGCCGAATTATCTGGTAAAAAACTTTCCTGATAAAATTATCAATATTCATCCGGCATTGTTGCCAAAGTTTGGTGGCAAAGGCATGTACGGGCATCATGTACACGAAGCCATTTTACAACAAAGAGAAAAAGAACACGGTATAACTATTCATTACGTAAACGAAAATTTTGATGAAGGAGAAATTATTTTCCAGAAAAAATTTCACGTAGAAGAAGATGATGATATCAATGCCGTTTCGAATAAAATTGCTCAACTCGAAATGAAATATTTTCCGGAAGTAATCGAAAATTTGTTAAATAAAATGTAATCATGGCAGACAAAATTCTTATAAAGAATATAAAAGCATTAGTAGGAACTGATGACGGAAATGTGCTGAAAAAATCAGGTAAGCAAATGTCGGAACTTGGAACGATTGAAAATGCTTTTTTGCTTTTAGAAGACGGAGTGATTAAAGATTTCGGTCAACAAACTTCCAACTTCCAACTTCCAACTTCTAACTTCAAAACCATTGACGCCACCGACAAATTCGTTCTTCCCTCATTTGTCGATGCACACACACATCTTGTTTTTGCAGCAACACGAGAAGAAGAATTTGAAATGCGTATTAAAGGAAAATCATACGAAGAAATTGCTGCAGCTGGTGGAGGAATTTTAAACTCAGCAAAAAAATTGCAAGCGATGAGCGAAGATGAATTGTTCGATAATGCTCTTATTCGTTTAAATGAAATGATGCACTATGGTACAGGAGCTCTTGAAATAAAAAGCGGTTATGGATTAACCGTAAAAGATGAATTGAAAATGTTGCGCGTCATTCAGCGTTTGAAAAAAGCTTCGCCTCTTACCATCAAAGCAACATTCCTAGGAGCACATGCTATTCCTGCCGAGTACAAGCAAAACAGGAATGGTTATATCGATTTAATGATAACAGAAATGTTACCTCAAATCGCTGCCGAAAAATTGGCTGATTATTGTGATGTGTTTTGCGATCAAGGATTTTTTACGGTTGGTGAAACAGATATCATTTTAAATGCCGCAGCAAAGTTTGGATTGAAAGCAAAAATTCATGGAAACGAATTGGGATTAACGGGAGGTGTGCAAGTGGCAGTAAAAAATAATGCATTAAGTGTTGATCATTTAGAATACACAGGCGATGCCGAAATAGAGTGCTTAAAAAATAGCAACACCATGCCAACGGCTTTACCAAATTGTTCATTCTTTTTAGGAATTCCGTATGCACCGTTTCGTAAAATGATTGATGCCGGATTGCCTGTTTGTTTGGCAACCGATTACAATCCGGGCTCATCGCCTAACCCGCGTATGAGTTTTGTGATTTCGCTGGCATGCACGCAAATGAAATTGACACCCGAAGAAGCCATTAATGCCACAACCATCAACGGTGCTTATGCACTTGAGTTAAGTAAAACACATGGTAGCATTGCTAAAGGAAAAGTAGCTAATGTTTTCATCACGAAACAAATTTCATCGCTGGCATATATTCCGTATTCGTTTGGTGTGGATATGGTGGAGAGTGTGATTGTGGATGGGAAGGTTTTGTAAGTTTTACTGTACAATATGATATCTAATAAGTTCCCAC
>Ga0194060_10001245_pt1 | contig 18271 bp, 14 predicted proteins | sample SepL225m_MetaG_FD_163427 | JGI IMG/M metagenome (GOLD analysis project Ga0194060, IMG submission 163427) | Anoxic zone freshwater microbial communities from boreal shield lake in IISD Experimental Lakes Area, Ontario, Canada - Sep2016-L222-5m | ecosystem: Environmental > Aquatic > Freshwater >...
TGCCTCAGGGCAAAGTACCCAAGTTCCGGTACAAGCAGTTTTCAATACTGGCCGACGTCGAATCAGCCGCAAATTAATGCTCGGAAATCGCTCGGTCAGGTATGAGAACAATTACAGCGCATGAGCGTGACCTAATACTCGATATCACGGGTGAAGGACTGACGCCGTTACCAGCAGGTGCAGTGGAAAAAGATCTCTTGATCACTGAGGTTTTGCACAAGATGGCGGAAATTGATGACGTAGGACTACAGTTGATTTTTTGTGGTGGAACATGTCTCTCCAAGGCTCACGGTCTGATTGGAAGAATGTCAGAGGACATTGATTTTAAAGTTGTTGTCCCTGAAGGGCTATCCCGAAGTTTAAAGCGCAAACGGTTAGGTCAGCTCAAAACGCAACTCATCTCGGTTCTTTGCAATGAAGGTTTTCTTGTTCCTGAAAAAGAGGTGATTGCCCGGGATGAGAACGGTTATATTTGCATCAATATTCATTATGATAGCCGCTTCGGTGCTATAGCCAGCCTCCGTCCTGAAATCAAGCTCGAATTAAGTGCAAGGCCTTTGTTGTTGCCGTTTGAACCATTACTGGTACGATCCATTCTTGCTCTACTGGTTGAACCGGTAGCCGCAGAGATCAGTATAAACTGTCTTGGTGTACAGGAGTCTATCGGAGAAAAAGTGCTCTCTTTTTTGCGGAGAACAGCGGAAACTCTTTCAGGCAAGATCTCTGAGGAATCTGATGACAGGTTGATTCGCCATATCTATGATGTGTCGGTCATCAATCGTCGTTTACCCGACCTTACATCAACTCTTTCAGGTGAGATTTTTCAAAAGATGGTTATGGCGGATGCCGAAAGATTTATCAGCCAATTCCCCGAATTCAGGAAGAACCCTGTGGCAGAGATGCATCGCTCTTTGGAATACCTGGAAAACAATGAAGCTTATGCCGGACAGTACAATCGTTTTGTGGAAGAACTGGTCTATGGAGTTTTTTTATCGTTTGAGGAGGCAAAACGGGCGTTTATCTCTTTTGCGCAAAGATTGTTGTTAAGCATTAACGATAAGCCGGAACGTTTATAGTATGAGTGAACTGGCCTTTTACAAGACTTTGCTGATCGACATTAAACAGCGTATACGGCAAGCTCAAACCAAGGCGATTCTCTCTGCCAATTCGGAACTGATTGCCATGTATTGGGATATCGGAAAGATGCTTGTGGAGAAACAAAAAGTGGCCGGTTGGGGTGCTGCGTGAGTATTCCCAGGCTTTCAAAAGATATCCACAACGAATTGCCTGAGATAAAGGGCTTTTCGGAACGGAACATCGGGTATATGATCCGTTTTGCCAGAGAATACGGGACATCAATTTTGCAACAGGCTGTTGCAAAATTACCGGAGCAGGCTTTGCTTGCTGGTATTCCCTGGGGTCATCACTGCTTGTTGATTGAAAAAATCAAGGATGTACCGGTTCGATTCTGGTACATGGAGCAGACTGCAACAAACGGCTGGAACCGCGATACCCTGGCCGCAATGCTTTGAAGTATTGTCATCCCCGATTATTCCGCACAAAACTCATTTGAATTATTCCTGTAACAGCCTTTATCTCTTTTATTTGATGTGAATAAATGATAAATATGAGGCGTTGCGCAACCTCGATCTCCATAAAACCCAAGCTCATGCACCCACTTGTAAACCTGACGGCAACCCGCAGCAGCCAATGAGCATCACACCGCACCACAGCAAGTATTTTGCCTACGACCTGACCCGTCGTCGGGCACCAAACGGCATGGACCGCTTGTCGATGGCACTGTTTGATGCTGCTGTTGATCTGAATCCCCACCAGATAGAAGCAGCACTTTTTGCTCTTCAGTCGCCGCTTTCGAGAGGCGTGATTCTTGCGGATGAGGTTGGTCTTGGCAAGACGATTGAGGCAGGAATTGTGCTTTGCCAGTTCTTGGCGGAACGCAAGCGGCGGTTGCTGGTGATTTGCCCGGCTTCGTTGCGCAAGCAGTGGGCGCTTGAGTTGCTGGAGAAGTTCAACCTGCCGACACTGGTGCTTGATGCCAGGGCTTGGCGTGAGGCACAACGGAACGGTCGCGACCCATTGCATGAGAAGAGTGTGCTTATCATCTCCATGAATTACGCGAATGCTTTACGCGAGGAGCTGAAAAGTATCGCCTGGGATCTTGTGGTGATTGATGAAGCCCACAAGCTGCGCAATGCCTACCGGCCAAGCAATAAGGTTGGTCAAGGTATACGCTGGGCTACCGAGGATTGCCGCAAGCTTCTATTGACCGCAACACCACTCCAAAACTCTCTGCTTGAACTCTACGGGCTCTCAACCCTCATTGACGAGCAATTGTTTGGTGATGCGGACTCTTTTCGGTCACAATACGCCAGTGCAGGGAGCGATCTCGAAGCACTTCGTCAAAGACTTTCGGGATTCTGCAAACGCACCTTGCGAAATCAGGTAACAGAATATATCCGTTATACCGAACGCCATCCAATTACCCGTCCTTTCTCTCCAAGCGACAATGAACATGCGCTTTACGAAGCGGTATCCGGGTTTCTCCAGCGTACAGAGAGCTATGCGCTTCCCAAACGGCAGCGCCACCTGACCGCGCTTATTCTGCGCAAACTGCTTGCTTCATCGTCGCAGGCCATCGCGGCGACACTCGACACGTTGAGGATCCGGCTTGAAGCGCTTCGTGACGAGAAGTCTCTTAATGATACGGAGTTCACCGAGGCACTCCTTGAGGAGGAGGAGATGGAGAGTGAGTTGCTTGATGAGATTCTGGCGGAGCCTGAAGCAACGGAAACAGAGAGTCAGTCACTTGCTCCAGACCGGAAAAAACTGCGTGAGGAGATTGATATTTTGCAACAGCTTGCAACCTGGGCTCGCAGTATCGGCACTGATACGAAAACAAAAAGCCTGCTTACGGCTCTTGATATTGGTTTCGAGCAGATGCAATCAACCGGAGCCTTGCGCAAAGCACTGATTTTTACTGAATCGCGACGCACACAAGAGTATCTGAAGAGCTTTCTTGACTCTCACGGCTACAGCGGTAAGGTGTTGCTTTTCAACGGCACCAATGGTGGAGCGGAAGCCACTGAAATCTATCGGCAATGGGTTGACAAGAACCGGGAGAGTGGTCGCGCATCGGGTTCGCGTGCTGTGGATGTGCGGACGGCGCTGATTGAGCAGTTCCGGGATGAGGGCTCCATCATGATTGCCACTGAAGCTGCTTCGGAAGGGATAAACCTCCAGTTCTGCTCTCTCGTTATCAACTACGACCTGCCCTGGAATCCGCAGCGTATTGAACAGCGGATCGGACGTTGCCATCGCTACGGCCAGCAGCACGATGTTGTGGTTATCAACTTCCTGAACGAGCGCAACGAGGCTGACCGGCGAGTGCTGGAACTACTTGGTGAAAAGTTCAACCTGTTTAACGGAGTATTCGGCGCTTCCGATGAAGTGCTTGGCACCATTGAATCAGGGGTTGACTTTGAACAGCGCATTCTCGCCATCTATCAGGAGTGCCGCACTCTGGAAGAGATTGATGCAGCATTTCATACCCTGCAAGCTGAAATGGATGAGCAAATCCGCAGCCGCATGGCCGACACCCGCCGGGCGCTCTTTGAAAACTTCGATGAAGATGTGCATCAGCGCCTTCGGATGCAGCTCAATGATGCAAAGGCCCAGCTCGACCGTTTCAGCCAGCGCTTCTGGTCACTGACCCGTTTTATGCTTGATGGCGATGCTCGTTTTAACGATGATGCGTTAAGCTTTGACCTCCAGCGAACCCCGAGCCCCGATATTCTCACCGGACGTTACCATCTCATCTCAAAATCGACACCGAGGGCAATGCAGGATGGCGGTGATGTTGCCGGTGAAGAGCAAAGCCGGTTCCTCTACCGTCTCTCCCATCCTCTTGGTGAACATGTTCTGGAGAAGGCAAAGGCTCTTTCGACTCTTCCGGCAGAGATTCTCTTTGACCTCTCACAGCATTCAGCCCGGATCCATGCGGTAGAAGCACTCAGGGGAAAAAAAGGATTTCTCACTCTTACCCGTCTGGTTGTTGAATCTTATCAGCGTGAAGAGTACCTTCTCTTTTCAGGATTTGATGAAAGCGGTGTTTCGCTTGATCAGGAGAGCATGGAAAAGCTCTTTGTCTGTCCGGGCCATCTGGCAGGCAACATTGAAATTCCGGTAGAAGTTGAAAAACGGCTTGTGGCCGAATCGGAGCAACATGCAAGGGCTACCGTCAGCCGCTCACTCGAAGAGAACAGTGTCCACTTCAACCAAGCCCGTGAAAAGCTGGAAAAGTGGGCCGACGACATGGTGTTTTCAGCCGAAAAAGCCCTTACCGATACAAAAGAGCAGATCAAAGCACAGCGGCGTCAGGCGAGGCTGGCCGTTACACTCGATCAGCAGCATGCAATTCAGCAGCAGATACAAAAACTTGAAAAGCAGCAGCGACGAGAGCGACAGGAGATTTTCAGGGTTAAAGATGAGATCATGGAGAAACGCGACACCTTGATTGCATCGCTGGAACGGCGGCTTGCACAACACAGCGCCACCGAAGAGCTGTTTACTATTCGCTGGGCCATTGCATAATTGAACCTATTCTATAGATACACCATGAGCAAATACGATGACCTTGTAAAAAAGCTGAAAGAAATATTCCAGATTGACCGGCCAGAACTGGATTTCGGGGTGTATCGCATTCTCAATTCACGGGCGGTTGAGATCAACGACTATCTCGACAATCGTCTCAAGGCAAAGGTAAACGAAACTCTTGCTGCTTCTGGAAGCGCGACCATTACATCCCTTCATGCAGAGCTGAAAAAGAAAGAGATGCAATACGTTGCTGACGGCATGGAGCCTGACGCTGTTCCCGCCGTGCTTGCGTTGCGCCAAAAGATCGCCGACTATGGCACTGGTGTAACCGAGCATGAAAACTCGGTCTTCACGCATCTGCTCACCTTTTTCTCCCGCTACTACGACAAAGGAGACTTTATCAGCCAGCGCCGTTACAAAGGTGATACCTACGCCATTCCCTATGCCGGTGAAGAGGTAATGCTGCACTGGGCAAACAAGGATCAGTACTACACCAAGAGCGGCGAAAACTTTTCAAACTACGGCTTCAAGCTTGATGATGGCCGCACGGTCAGCTTCCGACTTGTGACTGCCGATACCGCCAAGGATAACCGCAAAGATAACGACAAGGAGCGCCGTTTTGCCCTGATTAAGCCTCATACCCGCACGCTTGTTGACGATGAGGGGGATGAGTACGAGGAGAGCTTGCTGCCGGTCGAAGTGGTCAAGGGAGAGCTGGTTCTCCGGTTTGAATACAAGGCCATGCCGAAAGGAACCAAACAGGAGGAGCTGGTTCTTGCGGCTGTCCGGGTCATTCTGGATGACCAAACGGTCAAAAGCCACTGGCTGGATTTAAGCAAGCGGGAGCCGACCGAGAAAAACCCGCAGCGAACCCTGCTTGAAAAATGTCTCACCAACTATACCACACGAAATAGTGCCGACTACTTTATCCACAAGGATTTAGGCGGCTTTTTGCGCCGTGAGCTCGATTTCTACATCAAAAACGAAGTGATGCATCTTGATGACGTGCAGAACGCTGAAAAGTTTGCCGACATCGAAAAAAGCCTGCGCATGATTCAAGCCCTGCGCTCAATTGCTCTCGACCTCATCACCTTCCTTGCCCAGCTCGAAGAGTTCCAGAAAAAGCTGTGGCTGAAAAAGAAGTTCGTAGTTTCTGCTCACTACTGCGTGACGCTCGACCGTTTGCCGGAAAGCCTCTATCCTGTCATTGCCGCCAACCCAAAGCAGTGGGAACAGTGGGAGAGCCTCGGGATGCTTGAGAGTGTTGAAGTGGAGAAGCCCGATCTCTTCAGCAAGGTCGAAATCGGAAGCGTTGAGTATCTGAAGTCGCACCCATATCTGATGGCTGATACAGCGCTTTTTGATGCTGCGTTCAAACATGCCCTGCTTGCAGTGATTGATAATCTGGATGAAAGCCTTGATGGGCTGTTGATACACGGGGATAATTTTCAGGCGCTGAATTTAATTTCGGCAAGATTCAGATCTGAAATTGACTTCATATATATTGATCCACCTTACAACGCAAAAAGCAGCGAAATTCTCTATAAGAATACCTTCAAACATTCAGCATGGGCAACTATGATGGATAACAGAATTTCCTCAGCAAAATGCTTGATGAAAGAGGAGGCATGTTTATGTGTTGCAATAGATGAAAACGAACATGATCGGCTTGGTCTATTGCTTGAAGAGAATTTTTTAGGGTATGACAAATCAAGTATTAGTGTTGTACATAATCCGGCAGGTGTTCAGGGAAGTAATTTCTCGTATACTCATGAATTTGCGATTTTTATTTTTCCAAGTGATGGACAGTATATAGGATTTACCGACCGTGAAGATGATCTTGTATCCCCATTGCGCGATTGGGGCGGTACATCTGTAAGAAGCTTGGCAAAAACTTGTTTTTATCCAATCATAATCTATGACGGAAAAATTGTTGGATTTGGCTCAGTTTGTGAGGATGATTTTCATCCCAAGTTGGCGAACATAACCAATGATAAGTTTACTTACGTTTACCCCATAGACAAACAAGGAATTGAGAGAAAGTGGGTTTTTAGCAAAAACAGTGTTGAAAAAAATTCAGGCCAACTGTTTCTTAAAGAGCAGGATGGTGAAATTGTTGTAATGCGTAAAAAGTCGTTTCGAAAATATCGGACAGTATGGACTGACAAAAAGTACTACGCAAATATTTATGGTTCTAAATTGCTGAATGAATTATTTGGTGAACAAGCATTTCTCTTTCCAAAATCCTTATATACCGTCAAGGATTGCATCAAAGCAATTCAAAAGTTGGATAAATTTAAGGCGTTTATTCTTGACTTTTTTTCGGGTTCAGGAACAACTGGCCATGCTGTCATTGACCTTAATCGTGATGATCAGGGAAAACGCAAATATATTCTCGTCGAACAAGGCGAATACTTCGACACCGTTCTGAAACCCCGCATCCAGAAGGTGGTCTACTCCGCCGATTGGAAAGATGGCAAGGCTACAGCCCCGCAGACCGGTATCTCTCACGCCTTCAAAGTCCTCAAAATCGAGAGCTATGAAGACACGCTGAACAATCTTCAATTGCGTCGAACAGAAGCACAGCAAAATTTGCTCGACATGCTGCCAAAATCAGCACAGGAGGAGTATCTGCTGAGTTATCTGCTCGACATCGAAAGCCGTGGATCGCTTCTGTCGGTGGAACACTTCAACAAGCCATTTGACTGTAAGCTGAAGGTTGCCGTCGATTCGGCGGGCGCTTATGAAGAGCGTCCCATTGACCTGGTTGAAACCTTCAACTATCTTATCGGCTTGCACGTGAAGCATATCGACATGCAACAGGGCAAAGGCTTTGTTCTGGTAACAGGCTTGCTTCCGACAGGCGAAAAAACACTTGTGTTATGGAGGGATCTGGAGTTGGTTGATTATGAGAGTTTGAACCGTCTCTGTGACAAACTGGCCATCAACCCGCGAGACAGTGAATTTGATATCGTCTATATCAACGGCGATCATAACATCCCGGCAGTCTTTGCCACAACTGAAGCTGAAGGCGGCATAACCAAAACCATGAAACTTCGCCAGATTGAGCCTGAGTTCCTGAGCCGTATGTTTACCGTGGAGGGGGTATGATACCGCAACTGCAAGTTGTCCCACAGGCTGTGGGACTTTTCAACATTCAATTGTGGAGGTGTCTATGAATGAAAATAACCGGAGCCTCTCGGTGAATATCGATGTGTTGCTTGCTCAGTTGCGTACTCTGATTGCTGATGCCCGCAAAGAAGCAAAGCGGACAGTGGATGTTATTCAGGTGCGTACCTGCTGGGAAATTGGTCGTCATATCGTGGAGTTTGAGCAAGGAGGGCAGGCACGCGCTGCTTATGGCAAGAAGTTGTTGTCGCGACTGGCAGAATCATTGACTGGTGAGTTTGGCAGGGGGTTTGATGCCACTAATTTGCGGCACATGCGCCGGTTTTATCTTGCTTTTCCAATTTGCGACACAGTGCGTCGCGAATTGAGCTGGTCGCATTATCGGGCACTGTTGCGTGTTGATAACCCCGAAGCAAGGCTTTGGTACGTGAATGAAGCAACAGCGCAGAACTGGAGTTTTCGCGCACTCGATCGGCAGATTGGCACATTGTACTATGAGCGATTGCTGCTCAGCAATGACAAGGCCAGCGTGGAGGCTGAAGCCGAAGCCAATATCGCAGCACTGCCTCGTAGCCCCCGTGAGTTTGTGCGCGACCCCGTGATGCTCGAGTTTCTTGGCCTGCCAGGCACAGGCAAGCTTCTTGAGTCAAAGCTGGAGCAGGCATTGATGGATAAGTTGCAGGCTTTTTTGCTGGAACTTGGTAAAGGTTTTGCTTTTGTTGCCCGTCAGCAGCGCATCAGTACCGAATCGCAGGATTTTTATGTTGATCTTGTTTTTTACAACTACCTGCTCAAGTGCTTTGTGCTGATTGATTTGAAGAGTGGCAAGCTCACTCATCAGGACATCGGGCAGATGGACATGTATGTGCGCATGTACGACGATCTGAAACGGGGCGAGAGTGATAATCCTACTGTTGGCATTATTTTGTGTTCGCAAAAAGACGAATCGGTGGTCCGCTATTCGGTCTTGAATGGGAGTGAACAGTTGTTTGCCAGCCGTTATTCATTGGTCTTGCCATCCGAAGAAGAGCTGCGCAGGGAGCTGGACCGGGAACGCACAATGCTATTGGAGCAGGCAGAAGCGTATCAAGCGGATGGGGGCGACCATGAGTAAAGCGGCAAAACGCAGCTTCCATGAGGAGCTGGTGCTCAATCAATGGATGATGGGCTTTTTTAAAGGCGGCAGCTTGCACGCACTAAAAAACCGGCTTGGTGAAGATCGGCATGAGGGGATAGAGGATGACGGCCAGACCGGATTTTTTCATGAGCTGCATCAGAATCTCTTTGAGGTGGATCGCATCAGCGAGCAAACCCTGCGGCGCTATGACCTGAACATTGTCGGCCACTGGAGTGCCATTACCGAGCGGCGCAACAAGGTTGAAGGAGTTGTGCTCAACATGAAGTACTTCCAGTACCTATCGCTGCTCTTTACCGAAATCTATCTCGACTGGTATTTCAACCATCGGCAGCAACTGCTTGATGGTCTGAATGACGGATTGCACTCCTACAATGCGGAGCAGGAGGCTGAGCACCACTTTCAGCCGTTTGATGCCGATGAGCTGAACAAGCTGGCATACTGGAATGCTACCGGCAGCGGCAAAACGCTGCTGCTGCACGTCAATATCCGGCAGTATCTTCATTACTTCCAGAGTGGCAACAGCGAGGTTTATCCTGACAAAATCATTCTGCTCACACCCAATGCGGGGTTGTCACGTCAGCATCTGTCAGAATTGCAGCTCTCGGGCTTTGGCTTTTGCTCGCTGTTCGACAAAAACCGAAGGGTTGTTCGAGGTGCTGTTGAGATTATTGACATCAACAAGCTGGGTGATGAGATGGGGGAGAAGACGGTTGCGGTTGAAGCGTTCGAGGGGAATAATCTGGTGCTGGTTGATGAGGGGCATCGTGGTACGGGGACAGCCGCCGGTGCCTGGATGAGCCGCCGTGAATCGCTTGTTCGTGGCGGCTTTGCGTTCGAGTATTCCGCTACTTTTGGCCAGGCAGTGGCAAAAGGGTTGACGGTGTTCAAGGCAGAAGAGGAGTTGCGCAAGAAGAAATCGAAAGTGCTTTTTGAGACCACCAACCTGAAAAAACTGGAGGCGGCCCAAAAGCAGCAGTTGGCGCTGACCAGCGATGAGCGGCGTAAGGCCCGAACGCTGGCAACCCGTGAAATTTATGCCAAAAGCATCCTGTTCGATTACTCCTACAAGTTTTTCTATGAGGATGGCTACGGCAAAGAGTCGCTGATTCTCAATCTGAAGGAGAAGGATTATTCCGATGAGGATATTGCCCGTCAATACTTTACCGCCTGCCTGCTGAGCTTTTATCAGCAGCAATATCTCTGGAATGCACATCGGACGAAGCTGACCGATTTCAACCTTGAAAAACCGCTCTGGATTTTTGTCGGCAATACAGTTTCCGGTGAAGATTCTGACATTCTCAACGTGTTGCAATTTCTGGCCGGATTTTTGAACGATGAAGCAAAAACCAAGGGGTGGATCAAAGAGTTGGTGACCAATACCGCACGGTTGCTGGATGAAAAGGGGCGCAATATTTTTCATGACCGTTTTACTCCGTTGATGCAGAACAGCGCTGATGAGGTATACAGCGACATTCTCAGAAAGTTGTTCAATAGTGATGCGCCGCAACGGCTGAAGGTGGTTAACCTCAAGAGCAGCAAGGGGGAGCTGGCGTTGAGTGTGGGCGATGCGGACCCGTTTGGCCTGATCAATATCGGTGATGATTCCGGTTTCTTTAAGGAGGCAGAAAACTGTTCATCGTTCGACACCGAACCTGATGACTTTGGCGGTTCACTGTTCGGAACCCTCAACAGCAAAGAGAGCCGGTTGCATATCCTGATTGGGTCACGCAAATTCACGGAAGGGTGGAGCAGTTGGCGCGTTTCGACTATGGGGTTGCTCAACATGGGCAAGGGTGAAGGGTCGCAAATTATCCAGTTGTTCGGGCGCGGTGTGCGCTTGAAGGGCAAGGAGTACTCCCTCAAGCGCAGTACGCCGGGCCAGCGGCCAAAAGGGCTTCATCTTGAACGGCTTGAGACGTTGAACATCTTCGGCGTGAATGCCGGATATATGGCAACCTTCAAGGAGTACCTGAAAGAGGAGGGCGTTACCACTTCTGACGAAATGATTGAGCTGGATTTTCAAACCCATTACAATCGTCCCAAGAGCAAGCTCAAAACCCTTGCGCTCAAGGATGGTTACAAGGATAACCAGCTCCTGGGATTCAAGCGCACCCACTTTCCCTGGCTTTACGAAGTGCCTGCCGAGTTTGCCGGAAAAATCAAAGTGCCGCATATCGATCTTGATTTGTACCCCAGGATTGAAGCGATGAACTCGAAAGCTAACGGCAGCATTCTTCAGGTAGCGGTCAGCCGCCACACGGGCAAGATTGCTGCCGCAACCATGGCACTGTTTGATTTCGACCGGATTTATCTGGCACTTCAGAAGTTCAAACAAGAACGCAGTTGGAGCAATATGCGTCTTGATCGTCTGCGGTTGGAGGATTTCTGCCTGAAGCACAATGAGTGGTACACCCTTTACATCCCGCCAGCAGAGTTGACCATTCGGAGTATCACAGACATCGGCAAACAGGAAGAGATTCTCATTCGCCTGCTTCAGGATTATACCGACCGCTTTTACAGGTCACTGAAAACGGCTTATGAAGGCCAGTTCTACGACATTGTGCATGTCAAGAAAGATGATGACACCTTGCTGAAAGTGTATCATTTCGAGATTGACAACACGGATGAAGGGGAGGCTTACAAGAAAAAAATTGAAGCTCTTCAGGTGCTGGTGAGTGATGGCAGGCTGGGCGAGGCAAGTAAGTGGAATGCCGGGCAGATGGTTGCGATCTGTTTTGACAGCCATCTCTACTACCCATTGTTTGCAGGACTGTTCGACGGCAATGTTCCGTTAAAAATGCGGCCACTCGCCTTTGATGCACCAAGCGAAGTCCAATTCGTTCGTGACCTTGAAGCCTTCTACAAGTCACCATCTGGTCAGGAAGTTATTGGCAAGCGCAGCCTCTACCTGCTCCGCAATGCCGACACCAAAGCCAAAGGGCTGGGATTTGCCCTTGCAGGCAACTTCTATCCTGATTTTCTCCTTTGGCTGGTGGACGACACTACCGGCGAACAGTGGCTGAACTTTATTGATCCAAAAGGGTTACGCCAAATGAACCTTGACGACCCCAAACTTGGCCTTTACAAAGAGGTCAAAGTGATTCAGGCAAAGCTTGGTGACCCCAAACTGACACTCAACGCGTTTATTCTGTCAGCCACACGATTTGAAAGCCTGATTAATGTTTCCTGCCAGCAAGAAGAGCTGGAAGAGCGGAATGTGCTGTTTATGCCTGATGGCGGCGCAGTGTATTTGAGGAAGATGTTTGAGAGGGTTGGGTGAGGTTGAAAAGCTGGAGTGTAATAGTGATATTGTTTAGAGTTTCTTGCCCGTGATGCGAAGGCAACCGTAAGAGTCAGCGTGGAGATTAGTACCGTTTTCCCGCAGGGATTTTCTGAGCAGATCAACTGGGCGGTCTCTGAAAATGCTGCGAATCTGGGGTTTATGAATGGCTCTTGGAGTTGGGAGTAAGGGTAAATGCGTATTCTGCAAGACACTAACCGCGAAGTATAATATTAGAAATATCATGAGCAACTGACTTTTTTCAAAAAAACGGTTCTACGAAAATGTTCAAAGAACTGTATTCTTAAAAACACTTACCATGAAAAAAATAACTATTTTCCTTGCCTCATCGGCAGAGCTGAAAGATCAGCGAGAACAGCTTGAGCGTGAAATTTACCGCAAGTGCAAGGCGTGGTTCGAGAAGGGAATTTTTCTGCACCTTGAAATCTGGGAAGATCTTTCAGCAAAGATATCGCCCACCCGTTCACAGGATGAATACAACAAACTCATCAAGAAAGAGGCTGACTTGTTTGTACTGCTCGCCCATACAAAAGTTGGTATTTATACGGACGAGGAGTTCGAACAGGCATATGGAGTATTTAAAGCTGAGAATAAACCGTATATTTTCACCTACTTCATGGTTCCAACAGCGCCAGTTGAACCAAGCCTTGAAGCATTCAGAAAAAAAGTTAACGACCTTGGTCATTTTGAGGCAATCTACACGAATGGCGACGATTTGTGGGTGAAGTTCAACAAAGAGCTTGACCGGCTGGAACAGGCAGGTTTTGAGAAAAATGAATTCGTTAAAACAACGGTTAACATCACCAGTCGCACAATTACACAAGGTAAGAAAAGTGTTTATGTGGAAAATGGAAACGGTATAACAATTAATATTCAATAAACCACCATTATTACGACAATGGAAAACGATCATAACCAAAACATTACATTAGGCGACTATTCGATCTATATCGAAAATGGTAATGTGACTATCATTTATCCGAATGGAAAAAAAATCCTGAAGCATCTCGGCATACCACCAAGTGACCCTGAATTATTTCTTGGCCGTGGTGAGGATTTGAAAAACGTGCACGACCAGCTTTTTGCTGGCAACAACTTGCTGCTGTTAGTGAATGGCGAAGGTGGCATTGGCAAAACAACCTTAGCGGCCAAGTATTATCACACACATGCAGATGAATACACGCACACAGCATGGGTGTTTGCAGAAAACAGTATTCGCGATGCTTTGCTTACGCTTGCAACAGCACTTCATCTTGATTTAAAAAACATGACGGATGATGAGCGTTTGCATGAACTGCTTCGTGCACTTGCTGATTTAAAAAAGCCGTGCCTTCTGGTGATTGATAACGCCAATACGCTGGATGATCTTGCAGCACATTACAAAGCTCTTCGCTGTTGCACCAACTTCCATGTATTGCTTACTACTCGCATTACGAAATTTTTACAAGCAAAAGTTTACCCAATTCATGCATTTAATGATGCAATAGCCATTAAACTTTTTACCATTTATTACGAACAGTATAATCCAACTGAAGATGAGCTACTAAAAGAAATTTTTCGTGCAATTGGCTACAACACATTAGTTATTGAACTGTTAGCAAAAAACCTTGCTAACATTAATTCATTTGAAGCAGATTATTCCCTTAACACGTTATTGCAAGACTTGCAAAAACGTGGAGTATTATCGTTAAGCAAAAGTGAAAAAATTCAAACATCATACAAAAGTGTTGGGTTTAGCTTACGAGAAGAAAAACCTGAAAAGGTTATTGCTGCTATGTACAATCTTAGCGAACTTAGCATTGCTGAAAAAGCATTGCTTACCGTGTTTGCCGTACTTCCGGCAGAATCTCTTTCGTTGACCACCTTAAAAGACCTTTTACCTAATTTAGAAACACAGCAAAGTAGCCTAGAAAAACTTATTACAAAAGGCTGGATAGGATTCAGCGATGAAAGTAAAACTAAGACATATAAATGCAGCCCGGTAATACAAGAAGTAACACGCCAGCAAAACAGTGGGAGAATGCTTGATGATTGCAAGCTGATGATCAACACTATTGCAGAAAAACTTCAAACTGAACCGTCTTCCTATCATTTAATGAATATCAGTTATGAGCAAGGGGAAATTTTTGCACGGTATGGTGAAACAATTATTAATAACATTTCTTTACCACAGCACGAAGAAACCATCGCAAAACTATCAACCCAAATTGGAAATTATTATATGGCAACTGGAAATATTGAAAAGGCTCAGTCGCTATATGATAAATCATCGCTAATAAATGAAAAACTTGACAATATTTCTCTTAATAAATCTGTACAAAAGTCAGAAATTATAAACCAAAAATCCAATAACTCAATATTTTTTAAAATAAAAAATATTTTTAAGGAGAAAACAAACAAAAATTTTACCGATCAACAATCAAGGAATGAAGTTGATATTAATAGGAAACACGAGTTATCAAGATCTTACCAAAATAAAGGAAATGCCTTTTTGGAAAGTAAAAAGTTCAATGAAGCACTTCGTAATTATAAGCTGTCTTTTGAAATTACGAAACAACTCTATCAACAATATCCAAAAAACATTGAACTTAAACGTAGTCATGCTATTTCTTTCCTCAAATTGGGTCTAATAAATAATGAACTTGACAACGACAATGAAGCGCTTACATGTTATAATAATTTTTCACAATTATCTGAGGAGTTAGTGAAAAGTTCACCGTACTACATTTTATTTAAAACTGATTTGTCACTTGCTTATGAAAAATTAGGCAATACTTACTCTAAGTTAGGAAATAAAAAAATCGCTCTTGATTATTATAAAAAACATCTTGCATTAAAAGAAGAGATTTATAATACGAATCCAAACGATGTTGAAGTTAAGACTGGACTTGCTATTTCTTACTATAAACTATGTAAGATATATTATGAACTTGGTGACTATAAGCAGGCACTCACATATTCTCAAAAAGACATTCGATTATCAGAAGAGGTTTCTAAAGCCTATCCAAAAAATGGCATCTATAAAGACAATTTAAGTACATCTTACTCAAAAATTGCTGAAATCTATACCATTCTTCATGACCTAAATAACGCATTAGATAGCTTTAATCAATCATTAACGTTAAGCAAAAAACTTTATGAAACAGTTCCCACAAATATCTCTTACAAAAATAAATTAGCAATTTCATACGCTATGTTAGGTGAGTTTTGTATATATCATTACTCAAATCCTTATGCGGCAAGAAACTATTATCAGCAAGCAGAAACTTTATGGGCTGAATTAGTCAAAAGTAATCCCAATGTTTCTGAATTCAAAGATTCTCTCAAGAAAATTCGCAACCGCCTAAGCTAATTACGCTAGCCCACCCCTGCCAGTATATGTCCAACCTTCTCAGGGGCAAAGTCCGGGTGGACGTGTCTGAATCTTGATGATAAAGATTAAGGATTAAGGGATTGCATGATTGATAAAAACAGGAATCAAGAAAAGCAAGGTACAGACATTCAGGAGGTGCAATAATGTCAGAATACACCAAAGCCAAACGCCAATTACTTGATAAACACAACTGGCGCGAGTCGTGGTGCCATCATCCCTGATATTGTGCTCTTTGTCAATGGCCTTCCGTTTTGGTCATCGAGTGCAAAGACAAGGATGTTGCAGAATTCTTGAACGAAGCCTATACACAGATCAGTCGCTACCATCAATGCCGTTGATAGACGAAGCGCACTGTACGCAAGGCGGCGATATGGGCGATAACCTCTTTATCGGCTTTCCCAATGCGGTCAAAATTGCCTTTACCGGCACGCCACTGCTGACCGAACGGCACAAGCAGACCACCTACGAGCGTTTTGGCACTCCAATCGACACCTACAAGATGCATGAGTCGGTTGCCGACCGGGCTACCGTTGATATCCTCTACATTGGCCGCACCAGTAAAGATCAGATTCTCAACAAAGAGCTCTTCAAGCAGGAGTTCGAGGATATGTTCCGTGAACGCTCAGAGGAGGAGCGGCTGGAAATACAAAAGCGCTTTGGCACCATGACGGCCTATCTTGAATCGAAAGATCGTATCAAGAAAATAGCCGAAGATATTATTGAGCACTACACTGAGGAGGTGCTTCCCAATGGTTTGAAAGCGCAGGTTGTGGCCACCTCGATTGTGGCGGCATGTCGCTACAAATACGAGCTTGAGGAGGCAATCAAGGTGCGGATTGAAAAAGAGCTCTCAAAACCGGCAAGCGAGCGTGACGAAGAGCTGCTCAAGCAGATGCAGTTCCTGAAAGTGTGCGCCGTGGTAAGCATGTCGGACAACAATGAACTTGGCTACATCACCAGGGCACGCAGAGATGCCGCCGAAATGGATGCCATCGAGAGTTTCAAAAAGGATTTCAATGACGATAAACCGGAATCCGGCGTTGCTATTCTCTGTGTCTGCGACCGCCTGCTGACCGGTTTTGATGCTCCGGTTGAGCAGGTGATGTATCTCGATAAAAACCTGCGCGAACATGACCTGATGCAGGCAATTGCGCGTGTCAATCGAACCAGGGTGATGAAAAGCGGCTATGTGAAGGGCAGGATTCCGCCGGTGATGCTCTTGTCTGTTGATTTCCCCAAGGCTCTTGATGCACACAATAGATCCGGCAAAGCCAAGGCATCAGAGATGGAACATGCTATCCGCTGGCATATAAAAGTCAACATGGATAAAGACCCGGCACTCTATACCATGTTCAATGAACGGCTGCAACGAATACTTGATGCCCACAAAGAGCATTGGGATGTTATGGTATCAGAGCTTGCCACGTTACGTCATGATATCGGGGTGGGGCGAAAAGAGGAGAGAGGTATTGTTCCGCCGAATGTCATTCCGTTTTTTGAACTGCTGCTGCTGCATGGTGGTATCGACAAAACAAACCACGAAGTAACGGGCAACATCGGCCAAATTTCAGAGCTGATCTATGCCCGCATCAAGGAGTATATTATGCTTCCAAATTGCTGGCAGAGACCGCATGAGCAACGACAACTTGAGAGTGCGATCAGGGATGAGTTTGATTATTGCGGGATTGACGCCATAAAAGCGAAAGCGGCACACCTTACCGCCGAAGTAATCATCCTCGCCGATAAACGGGAAGCAGAGATTCGCAAGTCATGACCGTTGCATATCACGATAGCGGTCAAGCACAGCAGGAGGAAGACTGCCAGTATTTACATCGAGCGCGACGGCTCACTCTCGGTTCTTGTCCCTGAACAGACCACCCAAGAGGAGATCACCGATATCCTCAAGGCCAATGAGTATAAAATCCACAAATACCAGGCCCGGCGCGAGCTGCTGAACGAAAAAGCCACCAAGCGTGAGCCGGTAAACGGGCAATCGTTTCTCTATTTGGGCAGGAATTATTACCTGCAATACCATGGCGAGGCCAAAGAGATTGAATTCAAAGGGCGATATTTTTATGCCCCAGAAGGATCAAAGGAGAAGCTGAATGGCCTCTTCAAAGAGTTTTAACGGAAACGTGGCTACAAGTTTATTGTGCCTCGTGTTCATAAATACGCCAGCGTGATGGGGCTCACCATTGAAGAGATTGCAGTGCTGGAATTAAAGAGCCGATGGGCCTCCTGTTCAGATAAAAAGCGTAAAGTCAATTTCCACTGGAAAGTCATGATGGCACCCGCAAGCGTCATCGACTACCTGATTGTCCATGAGTTGTGTCACTTCAACCACAAAAGGCACAATGCGGAGTTCTGGAATGAGGTCGACAGGTATTATCCTGAGTATCAAAAGCAGGTGGCCTGGCTGAAAGTCTATGGCGCGGCACTTGAGGTGTGATGGGCGGGGGGGGCACAAGCTTTCCTGGAATGAGTATTCTCCCGAACCTATCCGCAGATTGTGCGGACACTGTCGGCACAATTGCATGCAGTCACAGAATGGTCGGTGGTGACAGTCTCTATAGTCCCAGCGCAAAGGCTGTCTGAATCCGGTCAATTATGCTGTCGAATTGTGGTTGGGTTTTGTAGTAGAGTGCTTGCGTGTTTTCGTACGCTTCACGGTATTGATTCCGGGTAGTTTTATCATGAAGCAGAAAAGCCTCATTGG
>Ga0194060_10001247_pt1 | contig 18253 bp, 16 predicted proteins | sample SepL225m_MetaG_FD_163427 | JGI IMG/M metagenome (GOLD analysis project Ga0194060, IMG submission 163427) | Anoxic zone freshwater microbial communities from boreal shield lake in IISD Experimental Lakes Area, Ontario, Canada - Sep2016-L222-5m | ecosystem: Environmental > Aquatic > Freshwater >...
ACTTTCCTTGATTATCTTTGAAGCGCTTTCAAAGTCGAAGGTAAAATTTGGTACAAATACATTGTCCATTACATCTAAATGCAGAAGATCGGAGACGGCAGCAATCTTTCCAATCTCTTCCTGCAGACGCGAGAAATCAGCATTGAGAATGGATGGCGTAATTCGGATTTCGCGGGCCATGAAATAACCTTACTGTTTCACTTCATTTTTTTTACGGAAGAGCGCAAGAAACATCGCATCTGTACCGTGAATATGTGTCCATAAAGTCATTGATCCTGAGCGCGTGGCACCCTCTAAATTAGAAGGCATAAAATAATCTACCGGTATTTGTTCTAAGTCCGGATGCGCTTTTAGTAGACGCATCACTTGTACTTGCGTCTCAGCTAAATGCGGAGAACATGTTGCATATCCGAGTATTCCATCTGACTCTAGAACTTCGTATGCCCCATCTAAAAGTTCTCTTTGCAATTGGGTAAGTTCGCGTAAATCTTGGACAGTTCTACGCCAACGAACTTCAGGGCGACGCCGAAGAGCACCTAGTCCAGTACACGGCGCATCAATTAGAATCGCATCGAAAGTTTCACCATGAGTAGATATCTCTCGTCCGTCACCAACCCATACGCGCGCACCCGCTACAACTTGTTTTACTAATTGCGCTCTAGGGGTAGATATCTCATTAGCTGTAAATTGCGCTCCATCTACTGTGGCGATACTCGAGAGAAGCGCCGCTTTACCACCAGGTCCCGCACAAACATCTAGCCAATTCTTTTTATCCGATACTGCTGAGGCAAAGACTGTTGTTACTAACTGTGAGCCTTCATCTTGCACGCCAGCATTGCGATGTCGAATGACTTCAAGTGTTCCAGGCGCTCCGTCGAATTGCGCACCGTAGCTCGAGAATTTCGTTGCCACTCCCCCAAGTTCCACTAACTCTTCCTGAGTGGAACGACCTGGCCATGACACGAGTGTTGGTTTAGCTGCAACATTATTTATTGAAAGCAATGATTCAACCGCGCCCCAATCTTTGAGCAAATCAAAATACGCCGAAACTATCCATTGAGGGTGTGAGTACTGTATAGAGAATCTCTCAACTGAATCAGTCATTGATGCAAGTGGGGCAAACCAATCTTCGATTGATGTTCGAGTGACATTTCTAAGTAAAGCGTTGACGAAACTCGCCTTAGATTCACCAATTCTTTTACGAGCTACTTCCACCGTCGCACCAACCGCTGCGTGATCGGGTACTCGCATCTCATGTATTTGATGCACTCCCATACGAGCGATATCTACGATTCCCGCATCCACTTCATTCCATGGCCGATCACTGATTTGAGCTAAAACCCAGTCGTGCCTACCTTGCATTCGCAGCGTTCCGTAGAGCAATTCTGTTACAAAAGAGCGATCGCGTTCATCGAGTGAACTTGCAGAGAGCGCTTGAGGTAACAAGAGATTAGAGAAGCCACCATTTCGATTCACTTCAGTAAGAAGGTCGAATGCGAGCAGACGTGAAGCATCTGGTTTAGGAGATTTGAATGTGTTACGTCGCGCCTCAACCAAAGATTTCACCGGGAACTATGCGCGCTCCTCTAGCCCAATCACTCGCTTTCATTTCGTTTTTTCCAGCTGGAGTAAGTTCAACGATCTCAATACTTTCGCTATTGGCGCACCCGACAAATAGTTTCTTGCCATCAAAAGTAAGTTCACCTGCGCCGAGGTCACTCGTCTCAGAGATAGAACCTAAGCGTGAAATCTTTATTTTTTCGCCGCGAAATTGAGTCCACGCAGTTGGTGATGGATAAAAGGCGCGAACCTGATTGGAGATTCCTATTGCCTTCTGATTGAAATCTAGGCCAGCTTCCTCCACAGAGACTTTCGGTGCGAGAGAGGATTCTCCGATTTGAATCTTTGGAATCTCTCCTTTCGCAATCATCTCGCACGACTCTTCTAGTGCTTTTGGTCCCATCTGCGACAGCGCTTCAAGTAGTTCACTCGCTCTCCACGTTGGCTCGATTGCGCAACTGTGTGAAACGTAAATGGGTCCAGTATCCATACCTTTATCTAGCGCAAATACCGTGACCCCTGTGATTATTTCACCTTTGAGTAAAGCTCGTTGTACCGGCGCAGCTCCTCGATAGTGTGGGAGCAAAGAGAAATGCAGATTTATAAAACCGTGATTCGGAAGTGAGAGTATTTTTTCAGGAAGAATTACTCCATACCCGATAGTGATTACTAAATCCAAATCTTCAATTTGACCTACAAGTTCATCGCTATGTTGTGGTTTGAGACAAGGAATACCGTTCTCTTGTGACCACGTGGCAACTATTGACGGCGTTAACAGGCGACCTCTGCCAGATGGCTTGTCAGGTACTGAAATCGTTCTAACTAATTCATGCTCTGACTTTAGTAACCAGTTTAGAGACGGGAGTGCAACTGCCGGCGTTGCCGCCACGCCTATGCGCACTAAGTATTCCGTCCAAATAATGAATGCGGCGACTCTTTAATAATTGGTATTGCTCCATTATTCTCGTTGAACCATTCCGATTCACGAATCTCTTTCATCGCAAGCTTTCTATCTTCAGCGCTGAGACGATCAATAAAAAGAATTCCATCCAGATGATCTGTTTCATGTTGAATCGCACGTGCGAGAAGTTCAGAGCCCTCGACACTAATTGGCTCTCCATACATATTCCAACCCTTTGCAACCACTCGCATTGCGCGAGGCGCTGGGTAGCGAAGCTCAGGGAAAGAGAGACATCCTTCTTCTCCTTCTTGAATTTCTTCACTCAGGTCCAGCGTTGGATTTATCAAATGTCCAAGAGTTTCATCCACATCCCACACGAATACACGAAGTGGAACACCTATTTGCGGTGCCGCAAGTCCCGCCCCTGGCGCATCAATCATCGTGTCAGTTAAATCTTGAACAAGCGTGCGCAATTCTTTGTCGAAATCAATCACTTCTGCAGTCTTCGTGACCAACACTGGATCACCAAAAAGGCGTATAGGTTGGATTGACATGCTCAAAGTCTACCAATGAGGGCTAGAACTTTCACATTACACGAGTGAGTACGGTGTGATTCGAATATATAAAAGTGGTTTCTTGGAAATCCCTCGTTTGCGCTGTAGTTCTCGTAAGAAATTAGCAGTACTTTCATGATCTTCTTCACTGAACCGCAGGATAATTTTGGATTCAAAATTGCCCAGCTCTACAGGTCCCAAAATAGAAACAGTTGAATTCAATCGTCCAGAAGTAATGGAGCTACGGAGACCAGAAACCAGTTGGGTCGCTTCTTGGCTTGCAACACGAAGATACGCACTCTTTTCGAAGGGAGGGAGTCCGAGCTCTGCACGTTCACGTAATTCTCTCTGAATCATTGTTGCAGGATTCCATTGCGTAATCGCACTGATAATTGGGTGTGCGTCATCTATTGCAATAAGTACGTGACCATCTTTTCTGACAAGTGCACACGTTTCGAAGAGCATTTCTCGAGCACGCTCCCCCGCCGCTAAATCATCGTGCGAGAAAAAAGCTAGTGCATTGAGTATGACAACTGCGCTGTATCCATTCTTCGAGATTGGTTGCGCACCAGGGGTCGCGACGACTATACATTTTTCATCGGAGATTTCATTCTTTATAGAATCACCTGAAGAGGAAATGATTGTTACATTGGGAAATGCTCGTCCAATCTCCTCACTTGCTCGATCGATACCTCTACCAGCTGCATACTGTTTATCACTTTTACACCATGCACATCGCCACTGTGGAAACTCTTGGCCGCAATGTGAGCATTGAGGCGGCTTATTTCCTGCAACAATTTTAATACGGCCGCCGCATGCACACAGAGAAAAATTTTTGCACTGCCCACAAATCAACGCGCTTGCATATCCTTTACGTGATACCAAGAAGAGAACAGGTCCCTTTTTGATTGCTTCTCGTACAGGTTGAAAGAACCGCTCGGGCAATAATTGTGCGGGCAATGGAGCAAATGCTCTGACGGCTAAACGATGCGAGTCATGGATATATTTGATTCGACGTTGATCAATCTCACGAGCGAGAACCAGTGAAGGAACATAAGAGAGAAAAAGTAAATCGATAAATTCATCGCTAAAGCGAATCCGTGCGACGTCACCAACATTCCATCCAGGTGAGCGAGGATCAAAATAATCAGGTGATGACTCCCTATAGACAATGATCGAAGCGAGACTGGCAACCGGGGCAAAGATTGCACTGCGAGTTCCAATCACTAATCGATTCGGCTGAGAGATTGCGTCAAGATAATTCTCGTATCTTTCACTTCGACTAAGTGAGCTTCCAAGAAGTATCGCCTGACTAGTCGGATTCTTTTCATTCCATATTTGCGCGAGAGAAAATAGGTCCCGTTCGTCCGGAACGATGACTAACGCTGAACCAGATTCAAGATTAATAAGGGTGGCAAGTTGATTCAGTGGAGAGATATGTGGAGCGAGAGCCAGAAATTCGATTCGCTGCTTTGATTTCTTTTCTTTAACTGAGATTGGAGAGGAGGAAGTTCGACCCTTTTCAGCACTTGCCACTCGTGGAGGGATTGCACTGCGAAGAACATCACTTGTCGAGGCTCCAAACTGTGCTGCGACTCGCTCACAGAGATTTAGTGATTCGGATGTGGCGACAGGAAAATTTGAAAGCACTTTGCTTATACTTTTTAGCTTCGCACCAGTTTGTGGGCTTGAGTGCCTCGATATAACAATGCCTTCAACTTCGTGATGTGAAAACGGAATCTGCACGCGAATACCAACACTAATTCGTGATGAAAACTCTTCAGGCACCAGGTAGTCATATGGTTGATCTAAATGATCAACACCTGTCTCAACCCAGATACGTGCTACTGGTGCATCGTGCGCCTGTTCGCCCGCTGGCTTAGCAATTACCTCGGATTTGAGTCGAAAAAGACGAGGTGTTGCCATGTTAGATCATTATCAGAATTAGCGAAGCGCTGATTGCAAAGCGCTAACACGATCTGTCTTCTCCCACGAGAACTCAGGGAGTTCTCTACCAAAGTGACCGTAGGCACTTGTCTTGGAATAAATAGGACGCAGTAAATCAAGATCGCGAATAATTGCTGCTGGGCGCAAATCAAAAACTTCAAGAACGGCATCTTGAATACGCGAGACGGGAACTGTTTCGGTTCCGAATGTTTCGACGAATAGCCCAACTGGTTGCGCTTTGCCAATTGCATATGCAATTTGAACCTCGCAACGCTTCGCAAAGCCTGCAGCTACAACATTTTTTGCAACCCATCGCATTGCATATGCAGCAGAACGATCCACTTTCGAAGGATCTTTACCACTAAATGCTCCGCCACCATGTCGAGCCATTCCGCCATATGTGTCAACAATAATCTTGCGACCTGTAAGGCCCGCATCTCCCATTGGTCCACCAATAACAAAGCGCCCTGTTGGATTAATAAGAATTTTTAGATCATTTCTAGGTAGATCAATCTTTGCCAAGATTGGATCAATAACGGAAGAAATAATTTCTGGAGTGAGTTTTTTTGCAACATCTACATCTTCTGCATGCTGACTTGAAATTACGACGGTATTGAGAGCGATAGCCTTGTTGCCATCATATTCGATAGTTACTTGCGTTTTACCGTCTGGACGCAGATATGGAAGCGAACCATTCTTGCGAACTTTCGAAAGCTGTTGCGCTAATTCATGAGCTAACCAGATAGGGAGCGGCATTAGCTCTTTTGTGTCATCGCAAGCGTAACCAAACATAAGTCCTTGATCGCCTGCGCCTTGCAAATCTAATGGGTCAACCGATGATGAGACACGATTTTCGTATGCATCATCTACACCTTGTGCAATATCTTGAGATTGCTGCCCAATTGAAACTGAGACACCACATGTGTTTCCGTCGAAACCCTTTTCAGAAGAGTCGTAACCGATATTCAAAACTGTTTCGCGAACGATTCCCATGACATCGGCATAAGCATCAGTTGTCACTTCACCGGCAACGTGGACCTGGCCCGTTGTAATCAATGTTTCTACCGCTACACGACTCTTTTTATCTTGTCCGATAAGTGAATCGAGAATTGCATCAGATATCTGGTCCGCAATCTTATCTGGGTGACCTTCAGTAACTGATTCTGACGTAAATAGACGTTTCGACATTGTCCTAACCTAACTTGTGTAGGGCTTGATCTAGCAGAAGGTGCGAGAGCGTGTCTTTACTCATCTCATCTACTGGTATTACCGCGCCATTGCGGTCGAGTATGGAACCTGTTGTTGAGTCACTTCCGAAGATAGCTCCCCCACTAACATCGTTGAGATAGAGCAGATCTAAATCCTTGCTCTCTATCTTCTTCTTCGCAGAAATCATATGGTCTGTTGTCTCTGCTGCAAAACCAATAATAACTTGCCCACTGCGTCGTCTCTTTGACAGTGTTGCGATGAGATCTGGATTAGCTTCCAATTCAATAGAACCAAAGAGCGCTTTCTTGATCTTCTCAAGCGATATCTGCTTTGGTTTTGCATCTGCAACTGCGGCACTCATAATTACGACATCACTTGAATCAAAGAGAGATTCCAATTGCGAGAGCATTTGATCGGCACGCTCAACTCGATACATAGCTACTCCGTCAATATCTGGAATTTCGCAGTTAGCTGCAACTAACGAAACGTGCGCACCTCGAGACAGGGCTGCTTGTGCCAAAGCAAAACCTTGTTTACCTGACGAACGATTACCAATGAATCGAACTGGATCAATTGGTTCACGAGTTCCTCCTGCAGAGATTAGTACCTTCTTACCAACTAAATCCCTTGTGCTTCCCGTAATTTTCGAAAATTCATCAATGATGGCCGATGTCTCTGGAAATCTACCTTGACCAGAATCTGCTCCGGTAAGTCGACCAATCGCGGGTTCCATAACTGTGAAGCCACGCTTACGAAGTGTTGCGACATTAGCTTGTGTAGCTGGGTCGTTCCACATACTTGTATGCATTGCGGGAACAATCATGATCGGAACATTTGTCGCAAGTACCAAGTTAGTCAGCAAATCATCAGCTCTACCCGCAGCTATACGAGCAATTAGATCGGCAGTAGCAGGAGCAATGAGGAAATAGTTTGCTTTCTCTGCTAATTGAATATGAGTAACACCAGGTACGTTCTCCCATACTTGTGTATACACACTGCGACCAGAGAGCGCTTCCCATGTCGCACTACCTACAAAGTTCAGGGATGACGGCGTTGGGACGACGCTTACTTGATATCCCTCGTCTTGTAACCTGCGCAAAAGATCACACGCTTTGTAAGCTGCAATTCCAGCTCCAACACCGAGAACAACTTCTCTTCCGCTTTTATTCATTGCGGTTGGTGACGCGCGAAATTACGCGGTTGGTTCGAGATTCTCGATTGTCAATAAACCTTCGTTGATTTCACGTAGGGCTATTGAAAGTGGCTTCTCGTGTACATGTGTTTCAACTAGTGGTCCCACATATTCAAGAAGACCCTCACCTAGTTGTGAATAATATGCGTTGATCTGACGTGCACGCTTTGCTGCGTAGAGGACGAGTCCATACTTTGAGCCACTCTTATCCAAAAGTTCATCAATTGGTGGATTTGTAATGCCGTCCATGGAATTCCCCTAACAATGCGATTTTTTGACAGCTAGCTCATCGGCTAAGCAGAGGCCAAGGATACCAGTTGGTCGACAACTTCTTTGACCGAAGTATTGACGATAACAAGGTCGAATGAGGGCGCTGCTGCGAGTTCCTCTTGGGCTAATGCGAGGCGCTCCGTACGCCTCTCAGGGCTATCTGTGCCGCGACCCTCAAGTCGTGAGACTAAATCTTCCCAACTAGGTGGTGAAAGAAATACCAACATCGCTTCTGGCATATGTGACTTAACTTGCTTCGCACCATCAATTTCAATCTCCAATAAAACACTATGACCCTCTAATAACGCTTGTTCTACACCTTCTCGCGGTGTTCCATATTTGGCACCCGCGAATTGCGCCCATTCCAGAAAATGTGATTCGCGCACTCGTTTTTCAAATTCAGAATTACTGATAAAGAAATAATCTACCCCATCAACTTCATTGACTCTTGGTGATCGAGTTGTTGCAGAAATACTTACCCAATAATCCCCTGTTGTACGAAGTTGCGATGCAACGGTACTTTTACCGACTCCTCCAGGACCAGATAAAACTATGAGTTTTCCTCGTTTAGTTCTTACTGAAGCTACCGAAAATTCAGATAAAAGATTTTTTAGTTGATGAGAACCGAGGCCCTTTATACGTCTCGTCGGTGAAATATTAAGTCTTTCCATAATCGCTAGTGCTCTTATTTTTCCGACACCTGTAATTGATTCCAACATCTCAGCAACTCGCATCTTTGAAATCGCTTCATCGCTTTGCGATAGTTGATACACGCCTTGAATATCTAGTACTCCCGCTTTAATCGACATCTTTACTTCCGCCCTGCGTTTTCGAGCAAATGACGCTTTAGCTAGAGCTGCGGCCCTCTCCTCAGGAGTCAGAATTGGAGGCGTCGGCATAGGCTAAATCTATCGGTAAATACTAAATACTTTCCGCAAGGATCTGCGCAGCTTTATCTTTCATTGCGAGTGGACCTTGTGACCAGAGTGAAGTTATAGGGCGACCTATCACCACATAATTCGCTCCACGTGAGAGAGCTTGCGCGGGAGTCATAACTCTTACTTGATCATCGCTCGCTTGCGAATCTGCAGGACGCACTCCTGGAGTAATAATGATTGGCTCATCTCCAACTGAATTTCGAATTGCTTCAATTTCAAAGGGTGAGCAGACAATGGCCCGAGCCCCAGCGTGTACGGCTAGTCGCGCTAATTGAGCAGCCGAACGTAATGCATTGTCTGCGTAGCCAATATTTTTGACATCGTCATCGGAGAGTGAAGTAAGAATTGTGACTGCTGTTATATCTGTTGCAGGCGCTGATTCAACTGCACTAGCAATCATCGCAGATCCACCTGATGCATGAACAGTGAGAAATCGTGGTTTGAGATGAGAAACGGCTCGCGTAGCACCAGAGACTGTGTGCGGTATATCGTGCAATTTCAAATCTAAGAAAATTTCAACATGGTGTTGAGCAATAATTTCCTCAACACCCTTTGCCCCGAATGTACAAAAAAATTCTAACCCCAACTTATAAACACCGATCGACTCACGTGTACTTTCAATCCATGAATGCGCAGTTGCGAGATCAGATGTATCTAGGGCCAAAATAAGCGGAGAGGATTTACTCATCGGAGTCTTCTAATCTATGTGCAAAACCAATTGCATCCTTAATTTGCTTGAATCCCTTTTCTTCAAGAAGGGCTTTTAGTTCCTCTTGTATATGTGGAATAGCCATGGGATTTCCAAAACTTGCAGTGCCGACGGATACCGCGCTAGCACCAGCGAGAATCATTTCAAAAGCGTCGCGTCCACTAGAGACTCCACCCATACCTAAAATCGGAATATTTGGAATCGCCGCATGCACTTGATAAATAGCACGCACTGCAATTGGACGAATCGCAGGTCCAGATAACCCGCCTGTCTTTCCACCCAAATGCGGACGCATGGTGGAAACATTGATGACCATACCTAACACTGTATTAATCAAAGCTAATCCATCTGCTCCCGCATCAACTACACCTCGTGCAATTGAAACAATATCGGTTACATCTGGTGAGAGTTTCGCAATGATTGGTAATTCTCCCCCAATGGTTCGTCTCACACCATCGATAACTTTTCTAGATGCCTCAGGATCGCATGCAAAGACGAGACCACGATTTTCGACATTAGGACACGAAATATTGACTTCAATTGCGCTAATTCCAGATACTGAACGTAATTTGCGTGCCAGTGTTGCGTATTCCTCTATTGTCTCTCCCGCGATTGAAACAATAATGCGTGCTTTTTGTTCGACTAACCAAGGAATATCCTTTTCAATAAATGTATCTATTCCTGGGCCTTGTAGACCTATCGAATTGAGCATTCCACTCGGAGTCTCAGCCATACGCGGCGTTGCTCTTCCTAAGCGTGCCTTATTCATAATCGATTTAGTGACGACAGCACCAATATCTTTTAGCGGAAAAAATTGAGCTAATTCTTTACCAGAACTTGCACATCCACTTGCTGTGAAGACGGGCGTAGGAAACCAGGCATTACTAAATGTTGTTGAGAAGTCAACAGTACTCATGATGCCACCGTCGGATTCTTGCCAACGAGATCCCACATCACATCTGCGCCATCCATAACTGGGCCGTCTATGCAACTACGCAGCATGGAAATCGAATTATCACTATTTCGAACTGGTAGAACACATGTCATGCAAATTCCAATGCCACACGCCATTGCTTCCTCAACTGCGCATTGATGCACAACATCCTTATCGGCAGTAATTGCAGATATTGCAGAGAGCATTCCCATAGGACCACAGGAATAAATAACGGCGACATCGAGGTCTGAAATCAATTCAGCAATTGGGTCAGTTACTTTTCCTGCAATTCCCATAGAACCATCTTCTGTATATATGCGTAGAGAATTGACCGAACGCTTGCCTTCCATCGGTGCATATATCTTTCCTGCAGTGCTCGCGCCGAGAAGCATGTCTACTTTGCATCCACGATTTTTTAGCACTTCAGCAAGCCCAAACAACGGAGCAGATCCGTAACCTCCCCCAACTAAAAGAACTTGAACTGGTTCAGTAGGAATTCCAAAGGCGCTACCAAGTGGTGCGACTAGATCAATAACCGCGCCCTCAGGTTGCGAACATAACCATTTACTTCCTTGCCCATGTGGAGCCACGATTAGTTCCATCGTTCCTCCGAATGAATTGCTGTGGGCAACTCTAGAAATCGCATAGGCACGACGAAGAATCATCTTCGAAGAATCTCCACCTACTGCAATAGCAACAAAATTGCCTGGTTTACAAACGTCAACTAAATCGCCGACGCTAATCAAAATTTGATGATATTGACCTACGAGCTTATTTCCCACAATTGTTGCTCGTAATTGGGCAGCCTTCTTATTTATCGCGGCCATTACGATTGCAACCAACTCTGAATCGGTTTTACTGAGAGATCTTCACTTTGTAGAGCTTTTATTCCTTGCACTGCTGCGGCAAAACCTGCAGTAGTAGTAATACATGGGACTGAACGTTGAATTGCCGCAGTTCGGATCGCCCATCCATCTTGGCGCGTACCTCGACCCACGGGTGTATTAATCACTAGCGAAATATCTCCAGAATTTAGAATTTCTACAATAGTCGGCTCGCCCAAAGGACCACTTCCTTGTGAGTTTTTGCGAACATGAGTCGACGAAATCCCGTGTTGAGCTAAAAATTCCGACGTTCCCACTGTTGCCAGAATCGTGAAACCTAAACTTGCGAGCTCACGTGCAGGTGCGATTCCCGAGTTCTTATCTTTATCCGCAAGTGATACAAATACTTTGCCACTCTTAGGTAATGGCCCGAAAGCACTTATTTGGCTCTTCGCATAACTTTCACCAAATGTTGCTGCGATTCCCATAACTTCACCGGTAGAACGCATCTCGGGTCCCAACACTGCATCAACACCACGTCCATCACTTCTGCGAAATCTGTTCCATGGCAAGACAGCTTCTTTGACTGAAATGCCATGGGCAACACCGTCTCCATCAGCGGGCAGTAATCCTTCGCTTCGCAATTGCGCAATTGTGGATCCAACTGAAATTCTTGCTGCTGCTTTCGCAAGTGGCACACCAGTTGCTTTGCTAACAAATGGAACAGTACGAGAAGCGCGAGGATTAGCTTCTAGTACATAAAGAACATCGTGGGCGACCGCGAATTGGATATTGATAAGACCGCGAACGCCGACGCCTGTTGCAATCTTTAGCGTTGCTCGTCGAATTTCTAGAAGCTGCTCCTTCGACATTGTCATCGATGGTAGAACGCAGGCGCTATCACCTGAGTGAATTCCCGCCTCTTCAATATGTTCCATTACTCCGCCTAAGAATAATTCCTCGCCATCGAATAGCGCATCTACATCTATCTCGATTGCACTATCGAGAAAGCGATCCACGAGAACAGGACGATCTGGAGTTATATCCGTTGCTCGTGAAATAAAGCCCGCCAATGATTCATCGTCATACACAATTTCCATGCCGCGACCACCTAAAACAAATGATGGTCGCACAAGAACTGGGTAACCGATACGTGTAGCAATTGTTATAGCCTCAAGTTGCGATGCAGCCATTCCATATTCAGGTGCAGTCAATCCTTGCTCTTTGAGTACATCACCGAATGCACCGCGTTCTTCCGCTAAATTAATTGCATCGGGACTCGTGCCAAGGATGGTTACACCCGCATTTTTTAGTCCTGCTGCGAGACCCAACGGTGTTTGGCCACCTAATTGGGTAATAACTCCGAGCAATGGACCCGCTAAAGATTCAGCGTGAACAACTTCTAATACATCTTCTAGTGTGAGTGGTTCAAAATAGAGGCGACTACTTGTGTCGTAGTCAGTTGATACTGTCTCTGGGTTGCAATTGATCATAATCGTATCGAAATCAGCGTCGCGCAGCGCGAAGGATGCATGAACACACGAATAATCGAATTCGATACCCTGGCCGATACGGTTTGGACCGCTTCCTAAAATAATAATTGCTGGTTTCGTTCGAGGTCGTACTTCACTCTCATCTTCATAACTTGAATAGTGATATGGAGTAAACGCCTCAAACTCTGCAGCACATGTATCAACGGTTTTATACACAGGTCTGATACCTAGATGATGTCGGATTTTGCGAACATCATCTTCTGAAACTCCACGTAATGTTGCAATCTGAGAGTCCGAGAATGAAAATTCTTTTGCCATTTTGAGCAGTTCTGCAGTGAGTTCTCCTGGTTGTGCAATGAGCTTTGCTCTCTCATTTATCATCTCGATTTGATGCAAATACCATTTATCGATTTTTGTTGCTTGATAAACCTCGTCAATAGAAGCACCAAACCAAAGGACTTTCTGAACCTGTTGCAATCGATATTCAGTAGGAACTCTTGATGCAGCTAGTAGAGCCTCGCGCTCTTGTACCGAAACTTGAGATGGCCATGTGAAAATCGCCTCTTTTCTTTCCAGCGAACGTAGCGCCTTCATCAGTGCCTCTGGGAACGAACGGCCAATCGCCATTGCCTCGCCAACGCTTTTCATCGTCGTAGTAAGGCGGGGATCTGCATCAGGGAACTTCTCAAATGCAAAACGTGGAACTTTTACGACTACATAATCCAATGTTGGCTCAAATGAGGCAGGGGTAACTTTTGTTATGTCATTTTGAATCTCATCAAGTGTGTAACCGATTGCAAGCTTTGTTGCAATCTTTGCAATTGGAAAACCAGTCGCTTTAGAAGCTAGCGCACTTGAGCGAGATACGCGTGGATTCATTTCAATAACAATGATGCGTCCGTTATCTGGATGAACCGCAAATTGAATATTACATCCGCCGGTATCCACGCCAACTTCACGGATGATATCCATAGATAGATTTCGAAGTTTTTGAAATTCAACATCTGTTAGCGTCATTGAGGGCGCAACCGTAATTGAATCACCTGTGTGAACACCCATGGGATCCAGATTTTCAATACTGCATACGATGACTACATTATCTAGACGATCTCTCATTACCTCTAGTTCGTACTCTTTCCACCCAATTATTGATTCTTCTAATAGAACCTCTGATGTTGGACTATGACGAAGACCTGCGCCAGCGATTTGATGAAGTTCCTCTTGCGTAAATGCGATTCCTGAACCTAGGCCACCCATAGTAAAAGATGGACGCACGACGACGGGGTAATTCAAAACTTTGACAGCTTACAAAATTTCATCCATAGTGTGACAAATCGCAGAACGGGCAGATTCTCCGCCTACTTTTTCAACAATTCCACGGAAGAGTTCACGATTTTCTCCACGCTCTATTGCATCAACATCTGCGCCAATAAGTTTTACTCCATATTTAGCAAGCGTTCCTCGTTTGAACAGGCCGATTGCAGCATTGAGAGCAGTTTGTCCTCCTAAAGTTGCAAGGACAGCATCTGGCCTTTCTATCGCGATAATTTTTTCTATAAATTCAGGAGTTATTGGTTCAATGTATGTTGCGTCAGCAAATTCAGGATCAGTCATGATTGTCGCTGGATTGGAATTTACAAGAATTACTCGTATTCCTTCAGCTCGTAGCACTCGACAAGCTTGTGTTCCCGAATAATCAAATTCGCACGCTTGACCAATAACAATCGGACCACTTCCAATAACTAGAACACTTTTGATTGAGGTATCTAATGGCATCAGGCACCGACACCAGACTGATGCTTGTTGTGATACTTGCTCATCAAATCAACGAAGCGATCAAAGAGATATGAAGCATCATGTGGTCCTGCTGCAGCTTCGGGATGATATTGAACGCTAAAAGCACCACGTTCAAGTAGCTGCAATCCCTCTACAACGCCATCATTGAGACACACGTGAGTAACTTCTCCTGGTCCATAAACAGTTGTAAAGATTGCATCTGTAGGAGCTTTCAATGCGAAACCATGATTGTGCGCCGTGATCTCAACTCGCTTTGTATTCTTATCCATTACCGGCTGATTGATTCCACGATGTCCGAATTGTAATTTATAGGTTTCAAAACCTAGTGCGCGGCCTAAAATCTGATGACCAAAACAAATTCCGAAAATAGGAATTTCAGCGCTGAGAATTTCACGAACCGTCTCAACAACTTCGTGCATCGTAGACGGATCCCCTGGGCCATTCGATAAGAAAACACCATCAGGATTGAGCGCTTTGATTTGGTCTATTGTCGAGTTATAGGGAATTACATGCACTTCAACACCTCGTGCCGCTAATGCACGAGGTGTAGCAGCTTTGATTCCAAGATCGATTGCAGCAACTTTGAATTTCTTTTCACCAATCGCCTTAACGATATATGGCTTATCCGTAGATACATCCTCGCAGAGATACGCACCCGACATCGCAGGTACTTTACGGACTTCCACAACCATCTCTTCGCGAGTCAATTCCAACCCTGAAAAGATTCCCACGCGCATCGCTCCACGATCGCGCAAATGTCGTGTGATAGCGCGAGTATCTACACCGGCAATACCAACAATACCTTGTGCGATCATTTCGGCTTCTAAATCATTTTCGCTGCGCCAATTTGATGTAAGAGACGAAGGATTTCTTACAACAAAACCGGCTACCCATATTTTCGAAGATTCATTATCTAAAGAATTAACACCAGTGTTTCCAATGTGTGGAGCAGTCATCAAAACAACTTGCTTGTGATAGGACGGGTCTGTCAGTGTTTCTTGATAACCAGTCATACCTGTTTGAAATACCGCTTCACCAAATGTCTTTCCAGTTGCAGCCCAGGAGCGACCTTCAAAAATCCGTCCATCATCGAGAACGAAGAATGCTTTTGTCATCGCTTCACTCCCTTGAAAAATGTATGTGTAACAACGCCAGGAAATTCCATTCCATGGAATGGAGTATTGCGGCTACGAGAGGCAACAAGGTCTCTATCGACTCTCCACGAGGCAGTTGGATTAATCACGCTCAGGTGCGCGCTCTTACCAACAGCTATTTCCTGGCCATGATCGCTATATCCGCCGATGCGAGCCGGCGCTACTGAGAGACGGTTTGCAACTTGCTCCCACGTCATCAAGTGAGTGTCGACCATAGTCTGCATAACGATGGAGAGCGCCGTCTCTAATCCCAGCATTCCAAAAGATGCTTCTTGCCATTCGCATTCCTTAGTCTCCGCTGGATGAGGCGCGTGATCAGTTGCAACAATATCGATGATGCCCTCAGCAAGTGCTTCACGTAACGCCATAACATCTTTTTGTGTACGAAGTGGAGGGTTTACTTTATAAATTGGATCATATGAAGAAGCTAGATCGTCGGTCAAAAGTAAGTGGTGCGGAGTAACTTCTGCAGTGACATCAATTCCACGCGCTTTTGCCCAACGAATAATTTCTACACCACCGGCAGTGGTTACATGGCAGATATGCAAACGTGATGAGACATGTTCGGCGAGTAACACATCGCGCGCAATAATTGATTCCTCAGCTATTGCTGGCCACCCTTTGAGACCGAGCTTGGCTGAAATAATTCCCTCATTCATTTGTGAACCAACAGTGAGGCGCGGCTCTTGTGCATGCTGAGCGATTACTCCGCCAAATTGTTTTACATATTCCAATGCTCGACGCATAACAAGTGGATCAGAGACGCAATGTCCATCATCGCTAAATACTCTTACTTTTGCTATGGAATTGGCCATCGCTCCCATTTCAGAGAGCTTCTCCCCCTCAAGTCCTTGAGTTACCGCTCCAACTGGAAAGACATCGCACAAACCTGCTTCTTGACCTAAACGAAATACTTGTTCTACAACTCCTGCAGTATCTGCAACGGGAGATGTATTAGCCATTGCAGATATAGCAGTGAAGCCACCTTTGACTGCTGCACGTGAGCCCGAAAGTACTGTCTCTGAATCCTCGCGCCCAGGTTCGCGCAAGTGAGTATGTAAGTCCACAAGACCGGGAAGAACTACACAATTGGTTACATCCACAATTTCGCTACCGTTTGCATCTAGTGAAGATCCAATCGCAGAAATCAAACCATCTTTGATAGCGATATCACTCTTTGTTCCATTAGGTAATGATCCACCTTTGAGAATGTATGACTTACTCATGAATTAACTCCACTCTCACTTGGTGCTCCAGCTAATAGAAGGTAAAGGATTGCCATTCGCACACTAACGCCGTTAGAAACTTGCTCAACAATTACGGAGCGAGCACTGTCGGCAACATCTGCAGTTATCTCTAAGCCGCGATTCATTGGGCCAGGGTGCATCACGATGGAATTCGGCTTCATCGTCAACATACGATCTCTATTGAGACCAAAATAGCGTGAGTATTCGCGCGCATTCGGAAAGAAAAGATCAGACATTCTCTCCTGTTGCACTCTCAACATCATGACTGCATCAAGTGTTGGTAACACTGAATCAAAATCATATGAAATATCTACCGGCCAACTTTCAATGCCAAACGGCAAAAGTGTTGGCGGAGCTATCAAAGTAACGTGAGCGCCTAAAAGCGTAAGTAAGAGAACGTTCGATCGAGCGACGCGAGAGTGCAGAACATCTCCAACAATTCCAATTCGAAGACCAGCTAAATCTCCACCACCTTTAGTGCAATGTTTACGAATAGTAAATGCATCGAGTAGCGCTTGACTTGGATGTTCATGTGTTCCATCACCTGCATTGATAACACTTCCGGTCATCCATGCAGAATCTGCAAGACGAACAGGAGCGCCCGATGCTGAGTGTCGAATAATGACTGCGTCCGCACCCATTGCTTGCAATGTCAGCGCAGTATCTTTGAGAGATTCGCCTTTACTCAGTGATGAACCTTTAGCGCCAAAATTGATTACGTCGGCAGATAATCTCTTAGCTGCGGCTTCAAAAGAAATACGTGTGCGAGTTGAATCTTCTGCGAAGAGATTGACGATAGTGCGGCCGCGAAGAGTAGGAAGTTTCTTCATTGGCCCATCACTTGCTCGAGCCATTTCAATTGCAGTATCTAGAATCAGTACTGCTTCATCTTTTGAGAGATCAGCGATAGATAATAAGTGGCGCATTATTTGCTCTCACCTTCACTCACGAGAACTTCATCTACACCATCGGTTTCGCTCAAGTTCACTTTAACATTTTGCGTGCGTGATGTAGGAATATTTTTTCCAACAAAGTCAGCGCGTATCGGTAACTCTCGATGTCCGCGATCTACCAAGATTGCTAACTGCACGCTCTTTGGTCTGCCAATTTCGCCTAGTGCATCCAGTGCTGCTCTTATTGTTCGTCCGCTAAAGAGAACATCGTCTATAAGAACGACATCGCGTCCATCAATTCCTGCTGGTGGAATGACTGTGGGCATAAGGGCTCTCGGTGGACGCATACGCAGATCGTCTCGATGTAACGTGATATCCAAGGTGCCCACAGGGACATCGCCAGACTCAATTGAGTTAATGATTGTCGCTATGCGACTAGCTAAATGCGCTCCGCGGGTGGGTATTCCCAATAATGTGAGATTCGTGGAGCCGTTATTTTTTTCAAGTATTTCGTGTGAAATGCGCGTTAGAGCTCGTGTTATCTCTTGCGCCGACAGGGCAGCACTCATGTAAATCTCCTTCCCCGCCTCGCAGGACGGGTCGTTAAAGGATGCGAGGCGCACTTTACCAC
>Ga0194060_10001248_pt1 | contig 18231 bp, 16 predicted proteins | sample SepL225m_MetaG_FD_163427 | JGI IMG/M metagenome (GOLD analysis project Ga0194060, IMG submission 163427) | Anoxic zone freshwater microbial communities from boreal shield lake in IISD Experimental Lakes Area, Ontario, Canada - Sep2016-L222-5m | ecosystem: Environmental > Aquatic > Freshwater >...
CCTGGGGCAGATGGGTCACGCACAGCACCTGTCGTTCCTGCCCCAAGGTCTTCAGCTGGCGGCCGACGATCTCGGCCACTCCCCCGCCTATGCCGGCGTCCACTTCGTCGAAAATAAGCGTCGGCACCAGAGCCGCCTTGCTGGTGATGACCTGGATCGCAAGGCTGATGCGCGACAGTTCGCCCCCTGAAGCCACTTTGGCCAGGGAGCGCGGTTCGACACCTGGGTTGGAGGCGACCAGAAACTCCACCAGCTCCGCGCCGTGCGCGCTGCCTTCGGGCGGATAGGGATTGAGCCCGACGGCGAATTTTCCCCCGGCCATGGCCAGCTGCTGCATCGCCTGGGTGACTTCCTTGCCCAGCTTGGCGGCGGCCTTCTTCCTTCCCGCGCTCAGTTTGGATGCAAGCTCGAAATACCCCGTGCGCGCCAGTTGCTCCTGCTTCACCAGGCCCTCCAAATCGGAGGCGACCTCAAGCTCGGCGAGGCGCTCCTGCAGCTGCCGCAAATGCTCGGGAAGGTCTTGCGGAGGCAGGCGGAATTTGCGCGCGCTGCCATGAATGGCCTCCATGCGTGCCTCGACCGCGGCGAGCCGATGCGGATCCAGCTCGAGGCGGTCCGCGTAATGGCGCAGTGCGTAGACCGCCTCCTGCACCTGCGCCTCGCCCGAGCGTATGAGCTCGAGCGATTCGCGCAGGCGTGCGTCGTAATCAAGCAGCGCTTCCAGCCGCGCGCCGGCGCCGGAAAGCAGCGGCAGGCAGGCGGTGTCGGCCTCGGACAGCGCATCGAGCGTCGTCTGCACCCCCTCGATCAGGCCGGCCGCATGCGCAAGACGGGTGTGCTCCGCCTGCACCGCCTCCCACTCGTCCGGCTGCAGGGCCAGTTGTTCGAGCTCGCGCACCTGCCACTGCAACTGCTCGCGTTCGGCATTGCGCTGCGCCGCGTGGGTTTCGTATTCGGCTCGCGCCTGCGCCAGCTTCTGCCACTGCCGGTACGCCGCCGTCACCTGCGCCGCCAGCGGCGCGAGACCCGCGTGCGCGTCGAGCAAGCCACGCTGTGCGTCCGGCTTGAGCAGGGACTGGTGCGCATGCTGGCCATGGATGTCCAGCAACCATTCCCCTGCCTCGCGCAACTGGCTCTGCGTAGCCGGTCGGCCATTGACGAAGGCGCGGGAGCGGCCGTTCTTGTCTATAACGCGTCGCAGCAGCACCAGGCCGGGATCGCCCTCCAGTTCGGCCGCGCGCAGCCATTCGACGAGCCCGGGCAGCGCCTGCACGTCGAACTCGGCGCTGATGTCGGCGCGCTCGCAGCCCGCGCGCACGGCGCTCGCTTCGCCGCGCTCGCCCAATGCCAGCGCAAGGGCGTCGATGAGGATGGATTTGCCGGCGCCGGTTTCACCGGTAAGCACGGTGAAGCCAGGGGCGAATTCGAGTTCCAGCGAATCGACGATCACGAAGTCGCGGATACTGAGCGTCCGCAGCATACCTACATTTCGCTCCAGTGCAGCTTCTCCCGCAGCATGGCATAGTAGCTGTAGCCGGGCGGGTGGACAAAGCGTATGGAGTGCGCCGCACGGCGCACGATCAACTTGTCGTCGATAGCCATTTCGGAGTGCGGCTGGCCGTCTATATGCAGGCTTGCGCCGTCGGCGCGCCGCTTGATGGTAATCTCGATCACGCACTGGTCGCTCACGGTAATCGGGCGATTGGAAAGCGTGTGCGGGCAGACCGGGACCAGCGCGATGCCGGGCACGTTGGGCTGCAGAATCGGGCCGTTGGAGGAGAGCGCGTATGCTGTGGACCCGGTGGGCGTGGCCACGATGATGCCGTCCGAGCGCAGGTCGTAGACGAACTGGCCGTCAATGTGGACCAGGAATTCGATCATGCGCCCGGTGGCGCCCTTGTTGACGACGATGTCATTGAGCGCCTGGGTGCTGAAAATCTCCTTTTCGCCGCGCATCACGCGCGCCTCGAGCATGGTGCGCTCGCCGATAGTGTACTGGCCGGACATGAGCAACTCGATGGTTTCGCGCATCTGCGAAAACGCGATGTCGGTCATGAACCCGAGGCGCCCCTGATTGACGCCGACCAGCGGCACGCCGTAGGCCGCTAGGTTGCGCGCGGCCGAGAGCATGCTGCCGTCCCCCCCGAGGACGATCGCAAGGTCTGCCTGTGCACCTATGGCCGTGTAATCGGCGATGGGAACGCCGTTTTGGCCGATATTGGCCGCGGTTTCCTTTTCGATCAGCACGGCACAACCGAGTTGCTTCAGCTGGCTCGCCAAACCGAGCAGCGACTCCGCAATTTCGGCGGTGTTGTAGCGGCCGATCACGGCGACGGTTTTGAAGGCAGGAGACATCACGTTGAAATTAAACCACATCGCCCCCATCTCGTGTTGATGGAGGTGCGGAATTTTTCTGTAGAATGCGGCCATGCTTGATCGACGCGCAAAGATATTGCTGAAGACCCTGGTGGAGCGCTACATCGCTGAAGGCCAGCCTGTCGGCTCGCGCGCCCTGTCGCGCTTTTCCGGCCTGGATCTGTCGCCGGCGACCATCCGCAACATCATGTCCGACCTGGAGGAACTGGGCTTCATCTCCAGTCCGCACACGTCCGCCGGGCGCATCCCGACGCCGCGCGGCTACCGCGTGTTCGTCGACACCCTGCTCACCATCAAGCCGCTGGAGCAGGTGGAACTCTCCCAGATCGAAGGCAACCTGCATCCGGACAATCCGCAGCGCCTGATCAGCTCGGCCTCGAACCTGCTGTCGCAGCTGTCGCATTTTGCCGGCGTGGTCGCCTCGCCGCGGCGCAAGAGCACCGCCTTCCGCCACATCGAATTCCTCTCGCTGTCGGAAAAGCGCATTTTGCTCATCCTGGTCACACAGGACGGGAACGTGCAGAACCGCATCCTGTTCACGGAAAAGACCTACACCCCGGCGCAGCTCACCATGGCGGCCAATTTCCTCAACCAGAACTACGCCGGCGCGAGCTTCGATGAAATCCGCCTGCGGGTGCAGGAGGAATTGAAGCAGTTGCATCAGGACATGACCACGCTCATGACGGCGGCGCTGGATGCGGGCGACCAGGTGCTGAACGAAACCAACGACAACTACGTCATATCGGGCGAAAAGAACCTGCTCGATTCGGCCGATCTCGCCTCCAACATGACCCGTCTGCGGGAACTGTTCGAACTATTCGAGAAAAAGACCATGTTCGTGCAGATTCTCGACATGAGCACGCGCGCGCAGGGCGTGCAGATTTTCATCGGCGGCGAATCCGGCGCATCGATGCTGGACGAGTGCAGCGTGGTCACCGCGCCCTACACGGTGGACGGACAGATCGTCGGCACGGTGGGCGTGATCGGGCCGACGCGCATGGCCTACGAACGCGTCATCCCCATCGTCGACATTACGGCGAAGCTGCTCTCAAGCGCGCTTTCCTCCAATAGCTGATCGCCCCTTTTCGCAATGCATCCCAATCACGCCGTGGTCGAGAAGTTCTATTCCTGCTTCGCCGTGCGCGACTGGGCCGGCATGGCCGCCTGCTACCACCCGGAGGCCGAATTCTCCGACCCGGTGTTCACCCGTCTCAAAGGCCGGGAAGTAAGCGACATGTGGGAAATGCTGTGCAAGCGCGGCAAGGACCTCGAGATCGAATTCCGCGTGCTGCGGGCCGGCGACGGCGGCGCCGCCGTCCACTGGGACGCGCGCTACACCTTCAGCGGCACCGGGCGCAGGGTACTCAACAGCATCGACGCCGAATTCGAGTTGCGCGATGGCATGATCGTGCGCCACCGGGACCGGTTCGACCTGTGGCGCTGGACGCGCATGGCGCTCGGCCTCAAAGGCGTGCTCCTGGGATGGCTGCCTGCGGTCCAGAACGCGGTGCGAGCGCAAGCAGCACGCAGCCTGGCCGAATTCCGCGCCAGAAAAACGCCGGCCTGAGCATGCGTTTTCTCGCCGAACCGGATTTCAAGCACGGAACGCCTGCGCGCACCGCGGTCCTGCTGCTCAACCTGGGCACGCCGGACGCGCCGACGGCAAAGGCCGTGCGCCGCTATCTGAAGGAATTCCTGTCCGATCCGCGCGTTGTGGAAATTCCCAAGCCCGTCTGGTGGCTGATACTCAACGGTATCATCCTCAACGTTCGCCCGGCCAAGTCGGCGGCGAAATACGCGCAGATCTGGGACAAGGACGGCTCCCCGCTCAAGGTGCACACGGAGCGCCAGACGACACTCCTGCGCGGCTTGCTGGGCGAGCAGGGCCACGCCGAGTTGATCGTGGACTACGCGATGCGCTACGGCAATCCTTCGATTGCTTCGGTACTGGCCCGGTTGAAGGAGCAGCACTGCGAGCGCATTCTCGTCCTGCCGCTTTACCCGCAATACGCCGCCAGCACCACCGCGACCGCCTTCGACGCGATTTCCGAATTTTTGAGCAAGACGCGCAACGTTCCGGAATTGCGCCTGGTAAAGCACTTCCACGACCATCCGGGCTACATCGAGGCGCTGGCCGAGGGCGTACGCAAGCACTGGGCGCAGCACGGCCGGCCCGACCGCCTGCTGATGAGCTTTCACGGCCTGCCGCGCTACACCCTGGACCGCGGCGACCCCTACCACTGCGAATGTCAGAAGACCGCCCGCCTGCTGGCCGAGGCGCTGGCGCTGACGCCCGAACAATATCAACTCAGCTTCCAGTCGCGCTTCGGCCGGGCCGAGTGGCTGCAGCCCTATACCGCGGCGACACTCGCCAAATGGGGCAAGGAGGGCTTGCGCCGCGTCGATGTCGTCTGCCCCGGCTTCCCCGCCGACTGCCTGGAGACGCTGGAGGAAATCGGCATCGAAGGCAAAGCCGAGTTTCTGAATTCGGGCGGGAAGGAGTTCCACTCGATTGCCTGCCTGAACGAGAGCGACACCTGGATCGAGGCGCTGGCGCAAATCACGCTGACGCATTTGCAGGGCTGGGAAACCGCCGGCCCTGTCCAGGGGGCGCTGCAGCAGTCGAGACAACGGGCTATTGCCTTGGGCGCCGGCCAATAGAAGGAATTGTCGAAATTGCCCCCGAAATAGAGGGACACGAGGGGAGTCATCCCTTCGATTCATAGCAAGCTTCGGTCTTTTTTCTGCACCTCCGGCGGGCACCGGCACCCGGAACCGCGTAGCGAAGCAGTTTGTCCGCCACCCCCCCTTGAAATTCCGCGACTTGTCCCCAATTGATCTGGGGTTAATAAATTAGACAGAGATAAGCAATGGCGGATCAAGAACCTAACGATTCTCAGGGAACGCCCGAAGGCGATGTCGGCGCGGCTGCGCCGCCGGCAGGCAGTCTGGAAGAGCAACTGCGCCAGGCGGAGCAAAAATCACAGGAGCACCATGATGCCTGGCTGCGCGCCAAGGCGGAGACCGAAAATCTGCGCAAGCGCGCACAGTCCGACATCGCCAGCGCCCACAAGTATGCCGTCGACAACATGGCGGAATCGCTGCTGCCCATCCGGGACAGTCTGGAAGCCTCGCTCGCGATCGAAAACGCGACCCTGGAAAGCCTGAAAAGCGGGGTGGAACTGACCCTGAAGCAGCTGAATTCCGTGTTCGACAAGGCGAACCTCAGGGAAATCAACCCGGTCGGCGAAAAATTCGACCCGCACCGGCATCAGGCCATGACCATGGTGCCCCACGCGGGAGAACCCAACCACGTGGTGAACGTGATGCAGAAGGGCTACCTGCTGCACGATCGCGTCATCCGTCCGGCCCTGGTCACGGTTTCAAAGGCGATGGACGCTTGAAGCGCGCGGAATCAACCCCACATTCCTGACAAGTTCATTACATTCATCGAGGAACAGCATTATGGCTAAGATCATCGGCATCGACCTGGGAACGACCAATTCCTGCGTCGCCATCATGGAAGGCGGCCAGACCAAGGTCATCGAAAACTCCGAGGGCGCGCGCACCACGCCGTCCATCGTCGCCTACCAGGAGGACGGCGAGGTCCTGTGCGGCGCCTCGGCCAAGCGCCAGGCGGTGACCAACGCCAAAAACACCCTGTACGCGGTCAAGCGCCTGATCGGCCGCCGCTTCGAGGAAAAAGAGGTGCAGAAAGACCTCGACCTCATGCCCTACAGGATCGTAAAGCACGACAACGGCGACGCTTGGGTCGAAATCCGGGGCAAGAAGATTGCACCGCAGGAAGTCTCGGCGCAGGTGCTGCTGAAAATGAAAAAGACCGCCGAGGACTACCTCGGCGAGCCCGTGACCGAGGCCGTGATCACGGTCCCGGCCTATTTCAACGACAGCCAGCGCCAGGCCACCAAGGACGCCGGCCGCATCGCCGGCCTGGAAGTCAAGCGCATCATCAACGAACCGACCGCGGCAGCGCTCGCCTTCGGCGTGGACAAGCAGGGCGGCGACCGCAAGATCGCGGTGTATGACCTGGGCGGCGGCACGTTCGACATCTCCATCATCGAGATCGCGGACGTCGACGGCGAGAAGCAGTTCGAAGTCCTGTCCACCAACGGCGACACCTTCCTCGGCGGCGAGGATTTCGACCAGCGGATCATGGATTACCTGTGCGACGAGTTCAAGCGCGACCAGGGCATCGACCTGAGGAAGGACGTGCTCGCCTTGCAGCGGCTGAAAGAAGCGGCCGAGAAAGGCAAGATCGAATTGTCGTCTTCACAGCAGACTGAAATCAATCTGGCCTATATCACGGCCGACGCGAGCGGGCCCAAGCACCTGTCGATCAAGCTCACCCGGGCAAAGCTCGAGAGCCTGGTGGACGAGTTGATCGAGAAGACTGCCGCGCCCTGCCTGATGGCGATCAAGGACTCCGGCATCAAGGTGACCGACATCAGCGACGTTATCTTGGTAGGCGGCATGACGCGCATGCCCAAGGTGCAGGACAAGGTCAAGGAAATCTTCGGCAAGGAACCGCGCAAGGACGTGAATCCGGACGAGGCCGTGGCGGCCGGTGCGGCGATCCAGGCTTCGGTGCTTTCGGGCGAAAGGAAGGACGTTCTGCTGCTCGATGTCACCCCGTTGTCGCTGGGTATCGAAACGCTGGGCGGGGTGATGACCAAGCTCATCCAGAAGAACACGACCATACCGACCAAGGCGCAGCAGGTGTTCTCCACCGCCGACGACAATCAGACGGCGGTGACCATCCACGTATTGCAGGGTGAGCGCGACGTCGCCTCCGGCAACAAGAGCCTGGGACAGTTCAACCTTACTGATATCCCGCCGTCGCCGCGCGGAATGCCGCAGATCGAGGTCGCCTTCGACATCGACGCCAACGGCATCCTGCATGTGTCGGCGAAGGACAAGGCCACGGGCAAGGAGAACAAGATCAAGATCCAGGCTTCGAGCGGGCTGAACGAGGCGGAAATCGAAAAGATGGTGAAAGACGCCGAGGCCCACGCCGAAGAAGACAAGAAGGCGCTGGAAGTGGTCAACGCGCGCAATCAGTGCGAAGCTCTCGTGCATTCGGTCAAGAAATCGCTCACCGAGTACGGCGATAAGCTGGATGCGGGCGAGAAGGAAAAGATCGAGGCCGCGATCAAGGAAGCCGAGGCGGTGCTCAAGTCGGAAGACAAGGCCGCCATCGACGCGAAGTCGGAGGCGCTTGCGCAGGCAGCGCAGAAACTCGGCGAGAAAATGTACGCCGATGCGCAGGCCGCCGGCGAAAAAGCCGCTCCGGGCGAGAAGAAGGAGGCCAAGGCGGATGAAGGCGATGTGGTCGACGCCGAGTACACCGAGGTAAAGGACGGCAAGAAATAAGGCGCGAACGACAAGGCGGCGCGGGGCGAGGAGTGGTACCCTCGCCCCTTTTGCCATTGCATCCCGGCATTCAATCCCTCACGCGTCACAGAATTTATGGCTAAACGCGACTATTACGAAACACTGGGCGTCAATCGCGACGCAGACGAAGAAGCGCTCAAGAAGGCCTATCGCAAGCTGGCGATGAAATACCATCCGGACCGCAATCCGGAGGACAAGGGCAAGAGCGCGGAGGAGAAATTCAAGGAGGCCAAGGAAGCCTACGAAGTGCTCTCCGACGGCGACAAGCGCGCCGCCTACGACCGCTACGGCCATGCGGGGGTCGACCCGTCCGCAGCCGCCGGCGCCCAGGGAGCCGGATTCTCCAATTTCGCCGATGCCTTCGGCGACATCTTCGGCGACATCTTCGGCCAGGGTCGCGGCGGCCGGTCGAACGTCTATCGCGGCGCCGACCTGCGCTACAACCTTGAGATCACGCTGGAGGCGGCGGCGCACGGCACGGAAACGAAGATCCGCATTCCGACCATGGACGAATGCACCGGTTGCCATGGCTCCGGCGCGAAACCCGGCACCCAGCCCAAGACTTGCCCCACCTGCAACGGTCAGGGCCAGGTGCGCATGCAACAGGGATTTTTCTCGATTCAGCAGGCCTGTCCCAAGTGCCACGGCACGGGCAAGGTCATTTCCGATCCCTGCGCCAGTTGTCAGGGCGCGGGTCGCGTGAAGCAGCACAAGACGCTGTCGGTCAAGATTCCGGCGGGCGTGGACGAGGGCGACCGCATACGCTTGGGCGGAGAAGGCGAGGCCGGCCTGAATGGCGGGCCGCCCGGCGACCTTTACGTGCAATTGCACCTCAAACCGCATGCGGTGTTCCAGCGCGACCACGACGACCTGCACTGCGAAATGCCGATCAGCTTCACCATTGCCGCGCTCGGCGGCGAAATCGAGATTCCCACGCTCTCAGGCTCGGCGCGGATCAAGATTCCGCCCGAAACGCAGAGCGGGAAGATATTCCGCCTGCGCGGCAAGGGCATCAAGGGCGTGCGCAGCCACACGCACGGCGACCTCCAGTGCCACATGGTGGTGGAGACTCCGGTGAACCTGACCGAAAAGCAGAAGGAACTCCTGCGAGAGCTGGAAACGATCAACCTGAAAGACTCGGACCGCCACAATCCGAGGGCCAAGTCCTGGATGGACAAGGTGAAGGAGTTTTTCGCGGATTAGCGGTTAAGCTGCAGGCGCGGCTCAAGAATCAGGCGCGGCGCCAGCTGGTCCCCTGCGCCGAATCTTCGAGCACAATGCCGGCGGCCAGGAGTTCCTGCCGGATGCGGTCGGCTTCGGCATAGTCCTTCGTTTTCTTGGCAGCAGCGCGCTGCGCGATCAGCGCGTCAATGCGCTCGGCGCCGAATGGGGCGGTGCCCGAGGATTCTTTTTCTGACCGGGCAAGATCTTCCGCCGCCGAAACCGCCCCATCCTGCCGCCCCTGAAGGAAAGCAGCGGCATCGCGTTGCAATAGTCCGATAACACCACCCAGCGCGCGCAGGAGCGCGGCTTTCGCTGCGCCACCGCCCCTGTTGACTTCACTCGCCAGTTCGAACAGGACCGCAACCGCCTCCGGCGTATTGAAATCGTCGTCCATCGCCGACCGGAATCGCGCCGCGTAGTCGTCGTTCCAGTCAACCACGCCGTCACCGGCGGGCGCCACGCCCTTGAGCGCCGTGTACAGGCGCGCAAGGGCGCTCCTCGCGTCGTCCAGGTGCTGATCGGAGTAATTGAGCGGGCTGCGGTAATGCGCGCGCAGGATGAAGAATCGCACCAGCTCGGCGTCGTAACGGCCCAGCACCTCGCGGATGGTGAAGAAATTTCCCAGCGACTTGGACATCTTCTCGTCGTCGACGCGCACGAAGCCGTTGTGCATCCAGTAGTTGACGAAGGTGCCGCCGTGCGCGCCCTCCGACTGGGCGATTTCGTTCTCGTGATGCGGGAACTGCAGGTCCTGCCCGCCGCCGTGGATATCGAAATGCTCGCCGAGAAGCTTGTTCGACATGGCCGAGCACTCGATGTGCCAGCCCGGTCGGCCGGCGCCCCATGGCGACTGCCAGAAAGGCTCCCCTTCCTTGGCCTTCTTCCACAGGACGAAATCGAGCGGATCCTGCTTGCCCGGGTCGGCGTCGACGCGCTCGCCCGAGCGCAATTCGTCCAGCGATTTTCCGGACAGCTTGCCGTACCCGGAAAACTTGCGCACCGAGTAGTTGACATCGCCGCCCGCCGCCTGATAGGCGAGCCCCCTGCCCTGAAGCACCTCAATCAGGTGCAACATGCCCGCGATGTGCTCGGTGGCGCGCGGCTCCTGGTCCGGCTTCTGCACTCCGAGCGCCGCCGCGTCCTCATCCATGAAATTGATGAAGCGCTGGGTCAGCTCGCCTATGCTCTCGCCGTTCTCGAGCGCCCGGCGGATGATCTTGTCGTCGATGTCGGTGATGTTGCGAACGTAGGTCAGATCGAAACCGCTGGAGCGCAGCCAGCGCTGCACCATGTCGAACACCACCATGACCCGCGCATGGCCAAGATGGCAGTAGTCGTAGACGGTCATGCCGCATACGTACATGCGCACCCGGCCCGGCTCGATCGGCACAAATTCCTGCTTGCTTCGGGCAAGGGTGTTGTATATCTTCAGCATGCGCAAATAGGGGTCAGGATGCGGACGGCAGCGACGGGTTTCTTGCGCTTTGGCGCCGGGCCGCCGCCGAAATTTTGGCAGCGGTCTCTATTGTGGATGTTCGGGTGTTCTTGATAGAATACAAAGTTAATTTATGGCGCTTGAAAGTATAACATAATGCATCCCCTGCTTCGTCGCACAACCCTCGCCTTGAGCCTCGCCATCGGCCTCATTTTGGCCGCCGCCACCGTCCAGGCCGACGAGGTGCAGGACATAAACAAAATGATGCGACAGGGCCAGCTTCCGCAGGCGCTGGAGCGCATAGACAAGTTTCTGTCCGGCAAGCCGCGCGACGCGCAAGGTCGCTTCCTCAAGGGGCTGATCCTGACCGAGATGAACCGGCCGGCCGAGGCGATCCAGGTGTTCACGAAGCTGTCCGAAGACTACCCGGAACTGCCCGAGCCCTACAACAATCTGGCCGTGCTGTACGCCTCGCAGGGACAGTACGAAAAGGCCAGGACCTCCCTGGAAAGCTCGATCCGCACCCATCCGAGCTACGCCACCGCGCACGAAAACCTTGGCGACATTTATGCCAAGCTCGCCAGCCAGGCGTATGACAAGGCGCTGCAACTCGACTCGTCCAACACAGGCGCCAAGACCAAACTGGCGATGATAGGCGAATTGATCGGCGGCGGTACGCGCACCGCCCGCGCACCTTCCCGCGCGGAACCTACCAAAGTGGCGGAAGCGCCGGCAAAGACTGCAGAAGCCGCCAAGGCCAGCGCAGCCGCGCCTCCCGCCAAGACCGAAGCAGAACCCAAGGCAGCAGAGCCGAAGGCGGCGGAACCGAAGGCAGCCGCGCCCGCAGCCAAGTCGACCGCAGGCCAAAGCGAGACCGACGAACTGATGAAGGCCGTGAACGCCTGGGCCAACGCCTGGTCCAGAAAGGACGTGCCCGGCTATCTTTCGCACTATGCCAAGGATTTCAAGACGCCCAAGGGCGAAGCCCGCGGCGACTGGGAAAAAGCACGCAAGCAGCGCATCAGCGCACCGAAGAAAATCGAGGTCGGAATCGAAGCGCCCAAAGTCAGCATGAGCGGGGACAGCACCGCCAGCGTGAGCTTCCGCCAGATTTACCGTTCTGACGTGATCAAGACCTCGGGAACCAAGACGCTGGTCATGGTCAAAGCCAATGGGAAGTGGCTGATACGTGAAGAGCGGGTCAACTGATTGATGGATCTGCAGCGCGGAATTTCCAACATACTGCTCGCCGGGGCCCTGTGCCTCGCCAGCGCCTTCGGCCTTTCCCCCGCCGCGGCGCGCGCGGAACAGAGCGCCGACGCCCTGTTGGGCAAAGTCTTCGAGGAAATAGAAAACAACCGCCTTGACCAGGCGCTGATTCAGGTCGAAGCGCTGCTGCGCGCAAAGCCGAATTTCCGGCTGGCCTACCTGATCAAGGGCGACCTGCTGCTGGCGCGCGGTCGGGCGCTCAAGACTTTCGGCAATGCGCCCCAGGGCCCGAGCGAACGCCTGAACGACCTGCGCGCCGAAGCCATGGCGCGCCTGCGCGCCTACCGCGACCGCCCCCCGCAGGACCAGGTGCCGCGCTATCTGATGCAGATGCGGGAAGACCAGCGCTACGCCATCGTCGTCGACAACAAACGTTCGCGCCTGTACCTGTACCAGAACGAAAACGGCCGGCCGCGCTTCGTCGCCGACTACTACATCAGCACCGGCAAGCGCGGTGGCGAGAAAACGCGCGAAGGCGACGAAAAGACGCCCCAAGGCGTGTACCATGTCACGGCCAGCCTGCCGCGAAAGAAGCTCTCCGATTTCTACGGAAGCGGTGCGTTTCCGATCAGCTACCCCAACGAATGGGACAAACGCCACGGCCGCAACGGTCACGGCATCTGGCTGCACGGCACGCCGAGCGACACCTACAGCCGGGCGCCGCGCGCCAGCAACGGCTGCGTGGTTCTGGCCAACGCCGACCTGGACGCCCTGTCGGAGAAGCTGCAGATCGGCCTCACGCCGGTGATCATCAGCGAACAGATCGAATGGCTGTCGCTGGACGACTGGAACGCGGAGCGCAATGCGCTCAACGCCGAAATCGAGCGCTGGCGCGGCGACTGGGAAAGCCTGGATACCGAGCGCTACCTGACCCATTACTCGAAGAACTTCTCCGCCGAACGCGAGAATCTCTCCAGTTGGTCGCAGCACAAGCGCCAGGTCAACGCCGGCAAAAGCTGGATAAAGGTCAAACTCTCCAATTTCAGCGTGTTTCGCAATCCCGGCAAGGACGAACTGGTGATCGTCACCTTCGACCAGGACTACCGCTCAAGCAACCTGTCCAACGCCATGAAGAAACGCCAGTACTGGACAAAGGAAGGCGGGAAGTGGCGCATCGTGTACGAGGGCGCCGGGTAATCAGCCGCGCGTGAATGGCGGCGGCACCCTCTCGCTTCGAGCGGGCTGATTTCCCCGCCCTGCCGGATAAATGCTGATTTCCCTGCGCCATATCATCACAATTTTCGGGACAAGACATGCGATCGTTCAAAGTACTTATAGCCTGCATCCTCCTCTGGTCGACCCAGGCGGCAGCCGACAACCCCGTAGTCGAAATGAAAACAAGCGTCGGCACCTTGCGTTTCGAGCTTTTTGCGGACAAGGCGCCGAAAACGGTCGCCAACTTCCTTCAGTACGTGAACGAAGGGACCTACGCCGGCACGCAGTTCCACCGCGTCATTCCGGACTTCATGATTCAGGGTGGCGGGTTTGACCGGGAGTTCCGTCAAAAACCGACGCGACCGCCGGTGGAAAACGAAGCCGGCAACAGGCTGAAGAACGAAGTCGGCACCCTGGCCATGGCGCGCACAAGCAATCCGCACTCGGCGACGATACAGTTCTTCATCAACGTCGCCAACAACGCCGCGCTTGATTTTCGCGAACCCAGTACCGCCGGTTTCGGCTACGCGGTGTTCGGCAAAGTCACCCAGGGCATGGACGTGGTGATGCGCATCGCGCGCACGCCCACCGGCCCGGGCGGCCCCTTCAGAAGCGACGTGCCGCAGCAGGCCGTCATCATCGAATCCGTCACCCAAATTTCCGACAACAAATAGCGAGCCCATCATGGTCAAACTGCACACCAACCACGGCGTCATCACCCTCGAACTGGACGCTGCGAAGGCACCGAAAACGGTGGAGAATTTTCTCGCCTACGTGGAGAGCGGCCACTACAGCAACACGGTGTTTCACCGGGTCATCGACGGCTTCATGATTCAGGGCGGCGGTTTCGAGCCGGGCATGAAACAAAAGCCGACGCAGGCGCAGGTCGAGAACGAAGCGACCAACGGCCTGAAGAACGATCGCTACACCGTCGCCATGGCGCGCACCTCCGACCCGCACTCGGCCAGCGCCCAGTTTTTCATCAACGTCAAAGACAACGCCTTTCTCAACCACAGCGCCCCGACCTCGCAGGGCTGGGGCTATTGCGTGTTCGGCAAGGTGGTCGAGGGCATGGACGTGGTGGACAAGATCAAGGGCGTGAAGACCGGCAGCCGCGGCGGACATCAGGACGTCCCGGTCGAAGACGTCATACTGGAACGCGCAGAAGTCGCGTGAGGCGCGGCGCGCGCATTCGCGGGTGAAGGCCCGGACGGCGCTGCAACCACGCATCCCGGGTTTCACGTCCTGACTCGCGCCATCCGTCCCTCTTGACCACGCTCTTCATCTCCGACCTGCATCTTTGCTCCGACAGGCCGGAGATCAACCGCAGTTTCTTCGGCTTTCTCGAGCACGAAGCGAAGAGCGCGCGAGCGCTCTACATTCTCGGCGACCTGTTCGAATATTGGGCCGGCGACGACGATCTGCCCGACCCCTTTAACGCCTCTGTGACCGGCGCCCTGGCGCGGCTCGCCGCCAGCGGCGTGCCCGTGTTTCTCATGCACGGCAACCGTGACTTCGTCATCGGCGACGCATTCGCGCACGCGAGCGGCGTGACGCTGCTGCCCGACCCCGCACTGCTGGACCTTTACGGAACACCGACACTGCTCATGCACGGCGATACTTTGTGCACGCTGGATCGGGATTACCAGGCGTTCCGCCGCGAAGCGCGCAGCGAGGTGTGGATACGCGCGATGCTCGCGCGCCCGCTGTCAGAGCGCAGGGCGGCGATCGAAGCCCTGCGCCGGCAGAGCGAACAGGAAAAGCGCAGCAAATCGGAGGCAATCATGGACGTGGATCCGTCCGAAGCCGAGGCGGCGCTGCGGCGCCACGGCTACCCGCGGCTGATTCACGGGCACACCCACCGCCCCGCATTTCATCGCCACTCGGTCGACGGTCATGTCTGCGAACGCTGGGTGCTGGCCGATTGGTATCAACGGGGCAGCTATCTCGCCTGCGACGAATCCGGCTGCCGTGCGGTACAACTGAGCCCTTGAGCAGGTACGGCCTCAGCTATTCAATCCTCGATCCAGATCGGCCTGGATATCTGCAAGCGCCTCCAGGCCCACCGCGACCCGCAGCAAGCCTTCGCCTATGCCCGCAGCCTTGCGCGCTTCCGCACTGATGCGCCCGTGGGTCGTCGTTGCAGGGTGAGTAATCGTGCTCTTGGTATCGCCCAGATTGGCGGTGATCGAGATCATGCGCGTCGCGTCCACCACCCGCCACGCTTCTTCTCTCCCGCCCTTGACCTCGAACGCCACCACGGCCCCGCCCAGGCGCTGCTGCTTCTGCGCCAGGCCGAACTGCGGGTGCGAGGGCAAGCCCGGATAGTACACGCGCGCTATGCGCGGATGCCGCTCCAGCCACTGCGCCAACTGCAACGCGGCCTGCGACTGCGCCTCCATGCGGATCCTGAGCGTCTCCAGCCCCTTTAGCAGCACCCAGGCATTGAACGGCGACAGGCTGGGTCCGGCGGTGCGAAGGAAACCGAATACACCGTCCATGACCGGTCCGCGCGCGCCCAGCACCGCCCCACCCAGCACCCGGCCCTGGCCGTCCAGGTACTTGGTCGCCGAATGGATCACCAGGTCGGCGCCGAGTTCCAGCGGCCGTTGCAGTACCGGCGTGCAAAAGCAATTGTCCACCGCGAGCAAGGCGCCGGCGCGTTTGGCCACGGCCGCCAGCGCCGCGATATCGGCGATTTCGGTGAGCGGGTTGGACGGGGTCTCCAGAAACAACAGCCTGGTGTTGGCGCGCAGCGCGCCCTCCCAGGCCGGAACGCTGGCGCCGTTGACGTAGGTGGTCTCCACGCCGAACTTGCCCATCACATTGGAGAACAGTTGCACCGTGGAACCGAACACGCTGGCGGAACAGATCAGGTGGTCTCCCGCCTTGAGCATGGCCATGGCCATCGCCAGAATGGCCGACATGCCCGAAGCGGTGGCGACGCAGGCATCGGCGCCCTCCAGGGCCGCCAGGCGCTCCTGGAACGCGGTCACGGTCGGGTTGGTGAAGCGCGAATAGATGTTGCCCTCGCCTCCGCCGGTGAAGCGCTCCGCCGCCTGCGCGGCGTTCTCGAAGACGAAGCTCGATGTGAGGTACATCGCTTCCGAATGCTCGCCGAACTGGCTGCGGTGTATGCCGGTGCGCAGAGCCAGGGTGTCGATTTCCATGGTCAATCCGTCTCGACCAGGCCCAAGTCCAGCTGCGTGCTCTCCGTTTCATCGGACGAGTCTCCGCGCGCGCCGTTGCGGTGATTTTCCACGCTGTCCAGATATTCGCGCGTAATGTCGCCGGTGATGTAGTTGCCGTCGAAGCAGGAGGTTTCGAATTCGGTCAGCCGCGGATTGGCCTCGCGCACCGCGGCCTTGAGCGCATCCAGATCCTGGTACACCAGCGCGTCGGCGCCGATTTCGCGCGCGATCTCCTCGTCGCTGCGGCCGTTGGCGATCAGTTCCTGGCGCGTGGGCATGTCGATGCCATAGACGTTGGGAAAGCGCACCGGCGGCGCCGCCGAGGCGAAGAACACACGGTTGGCGCCCGACTCGCGCGCCATCATGACAATTTCGTGGCTGGTGGTGCCGCGCACGATGGAGTCGTCCACCAGCAGCACGTTCTTGCCCTTGAATTCCATCGCCACCGCGTTCAGCTTTTGCCGCACGGACTTCTTGCGCTCCTTCTGCCCTGGCATGATGAAGGTGCGGCCGATGTAGCGGTTTTTGACGAACCCTTCGCGATAAGACAGGCCTAGATTGAGCGCCAGCTGCATCGCGCTCGGACGACTGGAATCGGGGATGGGGATGACGACGTCGATGTCCAGGTGCGAATACTGGTTCCTGATCTTGTCGGCGAGCTGCTCGCCCATGTGCAGCCGCGTCTCGTAGACCGAGACCCCGTCCATGAGCGAATCCGGGCGCGCAAGATAGACATACTCGAAAATGCAGGGATTGAGCGCGGTCTTCATCGCACACTGGCGGCTGTAGAAATTGCCGTCCTCGTCGATGAACACCGCCTCGCCCGGCGCGACGTCGCGCACCATCTGGAAACCCAGGGTGTCCAGGGCCACGGATTCGGAGGCCACCAGGTATTCGTAGCCCTTGCCGTTATCGACGCGGCCGATCACCAGGGGCCGTATGCCGAAAGGATCGCGAAACGCTAGCAGTCCGTAGCCGGCGATCATCGCCACCACCGCGTAAGCGCCGCGGCAGCGCCGGTGGACGTTTGCCACTGCGGTGAAAATGATCTGCGGATCGAGCTTGTAATTGGTCGACGCTTCCTGCAGTTCGTGCGCGAGCACGTTCAGCAGCACTTCCGAATCCGAATTGGTGTTGATGTGACGCAGGTCCTGGCGAAACATCTCCTGCTTCAGCTTGTCCGAATTGGTGAGGTTGCCGTTGTGGCCGAGCACAATGCCGAACGGAGAATTGACGTAGAACGGCTGCGATTCAGCCGCGCTGGAAGCGGAGCCGGCGGTGGGGTAGCGGCAGTGCGCGATGCCCATGTTGCCGGGCAGGGCACGCATGTTGCGCGTGTGAAACACGTCGCGCACCAGCCCGCCGCCCTTGTGCATGTGGAAGGTCTGCCCCTCGGAGGTGGCGATGCCGGCTGCGTCCTGGCCGCGATGCTGCAGCACCAGCAGCCCGTCGTAGAGCAGCTGGTTCACCGGGGTCTTTGCCACTACACCGAGAATCCCGCACATGGTTTCACCTGTAACGGATGCGTTGCGCCAAATCTTTCGGCAACACCGGCCGCGAGGCCAGCACCGCAGTTTCAACCGGGCCGGAAAACACCGCCTCGCGCCAGAAGGGTTCCTTCGGCAGGCTGGTCAGTCCGGCCAGCATTACCCCGACAAACACTATCAACACTCCCCGCACGAAACCGAACAAGGCGCCGACTGCGCGGTCGGTAAGCCCGAGTCCCGCCGCGTGAAACAACTTGGCCAGCAGCAACCCGGCCAATCCCGACAACAGCAGCACGCCGAGGAATATCACCAGATATGCAATGACTGCCCTCAGCATCGGCGACAAGGTTGCGGGCAACTGCTGCGCCAGATCCTGCGCAAACAAGCCCGAAAGAACCAGCGCCGCCGCCCACCCCGCAAGCGCGGCGATTTCCCTCACTACTCCGCGAAACACCGCCAGCAACACGGACAGGCAGACGATGCCGATCGCGGCGTAGTCAAACCATGTCATCGGCTCGCGACGGCGCCGGGCTTGAGACCCATCGCCTGCAGCTCGGTGCGCGCCTTCTCGGCCGCCTCCTTGCTGGGAAAAGGCCCGGCGCGCACGCGCGTCAATTCGCCCTTGCTCGTTTTGACCGGCTCAGTATAGGACTTTACCCCGGCCGCAGAAAGCTTGGTCTGC
>Ga0194060_10001249_pt1 | contig 18228 bp, 13 predicted proteins | sample SepL225m_MetaG_FD_163427 | JGI IMG/M metagenome (GOLD analysis project Ga0194060, IMG submission 163427) | Anoxic zone freshwater microbial communities from boreal shield lake in IISD Experimental Lakes Area, Ontario, Canada - Sep2016-L222-5m | ecosystem: Environmental > Aquatic > Freshwater >...
CGCGAGCATCAGGTGGGTGAATGTCGGCGCGAGCGCGCCGAAGGCGATGACCAGCACTGCGACCAGCAGGCCGGAGGTGTACTGGCGCGCGCGCTCGCCGGAGGTCGAAATGATCGCGTTCACCGGGCCGGTGAGGCAGGTCGGTACTGCGCCGACCAGGGCGCAAACCATGGATCCCGCGCCGCAGGCGATGGTCGCGGCGTCGATCGGAGGCTTGTGGCCGGCGGCGCCGAGCACAGCGTAGCCCTGACCGTTTTGCACCACCAGCACCGTGATTGCGAGCGGCAGCACCAGTTCCACCATGGCGCGCCAGGAGAATTCAGGCGCATACAGGATCGGTTGCGCGAAGCTGAAAATAGTCCCGGGCCCGGGCTGGAAGCGGTCGAACAAGGCGATTGCGATCGCGCCCACGGCGAGCGCGCCGATCAGCGGCGGCATCAATCGCCCCAGCCGCGGCAGCGTAGTCAAGGCGAGGAATGCGGCGGCCATCGGCGCAGCGATCCAGAAATCGTCGCGCAGCGCGTACACCAGGTCCAGGCCGAAGCGCAGGAATACGCCGGCCACCATGCCCATGACGATGGGCATTACCGCCGCCTGCATCGCGCGCCGCACCCAACCGGAAGCTCCGAGTACGAGCATCAACAGACCGGTGGCATGGTAGGCGCCGATCACCTCGGCAAAACTCAGATGGCCCAGCGCCGGGCCGATCAGCACGGCGCCGGGTATGCTCCAGAGAAATACCAGCGGCTGGCGGTATAGCCAGCAGAAGGCGAGGCTGATGAGCCCGTTCAGAAAGAACGAGCCGAACATCCACGAGGAAATGTCGGATTCAGTCAGGCTGCCCTGGCTGCCGACGGCCAGAATGATCGCCACCGGACCCGTGGTCGCGAAGACAAAGGCAACCAGCGCATTGACGGCATAGTGCCCGCCAAAATCGGACCAGATCTGGCGCGGCCCCGGCGGTGCCGGGTTAGTTTCGATTGGCATCGGCATAACGTGCCGGTTCAGCCGGCATCGGATGGGTTGCGCAGGCCGAAGTGTAGACCATCCGCGGAAAAGCGAGGAATGGGTTCCGGCCTTTCGCGGGAGTCGCCTCCGCAACGACCGTCGCGACGACTTGCCACACGGGGACGCGCAGGCTACCCTCGACCTGTGAATACGGCAAGCAACCACCATCGCAGCGGCGCGGGCGCAATATAGTGCTGGTGCTGGACAAATTGAGCAAAACCTACGAGGGCGCGCGCAGCCGCAGCGTGCTGCGCGGCGTGGATCTCGTTCTGGCCGCGGGCGAGTACGTCGCGATCATGGGTGAATCGGGCATAGGGAAGTCGACGCTGCTCAACCTGATCGCCGGCCTGGACCAGCCAGATGCGGGCAGCATCCGCTTCGACGGCGTCGATCTGGCCGGCATGGACGACGACTCGCTGACCCGGCTGCGACGCGCGCGCATGGGATTCGTATTCCAGGCATTCCACATCCTGCCTTATCTGAGTTTGGCCCAGAACGTCGCGCTGCCACTGATCCTCAACCGTGTTGCGGAGGGCGAAGCCGCGGCGCGCGCGCAGGCGATGCTCGCGGCGGTTGGTCTGCAGGGACGCGAGACCAGCATGCCGCGCGAACTGTCGGGCGGCGAATTGCAGCGCGCGGCAATTGCGCGCGCGCTGGTCCATGGCCCCGGCCTGCTGCTGGCGGACGAACCGACCGGCAATCTTGATCCGGAGAGCGCGGTGCAGGTGCTCGCGTTGCTGCGCGAACAGGTGAAGACCAGGAACGCCGCCTGCATCCTGGTCACGCATTCGCAGGCAGCGGCGGCGACCGCGGACCGGATCCTCGTTCTCACGGCGCAGGGACTGCGGGAGGCCGGGTGACATCGGCGCAGCGTTGCTGAACCTGTCGCCCGCGGCCCTGTTCCTGGCGCCGCTCGCGCAGCACAAAGGCCGGCTTGTCGTGTCCGTGCTCGCGATCGCGCTGGGGGTGGCGCTGGGCTACGCGGTTCAACTCATCAACGCGGTGGCGCTAGCCGAGTTCTCGCAGGCGGTGCGCGCGCTTTCGGGCGAGGCGGATCTCGAAATCCGCGGGCCGCGCTCAGGCTTCGACGAAATGCTTTACCCGCGCATCGCGCGCCTGCCGCAGGTGGCGGTGGCGAGCCCCGTGCTGGAGGCGAGCGCAAAGCTGCCCGGAAAGCGCGAACCGTTGCGCGTGCTGGGCCTGGACGCATTCCGTGCCGCCTACGTGCAGCCGGGTCTGATCGGCAATGCGCCGGCCGACATGCTCGAGTTGTTGCGCCAGGACGCCTTGTTTCTCAGCCCGGCCGCGGCCGACTGGCTGGGCGTCAAGGCAGGCGACGCGGTCGCCGTGCAGGTGGGCCTGGCCGAGGTGAAACTGCGTGTGGCGGGGCTTTTGCCCGGTGGCGGGCGCGAACGTCTGGGGGTGATGGACATCGCTGCGGCGCAACTGGCGCTGGACCGGCTGGGCAGCATCAACCGCCTGGACATCCGCGTGAGGCCGGGGACGGTGCTGGGCGATCTGGAAGCGCTGATACGGGCGGAATTGCCGCCGGGTCTGGTGGTGGAACAGCCGCAGAGCGACCTGCAAAGGAATGCCAGCATGTCGCGCTCCTACCGCGTCAATCTGAACGTGCTCGCGCTTGTGGCGTTGTTTACCGGCGGATTCCTGGTGTTCTCGGCCCAGGCTTTGTCGGTGGCGCGGCGGCGCGCGCAACTCGCGCTGCTGCGTGTGCTCGGGGTGACTAGGGGCGGACTGGTACGGATGCTGCTGGCCGAGGGCGCGCTGATCGGCGTGATCGGTGCCGCGATCGGCCTCGCTGCCGGCTATCTGATCGCGGCTCTGGTGCTCGCGCGCTTTGGCGCCGATCTCGGCGCCGGTCAATTTCGCGGGCTGCATCCGGACCTGCGCGCCGATCCCTGGGCCAGCGCCTTGTTTTTTGTCCTCGGCGTTCTGGTTGCCGTAGGCGGCAGCTTGATCGCGGCGCTCGATGCCGCCCGCGCCGCGCCGGCACAGGCGCTGAAGGCCGGGGACGAGCAATCCGCGTTCGCTCGCCTGCAACCCGCCTGGCCGGGCATGGTCCTCATAGTGCTGGGCGCCATGTTCACGCTGCCGGGGCCGGTCGCGGGGGTGCCGGTGTTCGGTTATGGTGCAATCGGACTGATGCTGGTCGGCACGCTCGCGCTGATGCCGCGCCTGGCCATCGGCGTGTTCAGCCGCCTGCCGCGGCCGCGCGGCATCGGTGCGCGGCTCGCGCTGGCGCAATTGCAGGGCGCGCCCGGGCAGGCGGCGGTGAGTCTGGCAGCGATCGTGGCCAGTTTTTCACTAATGGTGGCGATGGCGATCATGGTCGCATCGTTTCGGATTTCGCTCGACGCATGGCTGGACCGGGTGCTGCCCGCCGATCTATATGTGCGCAGCGGCCTCAGCGGAATCGGCGGCGATACGGCTTATCTCACTCCTGCGGACGAGGCGCGCATCGCCGCGCTGCCCGGCGTGCGCCGGGCCGAGTTCCTGCGCATCCAGCAGTTCCTGTTGAACGCCGGGAAGCCGCGTGTGACGCTGTTTGCGCGCTCGGTCGACCGCGACGAGCCCGGGAAGCAGTTGCCGCTGGAGGGCGGTGCGCTGACGCCTGCCGCGGGCGCACCGCCGCCCCTGTGGGCGAGCGAAGCCATGGTCGACCTTTACGGCTATGCCCTGGGCCAGGTGGTGGCGGTGCCGATCGCCGGAAAGTCGCAGCGCTTTACGGTTGCGGGCATCTGGCGCGACTACGCGCGTCAGCATGGGACCGTGATCGTCGAACGCGACCTGTATATCGCATTGAGCGGCGATCGTAATTCCAACGATGCCGCGCTGTATCTGCAACCCGGCGCTGGCGCCAAGGCGATCGAGGACGCAATCCGCGAGACAGTTCCCGGCGGCGCGAATCTGGAGTTCGGCCAGCCCGGTGAGATCCGCGAGCGCTCGCTCAATATTTTCGACCGCACCTTTGCCGTGACCTACGCGCTGGAAGCGGTGGCGGTGATCATCGGCCTGTTCGGCCTGTCCTCGAGCTTCGGTGCACTGGTGCTGGCGCGCAGCCGCGAATTCGGCATGCTGCGCCACGTCGGCATGACGCGGCGTGAGATCGGCGCCATGCTCGCCGCCGAAGGCGCGCTGGTGAGCGCGCTGGGCCTGGCGCTAGGCCTGGCGCTGGGCTGGGTCATCAGCCTGGTGCTGATCAACGTGGTCAACCGCCAGTCGTTTCACTGGAGCATGGAGTTGCATCTGCCATGGGGACTGCTGGCGGCGCTGGCCGCTGCGCTGCTCGCGTTTGCCACGCTGACGGCGCTGGCGAGCGGGCGGCGCGCGCTCGGTGTGGACGTGGTGCGGGCGGTGAGGGAGGATTGGTGAGCTACGGAAAAGCCGGTGCGGTGTCGCTATTGCTGCTGATCGGTCTCGCTAGCCTACGCGATGCGGCCGCAGCGCAGGACTATGCCAAAGTGAAACCAGGCGTTGAACTGCAATTCCCGCGCGATCACGGCAGCCATCCGCAGTTCCGCACCGAGTGGTGGTACCTCACCGGCCGGGTGAAGGATGCGCGCGGCGCCGATCTTGGCTTGCAGATCACCTTCTTTCGCAACCGGCCGCGCGTGGCCGAAGACAATCCCAGCCGCTTCGCGCCGCGCCAACTCCTGTTCGCGCACGCCGCGCTGGCCGATGCGAACACCGGCAAGCTGCTGCACGACCAGCGCGCCGCGCGCGCCGGCTTTGGCTTGGCCGAAACGCAGGAGGGCCGCACCGAGGTCGCGATCGACGACTGGTCGCTCAGGCAGACCGCAAGCGGCTACAGCGCCACGGTGAAAGCGCAGGAATTCGACTACGCGCTCGAATTCAAGGTGACGCAGCCTGCGCTGCTGCAGGGCGAACGCGGTCTGAGCCGCAAGGGACCGCTGCCAGTGCAGGCGAGCTATTACTATAGCCAACCGCAGCTTGCGGTTTCCGGAACGATCACGGTCAAGGGCGAAAAGCGCGAAGTCAGCGGCAGCGCCTGGCTCGATCACGAGTGGTCCAGCGAATACCTGGCGCCGGAAGCGGCGGGTTGGGACTGGATCGGCTTGAACCTCGCCGACGGCGGCGCGCTGATGGCGTTTCGCATGCGTGACAAACAGGGCGGTACGCTCTGGGCGGGCGGCACCTTGCGTGCGGCAGACGGGCGGGTGCGTGTGTTCGCGCCGGGCGAAATCCGTGTCGAGCCGCTGCGCCGCTGGCGCTCGCCGCGCACACAGACTGAATATCCGGTGGCGCTGCGGGTGCGGGCGGGCGAGGTCGAATTCGAGCTCGAACCGATGATGGACAACCAGGAACTCGACTCGCGCGCGAGCACCGGCACCATCTACTGGGAAGGGGCGGTGACGGCGAAAAACGGCGGCAAGGTCTTGGGCTCGGGCTACCTGGAGTTGACCGGCTACTGGCGGCCGCTGCGCATGTAAGCCGGGGGTGTTTTTGTCAGCTTGATTCGAAACGCTGCTGCAACCATAGGGCGTCGATCGCACCGGGCAGGCCGATCAGCACCAGCCGGCTGCCAGCCTGGGTTGCGCCCCAGGGATCTCCCGCAGTGAACATGCTGCGTTTGCCCGAGAGCTGGAACACGGTTCGGCGCTCCGGGTCGTCGGCGAGGCACAGTATGCCCTTGGCGCGCAGCACGCCGCGCGGCAGCGCCTCGATCAGTTCGACCAGGTGAGCGCGCTCCAAAGGGCGATCGCTGCTGCAGGTCCAACTGTCGAACGGGTGCCGGTGCTCCTCCTTGCCCGCTGCTGGCAGACCGGGTGCCGCTGCGATGCCGAAGAGCAGGGCGGCGGGAACCCTGGCCTGCTCCGCCTCGATCAGTCCGGCGCGGGGAAACTCGTGCGCCATCCATGCGCGCAGCCCGCGCCGATAGTCGTCGCTGACGAGGTCGGTCTTGTTCAGCACCACGATGTCGGCTGCCGCGAGCTGGCGGCGCACGGTGTCGCCGACATAACGGTCGCCCGCGTGCTCGCGCACCATTTCCGCATCGGCGACGCCGATGATTCCGTCCAGGCGAAACGCGCGGCCGGCGAGCCCGATCTGCGCGATTTTCCACGGATCGGCGACGCCGCTCGCTTCGATCAGCAGATGCTCCGGCGGCTCGGGCCGGCGTTGAACCGCAAGCAGCGCCGCCGTCAGGTCGCCGCCGACGCTGCAGCAGGCGCAGCCATTGGCCAGGCTTATGGTGTCGCCGTTGCGGTTGGCGATCAGTTCGGCGTCGATATTGATGCTGCCGAAATCGTTCACCAATACCGTAACCCGTAGCCCGTGATCGCCTGAGAGCACGTGGTTCAGCAGCGTGGTCTTGCCCGCGCCGAGAAAGCCACCGAGGACGCTTAAGGGGATGGCGCTCGAGGACATTGCCCGGAATTCAGTGTTTCAGCAGGCGGCAATTGGCTGAAAGGCCGCGTCCCTGCTTGATCTGCGGGTGATGCTCAGGGCGCAAATGCCGTCTTCTGCGCGAAGAATTCAAGCCCGCGGCGCTTCGAACACCCGGCCGCCGAGTACCGTTCCCCAAATGGGCACATCCTTGAGCATCGAAGGGGCCACATTCAGCGGATCCTCGTCAAGTACGGTGAAATCGGCATACTTGCCGATCTCGATGCTGCCGATCAGGTGATCGAGCTTCAGCGTATAGGCCGCGCCCAGGGTGATGGCGCGCAGCGCATCCGCGACGGATATCTTTTCGGATTCGCCCAACACCCGCCCGGAGGAAGTCAGGCGGTTCACCGCGCACCAGGCGGTGAACAGCGGCCCGATCGGCGTGATCGGCGCGTCCGAGTGCATCGCGTAGGGCACGCCCAGGCGTTGTGCCGTGCCCACCGCGTCGATGCGATTGGCGCGATCAGGTCCCATGGTCAGCGCATAGTGCGCGTCGCCCCAGTAGTAGATGTGGTTGCAGAACAGGTTGGCGCACACGCCCAGGTTGGCCATGCGCCTGAACATCGCCGCATCTGCCATCTGGCAGTGCTGCAGCGTGTGGCGATGGTCCCAGCGCGGATGCGCCGCCAGCGCCTGCTCGATCGCATCCAGCGCCACCTCGGACGCCTCGTCGCCGTTGGTGTGGATGTGCACCTGCAGTCCGGCGCGGTGGTAGGCGAGGATCACCTCTTTCAGCTGTTGCGGCGGTACCAGCCACATGCCGTTCGGACTGCCGTTGTAATAGCCGGGCCAGCGCAGGCGCGCGGTGAACCCCTGGATTGAACCGTCGATGACCAGCTTGACCAGGCCGAAATGCAGCTTGCCGGTATTGTGGCGCCTGGCTTCGAGTATGCGCGCCATCGGGTCGCCCTGCAGCACGCGCATCGGCGCCAGCGCCGGGACCAGGCGCAACGGATACCCGGGGTCGGCCGTCACCTTGCACAGATTTTCGATCGAATCTTCGCCCAGGTCGTTGACCAGATCGGTGGCGGTGGTGACGCCGGCGAGCTGCGCCACCCGGCCGAAATTGCGAATGCCGCGCTCGGACTGGCCGGCGTCGAAATACAGATTGCCGAACGCGCTGAACACCAGGAACATGGCGGCGAATTCCTGCAGCTCGCCGCTGGGGCTGCCGTCCGCATTTTTCGCGATGCCCTCCACCGCCGTGGCGGCGTCGATGCCGGAGCGCGCCAGAGTCAGGCTGTTGACGTTCAGCAGGTGTGCGCTGGCGTGCAGCACGATGACCGGCCGTGTGGCCGAAACGCGGTCGAGATGCTGCGTGCCCATGCGTTCCGTGCCGAAAAAAATCGGATCGAAGCCCCAGCCGAGCAGCGGCTGCGCCGGGTCGGCGAGCGCGGATTCGAATTCCTTCAGGCGTGCGACCACCTGGTCGAAGCTTTTCAAACCGGTCCATAGACGCCCGTCCGGTCCGCGCCGGTCGTGGTAGCCGACGTAGACGAAATCCCACATGCCGCCTTCGAGCAGATGGCTGTGGCCCTCGATCAGGCCTGGCATCAGCACCTGGTCGCGAAAGCGCTCGTCCGTGGTGCATGGGCCCCAGCCGCGCAGGTCTTCCGGTTCGCCGACGCCGAGGATGCGGCCATCGCGCACCGCGACCGCGCGCGCGAACGGTTGTTGCGGATTCATGGTGATGATCTTGCTCGCGAGGTATAGCGTCGTTGTTGCGTTCATGTAACCGGGCTCCAAAAAAATTCAGATCAGATGACAGGCGACCCAGCGTCCGCCGAGTTCGCGCAGAGGCGGCGCATCGGCGCATTTGGGCATGGCCTGCGGGCAGCGCGGGGCAAACCTGCATCCGGCCGGCGGGGCGATCGGGTTGGGCGGTTCGCCCTTCAAGCGCACGCGCAGCGCGCGCCTCGCCCTGCCTTCCTTGACCGAGGGCACGGCCGACATCAGTGCGCGGCTGTAGGGATGCAGGGGTTCGCTGAAGAACACCTTGCGCGGCGCGCGTTCGACGATCTGCCCCAGGTACATCACCGCGATCTCGTCGCACATGTACTCGACCACGCCCATGTCGTGCGAGATGAACAAATACGTCAGGCCGAGGTCGCGCTGCAGCCGCGCCAGCAGGTTCAGCGTTTGTGCGCGCACGGCGACGTCCAGCGCCGATACCGGTTCGTCGCATACCACCAGTTCCGGGTGGGTGGCGAGTGCGCGCGCGATATTGATGCGCTGCCGCTGCCCGCCGGAGAACTGGTGCGGAAACAGCGCCCGCTGCTCAGGGCGCAGGCCCACGCTGGCGAACAATTCCGCCACGCGCGCCTCGCGCTCGGCCTCGGGGAGGACCTGCATCAGATCGAGCGGTGCGCGCACCGTGGCGCCGACGCGCATGCGCGGGTTCAGCGACGAATAAGGGTCCTGAAACACGATCTGCATCCGCCGTCGCACCGCGCGCAGTGCGGCGCCTTCCATGCCCGTGATGTCGGTGCCGTCGAGCAGCACGCTGCCCGAAGTGATGGGGGCGAGGCGCATCAGCGCGAGCGCGGTGGTGGTCTTTCCCGAGCCGGACTCGCCCACCAGCGCCAGGGTCGTTCCCGGTTTTACCCCGAAGGACACGCCGTCGACCGCATGCACGGTGGCGGCAGGCGCGAACCAGCTCTGGCGCCGCTGTTTGAAATGCACCTTCAGTTCGCGCACTTCAAGCATGGCCGGGCTCCTGGTGCAGCCAGCAGGTCACGCGGTGGCCGGTCTCGAAGCTGCGCTGCGGCGGCAGCGAGCTGCCGCATTGCGGACGCGCGCGGTCGCAGCGCGGCGCAAACGCGCAACCCTGGCCCAGTTCCCACACCGGCGGCACGATGCCGGGGATCTCCACCAGGGGTTCGCGGTTCTCGCCGCGGCCGATGTCGGGCAGGCAGCCGATCAGGCCTTCGGTGTAGGGGTGCTTGGGACGGGAAAGGATGTCCCTGGTCAGCCCCTCCTCGATGCTGCGGCCGCCGTACATGACCACCACGCGGTCGGTGGTTTCGGCGATTACTCCCATGTCGTGGGTGATCAGCATGATCGCCGTGCCGGTGCGCTGCTGCAGGTCGAGCAGGAGGTCGAAAATCTGCGCCTGCACCGTCACGTCGAGGGCCGTGGTCGGTTCGTCGGCGATCAGCATCCGCGGCTCGCACGCGAGCGCCATGGCGATCATCACGCGTTGGCGCATGCCGCCTGAAAGCTGGTGCGGGTATTCGTTCACGCGCTTTTCCGGCGCCGCGATGCCGACCGCCTGCAGGGCTTCGATGGCGCGATCGCGCGCCGCGCGCCGGCTTAAGGCGAGGTGCAGCATCAGAGTTTCGCCGATCTGGTCGCCGACGCTGAACACCGGGTTGAGCGAAGTCATCGGCTCCTGAAAGATCATGGCGATGCGGTGGCCGCGAATCTGGCGCAGCCTCGCCGCCGGCGCGCCGACCAGTTCCTCGCCTTCGAGGCGTATGCTGCCGGCCTTGATCCGCCCGGGCGGATTTGGAATCAATCCCATGATGGCGAGTGCGCTCATGCTTTTGCCGCAACCGGATTCCCCGACCACGCCCAGGACTTCGCCTGCACGAACCTTCAGCGCCACCTCGTTCAACACCGTTGCCGGCCCGTGGCGCGTGGCGAACTCGACCGTGAGGCCGGAGACTTCCAGTATGGCCGCGTCGCTCATCGTTCGCGCAGCTTCGGGTTGAGCGCCTGATTCAGCCCGTCGCTGATCAGCGCCACCGAAAGCACAGTGAGGAAGATCATCACGCCGGGGAAAGTCACCGGCCACCAGGCGTCGAGGATGTAATTTCGCGACGAGCCTATCATCAGGCCCCAACTCATGGTGTTCGGATCGCCGAGGCCGAGATAGCTCAAGCCGGCTTCGAACAGGATCGCGGCCCCGACCGCAAACGCGGCCGAGACGATCAGCGGCGGCAGGGCGTTGGGCAGAATCACCCGCCAGATGATGCGCGCGTTGTCGGCGCCGATCGCGCGCTCCGCGGTGACGAACTCCATGTGCCGCAATTTGAGAAATTCGCCCCGCGTCAGGCGCGCAACCCCGGTCCAGCTGACGACGCCGATCGCAATGGTGATGGTCGCGAGCGTCGGCGTGAACAGCGTCACCAGCACCATCGCGAACAGCAGCGCCGGCAACACCTGGAAGAATTCGGTCACCCGCATCAGCACGTCGTCGACCAGGCCGCCGTAATAGCCGGCGAGGGCGCCGAGGGTGATGCCGATGCCGAGGGAGAGCAGGGCGGCCGCGGCGCCCACCGCCAGCGTGGTGCGCCCGCCGTTGACGATGCCGGCGAGTATGTCGCGCCCGATCTGGTCTGTCCCGAGCGGCAGATCGGGCGTGAACGGCGGGGAGAGCGGGGCGCCCGAAGTGGCGAACGGATCGATGTCGTACAGCATCGGGCCGAACAGCGACATCAGCAGGATCAGGCCCAGCATGCTCAATCCGGCGATCGAGACGCTGCTGCGGATGAACATCTGCCACGCTTCGCGCGCGGGGCTGGCGGCCGACTGCATTTGCACCGGATCGGCCAATTATCTGCTCCCGGTGCGGATGCGCGGGTCGATGGCACGGTAGACGAGATCGGTGAGCAGGTTGGCGGCGATCACCATGCAGGCGGAGCAGAACAGGATGCCGAGTATGGTCGGATGGTCGCGGCGCAGTATGGATTCGAAGGCGAGGCGCCCGAGTCCGGGCCAGTTGAACACCGTTTCTACCAGGATCGCGCCCGCGAGCAGGTTGCCGAACTGCAGGCCCGCCACCGTGACCACCGGCAGGATCGCGTTCTTGAGCGCGTGCTTGAAATACACGCTGCCTTCGGACAGGCCCTTGGCGCGCGCGGTGCGGATGTAGTCGGCGCCGAGCACGTCCAGCATCGAAGCGCGCGCGAGGTTGCTGTATTGCGCGACGTAAATGATGGACAGCGTCGCCACCGGCAGCACCAGATGGTGCGCGACGTCGAGCGCGTAGGCGAACCAGCCGTTGCCGGCATTGGCGATGTCGTCCATGCCCGATACCGGGAACAGCGGCAGCCAGGCCGCGAACACGATGATCAGCATAATGCCGGTCCAGAACACCGGCGCCGCATAGCCCACCACCGACAGCACCGTCAGCGACTGGCTGAACCAGCCGTTCGGGCGGCGTGACGCGAGCACGCCGAGCGCGGTGCCCGCAAGCAGCGAAACGGCGACGGCGACCACGACCAGCAGTACCGTCTGCGGCACCCGCTCCAGGATCAGGCCGGATACCGGCAGGTTGAAAAAATAGGAATAGCCCAGATCACCCGACAGCATGCGCGCAAGATAGCGCAGGAGCTGCTGCGGCAGGCTCAAATCCAGGCCGTAGGCGCGGACGAGTTCCGCGCGCAGTTCCTCCGTCATTCCGCCCATGGCGCCGGCGATGGTCTCGACCGGATCGCCGGGGGCGAGGCGGATCAGCAGGAAGTTGAGCACGATCACCGCGACCACCAGGATCGCGGCGTAGGCCAGACGGATCGCCAACGGGATCAGCAGTCGCATTGATGCCTCGCCTGAGCTGCGCGAGAGTAACGGCCGCGCCCGGGTTTCACGCGCGCAGCCGGCGCATCCTCACTTGCCCGCCCACCACAAATCGTCCAGGGGCGACATCGAGCCCCAGATGCTCAGGGGCAGGTTGCGCCAGCGCTTGTCGTAGACGGTGTAATAGGGCACGACGTTGACCCAGGCCACCGGCAACTCCTCGTTGACGATCTTCTGGAACACGGCATAGTAGGCGCGGCGCTTGACCGGATCGAGCTGCTCGGCCGCGTTGTTGAGCAATTCGTCCACCTTGGGATTGTCGTAGGACTGGGTGTTGGTCCAGATGATGTTGCGGATGTTCGACGCCAGGTAGGTGCGGTGCACCCCGATGACCGGATCGCCCCAGTTGAACACGACATCCGTGGTCATGTCGAAATCGAATGAAGCCACGCGCTTCGCCCAGCTCGGGAAATCGGGGGAGGCGCGCACCTCGAGCTTGATGCCGATCTTGCGCAGCTGGCCTTTGAGGTATTCGGCAACGTTCTTGCTCTGTTCGTCGGACCCCGGAATGTAGTCGATGGTGACGGCGAATCGCTCGCCGTTCGCGGCTTTTTTGTACCCCGCCGCATCGAGCAGGGCCTCGGCTTTCTTCAGGTCGACGCGATAGGGGTTGATGCTTGCATCGTAGAACGGACTGCTGGAGACGATGGGGCCGAACGCCGGTTTGGACAGGCCGCCGTGCAGGCTCTTGGTGATGAAATCACGGTCCATGGCGTAGGAAATCGCCTGCCGCACCTTGATGTCCGACATCGGCTTGCGCTTGAGATTGAACGCCACCCAGGTCAGCGGCCCGATGCCTTCGTAGCCTTTGTCTGTCGCGATCCACCCCGCTTTGCGCAGGCGCTCGATATTGCGCGCGCTGGCGGCGAAGGTCCACAGGTTGAACTCGCCGCGTTCGGCTCCGACCACGATCGCCGTGTCGTCCGGATTGACTTTCATGATGATCTTGTCCAGGTACGGCCGCCCGGGGATGAAGAAGCGGTCGAAGCGCTCCATCACGATGTGCTGCCCCGGCTTGAACTCGACCAGCTTGAACGGGCCCGAGCCGATCACGTTGGCGCTGTTGTTCGGGTGGGTCTTGATGTCTTTGCCGTCGCCGTAGATGTGCTTGGGGATGATGGGGCACAGCGCTGGCGACATGGCGATCAGGATGGCCGGATGCGGCTTGGACATGCGGATGATCGCGGTGTAGGGATCCGGCGTCTCAACTTTTTCCACCGGCGCCAGCATCGAGGAGAACGGATGGTTCGCCTTGATCGTCATGATCGAAAACGCGACGTCTTCCGAGGTCACCGGCTTGCCGTCGTGGAACACCGCGTTCTTGACCAGGTGCAGCGTCAGCGACTTGCCGTCCGGCGCGAGTTCCCATTTCTGCGCCAGGTAGGGCTGCGGGTTCCACTTGTCGTCGTAGCGCAGCGGACTCGCGAACAACTGCGCCGCGGGGCCCATGGTCGCGATGCCCGACTGCACCGCCGAGTTCAGGTGCCTGGGCGCCTGGGCCATGGGCATCACCAGCGTGCCCCCGCGTTGCTGCGCAATGGCCGTGCCCGATGCGCCGACGAGCGCGGTCAGCGCCAGTGCCAGCGCCGCAACGCGAATTCCGTTCATCCTGCCCCGTGCCTTCATGCTTTCCCTTCCTTCCAGGTCTATATGCGAATCGCGCGCCGTATCAAGGTACGCGCGCCGAATGAATAATGGACTCCACGCCGTGGATCCCACCCCATCCGCGTTCAAAGCGTCTTCAACACCTTGCGCAGTACCTCCAGCATCTGGTCGATGTGCTGCTTCTCCGCCACATAGGCGGGGGCGAGGATGGCCGTGTCTCCGGTGGTCTTCAGATGCAGGCCGGCGTCGTACAGCCGCTTTTGCAACTCGTGGCCGCGCGCGCCCGGTGCGCCGGCCGGTGCGACGTCGAATGCCGCCATCGAGGCGTAGCCGCGGATGTCGGTGATCATCCCCAGGTCCTTCAGCGAAAACACGGCGTCGAGGAAGTAAGGCGAAAGCTCGCGCGCCTGCTGGAATAGCCCGTCTCTCTCGTAGATGTCGAGCACCGCCAGCGCCGCGGCGCAGGGCGCCGGGTGGGCGGAATAGGTGTAGCCGTGGAAGAATTCGACCGCCTGCGGGCCGGCGGCATCGATCACCGTGCGATAGATGCGCTCGCTCACCGCCACCGCGCCCATGGGCTGCACGCCGTTGGTAAGCGCCTTGGCCATGGTCAGGAGGTCGGGCGTGACGCCGAAGCTTTGCGCCGCGAAATTCGCGCCCATGCGGCCGATGCCGCAGATCACCTCGTCGAACACCAGCAGCAGCTTGTTGGCGTCGCAGATTTCGCGCACGCGCTTCAGGTAGCCTTTGGGCGGAACCAGGCAACCGGTGGAACCGGCCACCGGCTCGATGAACACCGCGGCGATGTTCTCCGCACCGTGCAGATTGATCAGCCGGGTCAGGTCTTCGGCCAGTTCCACGCCATGTTCGCCTTCGCCGCGCTGGAACTGGTTCTGCGGAATGTGGGTATGGCGCATGTGGGCGACGCCGGCGAGGCCGACGCCGAACGCGCGCCGGTTGTTGGCCATACCGGAGAGTGCGACGCCGCCGAAGCCCACGCCGTGGTAGGCGCGTTCGCGCGAGATGAACACCTGGCGCTGCGCTTCACCGCGCACGCGGTGGTAGGCGAGCGCGATTTTCATTGCCGTGTCCACCGCCTCGGAACCCGAGTTGGTGAAGAACACGCTGTTCAGATCGCCCGGAGTCATGCTGGCGATGCGGCCGGCGAGTTCGAACGCCTTCGGATGTCCGCGCGTGAACGGCGGGATGTAATCCAGTTCCATCAGCTGGCGTCGCACTGCGTCGGCAATCTCCGGGCGTGCGTGGCCGGCTGCGACACAGAACAGCCCGGAGGAGCCGTCGAGGATTTTGTCGCCGCGCTGGTTCCAGTAATACATGCCCTCGGCCTTCACCGCCATCTTCGGGTTGGCGCGGAAGTCCTTGTTCGGGGTGAACGGCATCCAGTAGTGATCCAGTGTCTGGGTGCTCGCCGTTGCTTGCAGGTGGGTTTCGGGATGTCCCATGGTCGTGCTCCTTAGATTATTCGCGGCTTTAGTGTCTCATTATTTGACGCCCTGCGCTGCGGCGTGGCGCTCGGCCGAGAGTACGGCATTGCCAAGCAGCATGGCAATGGTCATCGGCCCAACTCCGCCGGGCACCGGGGTGATCCAGCCGGCGCGCTGCCGCGCCGCGCCGTAATCCACGTCGCCGACCAGCCTGCCGTCCGGGGCGCGGTTGATGCCGACGTCGATGACCACCGCGCCGTGCTTGATCATTTCCCCGCCGAACGCATGCGGCTTTCCGATGGCGCAAACGAGCACGTCGGCGCGGAGGGTGTGATGCGCCAGGTCCCGGGTCTGCGAGTGGCACAGGGTGACGGTGGCGCCCGCCTGCGTCAGCAGCAGCGCCACGGGCTTGCCGACGATATTGCTGCGGCCGGCGACCACCGCCTCCTTGCCGCGCAGATCGACGCCAGTGGTCTTCAGCAACTCCATGATGCCTGCCGGCGTGCACGGCAGGAAGCGCGGATGTCCTGCGAGCAGGCTGCCGAGATTGGCGGTGTGCAGACCGTCCACGTCTTTCGCCGGATCGATCCGCTCGATCACCGCATGCGGCGCAAGCTGGGGCGGTAGCGGCAGTTGCACCAGCACGCCGTGCACGGCCGCGTCGGCGTTGAGCCGGTCGATGAGGGCGAGCACGGTCGCAAGCGAACTGTCGCCGGCCAGAAGATGCTCTTCCGAGCGAATGCCGATCTCGTGGCAGGCCCTGATCTTGTTGCGCACATAGATCTGCGACGCCGGGTTGTCTCCGACCATGACCACCGCGAGACCGGGCGCGATGCCGAGGGCATTGAGCCGGTCGGCGCGCGGCTTCCAGCCGGCGCGCAGCGCCTGCGCGATTTGCTTGCCGTCGATGACCACGGCTGTCATGGATTGCTCCGGGTAGCGCTCGGAAATTGCATGGAATTCTCCGCAACCAATGCTGTTTTTCGAAACGACGCGAGTGTAACCGCTAGTCTGCGCCGATTCAATGCGGCAACTCGCAGCGGTGCCGTCTTTCGGGTAAGCTTGCGGCTCAAAAAGAATCGACCCGCCGGCAACGCGCCTGCGGCCACATACAAGCTTGCGCCATCGATGTCAGCATCCGGACCATCCGAATTTATCAGGATTCGCGGCCGCAGCCTCGAATACCGGCACCTGGGCGCGGCCACCGATGGTCCGACCCTGGTATTCCTGCACGAAGGGTTGGGCTCGATCAGCCAGTGGCGCGATTTTCCCGCGCGCATCGCCGAAGCGACCGGATTGCCCGCAATGATCTATGCGCGTTACGGCCACGGGAAGTCGGGGGTGTTGCGCGAGCCGCATGGCGTCGACTTCATGCACCGCGAGGCGCTGGAATCCCTGCCCGAATTTCTGCGCCTGCTCGGCATAGCGCGTCCGATTCTGATCGGCCACAGCGACGGCGCATCGATTGCGCTGATTCATGCGGGTTCGGGTCATCCGCTACGGGGACTGGTGGCGATGGCGCCGCACGTGTTCGTCGAAGACATCAGTATCGAAGGCATCACCGCGGCGAAGCGGGTGTTCGAGACCACCGATCTGCCGCAGAAGCTTGCGCGCCACCACCGCGATCCGGTCAAGACGTTTTACGGCTGGAACGACGTGTGGCTCTCGCCTGCGTTTCGCGGCTGGAACATAGAGCGATTTCTACCCGCGATCAGGTGCCCGCTGCTCGCGATCCAGGGACAGGAAGACGAGTACGGCAGCATGGCGCAGTTGGACGCGATCGCGCGCCAGGCCGGCGGGCCGGTCAATATGCTGAAACTGGAGCAATGCGGGCATACCCCGCAAAAGGACCAGCCGGAGATCGTGGTCGGGGCGATCGCTGAATTCGTGAATCACTGTCGCGACAGGTAGTTTTGGGCCCAGAAGAGCGAGCCGCTCAGCGCGCGGGGGTTGCTGAATTGAGTTCCCACACCTGCGGCTGTGCCGGCCAGGTGCCACGTTCGAGCATGCGTGAGCCTTCGAACACGAGATAGCTCTCGCGTCCGTAGTGCGGCAGCGGTCGCGACAGCGCCACGAGCGATGCCGCATCCTGCGACGACACGATGACGACCATGCGTCCATCGGCGGTTCGCGCCGTCCACACATGCGCTGTGCCGTGTGCCGCCGCGAGTCTGGCCGGACGCGCTGACATGCCTTCGCGCGCCAGCCAGGCATCGACGTCGGCATGCAATCCGGCAACCATCAGCGTGGACGCGCTGGCGATTTCATCCGGGGCGCGCTCGAACAGGCGCAGGGCGAGTTCGCGCGCCGCCGCCTGCACGGCGGCGTCCGCAGTCGGCCGCACCAGTCTCGCATTTTGCGCCAGCATCGCGTCGCGCAGAATAGGCGGTGCCTCGGCCGCATTCAACCGGCGCATGAGGCGCAGGTCGGGATCGAGCGCGATTTGCAGCGGTTCCTCCGGCAGGTCGAGAAACACCGTATCGCGCTGGCGCGACAGTTCGACTCGGCGCATGAACTCGCTGCCGCCGGTGCGAATGGCCAGAGGCAGCGATAGCGCATAGGCGGGGCTGCCTTGTTCGATGGTGACGGCGAGGCGCCACCCGCCCGCGACGGGTTTGACCTCGGCGTCGGTGATGCGCACGCTCGGCGCTCCGGATCGTTGCAGCCATTGCTCGAAAAAAGCCGCGAGGTCTTGTCCGGAGGTGCGCTCGAAAGCGCGGCGCAGGTCAGCCCAGGAGGCGGTGTGAAAGCGGTATGCGCTCCAGAATCCGCGCACACCCTCATCGAAGGCAGCCGCCCCGATCATGTCGCGCAGCATGAAGAACAGCATCGCAGCCTTGTTGTAGCCGACGATTTGCGACGCGCCGTGGGTGCGCGAGGTGAACCGGGCGAGGGGCGCATCCTCGCCGGGCAGCATGGCTGCATAGTCCCGCAGCCAGGCGAGGCGCAGGGCCTGCGCCGCCTCCGGGCCCTCGCGCTCGCGGTAGGCGTAATCGGCCATGAAATTGGTGAGACCCTCGGACCAGTTGCCGTTCGCATAATCGGGGTAGACGCCGTTGCCCCACCAGTTATGCAGCACCTCGTGTCCGAGCGAAGTCGCGCGGATGAAAGGCAGGCGCAGGACATCGATGCCCAGATAGGTGAGGGTGGGGATGCCTAAACC